>Ga0207120_1140_pt1 | contig 13908 bp, 7 predicted proteins | sample Alteio_BWMinHeat_40_FD_153509 | JGI IMG/M metagenome (GOLD analysis project Ga0207120, IMG submission 153509) | Enriched cells from forest soil in Barre Woods Harvard Forest LTER site, Petersham, Massachusetts, United States -... | ecosystem: Environmental > Terrestrial > Soil > Temperate forest >...
GTACGAGTCCCGGACATAACCGGCCAATCTCTGCCCGTTATTCTGTTGGGTTGAGTTTGCGCGCTTGCGAGAGGATCTTGGTCAGGCGATTGGAAAGCCGGTCGAGGCAACGTCGGGTTTGCCCGGCCGGCAGAGATCGGCGAAACATCTCGATTGCGTGCTGAGCAAACAGTAAGGAGTCGACGATGCCATTCAGGCCGGTGCTTGGCGAGATAACGGGTGCTTTTGGGTGTGGGATTAGATGACGGGGTTTTGAACGAGCCAGATGAAATTCGCGTTGCAGGTCACTGGACGTAATGGTTACGTACCGAATCGTCATACTTGGATCGCGGTGGCCAAGTAGTTTCATGAGCACGGGCATAGTGACGCCGGAGCGGATCATCTCGCTGGCGTATGTGTGTCTCATCTGGTGTGGAACGATTCGGGTCGCGATACCAGCCGCAGAACAGACTTCATGAAGGTAGTAGCGCAACTGGCGGATCAAGGCTGTCTTGCCGCGGGGACGAGCCAGCAGATGGCCATCGGGAGGCAGGGGGTCGAAAGAGCGGAAGAAGCGCAGGCGTTGGACGAGTTCACAGACAAATGAGTCGACCGGAACCATACGTTCCGTTTTCAACTTACCGAGGGGAACGTGAATGGCCCAACGATCGGGAGCGACGTTGCGCAGGCAGTCCCAGGAAAGGTCGGCACATTCCCCGATGCGCATACCGGTGTGGCGCAGCAGCAGGAAGATATTGGCGGCCATATCGTTGCGGCGGAGCAACTCCTGTTGAATTAATTGATCCTGCAGCGTTGTCAGGGCGCGGGGCAAGCGCTGTGGCGGTCGCGGGGAGTCTTCGCGTCGGATCAGGTGGGCGAGGTCGGGGAGTTGCGCGGTCCAGGCAAGTTCCTCCAGAATGCACCGCAGACGCGTCAGGCGAGAGATGTAGACGGCGGGCGCCAACGACCGAAGGTGAGTAAACCAGCCCAGGATGTGCGGATCGCGGCGTAACTGATCTAACGAACGAACAGTAGGGTGGTCTTCGCCTAGATAGATTAGGAAGTCACGCGCGGTGCCATTATATTGACGGGCTGAATCCCAGACCTGGGCGGCAGTGATGGACTCGACGGCGCGCTGGAACTGGAGCGCCAGGGGATGGTCCACGTGAACAAGGCGAGAGAGTTTCACGTTGGGGTCACCGGTACCGGTCTGATGAGCTGAACGACCGCTCGCGCATACTGCTGATAGACCTCCAGGGGCGTGATCTGCATATAGACGAGCGTGGTTTGGATTTGCGCATGCCCCATCAACTGCATCAGGGCTGGGAGGCTAACGCCGGCCCGGATCATATCTGAGGCGAAGGTGTGGCGGAAACGGTGCGGGTTGGCTGTCTTGACGCCAGTGGTGCGGCGATGGTGGCGAAACAGTGACCGCAAACCTGCGGGTGTCATCCGCGCGCCGCGAGCGGGGCCTTTCAGAGAGACAAACAGAGCGTTTGCCGAGGTAGTGGGCCGCTCAAGGCGTAGATAGTGATCGAGTAACTGAGCCGCTTCGGGAGCCAGTGGCAAGAAGCGAGTCTTATTACCCTTACCGCGCACGCGGACCTGCGTTTCCGCCAGTAACAGATCGTCGCGATTCAGGTCCAGAACCTCCTGAGAGCGGAGTCCCTGCAACAGCATCAGTCCCACGATGGCTAAGTCGCGCGAGGTCCGGAAACTGGACCAGAATCGCGCCACCTCATCCACGGACAGTGGGGATATGGTGCGCTTCGGGGTCTTCACGCGCAATCGGCTCAATGCAAGCCGGGGTCTGCCGATGCCCATCGGGGCACGCTGCCAGTAGGTCTGCTGAAACCCGGGAGCAATCTGCCCGGGAGCATCCGGGAAGACGATGCGCAAGGCATGATCGACAGTGGCAACGCGCTGGTTGATGGTGCCGCCCGTCACTTCGGGTTGTTGGCTGGACTGGAACCGCACATAGTCCAGGAGTGTCGATTCGGTCAGGGCCTCTTTGGCAATCGCGTCGGTATGATGAACACTCTCCCACCAGCGGAGAAAATGCAATAACGCATACGCATAGTTTTCCAGGGTACGGTCCGCGAGCCGGCGAAGACTCTGGTAATCGAGGTACTGACTAATCCAGCCAATCTCGCGATCGCTCCCCTGCTCGATGACGCGATACGGGCACCGTGTCCGGTTTGCGGATGGCTGGCGAACAACGCGAAACGTCATGGCCGAGCAGCCTCCAGCAGCGACTGAAACTGGCGCGCATCGCCGCCCTCGACAAAGAAGCTGTTCGGGTCGTGGCCATCTGGCAGCGAGACTATACGGACGTTCACGCCTTGTTCCCGGAGCCGGCAGGCAAGCGATTGCGCCGCCTGCCGGCCACTGCCGTTTGTGTCGGCATCAAAGGCCAGATAGACAGTTCGCGGGCGGTCGCACAGTTGCCGGTACTGGTGCACGTTGAGACGATTTCCCATCGAGCAGGTGACGTTGCAAAAGTCGGCCTGCCACAGGGTGGCATAGTCGAACAGGCCTTCGACGAGAATGACCTCCGGATACTGACGGACTTCCTCCCACGAGTACAAGCCACCCTTGGCTCCCGGTAAGAAACGATGCGGTGGCGCCGTGGCAGAGAGGCTGCGGCCATAGAGGTTGCCCTCGACCGGAAACACGACACGATGCGTGTAGGCGTCGTATCCGGGGGCGGTGACCAAACCGGCTTGACGCAATGTCTGGAGCGGATAACCCAGCTGTGTTAGCCAACCCCGCAAGCAGCCGCCGGGCGCGTAGCCGATCCGCATGTGCTCGACCACTTCCGGTGAGCGGATTCCGCGTTGATGCAGATAGGTAATCGCCTCGCCATAGCGGTGTAACTGCATGCGATAGAAACTCACGGCCTGGTGTAACAACGGCGGCCAGCTATGCCACCGTTGCAGCAACGCCAATGCCTCCGGGAACTTCACCTGGTGATAGAGTTCGGCAAAACGAATCACATCACCACCGCGACCGCAGCCGTAACAGTAGAACAGGCTCTTGCCGGTATCCACCAGGAAGCTTGGCCTGTGATCGGAGTGTAGTGGACACAGCCCCATCAATCGGCCGCGGCTAAGTTGCCGCGCGGGCTGCCAATCATGGGCCTGCAGATACTCCAGCAGGCGAATCTGTCGTTTCAACTCGTCGAGAGCCTGGCGACTCATGGACTTCTTGCCTCGATGGGCAGAATACGGCAGAGCGCGCCCAGATCCCAGGCGAGGATGGTGGGTGTCCGCAGAAAGTCGCCGCAGTGGGCTCCGGCCTTGATCCAGCACCACTGGCTGAGCAGTCGCCGTTGTGCCCATCGGCGCACGGTTGAGGGATCCGGCAAGCGGTTCGGGTCCTTGCAGTAAGGCACCGCTTGCTCGACAGACTCGCCGCCGCCGATCCGCTCACAAGCCTGTTGCCGGCAACGCAGGGTGTAGTGTCCGGACGGCGCCAGCCAATCGGGCAAGATCGTGAAGGTCTTCCTGCACGGCTGACAGATTCCGCGGCGCACCCAAATGCGTTCTTGCCGGTCATCGTGGGCTGGACGGAGCCGTCGTCCATGGCCGATGATCGTGTGGTCCCCGCAAACGGGACATCGCCGCGGCAAGAGGTCCAGCGGGATTACCCCGGGTCGATGTTGTCTTTCGCCTCCGGCAGTGCGATAAAGAGAATCACGGCTGGTGTGAAGGCCCGCCCGTGACCGTTCTCTGCCAAAGTCTTCGATCCGCTGGCCGGGCCTTCACCCTCCGGCTAAATCAGTTTCGAACGAAAAGAGAATACCGCTTTGCGTTACCGGAGGCGAGCCCTCTCTCAGAACATTGGCCGGTTTAAAACGACAATCCACTCGGAGCGTGGGCGAATCTTCCTCGAATGGCTTACGTGGCCTAACAAGCCTTTGCGTGCGAGCGGGCCTCTTCTGTAAAACCCCATTCAGATTGCTTGCGGCGGAAGCATCGAAGGTGGGGCGACGACGTTCCGCGTTTACTCAATCGATTAAGATTTTCAACCTGTTCTCTCAAAGGGACTAGGATATACATGTGGACAAGCGATTCCAGGTGTTCGTCAGTTCAACCTATGAAGACCTACGGGAAGAGCGTGCGGTGGTCATTTCCGCGTTGCTCCAGATGGACTGTTTTCCAGCCGGCATGGAGCTGTTCCCCGCGTCAGATCAGGATTCGTGGTCACTGATCAAGAGCGTTATTGACGATTCGGATTATTATCTCGTCATCCTTGGGGGGCGCTACGGGTCCGTTAGCGAATCCGCAGGTCGTGGTTACACCCATCTCGAATATGAGTACGCAGTATCCATGGGAAAACCTACGATGGCCCTAGTTCACCCTAATCCGCAGTCGTTGCCTGGTGAGAAGATCGAACAGAATGACGAGGGCAGAAGACGCTTCGATGGATTCCGCGCTGAACTGCGCCAAAAGAACTGTCGACACTGGTCTAATCTTAGCGAATTGACTGCGGGAGTATTCAGCGGCCTCCTTCACCTTAAGAAAACGCGACCAGCGGTCGGGTGGATTCGGTCAACAGATTCAGGGGGCGATCAGCTAAAGGATGAACTGTTAAGCATGAGGCGAGAACTTGAAGCGGCGAAGCTTGAATTGCAGGAATTGCGCAAACACGATCCGCCGCCGGGCAGCGAAGAGCTTGCAAAAGGGAGGGAGAGGACCGAGATAGCCGTTGCCTACCCGGACCTCGTACTGCACTTCGAATGCAATTGGGCCCAGGTAATCAGCTGCTTGCTTCCCCTGACGCTTGGGGGCGGTGCGGACGAGGACACCGTCCACACCGCCCTCTTTTCGCTTGCCAAGGACAATCCCTGCGTCGAGTTCAGATCGGGAGTGCCAGAGGATATCGGACCACCTGGTTGCGTTCTGAAAAGCTCCGTCGGGAGGCTAATGAATCAGCTTGTTGCTTTGGGGTTTATCGAAGGGGTTCCACATCCTTCCGGCCCCGGTAGAACATTGTGGAGAGCCACCCCGTACGGAGCGCGTGAGGGCTGTCTCATGGCTGCTGTCCGCGCTTGGTGAGACGCGGATGCCGAAGGCATGGAGCCGGTTAGGGAAGCGCGAACCGCCCTTCGTCCGAATCACGCGCCACTCGTACAAAGCTCAGCGTCACGTAACGCGGGCCGTATGTCGGCTTGTGAGCCCCGATTCCGTTGCCTCGTCCGAATCACGCGCTACTCGGAAACTGGTCCGATTCTGGCGTTGCGGTCTGGAAGTCGTTCGAGGAAGAGTGAGCGGATCACCCGCGAGTAACGGCGCAGCGTTTAGCTTGAGGCGCTGTGTTGGAACCCATCTGGCCACGGAGAAGCCAGGATGATTTCCGGTTTCAGGCCGAAGCGCTATTCGCGCTTCGGGGTCACTGTGTGCTGAGGCGGGGAAAGGGGCTGCCGCCCCTTTCCCCGCACCCCTTTCGCTGCTTGCGGTATTCTTCCTCCGCTTCGCTCCGGACAGGTTTCCCTTGACGAAGCCGAACACTTCTTGCACAATTGAGATGCCAGCGTCGCTACGCTCCGATGGCGTTCGGGTTCATCCCGGAATGCCGTTCGGATTCCTTCCGGAATGAGCGTTCATTTTCACCGGAATCCCCAGGCCGGGTTGATTGGAATTGAGGGGAAAGGCTTTTGGTCGCCCCGGCCAGTTGAATTCCGCTGCGAGCGCCGTGACCACGGGGGCACCATTTGCAACCGGCGGTTTGTGCGGCTCAACTGGAACATTTTCTTCTGCGACGGACAGGTGGTTGGGACAGGGCTTGGGTATCAGGCAGTGACGGACGCCGCCGATAAGAGACAGCCATGAGAACTGCGATAAGCAAAGGCTGTAGAACAATTTTGGATTAGGCAGGCGATTATGCGGCGATGTCGCCAAATTTCTTAATTCTGACGGAGCCCTCAGGGAACACGGCGCGTATTTCCAATTCGCCGCCCATGGCACGGATGAATTCTGCGAGGGTGCTGACATACATATCGGTGCGACGCTCCATGCGGGAGATCACCGATTGATCTTTGCCAAGGATCCCGGCAAGGCGTTCCTGCGTCATCGAGCGCGCTTGCCGCAGTTCTTCGAGCGCATATTCCGCAATCAGTTTGTGCGCTTGTGTCTCTGCGCGCGTCCTCGCATCGGAGGGCATTTTCTCTACCAGTTCGTCGAATTTGCGAGCCATCAGTCAGATCCTTTCCGCTTGAGTGAAGCGGCGTGTTCGTCGCAGATCCTGTCCGCTATCGGAACATATTCGGCATACCACCGATCATTATGGACTTGTCAACCGGGACGATGCTCGCCTGTTCGCCTACATTCAGTTCATCCCACCAGGTTCCGAACTCATCCGCGAATTCAACATTGGTTATGCACTCTAATGCATATTAGATGCAAGGGCACCCAACAGGAAAGGCCAGAGGGTTTATTGAAGTCTCGCGACGAGGGTAAACGTTGTCCCCTTCGCGAAGGGGACTGAAACCGTATGTACACGCGGCGCAGTGGTGGCGGCTTGCAGGTCTTCGTTCGAAGAGACTACTGGACCGCAACGGTAACGGCGTTGGATACGGCAGTGGTCCCATCGGCGCTGGTAGCCGTAAGCACCAGAGGCACGGCGTCTCCCAGCGGGGCGCCGGCGGGTACCTGTACATTTACCTGATAGAGCGCCACCAGGGACGGCGTCAGCCCTGCGAACACCACCGGAACTTTAACTCCTCCAAGCGTCGCCGTCACTGTAGCCGTCGTCTGAAAGAGAGTGGGAGATAGTGCGGGGGAGCCGTCCGCCGGAGGCAGTTCTCCCTTCGTCCCCAGCACGGGACCCAGGCCCGTGCAATAGATGGTCAAGTATTCCTGACCACTCTTCACCGGCCGCGAGCCAACGCCCGCCGGCGCAGCCAGAAGAGTGGTATTTGCGATCTGAACACTGCCCTGCCCCGACCCTGAGCCGTTCCGTGTAAAGATGCCTGGCTGCAGCGCCACTACGGTCAGCGGCACCGACGCGGATTGGGTGGTGCCTCTCTGCACCACGAGTTCGTAGGATGCGTTGAGATTCAGCCCCTGCGGTATCAGTGCGTTTACCTGGCCGGGTCCGGCATACGACAGTGGCAAGGGCACGCCTCCAATAAATAACTCCGTGCCATTGAGAATCGGACCAAGCTGCAGGGTGACGGCTCCAGGAAGTCCGTTCGATGCCAAGCCTGTGCCGTAAATTGAGATGTAGCTGCCAGGCACTACGTTTCCGGTTTGCGCGTTACTGGCTGAGTTCACTATTCCCAGCGGCTGAGGCGCGGCATTGGTTGGGGCGGGCAGCACCGAGACGATGACAGAGACGTTTCCCGCGAGTACGGTCGTCCCGTGATTTCCCGACGAAGCTAACAGTTGCAGGGTCACCGAATCCCCGACACCGGCCGGTATCCAGGCTCCTTCCCAGAAGCCGCCTCCGACATCAAGCAGATTCAACGGAGCGTCGCCATTGCTGAATGTAATCTGCGCACTGCCTCCGTTCTGAGAAGTCACTGCATTCGCGCAATCGTCCACGATTTGCGCCTGAACCAGCTGGGCTGCCCCTGCTTGTGCGACAGACTGACCTATAGGTTGGGTGAATACTGTCACGAGGCGAGAGGGAGTCTTTCCCGAACAAAGGGTGGAAACGGGCCCCGCAACGCTCGGAAGTGCCAGCAGGTCCACCTGAATCAACGCCGAAGTTCCATCGCCAAAGATAATGGCAATCGTTCCCGTCTGCAAACCCGCAGCAAGACCCGAAAGGGCTGCGTTGACAGTCAGGGTATTCATTCCCGAATTCAGACTGCCACGTGCGGGGAGGGCGCTTAGCCAGCCTGCGGATGAGGTAGCTGTGTAACTCGCGGCAGAAGTCGAGGAATTGTACAAGACAATCTGCTGTTGCGCCGGGACACCACTTCCCGCGGTTCCGCCGAGGATCAAACCGCCCCGCGAATATTCGATGCTCTGGTTGTTCGGCCCTGCCTGACCGGCCGCCGCCTGCACGGTGAGCATCACGGAAATGGTCTGCGGGCTATTCACGGCGCCCGGTGCAAGAATATTTACGGAGCCGTAATACTGGCCGACAGGCAAACCTGCCGCAGTGGCAGAGACAGAAAGTCCCGAGCCGGTCTGGCTACCCACAGACAGCCCGGACGACGGAGTTGCACTCAACCATGGCGGAAGGCCAGATCCGATGATCTGCGTCTGCGAGGTCCAGGTCAGGGGCCCCGTTCCGGGGTTAGTCACTGTCACCGATTGCGGCTGCGGTGGAGGGCCGTTCGCCACGGCGGTGAACGTCATGGCTGTCTGCGAGAGTGACAACGATTGGGCTTTTGAACTCACCGCAAGCGTGACGGTCACCTGCTGACTCAAGGAGGACTGGGAACTCACATTCTGTAAAGCGATGTGGCACGTAAAGAGTTGCGGAGCGAGGCCGAAAGGATCGACGGTAAACGCCAGAGCTACCGTTGAGCCCGTCGGGACCGAACCGGAACCCGTTCCCGTCAGGGTCAACCAATTGCAATCCGACGTGGCTGTGAACTGAAGAGTTCCGCCGCCGGTGTTCGTCAATGTCACCTCTCCGTTCAACGAACGGCTATTTACCGGCAACGCGAACGTTTCTGTCAGAGGTGCAACCGAGAGGGTCGGTGGCCCGAGAACAAGCGGCTGCAACATCGTGAGCGTCACGGGTACGTTGACGGTGCCGCCGGAAGCGGGTACGAGGGCAATCTGGCCGAGGTATGAGCCCGCGGCGGTTAGACTGGCGACATTCACGCCAACTGGAAGCGTACCGTTGGTGATGGCACTTTTCGCCGGAACAATCAGCCAGTTTCCGCCACTGGTGGTGGAAGCCTGGGCTGTGTAGCTTACTCCGACCGGGAGGCTGGATACCAACAGGCTCTGGGCGGAAGGCGCGCCACTCCCGAGCGTGTATATGAAGTTTAGTGCGGCAGGGCCAACGCTTAACGGCGAGATGGTGAGCATAACGACGGCCGAACCGGTGCCGTTGCCCGGCGACCCACTGACAGAAAGTGTTCCGCTGTATGTACCTGGCGATAATCCCTGGGTGTTGACACTCACCGTCAGCACATTCTGCGCAGTAGTTGAATCGCCCTGTACAGGGTAAACACTCAGCCAGTTGCACACAGGCGGGGCAGGTTGAACGGGGCAAGTCACACTTACGGAAGGTACGAAGTTCGCGGTGATACCACTGGCTTCAGTAATGGTGACAGTCTGAGGGGCAATCAAGCCGCCCTGGGCTCCGCTGAAAATCAGGGGAGATGGAGTCAGGACAAACTGCAAGCTGCTGCCGGTTCCGCCACCGGGCAATCCCCCTCCACCGGAGCCTCCTCCCGAGGCAGGGCTGGCGATGGCTATGCCGTAAGACTTGAGCGCGGTCAAGGCTGGAATTCCGCTATCGGTAGCAGTAATCGAGAAGTTCGATGTAGCTGCCGCTGTCGGCGTGCCGCTGATCGCGCAGGAGGCCGGAGCATTCAGGATCAGGCCCGCAGGCAGGGTTCCTGAAGTGACCGCGCAAGTATAAGGTGCCGTCCCGCCGACTACCGAGATGGTCGTCGTCGGATATGCGGTGCCTACGGTGCCACCGGGGAGGGTGGTGGTGGTGATGGAGACTGACTGCCCGTTTGCGTCGCTGAGGGTCCAGATGTCGTTGAGCGGGCTATCGGCGGCGTCCAGTCCGCCGAAGACGATCATGCGGTTGTTGACCGAATCGAAAACCGCCGCGTGCTTACTTCGGGCTCGGGGGATGGTACCCAGTGCAGCGAGTTGCGCCCACGTGGGCGTGCCACCCGTCCCGTTCGCCTGGGAGAGCACCCATGTGTCGGATAAGGCAGTGCCATTTAAGTCGCTGCCGCCGAAGACCATCATGCGATTGTTGACCGCATCATAGACTGCCGCGTGTCCCGCCCGTCCGGGAATGGGCCCTCCCGCAGGTGATAGCTGACTCCAGGCCGGAGTGCCGCCAAGCCCATTGGCATTGGAAAGCACCCACACGTCGTTGGCATAGAGGCCTCTGCCTGCACCGCTGAACACGATCATCCTGTTGGAAGTCGGGTCGTAGACGGAGCTGAAGTTCGACCGTGCCGTCGGCAAACTACCCGCAGGCGCGAGTTGAAGCCAGGCTGGTGTTCCCCCTAACCCGTTGGCGTTGGTCAGCACCCATACGTCGTTATAGAATGCCGCCCCCAGGTTGAGGCAGTTATTGCCGCCAAACACGATCATCCGGTTCGAGCCCGGATCGTAAACCGCCTGCTGGTATGCCCGCGGCGCGGGCGCCGCCCCTGTGGGACTGAGGTGCGCCCATGTTGGCGTCCCACTCAATCCGTTGGCGTTGCTGAGGGCATAGACGTTGTTGTCGCAGGGCGAAGAACTGCCTAATCCCCCGCCAAAAACCGTCATTCGTGAGTTGGCCGAATCGTACACCGCGGAATGACCGGCCCGCGCCGGAGGAGCCGTCCCCGAAGTCAGGACGCTGGTCCACTGGAGAGTCGCACCCGGCGAAAGCGACCAAAGGTCCCCGAGCGGGCCGCCGCCGTAGCCGCCGTACGAGATCATTTGTTGTGCCGCAGAATCGAATACTGCACTGGACCCGCCGCGCGCTGAAGGGGGACCGCCTGCGGGCGCCAACTGCGTCCATGTCTGGCCACTGGGAGCGAGGATCGTAAAGTTGACGGCGGTCGACGTGGCTCCGCCGCAGGTAACAGTGACAGTAACAATTCCCGCGGAAGCGATCTGGGCAGTGGTAATGAGCGCAATCAGCTGATTCGCATTGACGAATGCAGTACCCGCGACGGAAGAGCCATTCCAGTTGACAGTGCAGCCGGAGACAAAGTTCGTTCCGTTCACCATCACCGTGAATGCCGGTCCGCCGGCAGTCGCCGAGTATGGGCTCTGAGCGGAGATGGCCGGCGCCGGCAGAACCGAGAAGCTTTGAGACACGCTGACGGCTGCCAGGTAGTTGGCATTTCCGGCCTGGCTGGCTGTGATTGAGCACGTGCCGGCGGCGACGATGGTTACAGTCCCGGTACCGGAAACTGTGCACACGGAGGGTGTTGCGGAGGCAAAGCTCACCACCAGAGTTGAGGATGCTGTGGCGCTGACCAGGAACGGCGCCACGCCCAGCGTGGCATTACTCAGGGGATTGAATGTGATCGTCTGAAAAGTCTGACCGTTTGCTCCGCTGAGGGTCCAGACATCATTGAGCGGGCTATTGGAGCTGTCGAGTCCGCCGAAAACGATCATCCGGTTATTGGCCGAATCGAAAACCCCCGTATGTGTGCCACGGGCTCGCGGGACTGTGCCCAACGGCCCGAGTTGCGCCCATGTGGGCGTGCCACCCGTGCCGTTCGCCTGGGAAAGTACCCATGTGTCGGATAAGGTTGTGCCATTCAAGTCACTGCCGCCGAAGACCACCATGCGACCGGTCACACTGTCATAGACTGCCGTGTGTCCTGCCCGTCCGGGAATGGAACCTCCCGCAGGTGCCAACTGATTCCAGGCCGGAGTGCCGCCGAACCCGTTGGCATTGGAAAGCACCCACACGTCATTGGCATAGTTGTCTGTGCCTGCGCCGCTGAACACGATCATCTTGTTGGAGGTCGCATCGTATACCGCGCTGAAGTTCGATCGTGCTGCCGGCAAGGCGCCTGCAGGGGCGAGTTGAATCCAGACTGGCGTGCCCCCTAACCCGTTGGCATTGGTCAGCACCCATACATCGTTATAGAAAGCCGCCCCGAGGCTGAGGCAGTTATTGCCGCCAAACACGATCATCCGGTTCGAGCCCGGATCGTAAACCGCCTGCTGGTATGCCCGCGGCACAGGCGCCGTCCCCGTGGGGCTGAGGTGCGCCCACGTTGGCGTTCCGCTCAGACCGTTAACGTTGCTGAGGGCATAGACGTTGTTGTCGCAGGGCGAAGAACTGCCTAATCCGCCTCCGAAAACCGTCATTCGCGAGTTGGCCGAATCGTAGATCACTGAATGACCGGCCCGCGCCGGAGGAGCCGTCCCCGACGTGAGGACGCTGGTCCACTGGGGAGTCACAGCCGGCGAAAGCGACCAAAGGTCTCCGAGCGGGCCGCCGCCGTAGCCGCCGTACGAGATCATCTGTTGTGTTGCAGAGTCGAATACTGCACTGGACCCGCCGCGCGCTGAAGGCGGACCGCCTGCGGGCGCCAACTGCGTCCATGTCTGGCCACTGGGAGCAAGGATCGTAAAGCTCACGGCGGTTGAAGTGGCTCCCCCGCAGATAACGGTGACCGAAACGCTGCCAGCCGAAGCGATTTGCGTGGCCGGAACGGGCGCAGTCAGCCGATTCGCATTGACGAACACAACACCCGCGACGACCGAGCCATTCCAGTTGACAGTACAGCCGGAAACAAAGTTCGTTCCGTTCAGCGTCAGTGTGAATGCCGGCCCGCCAGCAGTCGCCGAGTATGGGCTCTGACCAGAGATGGTCGGTGTCGGCAGAACCGAGAAGCTTTGAGACACGCTCACGGCCGCGAGGTAGTTGGCATTTCCCGCCTGGCTGGCTGTGATGGAACAGGTACCAGTTGCGACGGCCGTTAAAGTTCCCGTGCCGGAAATCGTACACACAGAGGGCGTTGTGGAGGCAAAGCTCACCGCCAGAGCCGAGGAAGCCGATGCGGTGAGTGGGAATGCAGCCACGCCGAGGGCCACATTGCTCAACGGGCTGAACGTGATCGTCTGGGAAGACTGCCCAACAGCGGAGCTCAGGTTCCAGACGTCATTGAGCGGATTATTGGAGCCGTCGAGTCCGCCGAAAACGATCATCCGGTTATTGGCTGAATCGAAAACCGCCGTATGTGTGCCACGGGCCCGCGGGACTGTGCCCAACGGCCCGAGTTGCGCCCATGTGGGTGTGCCACCCGTGCCGTTCGCCTGGGAAAGCACCCATGTGTCGGATAAGGCTGTGCCATTCAAGTCGCTGCCGCCAAAGACCACCATGCGACCCGTCGCACTGTCATAGACTGCCGTGTGTCCCGCCCGTCCGGGAATGGAACCTCCCGCAGGTGCCAACTGACTCCAGGCCGGAGTGCCGCCCAGCCCGTTGGCATTGGAGAGCACCCACACGTCATTCGCGTAGTTGTCCGTGCCTGCGCCGCTGAACACGATCATCTTGTTGGATGTCGCATCGTAGACCGCACTGAAGTTCGACCGTGCCGCCGGCAAGCCGCCCGCGGGCGTGAGCTGGAGCCAGGCCGGCGTGCCCCCCAACCCGTTGGCGTTGGTCAGCACCCATACATCGTTATAGAAAGCCGCTCCGAGGCTGAGGCAGTTATTGCCGCCAAACACGATCATCCGGTTCGAACCCGGATCGTAGACCGCCTGCTGGTATGCCCGCGGCACAGGCGCCGTCCCCGTGGGGCTGAGGTGCGCCCACGTTGGCGTCCCGCTCAACCCGTTGGCGTTGCTGAGTGCATAAACATTGTTGTCGCAAGGCGAAGAACTGCCTAATCCTCCGCCGAAAACCGTCATCCGCGAGTTGGCCGAATCGTACACTGCGGAATGACCGGCCCGCACCGCAGGAGCCGTCCCCGCCGTCGTGACGTTCGTCCACTGCGGAGTCGCGCCCGACGAAAGCGACCACACGTCCCCGAGTGGGCCGCCACCGTAGCCGCCGTACGCGATCATCTGTTGTGCAGTGGGGTCGAATACCGCGCTGGATCCGCCGCGCACTGAAGGCGGGCTGCCTGCCGACGACAATTGCGTCCATGTCTGGCCACTGGGAGCAAGTACTGTAAAGCTCACTGCGGTCGACGCGGCTCCGCCGCAGATAATGGTGACAGGAACAATTCCCGCCGAAGCGATTAGTGCGGCGGTAACGGGCGCAGTCAGTTGATTCGCATTGACGAATGCAGCACCCGCGATCGGCGAGCCG
>Ga0207120_1141_pt1 | contig 13854 bp, 7 predicted proteins | sample Alteio_BWMinHeat_40_FD_153509 | JGI IMG/M metagenome (GOLD analysis project Ga0207120, IMG submission 153509) | Enriched cells from forest soil in Barre Woods Harvard Forest LTER site, Petersham, Massachusetts, United States -... | ecosystem: Environmental > Terrestrial > Soil > Temperate forest >...
AATTAGTGGGGAACCAATTAAAAGCCAACTAAACAATACAAAGACAATCGCACGGAATCGCGGGTTCTCGGTCTGGAAATCACCCGGTCCACTTTGGCAGAGCTTGGACCAGCAGTATTCACAGGCTGTCCGGGTTATCCACGGAATGAGTAGAAGCGCATTCGCCATGACACCATGCGTGTCGGTTGAGAAGAGGCGGAAGGCATAGCTGCGGATATTGTATAGAGCAGCGATAGACACCGTTCCCCAAAGAGAAGCCGCCAGGTCGATTTGCCCAGTCGCCAGCAGAGTCGCATTCAACGCACCGGCTGATGTCCCCGCGATACAGTCAAAGTTTATCCCGCGTTCCCGGAAGGCTTTAAGGCAACCATATGCATAAGCACCTTTTGCCCCGCCGCCCTCAAGAACGAGGCCGCGCCTTGAAGATGAACGATGTGATCTCAGCAAGTTCCTATCCTACCCTCATCGGCGAGCACGTTCGGGTATGTCTCACACTGACGTGCTCCTAGCGTGCCCGGAATCTTATTGATCGGACAGCCTCCGGTGAACACCATTTAGCTGGATCTAGGGATTCCAGCACGGGATGGCGGCGATGGATTTCAGGTCTTCGGAAGGGCATCATCTTGGCACTGAATGGAGTGAGGATCTTTGTGACATCAGGTCAATTTGTTGGGGAATGGGTTACGGTTTGACCTGTCGGCAGGTGACGGAGTAACGGTCGGTCCTGACAGGTTTGATTTGGTGTTGATAGTCCCATCGAGCAGGTCCCCTCATCGTGTAGAGTGAGCCAGAAGTGGCGATAAGTTCGTGCGTGGACCGGTTGCTCCCTTTGGGCCGGAACTGTAGTCGCGCGTCACCGGCCAGGCTTACCGCGATGATCGTTTCGCCGAATTGATCGGCGTCCGTGTGCCAGCCAATGCCGGCACCCGGCGGATAGTGGGTGATGATGCACTGATTGAATCGCGTGCCTACCGGACAGTACGGTATTGACAATCCGACCAGCGCTGCCAAGAAGTCTGGGAATGGGGCTGTGGGTCGAAGTTTCCTGCCCGTAGAAACGTAAGCATACCCGAATTGTGCATAGCAGCGTCGGAGTTGCTGGCCGCGAAAGTGGTCGTGCGTAAACTCAAGATGCCGCAATTCCGCCGCCAGCGCTTTCTGGTCGTATGGGGTAAGAAAGTCGGCATAGTACGAGAAGCCCTCGGGGAATGTCATCGAAAAAAATCCTTATTCTCATGTGCAAATCGGTAGTAATGCTCTCGCGCGTACCTCATCGCGTTGTTCGATTGCCTGAAAGGATTCGAGACCGACAACAACTAACCGTTCGGTCGAATTTTCGCGCCGGGAGAGCCGCGCACGGCGGTCTCCGAAATGCCATACCCTAGAACAACAGTTTATTTCTTGATCTTGGCTGCAAAACGAATTGCAGCCACTATTCCACCTGCCACCAGCCAGACCGTAGCCGCGACTAAAACTTCGGGCCAACCCGTCGGCAAGAACCCTAGCTTGTGAATGGCGTGGCCCACAAAGTCGGTCGCAGGGTTGGCAATTTCCCAACGATACACTCCACACAGAAAAACAACTGGCCAGGAGAGAAAGTGCACCAATAGTTGAAGGCTGTCCGATAGTTGAGGTTGACGACGTGATAGGTCTAATGGTGGGTCGTCGGCAGGCACATGACCCCAGAGAGTCTTCCATTTGCGAACGATAGGTGTGTAGCCAAGTATGCCGTCCCAAAAGAAAAAACTGAAGCCGACTATTATGGCGAGAAGCCAGAAGGTTGCTGGTGATTTCCCCTGCGCAGGAGGGCGTGCGTTCGCTGCCTCCCAAATCAATCTTAGGCCCGTGAGAAAAATGGTCAGCGCGATTGGCGCAGGGAGGAGTTCGGTCAACAACCATAGGCGTTGGTATGAAGCGGCTGCGCCACGGAAACGTTCGTTCTTGATATTCCACCAAGCCTCCGCCTGAAAGAACTGGCCCACGGCGAGAAAACAGAATAGAGCCAGAATGGCCGCATGATGCCACCAGAGAACCATGACGGAAAGAACCGACTGAGGCTGCCAACCGAGCGCGAAGACACTGAGTAAAGTTGAAACGGTGAATGCCGGAAGCAGAGTCTGCAGGAATTGAATCCTTTCATCGCCGGCCTTCTTCGCGACGCCTCTTGCTCCCAAGGCGATCCAGCAAGTCACCCAGGCAACGAGGACCAACGTCCATAAACTCCAGCTGATGGAGACGGCGTCATGCATTATCTTTCACTCCATTGTCCTTACACCATCCGGGAAACAACGAACGCTGTAAACCCCACTGCGCCTTCAAGCGCCGCCGCAACAAAACCCGCTGTTGTGCCACCCCGCCATTCTCCGACGACAAATGCAGTAGTGAAGAACGTTGAGTGAAAGAAGCCGCAGGAAGCTGCCAGTGCCGCCAGGCCTACAGGTGTTCCGGCGCGACTGAACGCGATCGACAACAGAAGGATTGCAGCGACTGAATGAATGAAGCTTACGGTGACACCCCTGAGCCAGCTTCTCGTGCGCAAGTATGTACTCAGGAACATCCAGATACTGGCAACCAGCACGAACGAAAGAATGAATGCTGCTGCTTGACCGGTCCTGGCTTGGAGTGAGTGCGTGAGCCCGAGGACCGCTCCAATGCCACCGCCCGCGCACGTGCCAAGAAAGGCGCCAAAAACTACCTTTCCGTTGTCGATGCGCCTCCTTCGTTGAGCCCGACCCGGCTGCGCCATCAGCCACGCCGCACCGGCGATAGACAAAGCAACACACGCGATAAGGAATACGATTGACGGAATCGCGAGACGCTTTGGCCACTCTGGAGCAGAAAGCCCAACTATCCCTCCGACGACAGAAACAAACGCGTCGTGTCGAATGTTCTCGGCGCTAAATATTCCAGACTCAAGTCGACCAAAGGCAACAGCGTGCGCGGCGCTGAACGCTATCCCCATCACCACCGTTCCGCCCCCGCACGCGAGCGGAGAAATCAGCGCCGAACACGGCTGGGAGCCGAACAGCGCGAGTGTGAAACCCGTGGCAATCCCTAAGAAAATGGCTGCGGGGGAAAGTGCGCTAGGCAGACCGAAAAAGAGCGCTGCTAAAAAGATGGCGGCTGCCAATGGCCACAACACAAGGGTCATGCGGAGGTCTACGATAAGAGATTTGAATCGACCGCGGACTTCAGGAATGGCGTAAGCGCGACTATTGCTCTCGCCGATAACATTCGCCAAAGGGCAAGATTCAACGCTCCTCGAAAACAAGAACCGCAAACGACGCCAGGGCCGAATACACTCCTCGCGGAACATGAGCCGACGCCACTCGCGCCGGAATTGCTCACGGGCGTCAGTTGCGAGAATATTAATCGGTCGCGAAACCGACCCGAATACACGTTCAATCCATGTTCGCCGGAAATCGTCGGAAACAAATACATTTGTTATTTCATTGCCCAGCGAGCCTCGCGCGAAGGCTTCGCGAAGAGTGGCAGCTTGCTCTGCCGGGATAATAAAAGTGACTTCCGTGCAGCCTTCTTTCAGATTATTCAAATCAATCGTTCCCTTCTCTATTTCGCGCATAAAGAAATCGAAACCGGTATCCGGGCTAATTCCTTCAGGGGGCTTCTCAAACTTGATCGTAAACTTGACGACCTTGACGTACAGTCTCTCTAACAAGGACTCATCGACGATTATGGAGTCCTTAAATTGTAGGAAGGTTATACGCTGGTCTTGCCTGAGAGTGCATTCCAATAGTGCCAAGGCACCAACATTCTTCGTTTTTAGCTCTTTGATCTTCTCGTCCAAAAACCACTGAAGTCGGCTCGTCACGTGACCGAGCTTGCTCGGCGTTAGGCCAACGATACCGTCACATATGTGATCCCACTGGCTGTGCGTGAGTGGGTGTTTGTCGCAAACTTTCTCCGAAGCAAACCTTGTCGCGAAGGTGGAATCCTTCACGTCCAAGTGCTCAAGGAACTTGCTGACTTGGCTCTTTAGTGCTCCCGGAACAGCCTCACGCTGCGTACCCTCTTGTTGGTCCATGGTCATCGGAATTCTATCATTTCCCAGTGCTGGTATCCCTCAGACGTAGCCGTGATGGGTTCGCACGGTGGCCGAAGAGGTGCTCCGCCGGAGTCCTTCGTCGCCACCGTGCTTGCTCTACCGCTGAGAGTTGTCAAAGCGTCAAATGCCGAATCAGTGGATTGCCAACATTACATTCGCCTGGCTGGACTGGCTGCCCACGGTCAGAAGAATGGGCACCGTGCCGCCAGATGCAACACCTTGCGGCACTTCGACGTTAACCTGCAAGACGCCGGCGACGAGGCTCGGGACCCCGCCCGCATATTGCACCGTCGCACTGAGGCCCCCAACTGTGGCGCTAACCGGGAGTACTGGGATTGGGGCAGGAACATCATCCAGCGTTCCGTCCAGACCAACGGGAACAGTCTGACCTTCCCCGGTGGCGAAAACAAATACGTAAGCGCCGACAGTCGCCGGATTATTCGGGCCATTCAGTGTGCCGTCCTGATTGAGAATCGCGCCCTGCCCAACACCGGAGGCCGAGACTGTAAAGATCCCCGGCATCGCAGCCACGACAGGGACACTGAGCGGGGCCGACGTCTTCCCCAAATAGGAGACTGCGAACTGCGTCGTCGTCTTGCCTGCGACTTCGTACGGCACCACGGCGCTAAGCTGGCCAGCCTCCGAATAGATCATGGGAGCGGCGACTCCATCGAACAAGACTTGTGTGCCCCCAGAGTCTTTGGCAACGTTGCCATTCGAGTCTAGTTGCAGGCCCGCAAGCACCGTCGGCCCCATTCCGGAACCAAAAACGGTTATGATCTCACCGGGTGATACTCCACTACATACGTAGCTAGCGGCATTGCAGATGCTGTTGACCAAGATCGTCGATGCAATCGTCAGGCTGAATTGCTTCGTTGCCGTCGCGCTGCTGGAATCGGTGACGGTTACTGTAAAGGTATACGTGCCCGGCGTCGAAGAGACTCCTTCCAACAGGCCGGAAAGAATACCGCCGATCGAGACAAGATTCACACCCGGCGGCAGGCTGCCACCCGTTACGGACCATTGATATGAGCCAGTTCCTCCGGTTGCCTTCAGCGCGTCGGAATACGGAATTCCCGATACGCCGGTTGGCAAGGCAGTCGGGGTTGTGATCGAGAGTCCTGCGGGGTTGACGGTTTGCGAGAGCACAGAAGATGTGCTGGCCGCGTTCTTGCTATCGCCACCATAAACCGCCGTTAGCGAGTGCGGGCCTGCTGCGAGCGTCGATGTGGACAACGTTGCCGTTCCGCCACTAAGGGTGACCGTACCGAGAGTGTCCGTACCGTCCTTGAAAGTTACGGAACCTGTTGCTGTCGGCTGCGAAACTGTCGCAGTGAGTTTCACGTTTTGGCCTGATACTGAAGGATTCGCGGAAGAGGTTAGCGTCGTCGCTGTGGTGGTCGTCGACGCGGCGGTGACGGTTTGCGTGAGCACTGAAGATGTGCTGGCGGCATCCTTGCTATCTCCGCCATAAACCGCCGTCAGGGAGTGAGCTCCGGTTGCCAGTGCCGACGTTGACAGCGTTGCCGTTCCGCCATTCAGCGTGGCCGTCCCGACAGTGCTCGGACCGTCCTTGAAGGTTACGGAGCCTGTTGCTGTCGACTGCGAAACTGTCGCAGTCAGGTTCACGTTTTGGCCCGATACCGAGGGATTCGCGGAAGAGGTTAGCGTCGTCGTTGTGGTGGTCGTCGGTGCGGCGGTGACGGTTTGTGTGAGCACTGAAGATGTGCTGACTGCGTTCTTGTTGTCTCCCCCATAAACCGCCGTCAGGGAGTGAACTCCTGTTGCCAGTGCCGACGTGGACAGCGTTGCCATTCCGCCACTAAGGGTGGCGCTACCAAGGGCGGTCGTTCCATCGTTGATTGTCACGGTGCCCGTCGTCGTGGCAGGTGAAACGTTTGCCGTCAGCGTTATGCCCTTGCCAACGGTTGACGGATTGGCCGAGGAGGTCAATGTCGTCGTTGTGGGTGCTGCCGCCGATGCGGCGTTGACGGCTTGCGTAAAGACCGGAGAAATGCTGGCGGGATCGTTCGTGTCTCCGGCGTACACCGCTGAAAGCGAATGTGAACCCGCCGCCAGCGTTGACGTGGACAGCGTTGCCGTTCCATTGATTAAGGTGGCTGTACCGATGACGTTATGCCCATCGCCAAACGTAACGGTGCCTGTCGCAGTGGAAGGTACAACCGCAGCCGTCAGCGTCACGCTCCGCCCAGTGGTCGAAGGATTGGCGGATGATGTAACTGCAATGTTGCTGTAGGCGTATACCGGTCGAACCGTCAGGGAGGTACCGGCCGTAGCTGTGAACTGTAATTTGTTCGTCAGCATATTGCCAGCACCATCGTCATAGCCCACGAGGTACATTTGCCCAACCTGCTGCGGCGCAGCGATGGTAAAGGTCTGGCCGGAATCGTATTCCCGCACAGTCGGAGTCACGCCGGAAGTGCGTTGAAAAGCATCTGTCGTGGCCTGAAAACTGACGGTGGCTAGGCCTTGAGGCGACGGAATTCGGACATCCGCAATCCCCGTCTGCGGTGGGACGTAGTCGAGCAGGACCACCAGCTTTGCGCCTTGAATTATCAGTGGCACTCCGGTGCTGTGCAAACTAAGGACGAAATCCGCATCAGCCGGTACGGTGACAAACGGGTCTTGGTTCTGAGAAACGCCAACAATCCCTGTCAATAGTGAAACCGCCGGTGGGCTCGGGGCATTCTGGGTCAATTGCCCCGTGATCAGGTCTTTTGAGGCGCCGAAAACAATCGGGTTCTGGGCGTTCGTCGGATAGAAAAAGAACTGATAAAGATACCCGCCCTGAGTGATACTTCCCACTCCAGGAAATGTTGCATTCAACTGGATATTCGCGACAGTTGGGGTGACAGCTGGTGGCACTACGTCCAGCGTCGATACCTGAATTCCCGCGACCCTCACACCACTGGCACCCTGAGGAACGACGCCAGCCGTAAAAGGATTGAAGATCACATTCTGTCCGCTGTTCAGCGCTTTAACCTGAGCTGCCGTCAGACTGATTCCAACGGGCACACGGATCGACGAATAGTGCGCGGAATAAAAAGATACGATACTTTGGCTAACAGTGGCGAGGTCCTGCTCGAACAGATCCACTTGTGCCGCAATAACCGACTCCGAAGGTACTGCTGATCCCCCGTTTTCCACCAGAGAGCTCACGCGACCCAGAAGCCGACTCAAATCAAGACTAACGGTTGATGGGGCGAGCTGGACATATTGCTGGCTCGCCAGCAGCAACTCCTGGTACCAAACCAGCCTTGACTCTGCGTTGGCGGCTAACTGATTGACACGCTTAACGACGTCAGGCGAAAGCGCATTCGCGGCTGTGCTTTGCTGCTGGTAAGAGGAATTGATTAACTGCAAATCCGCTGTTATGTTGTTCAGGGCAGTCGCGATATTTTGGGTAGTCTGGTTTATTTGGGTGGTAAGACTGGCGACCTGGGTGGAAATGTTTGAACTGTTCGTCGCGAGTTGGCCCAATATGGGGTCTGCTGCCTGAATCGTCGAAAGTTGTTTGGCAACCGACGCGGACGAAATGCCGGTAGTGCCCTCGAAAGTCCCTAACCCGTTAGCGATGGTGCCGACTATGGCACCCGCAGTCAGCGTATCCTGGATTTGCGGAGTCACTATGCCGGTTGTTTGACCAAGGATCTGCGGCACGCACATCAGAGTGGCACCGGTGGCAGATTTCGATCCGGTCGCACCCGTGGCTCCAGTCGCTCCGGTGGCTCCAGTCGCTCCGGTGGCTCCGGTCGCACTCGTGGCACCGGTTGAGCCAGTGGCTCCCGTCGCGCCTGTAGCTCCTACCGGGCCCACCGGACATGCCACTGTCGCCTGACCTACGGCCGTCGAAACAGTACTAAGGCCCGTTAGTACGTTCCAAGGCGTACCGTTTGACGCTGCAGTTACTATGCTTGACACGCCGTTTATGATGGCAGTCAAAGGTGCAGCGAATGGCGTTACCTGCGCGACTCCCAGAGCTAGGCGGGTGAGATTACTGAAGATCGAAGTCTTTTGGGAAGTGATCTGATTCTGGACGATGGCTGCCGCTTGCTGCTGCTGATCGGCTTCGACGGCCTGTGCCGCGACCGCCAGTTGCGATATTAGTCCCTGATCCACCGTAGACTGTGCCCCCAAGCTCTGCAAGGTATTCACCGCGGTGTTAATGATGGCCATTTGGGTGGCAATGTCGTGGCTAGCATTCTGGCTTGCGGCCGCGACGGCCGACAGTTTACTCTGAAGTGTTGTTGTGGTGCTCTGAACGACATACTGCAGATACACAATAGCGATCGCCCAGCTGATTTCATTGCTGTATGCCGCTGCATTGAGCTGGAGGGTAGTCAGCGGCACATAGTTGGTCGGTGACGAGAAAAAATTGAGGTTCGCCGCCAACCGGGCGAGTAGCGTGTACACCTGAGCCGTGAGGCCAGCGATATCGTTGCTGTTTTCGGACGAAGCCGCTGAATTTTGGAGATCGGCAGACAGGCTCAGTAATTCACCCCCGGCCAGTGGGAAATAATTGCTGGTGTAGAGGGCGGTGGCATAGGCGAGGCGCTCATTGCCGTATCCGGCTGTCGCCCATCCCGTTGTTAGGAGTTTTGTGTATGTACCCGACGCCCCTTGGGGCGCGCTCGCGGCCGGGGATATGACCGTTTTACCGTTGGTCGTCGTTACAAACGATGTGCCGGGCCATAGACTCCAGTAGGGGCCACCATCGACGTTCTTGGCCACGATGCACCACGCTGATAATACCGGAGTGCCGGCCGAGCCCCCCGTAAAGGTCCCCAGCGAAGCTGCAGACTGTCCGCCGGGCTGTTTTGCGCTTGAGCGCACATCAATTGTGGTCGATAGGTTTCCAGCCGAACCGCCGACGCCGGGGCGCCCCGCGGCGACCGCGTCGGTCCCGCTGGTCGGAAAGCTGGGACTGGAGTTGCACGAGCCGTCGTATTCGACATGTACGGGGTTCTGTTTCTTTTGTGTCGCTACTTGATAATCCACACAGACAGGCAACGCGTCCCCAATGTTAGCCGCGGTACCATTCTGTCCTGCACTCGGTGGCCCAAATTTCGTCACGACCGACAGGGAGAGTCCATTGGTGCCATTGGCGCCTGGCCCGGGTGCACCTCCCGGTCCACCAGAGAGGTCGAGGGGCATCGGGGTGGCGGTATCGGAAAGAAAGGACGCAATCTGAAGCGTTAAGTTCCCACCATTCAGGCCCGGCAGCCCGTTAGCTCCACTAGTCGACGGCGGCGGCTGAGGAGCGAGGGGAGTGGTGATAAGTGCGCCAGAACCTTTAAATTGGAGTGTCTGCGCAGTAATAGAGACGTTGGTACCGTGAAGCACCGTGGGCGACCGAAAGGTTACGCTTCGGGCGTTGATGGTCATGTTTGTGATGTCTGACGCGCCGTTATAGGTCAGCCACAATCCGTTAGCGATCGTCGAGTCGAATACAATATCGATTCCGTTGATAACAACCGTCCGCGTCGGGGATGATCCTGTAGAGAGCGTCTCGATTATCTGACGAAACTCAGGTGAAGTGGGATCGGGCTGTGGCGTCGTGGTTTTGAACGAGCGGACGATCTCGTCCGTTGGTGCGGTGGTCGTTGTCTGCGCTTGGAGGGCTGTTGGCTGAATGGCAAGGCTAAGGGCCAGAAGTGTGGCCAGAAATCGATATTCGCGGTAACGGTTCATCTTTTTTCTCCTCTTTTGGTTTGTGGCCGCGTTGTTCGCAGCCACGTCACCAGTTGTGCAGTTCACCAGGTTGACCAAGACACACCTCAACCCCTGACGTCACACCACGGGGTGCGCAAGTTATGCGGCTGTCGGTTGAGTTGGTTAACTGCGAGTTAAATGCGGGGCTGGCTGCGGACGTTGACGTGTTCGCTCAACCGGTGGCCAGTCCGACTTCGTCATGTTAATTGGCAGTGTGGGCCCGCACCAACGCCCCCCGCCAACATCAAGATGTGCCCTCCAGCGTCTTCGCGGCACTCACCGCAGATCAACAGAGCTTCAGGCTTGGCCCATGCGTTTTGGCCGCAGCCTGGGCACGTGAATTTCGTCTTGCTTGCCAGCTTCGCCTTGACCCGTTCGCCCTGCGGGGCCGATTGCCAATGCAACCGAAAGCCCGTCGCCTTGAGAATGGCGTAAGCCATGGCAAAGCGTCCTCCGGGAAGGATGTGATGGGTGATGCTCTGGCCAGTTTCCTTGCCGCCGGGTGCGCCGGTATTGGTAGGCTGCAGGCCTATCTCGTTCATCTGGGCAGCCCATTCCCGGTCGTGGTACGAACGCGAAGGTGGCTTGCCGTAAGTTTGTTGCCAGACATGCGCCATTTCATGGGCAAGAGTTGACAGAATCTCTTCGTCTGTGCGACCGGTGAAACTGTCTGGGTTTAGGGCCAACTCGTGAGCGGCCGCGTTCTCGGTGCGGCCGGTGAAGCGCTCGGGAGAGAAATATCCGCGTGCTCTGGCATGACGTTGTAGCGTGACCAGCACACAGGGCAGCGATGAGCCGAACAGTTCCGCATTGAAAAAGTCATAAGCCTCTTGAAAGGCTCGATACTCGGTGGGGGTGATAGGCTCCGCCGTTTTTTGATCGTACGACATAATTCCTGTTTCCAAATGTGATTCACTCAGGGCCTCGCCGCGTGGTTCCTGAGCAAACAAGACTGGCACCAGACACCGGCCCGCGCCTGTGCGATTGATAGGAGGGCAATCAGTCGCGAGTGACTCCAAAGAGAACCCGATCATTACGTTTGACTGGCTCATCTGTATAGTTCAATTCTTGCCGATGATCACTTTTTTTCCAAAGGAATCCGTGTCCACTGGACAATAGTGCTGGAGGTTCACTATGACCTGAAGGTTTTGCGAGAGAGGTCGGCAAGCGCAGAACCGGGAATCCATCTGGGACACAGTAATGCTGTGGAAGCGACGTCAGACAAGCCCAGATAGAAGTTAAGAGCGTGTGGTTGTCCAACGCGGGTTCGTCCGCGTGCCGCGGAGTCCGTGAACGGGAGTAGGGCGTGAACCAAAATAACCTCACGCGCTTCTCCGGCCCCACACAGAAGCGGACGCTACACGAGTTCTAGGGGCTTCCGGAGGGCATGGAGGCGTCGCTCGCGCAACGAAACAACACCGAATTATCGATATCGCTCCCAAATCACTTTGAACACCGTTTGAACACCATTAAGCGTCGCCCGGAAGTTCAGAATGAAAACTGGCTAAACTCAATCGCCAGAAAGAGGTCGACAAGAACGCTATGTTCTTTATTGTCAATTGACAGCCGTTTTCCCAAGCTGGACGTCGCGGGTTCGACCCCCGTCTCCCGCTCCATTTTTTCAAAATACTGGCTCTACCCGACGTCTTACGCAACGTATCGTGCCATAGCGGAGTCGACGATCACTCATCGGCATTTCAACGTGCCGTTTCATCAGCCCTAAACGGAAGGTGGCTGGTTTCACAATGGCCGCGCGGAGGCTGCTTCCTGAAATCGCTCCCGGTTAGACGGCAAAGCTGGAAGGCAAACCCAGCATCTCTCTGAAAGTAGCGCCGATACCAATAAATTCGTCCAGCCGGGTAGGTTTTCGCACGTACAGATTTGCTCCAAGACGGTCACATTCGGCTCTGTCTTCGACGGTGTCCGACGAGCTTAGAACGATTGCGGGCACTCCGCGGAATCTCCCGGTTCGATCCCTGCATTCAAGAACATGGCGCCCCGGACGTTTCGGAAGATTGAGATCGGCAATTATGAGGTCAGGACAGGGGCCGCAGCTATGCTCGACATGTTCAATAAACCAAATTGCCTTTTCTCCATCTCTGAAGACAACCAACTCGCCTGCTACCTCGTATTCTTCCAGCGCTGAGCGGACCAGGCGGACATCTGCCGGATTGTCCTCCACCAGAACTATCGAATGATATTTGGGGCTTACAGAAGCGTCACGTTCGCTGAGGGATCGTAAAATAAAATGTTGATCCGCGACCGGGCTCTGATTCGACCCAGATTCTTCCCCCCGCCCGCTCGACAATACGCTTGCAAATCGCGAGCCCCATGCCGGTGCCGGGGTACTCTGCGACACTATGGAGACGTTTAAAGAGTTCAAAGATTTGCTCCTTGTATTTCGGATCGATGCCGATGCCGTTGTCCTGCACTGCAAACTGCCAGCCATTGCCGTCGGCTTCCGCCGAGACTCTGATTTCCGGACAGGCGGCCCCCCTATAACGCAGGGCGTTAGAGATCAGATTCTGGAAGAGTTGTTCCAGCCGGAACTGCTGGAGCTTCACTATCGGCAAAGCTGCACTGGTTATCCGGGCGCCGCTGTCACTGATTGCGGGCCGAAGCACTGCCAACGCCCGTTCAAGAGCGACTCCCGAGTCTGAATTCTCGACCGGAGGCTGGCGGGATGTGGAGACAAGCGTATAAGCGCGAAGGTCTTTCAGCAGTTGTTCCATTCGGAGAGCTCCCTGAAGGACATAGTCCAGATACTCCGCACCGTCAGGCCCCAGCTTGTCCCGGAAGGTTCTCGTCAGCATTTCGCTGTAAGCGGCGACCATTCGAAGAGGTTCCTGCAGATCGTGAGAGGCGGAATAAACGAATTGCTCCAGATCCGCATTCACCGCACTCAACGCATTATTGGCTACGCGGAGTGCTTCAGCCTGAGATTCGCTGATGGTGATATCGCGGGCAACCTTTGAAGCGCCGATAATCCCGCCACGCGGATCGATCAGCGGGGAAACCGTCAGAGAAACGGTAAGTATCCTGCCATCTTTTGCCCTGCGTTTGGTCTTAAAGTGCTCTACCCGTTCACCCCTCCGGAGCCGATCGAGAATATCCGGGATTTCATCCAGCCGATCGGGTGCGGCGAGAACAGAAATATGTTTTCCGATCATCTCGTCCGCCTTATATCCAAAAATCCGTTCCGCTCCGCGATTCCAGCTGAGAATCACCCCGTTGAGATCCTTTGCAATTATCGCGTCATCGGAGGACTCCACAATCGCGCACAGACGCTGCTGAAGTTCAGCCGCCTTTTTTTGTGCGGTGATGTCCTGAGTGACACAACGCGAATGAATAAAATCTCCATCTTTACGATAGACGCTGGAACTGACCGCGACGTGCCGGATTGATCCGTCTTTGCAACGGAGGCGAGCTTCGTAATCCTTCAGCTTTTCATCGTTTTTCAGGCGCGCGAGGATGTCGGCGATTACCGGCTGATCTACGTAAAACTCGGCGATATCGTGTCCGATGTATTCCCCGGCACCATATCCCATCATTTCCAGTTCCGCGGAATTGGCCCACAATATGGTGCCATCTTCCGCGACCCAGTGGAACGCTACCCCTGCGTTCACCAGGAAATCCCGGAGTTCGGCCAAATCCGTCGGCGGGATTTGCGGCATGCCTGCCGACGTCGGCTCTACAGCGTTGCGGTTCAGGCACCCCATACGCACCTCCTGATGAGAACATCTTTCTCCTCAGTGACCTGCATTGTGTTTTCTTTTCTCTGCCAACTGCCCGCGAAGTGTGACCGGCGGGCGGGGGCTTAGAGTTGTCTGTCGACTGTCCTGCCTCAATGGTGTGATCCAGTAGTGTTCTATCGCAGGGTAAGGATACGCCGCTTGGGTCTTCCGCCCCAACATCCGCGTTCGGAACGTGCGAAACATCTATCTTGGTTTGCATTCGCTTTTGTAATTTAAAAGTAAAAACAAAAGCCTCCGTCGGGCCATAGGTTCTCGTGCATTTTTGTGACCGAATCTGCAGCCAGGAAGAAATCGGCGCGG
>Ga0207120_1142_pt1 | contig 13829 bp, 7 predicted proteins | sample Alteio_BWMinHeat_40_FD_153509 | JGI IMG/M metagenome (GOLD analysis project Ga0207120, IMG submission 153509) | Enriched cells from forest soil in Barre Woods Harvard Forest LTER site, Petersham, Massachusetts, United States -... | ecosystem: Environmental > Terrestrial > Soil > Temperate forest >...
TTCCTTATGAAGCACTCACAGGATTTTTTGTTGGCAAACGACTCAATCGACTCGTGATAGCAGAGACCTACGTAAAAGTTTGCACGTTCGGTGTCAAATCCATCGATGGCAGCTTCAAAGGCTCCGTCATGCCCTTCTTCAATGTCGTAAAAAACTCGAATCGCTATTTTTTCACGCGCGGAAGTCGATCGATCGACACCGAAAAAAATGTTTTCCCATACATGTTGTGAATTTGTAGAATGATTGACTCGGGTTTTTATTTTTTCCACGAGTTGTTTCCAACCGGTTTGTGGAAGGTTTGCGCGAAGTGTGTGAACCTTGTTTATTGCTCCAGGAAAAAGGCAATAAAGAGGGATAGACTGCTTCGGATACGATTGTGTTTGTGACCAGTGAATGTCGTTTGGAATTGCACGCAAGCTGGTTCGCCAATCCTCGAGACTTCTTCGCTCTGGCCAACTCACGAACTGTGTCTGATCAGCAAGATCTTGATGATGAACAACCAGTCGTGCTTGGGTGATAAATTGTGGTGAGTCATTCGGCGCTCCACAAAGCGCTAAAAAAGAAATTGGATTGGCAACTAATTTGTTCATGACTTGACGCAACTGAGGGTTAAGCGAGGAGTTGATCGCAAGACTTTTTACGTTCGCAAAATCAAGAAAAGTGATGTGACGGTGATCGCAATAATCCATGACGGTGGTAATATCATCCTGAGTAAGATAGGGCTCTTCATCAAGAAGGTGGCGCCCTGCTTTCAATAGTGAGCTCTTAGGAGCGAATGGAGTTCGTCCAGCTATGAGCATGTCGTTTAACTCTTGCATGGTCGAAAAATCGATCGCACGTGGGTCAATCTGAAGATAACGGCATACCTCATTGAGAGATTTTTGATATTGACGATTAAACCATGTCATATCTTGGTTGAGAGTTTTTGCGATATCTTCTTCCCGATTGTTAATAGGGATGGCGTCCATTTTGATGCCGAGTCGTTCTGTCCAATCGCGCAAAAATCCCTGGTAAATATTGATGCGAAACACACGCATTTGTAACAGCACGATGTGAGCAAGTTGTTCAAATTCAACGAGAGAAAACGTTTCTGGGTTTTGATGAACACTTGTCGCGAGGACTCTTTTTTTAATCGGATCGTCATCTGGAAAGACAGAGACAATCTTTTTAAGAGCGCTGATGATTTGCGAGCGTTCGATTTGACCGCTGATATCCAGAAGTTGAACGGAATGACCAAGCAAGGAATTGGTTTCTTGGTTTATCTCCCCAGCAATTTTGTTAAGGCGCTTTTGCAAATCATGAACGACACGCTCACAATAGACGATCAGTTTTCGTTGCGTCTTGAGAAGGGCTTGAGTTTGTTCTGACGAATAGACTCGCAGCAATATTTCAAAATGGGTCAGCAAAGCTTCATCTGTTACAGATAGAACTTGTTTGCCCAGCTTGTTGTGCAGAGTTTGATAGTGTTTCTGAAAAGATTGTTTGTGCTGGGATTGTTTTTCGATCTCTGTGCGCGTTTCAGCCACGCAGCGGCGTAATTGAGTGCGTATCGTTTGTTCGTTGAAATGCTTCGCATCACCCATGAGTTTCTCAAGCAAAAGAACGTGTTGAAGCAGATGGCTTTGGTTGTTTCCCAGAAAAAACTGCTCTTCATATTGGTCAATGAGATGACGAAGCTGCCATGCGTAATCAACGATAGATTGTTGTTTGCGGAGATCGATTTCAAGGCCGGTTGTCCAATGTTGCGATGGGTTTGTTTTGTCATCGCGTAAATGCTGAACTGCTTGCTCAGCTGCTATCGCATCGTTCTTTACAGCAAGAAAAATTTTCCTCAATTTTTTTAGAGAGCACTGAAACTTGTGATTAAGTTCGGCCAGCTGCTGCGGATTATTGGCGATATAGATTTGTTGTAATCGCTCGAACATCGCTTGTTGCAACGCCGTTATTTCGGAGTCTTTTTGTTCAACAGTAGAGAGAAGAACACACCCTTTATCGATGTCGATCGTGAGCCCGTGAACCTGAGTATTTCGATTGATGGTTTGTTCATGACGCAATAGTTGTTGTCGAAGCGAATAAACACTGACTAGTATTTGCATGAGAAAATGTCGTGACTCAGAACCGTGCTGAGCCATGAGCTGCGGAGCGAGCACGTCATCAGCGTAACGAATTTGTGCCTTTAAATCCCACTCGATTTTTACCATGGCTTGAAGTGATGAAAAGAGCTCTGGTGCCAAAGGTCGAGAAGACAGTTTGAGGGTATTGAGTTGAGCGATGACCGTGCGCAACTGCGTTGTATAAGCAAAAACCTGATCACTTAGCGAAATTTGTTTGCGCAATCTGGCAACTTGCTGCTGAACAAGGTTACGCCAGCAAATGGCATCGTTTAGATTTTTTTTGTGATCGAGTTCATCAGTTAAAGCCTGCAAAGCTTTGCAAGCAGTTTCGAGGTGTCGACGGTAATCGGAAAATAGTTTCGCTAAATCTTTGCTGGCTTCGGCATCCCCTTGGGTTTGATATAGGTTGAGCAGCGCAGCTTGAATTTGCCTTTCATCGACGATGTCAACACGTTCGATTTCAACGAGTGCTGTTTGGGCAGCCGGTGCTGTCTTCAAATTCAAATTCGAGATCGTCGACAGTGTCTTGCTTAGAGAGGTTAATTTGTTTCCCGTGTTTTTTCTTTCTTTTTCATACCAATCAAACCTGCATTTTTGTATTGAGGATGTGAGCTGCTTTACTTCGACTGCAGTTGCTTGAGCGAATATGGATTTAGTTGCAACATCGTCTACGGGAAGAGATTGTATCACAGCCATGGTTAGTTTTCTGAGTCCCGCGGAGCTGCTATTGAAAGCGATGTAAATCGCGAATTACTGCCGGCCAACAGTCACTTCTTTCATTTCAACTACATATACACCCACGAGATACTCCTTATGTAGATTGTCTTTTTACAATCTTTTATAATTATCAGTGGCTTACATGTTTTTATTTTTTTGGCTAGATTGTGCGATTTGCAAAAGTAGACGACATGACTTTACAGCATTTGGAGTCATCCATCGCAACTAGAGTGGCTGTCCACGACGGTTGTAACGAGTCTCTTAGTTATGAGTTTTTTCTTCCCACAGTACAACATGAGTTAATGGTTGGTATTCGAGTGAATTTTCGGATTGTTGATCGATCCACAGACCCACCATGGTGTTTTGTTTGCATTCGTTATGTTCGCCGAATTCTCGGAGGCAAGGCTCGGGAATGACCACATGGCTACGTGTAAAGCGCAATCGTTTTTTTGCGATCGCAATGCAGTTGACTTCGCAAGGTGCGCCTTTTTCAAGCCAAGAACGAGGGGCTTCGGCGCAGGGACTGGTGTCGATTTTTCCGCAACCACGCTGCTCGACAATTTCATAAGTCACTTCTACACAACTGCTTGGGCCCACCTCGCAACGTGCATCGCTTTCACCCGCTTTAAGTGCATCGCAGCGACTCTTATCCACTTTTTCACAATTACTTTTTTCCCATTGCATGTCGACATCATGACTGAAGGCAACCACAAGCGGTGCGCCTTTTGCTGGGGGTGCGCGAAAAATATCTGGAGACGGCGGTGGAACTGTCGCAAATGGATCAGTGGGCGATGGCGGCAGCGCTCCAACCGCTGGAGACAATTCAATATGAAGGGGAATGGTTCCTTTGCTTGCAAGGGTGAAATGGGGAGCGGCAGCCACAAAGGCGTGCATCAAATGCTCATTTACTTTTTCTTTGAGTGATGATCCCGTAAGCACTTTCCCATTGCGATCGATCAAAACAGGAACATAGCGAAATGAATTTTCTGATTTAGATTTGATCTCGGCACCGAGTAAAAATAATTTCCCGGCCGGTAACTCCCAAGGCACAAGACCTTTACAGGTACGAATGAGCAAAGGTGGGAGCGGTTCATCTTTTTGTGCGATGATGCAGCGGTCACCGTTTAACACACCTAAAAAGAGAAGTGTTTTTTCAGGACCAAAATCGATTTCATTCGCATGTATTTCATTCCACGCAGGTGCCAGTTGAGATGCGGGTTGCGACGCACTTGCTGGTTGTGAAGCCGCAAGAGAATTGGGAATGGGCGGCAAAGGCGACCATTCTTTTGCAGTGTCTTTGACGTAAATTGCGGTCGGCAACAATCCTAGCTGGGTGTAAATTGTTTTAAGAAGCGGTGATTTTGCCGTTTGCGCTCGCACCGTTTGATAAATAACGAGCAATTGTTGGTTAGAAGTTGTGGATGTGACGAATTGTTCTACGAGCGAAGCAGGCGGTGTTTCTGCCGTTGCGAGCGCACGCAACCAAGCCTCGCGAATGGTGGAATTCGCCGACAGCTTTGGCGTCAATCGTTTGTCATCACCAAGCATTTTCAGCAGATGCTTTACCAGCTGTGGGTTTTGTGGCGGTGAAGAAGGATAATCGGGCCACACACCTTTTCTTAGTTGTGAATCCAGCAATACCAACCACGCAAAATCTTCATTGGATAGATTTTCGCATTCGCGGCTTTTAGAAGCGAGGATGGCTAAATCATCAGGAGAAGGTTTGGTGTGACTGAGCTCTTCGAAAATTCGTGTCAGCGCACGTTGATACTCGTGACTGATGCCACGCTTTTCGGCTTTAGGTTCGAGCTTTTCTAGTTTGTTTAAACGCCGGCATAAATTGAGATCAGTTTCAATGTAGTCTACTTTTTCACTGTTGACGTCTGATGGTTTAAGCAAAGTGACAACAAGCACAACAAACAAAAGCAGAAATAACGCGCCTAACCCTGCTAACCCGGCGTAGATCGGATTTTTCTTTAACCACGCGATAGCGGTTTGCGTGTATTCTTTCAAACTCTGTGGATCGAGCTCGATAGGCAAAGTGCCTCCATTTTAAAAATCATTTTAGTGTCAGATCTGCACGCACGTTTCGGGAGTATAGCTTGCTTAACGTTTCGGTCAAATGACTGTCACCTGCCCCATCAGGGGCGCGAACTTGCAGCGTCACAAACAAGTCACCCGTTCGCCCGTTTGAATGGGCGACTCCTTTACCTTTCAAACGCAGCTTTTCGCCGCCGTGGCTTTGGGCCGGCACCTTGATGCGCACTGGCCCGCTGGGTGTAGGAATCTCAACGGTGGCACCGTTCATCGCTTCAGCCACCGTGATTGGCACTTCTAAAAAGAGATCATCTCCTTCGCGTTTTAGAATTGCGTGCGGGCGAAGTTTAATCACCAGAAATAAGTTTCCGGGTGGGCCGCCATCTGGCGAGGATTGTCCTTGACCCACCAATCTTAACTTGTCGCCATCTTTGGCACCTTTTGGAATTCGCACTTTGAGCGTTTTCGCATGGGGCGGACGAATTTCTACTTCTTCTCCGCGCAACGCCGTAAGCAGATCCACTTCAAGTTGCATCTCTAAGTCTTGACCTGGATGAGGGCCACGCCTTTTTCGGCCTTGACCACCGAAAAAAAACTGCTCGAAAATATCATCGAACCCACCGAAGGTTTCGAAAGGATTTTGCCCTGGAGCTTGTTGACCAGAAAATCCTTGGCCCGCTGACCAACGCTGGTATTCGCGTGCACGTTGTGGATCAAAGCCGGTACGCAAAGCATCGGCGCCAAATTCGTCGTAGAGTTTGCGTTTTTTCTCATCGCCTACGATTTCGAAGGCCGCCGAAATTTCTTTGAATTTTTCTTCACCTTGTTTGTTGTTGCCGGTGGCGTCAGGATGATATTTTTTTGCCAAGCGACGATATGCTTTTTTAATTTCGTCAGCTGACGCGGTTTTTGCAACTCCTAAAACTTGATACGGATCTTTTGGCATGAGTTTTCCACTTGGTTTTTCTTTGCAAACTAAGTGCTCGTTTGAAAAAGCGCAATGTGCATGTGGTGGATGATTGCTACTTGCGCTTGGGCAACTTTTTCGCATAAGCACCAAAGCGACGGAGAGATGGCCGAGTGGCTGAAGGCGGCGGTTTGCTAAACCGTTATATGATCAAAAGTCGTATCGGGGGTTCGAATCCCCCTCTCTCCGCCACTCACTCTCGCTGCGCTCGTCGATGTGATGAAGTATCACATCGACCGCTCGTTTCTATTTTTTTGCGCTACCGCTTCGCTGCTTGAGCGCATAATAGTATTCCAATTCATACTGAGGGGAGATGAGAAACCCCGTCAGCGGCGAGGCCAACAATGGCCACGCACGATGCACACCAAACTCAAAAGTTTCGTAGCAGAAATTAAGTTCGAGCTAGCCCCCCCGAGCTGCGGCCCAATGTGCGATAATATAACATAACATAAGTACAACGATTGAAAATGCAGTATTGAGAGTTACAATTAAGGAATTAAGGAGAGAATATGACCGCGGTTAGTAGAGAAGCATTTGGTGTTGTTCAAACATGGAAAAGCTTAGCCAAAGGTGAACAATCAGCAGCAAAGAAAGGTTTTCTTAACACTGCTATTGCGATAATGGCAGGTAAACCTACTGGTGAGCAATTAGCTACTCAGCTAAAGCGCATGGAGCCTTTAAGCAGGGACGATAGAACCTTTTTTCAAGGGATCATTAAATATGTTGAGAGCAAAAAGCGTCAAACCGCATATCAACGTGCCGTAGCGGAAGATTCTATTGGGCGCAGCGGTGGAAAAAAAGTTGCCGCACTTCCTCCTAAGTTGCCCAACCCACAAAGTATCCAGATCGTGCCAGAAGCGGTAACTTTAACACCCCGACAATTAACTTCAATGAAGGAATTTCTCCAAGCATATCCAACCTGGAAAACACCGGGTGACCGAAGTATTAGGTTTGAAGATAATGGCAAGGTGTACTCAATTGATGCTCATGATAAATCTCATTGGGTAGGAACATACAAATTCAATACTGATGGCCTCTGTGTTAGTGTCAAAAGAACAACTGACAAAACCGTAGAGACTGATAGTGCGGCTGGCATCATTGACACCGATAACCATACTCTAAAATTTAATGCTGAAATACCTGGATTTTGGACGAAGAACGATACACTCAAAACTCCCTAATTTCCACTTTAGCTGCGTAACAGTTCAGTTTATATCATATCAACCTTAAGCCGCATTTTCTAAAAGAAATTCATTAATCACTGTCTGATAACCTACTCCACGATTTTTCGCTTCATTCTTTGCCCATACGATTATTTTTGGATGCAATCGAATAGAGATCGGTTTGTACTTATCCTTTAGTTTGATTGGCCGAAGGTTTTGATTCTCGTTAGACGTGAATGGCGGAGACTTTGGCTTCTTCAGTAAAAAACGATTCAATGATTAACAACCCCACGCCGATTGTAATTGCAGCGTCAGCAACATTAAAAGTAGGCCAATAATAAACCTCTTTATAGTGCCATTCGATAAAATCAATCACGTAATGTAAACGAATACGATCGAAAAAATTTCCCGCAGCACCGCCAAATACAATGGCAAGAGCAATTCGCCGCAAGACGAACGAAGAAGACGAACGAAAATAATAAAATAAAATCAACGCCACTGCGATCACGCTTACTAATAAAAAAAACGGTCCACGGAATGATTCACTCGCATTCGACAACACACTCCAAGCTGCACCTGGATTTTCTACGTATTGAAAATCCCAAAAATTATGAACCACTTGATATGGGCCGGTCGGGATCGGATGTGATGAATTAAAAAATCTTGCCAAATCATTCCAAAAATTTGTGCTCACCGCGGGTTCTTGCGTCAATGACTGTGTCAGATATTTGATGGCAAGAAATTTGGTGCTTTGATCTGCGAACCATACGAGTATCCCAATCCCAATAAGCAAGGTGACTTTCTTTTTTGTGTCACGATTCATGAATGTTCCTTCTGTGAAGAAAGTATCTCAACAACTTCTGCACATCGTGTGCATAGCGTTGGATGGACGATATGTTGCCCAACATCTGTTTTTACAATCCAGCAACGTGCGCATTTTTTCCCCGCAGCAATATTGGCCTGGATTGTGGAAACATCTTGTGTTCCAACTTCCACTTCAACCGCACTGACGATAAAATAGGATGCAAGATTTTGCTGATGCTTCAGTAAAATTTGACCGTCTTCGTGATTGGCGTGAATCACAACATGAGCACCAAGCCCGCTACCAATTTTGCCTTCGCGTCGAATTTCTTCAAGCTGTTTCAGCACCACATCGCGTATTTTGATGAGGCATGAAAATTCTTTCGCTAAAACCTCATTGAACCAAGATTCACGAAGCGGCGGCAAATCGCACAGATGAATCGAGGTTGGCAGGCGTTCAGATTTCGGCAAGAATCCATAAGCTTCTTCCGCAGTAAAACAAAGAACGGGAGCCATCAATCTGAGCAGGGTGTATCCAATGTTCCACAGCGTTGCTTGAGCACTACGTCGTTTCACAGAATGAGGCGCATCAACATAAAGTCGATCTTTGAGAACATCAAAATAAAATGAAGAAAGTTCGATCGCACAAAATGTATTTAATAGATGAAACACTTGGTGAAATTGATATTCCGCATAAGCCTTGTGCACTTTGCGTGTAAGCACTTCAAGCTGATGCAAAGCGTATACATCAAGCACATCCAAACCGGCGGGATCTGTCGCATCGCCCAATAAGTGCTGATGTTTATTCACATCAAAATCGTGAAGATTGCCAAATATAAAACGCAGCGTGTTGCGTATCTTACGATACGATTCAGTCAATCGTTGCAGAATCTCTTCCGAAACACGAATATCTTCGCGATAATCTTCACCCGCGACCCAGAGCCGAATGATTTCGGCGCCGCGTTGTGCAATCACTTTTTGCGGTTCAGTATAATTGCCTTTTGATTTCGAAAGCGCTTTGCCTTGACCGTCGACAACAAAGCCGTGCGTAAGAACCGCTTCGTAAGGAGCACGATTTTGCGCACCCACACCACAGAGTAATGCTGAGTGAAACCACCCCCGATGTTGATCAGAACCTTCAAGATATAAGTCGACAACATGTTCTACTTGGCGCAACGGCGAATTTTTATAAACCGCACTGTAAGACGCACCTGATTCAAACCAAACATCTAATATGTCAGTCTCTTTTCTGAAAATGAGATGTTCACATTTAGAACATTTCGCATTCGGCGGGAGTAATTCTTCAACCCTTTTAATAAACCATGCATCGGTTCCTTGTTGTTCAAAAATATCGGCGATGTGTCGCATCACATCACCGGTGGCCAGTGGTTCATCACACGTTTGACAGAAAAATGCTGGAATCGGCACGCCCCAGGCTCGTTGCCGACTAATACACCAGTCCGGGCGGGTTTCGATCATTTTATAAATACGATCACGCCCCCACCGAGGGATCCAGGTGGTGGCGTCAATTTCTTTGAGCGCTTGGGTGCGTAACCCTGCGTGATCAAGTGTGATAAACCATTGCGGCGTCGCCAAAAAGATTACCGGTGTATGACTGCGCCAACAATGTGGATAGCTGTGGGTTAAGGTTTGATCAGGGCGGTTAAAAAGGCGATCTGCTTTGTCTAGATTTGCAACAATAATAGAATTTGCTTTGGTGATATGCAGGCCGGCATATTCACCTGCTTCAGAAGTAAATATCCCTTTGCCGTTTACTGGCGCCAAAGGATCAATATTGTGCAAGCGCCCAAGATGAAAATCATCAGGACCATGACCGGGTGCAGTGTGCACAAGGCCTGTCCCAGCATCCAACGTGACGTGCTCACCCAAAAGAGTGGGGATTTGTCGATCAAAAAGCCAAGGATGTTCGCTTACAACCTGACACAATGCTGCACCCTTCACCGGCGAACTTTTGGCAAGTAGTTTCGCGCCTGCTGCTTGCAAAACAGCTTCGAGAAGCGAGTCTGCAATCAAAATAACATCACGTTTGTTTTTTCTATTTTCTACTTCGGCCAAAACGTAGTCGGCGTCTTTAGCCACTGCAATCGCCAACGATGCCGGCAACGTCCATGGTGTTGTAGTCCAAATCAAGCTTGCGGCTTCAGTTGCTCGTGGCGCCAACCACTGCTCGAGCAATGTAGGTAACCCTTTACGTATCGGATATTTTACATAGATTGATGACGAGGTGTGGTTTTCATACTCAACCTCAGCCTCTGCGAGCGCTGTTTCGCAAACATAACACCAGTGTACGGGTTTTTTGCCGCGCACCAAATTTCCACGATCAGAAAATTTTGCGAGCATTCTAGTGACAGCGGCTTCGTAATCATGATTCATTGTTAAATAAGGTTGATCCCAGGCCCCAAAAACACCCAACCTTATAAAGTCTCGCCGCTGAGCATCGATCCACTTGCGCGCATAGGTTTCACATGCTTTGCGTTTATCAGCTTGGCTTAAAGTATGGCGTTTTTCACCAAGTTCTTTGTCCACCTGATGCTCGATCGGTAATCCGTGGCAATCCCAACCTGGAATATATTCCACGTAATTTCCCGACATCGAACGATATTTGACGACGATATCCTTGAGAATTTTATTGAGCATGTGGCCGTGATGAATCGTGCCGTTGGCATAAGGTGGCCCATCGTGCAGTCGAAATTCCGGACGGCCACGGTTTTTATCAAGCACTTTCTGATAGAGCGCGATTTCTTGCCAGTGTGAAAGCAGTTGTGGTTCTCGATTGGGTAAATCGGCTTTCATCGAAAATGCTGTTTCGGGCAATGACAGCGTGTGCTTATAATCATTACCTGATTTTTGTTCGCTGGCTTGGGGCTCAGACACGAATCTCTTGCTCCTTCGTCATGATCGTCAATCAATTACAATTCAGGTCGCCCTAACACAGCGTCCAAAAATTGCGCAATCAGCTTCGACCACTCACAATGAAAAGGTACTTGCAAAATTAGCCGTAAAACGTGGTCGTAATCGTAGTCGTAGTCGTAGTCGTAGTCGAAAAGCTTAAATATTTTCTTCGTTTACGATGACGATAACGTCGACGACTACGAGTTTTGCAAGAGGCTCTGATGTTTGCTTGAAAAGAGTACGTTGACACTTAGTGCAGCAGACAGACAGAGTCAGGCACCCATGTACGAAGCTGAAAAACGCGCTCGTCGCTATGAACGCCTTTATGGCGAACGTATCCTTAGACCCATGCTTCCCCACATTTTGGGGGTACTCCCACCATTTACGGATGAGCAAGTCATTTTAGATGTTGAATGCGGTTCCGGAATTGTCAGTCAAGAACTCTTGCCCACCATTTCTCAAAGTTCAGTTTTAATTGCCACCGAGCAAGATCGCGCAGCGTTGCGAGTGTTCCATCACCACCCAGAAATCGACAATCATCCTCGTTGTTTTGTTCGTCAAGAATCGCCAACTCACATTGGACTTGCCGCAAACGTCGTCGACATCACCATCGGTCATTGGCGCTGGCAATACATCACCCCACAAAAAGACATCATAAGTGAACTGGTACGAATCGCCAAACCACAGGGGAAAATTGTTCTTACTTTTTTGCTGCCCGGCTGCGAGGGTTCGCTGTACGATGCCTTCATCAACATCAAAGCCATCCATATTGCAGATATGCTGCGCCACGATGGAATTGCATCGCAAGTCATCTATGAGCTTTTGGACCGGCCAGAAATTTCACATTTCGACCTTCACCCAATTCCAGTTTCATTAGAGATTGGCCAAAATTCACGACCCATGATGGATCGCCTTCTTTTGGATTTTTTGTTGCCACGCTGGATGGGCTTAGCCAACGGCGAAGAAATCACCAGCGCTGATTGTGCACCTTTCGATCTTGGCAATGAAAGTTTGTTTTGGAACTTTAAAGTCGGTATTGCGGTTGCCACCATCGCACAAGAGAAGAACGAAGATGTCGTCCGGGAGCCAGATACTACCACCGAAACTCAAGAATCCGCAACACTCATTTCTGCGCCACACTCAAATGATTTAGAATTCAAAATCCACGATGAAAAAAAATAGTAAATCATTGCTTAAAGGGAGTGCAAATCAAGTGACGTTGCCACAACTAAAAATCTTACCGCTGGGAGGGCTCGGCGAGATCGGCATGAATGCGATGCTTGTCAGTTATGGTCGTGATGCGATTCTAATCGATTGCGGTGTATTATTTCCTGACACAGAAATGTTGGGGATCGATATCGTCATTCCTGATTTTTCGCATTTTGCCACACTCGATATCGACTTGCATGGCTATATGATAACGCACGGACACGAAGATCACATCGGTGCGCTTCCGTATGCCCTCAGCGTACGCACCGCTCCTATTTACGCAAGTCGCTTTACTTGCGCACTCATCAAACAAAAACTCACCGAATGGAATTTGAAATTTTCATTACAAGAAGTTGCACCGCGTGAAACTCTAGATCTGGGTCCGTTTCAAATTGAATTTTTGCGCGTCACTCATTCCATTCCAGATGGTTTGGCTTTGGCCATTCGAACACCCTTAGGAACGCTGATTCACACGGGTGATTTCAAGATCGATCATGTGCCGCTTGATGGTGAAAAAACTGATTTAGCGCGTTTCTCAGAATATGGAGAACAGGGAGTTTTAGCACTCTTCTCTGATTCAACCAATTCTGAACTTGAAGGAACGGCCGTTTCAGAAACTGCCATCGGCACAAGTTTAGAAGCAGCCATGCGCGACGTGGGTGGGCGAATTTTTGTCGCCGCATTCGCCAGTCATATTCACCGCATTCAACAGTTGTGTGACTTGGCGCGAAAACTCGATCGTTACGTTTTTTTAAACGGGCGAAGCATGGTGCAAAACATTCGCTTGGCACGTGAACTTGGCATTCTCAAAGCACCAGACGATCTTTTTATTGAACTGGCTGAAGCAAAAGAATTGCCTGTGCACAAACTGATGGTGCTCACCACGGGCAGTCAAGCCGAACCGGGTTCAGCAATTGCACGCTTGGCTTTGGCTGATCATCCACCTCTGCCTATCAACGTTGGAGATGTGGTGATTTTTAGTTCACGATCAATTCCGGGAAACGAACGCGCGATCTCAAAAGCGATCAATGGGCTCATGCGTCAAGGTGCACACGTGCTCTACGCGCGCGCATCGCAACTGCATACCTCAGGGCACGCGCATAAAGAAGAACAGCGCTTGATGATCAATTTGGTCAAACCCAATTTTTTTGTGCCGATTCATGGCGAACTGCGCCATTTATCTCATCATGCCAAAACTGCGCGAGAATGTGGAATTAATGAGGAAAATATTTTCGTCATCGAAGATGGGCAAACCATCATTTTCGAGCAAACACAAAATGGCATCGCCGCCTCACGCGGAGACAAACTAGAAGCGCGTAAGGTATTTGTTGACGGCAAAGGCGTAGGCGATGTGGGCGATATTGTCATGCGCGATCGTCAGCAACTGGCCAACGCTGGTATTGTGATTTGTGTGTTGACACTCGATCTTGCGACAGGAGAAATTGCTTCGGGTCCCGATCTGATTTGCCGTGGCATCATAGAGCTCGAGCATCAAGTCCCGTTGTTAGAAGAAGCTAAAACCACCATCGAAAAAGCGTTGCTTGAGCACACGCCGCAAGCGCGCAAAGATCCCGATCTCAGCAAAGAAACTATTCGTCTCACCCTTCGACGTTTTTTCCGCAAAACATTGCAGCGCAAACCTGTCGTGATTCCGATGGTGATTACGGTTTAGTTTTAATGCCTCGGGAGCAATGACCAAGTGTCGCTGTCATTCGCCAAGTTCGCTGCATCGTAAATTTTTTCCAGTGCTGCTTTGTATTTCTTCACTCTTTCTTTACCCCATCCCTCCGCCCCGTCGATGGCTTCGTGGTAATGGAATATCGCTTCTTTAAATCGATATTGCCTCTCTAAAAGTTCGGCATAGTAAAAATGAAGTTCGTAATCTACATCTGGCTGAGTTTTCGCAAG
>Ga0207120_1057_pt2 | contig 13744 bp, 13 predicted proteins | sample Alteio_BWMinHeat_40_FD_153509 | JGI IMG/M metagenome (GOLD analysis project Ga0207120, IMG submission 153509) | Enriched cells from forest soil in Barre Woods Harvard Forest LTER site, Petersham, Massachusetts, United States -... | ecosystem: Environmental > Terrestrial > Soil > Temperate forest >...
TGCGCATCGCCTGGCAAAAAACGTATGACGCGAATGCGTTGAAAGATGAGAGCGAGTTGGTTATAAAAGGTATTCCTCGTCTTGTTGCCGTGCTTGCTAACGCTCTTGTGTTGACAACTGAAAATCCCGCACTGCGCTACTTTGTACGATTTGATGCGCAAGGTAATCGGAATGGGGAAGTGGAACAGCAACCACTTATTCCCACCATAACGCCGCCTATAACAGCAGTTAGCCACATTAGAAGATTGAACCATGGTTTTATTACTGCATGGCACGAACCATCAAAAAAAGAATATGTGATTAAGGCAGCAACGGGAGAGATGGTGTATGCGCGTGACGCGTCACAAGATAGCACTGGGGAACATGTTGTTACGCGTATTGTAGCGTGTAATCAAACAGCACAATGCATGGTTGTTCAAAGCTACCGACCCGACCGCTGTTGGATACATGCAACATGGTTCATTGAGCGATCTGGATCATCATCGATTACGAAAGATCTACCGACGTGGCTCGATAATTTTATAATCAGTGATAATGGCGAGCGTATAGCAGCTCGTTATGTTGATGGGCGGAGGTTTAATGAGTTGCGCATTTTATATCGCTATTCAGATCACCGAGGAATTCGTTATGATGATTATGTGACAGTGTTCAAAAATGAGCCGGGTAAAAAAATAATACCACTTCTTGAACCACTGCGCATGAGTGATCATACGCCCTCTAATTCTCCTATTCCTGTGCAATTTCTTCCCGATGGTGGGTTGTTAGTGCGATCAAAGTGGGGCGATATACAACGGTTTTCACCAGCGGGAACACGCGAACCTGCAAGAGTAATCATGTTAGGTAATATAAGTATAGCTCATGTACATCATGGTACAACGTGGTGTATGGTCAGTCGTGGTTGTTATGGTCGTGCAGTTAATCTTGTGCTTATAACTCCTACATCACGTGAACCTATGCAATTGAAGCTCCAAGGATATGAAAACAGTGAATGCGAATTGAATTCGCTTACCATGAGTGATGATGGGCGTATCATTGCCCTAGCAGTACCACGACTTTCTTCCAGGTATCCCTATGCATTTCATGTCGTTAAACTTGAAGACAATCCTGAAGCACCGCAACCGATTTTAGCTCCGAATTCGCAATCGGTGGTACAACGACAACTAGCAGCAGCTATAACGCGTGGACATTTCTTGCCCGTATTTCCAGAACAACCTAAAGATGAGTGTGTTATTTCATAAGGAACAACCATGATGTATCAACGACGCATGCGTATTGTTTTAAGCATCGTAGCCATTACTTTTTTTACGACAGCATTTACTGCTGAGCGAGATGGGGAAGGTTCAGGCTCAGATGCAGATAAAAGTTCCCAACTTTTAGGTCGCGGTAAATACGGCGCATCTGTGTCTTTATCGATGAGACATAGGCGCAATCGAGATCAAGAAAAAGATCGTAAGGAGCGGCGTCATGCTGAATACTTACGAACCAAAATAGCGCAAACAATATCATCATCATCATCATCGTCATCTGCGGTGTTTACACAAGCGCAAAAAGCACCTGCTGGCGTGCCTGTACCTACGCCAACACCATCGGGGCCTGAGATTGAAATGCTTGATCTAGGAGATAATCGATCTTTGTCATCTGTTGGTTCGAAGAACCAAAAAAAAGATGATGAACAAGAGCACAAGATGCGTCAGGCATCACCAGAAGCGCAGTTATCCGCACCGCCTGCTATGCGCATCGCCTGGCAAAAAACGTATGACGCGAATGCGTTGAAAGATGAGAGCGAGTTGGTTATAAAAGGTATTCCTCGTCTTGTTGCCGTGCTTGCTAACGCTCTTGTGTTGACAACTGAAAATCCCGCACTGCGCTACTTTGTACGATTTGATGCGCAAGGTAATCGGAATGGGGAAGTGGAACAGCAACCACTTATTCCCACCATAACGCCGCCTATAACAGCAGTTAGCCACATTAGAAGATTGAACCATGGTTTTATTACTGCATGGCACGAACCATCAAAAAAAGAATATGTGATTAAGGCAGCAACGGGAGAGATGGTGTATGCGCGTGACGCGTCACAAGATAGCACTGGGGAACATGTTGTTACGCGTATTGTAGCGTGTAATCAAACAGCACAATGCATGGTTGCTCAAAGCTACCGACATCAGTATAAAGACCGCTGTTGGATATATGAAACATGGTTCATTGAGCGATCTGGATCATCATCGATTACAAAAGAGCTACCGGTATGGCTCGATAATTTTATAATCAGTGATAATGGCGAGCATATAGCAGCACGCCGTGCTGATGGGCGAAGATTTTCGTATTATGAAGACATGCGTCGCCATGATTACCGAGGTACTTTTTCTTATGATGATTATGTGACAGTGTTCAAAAATGAGCCGGGTAAAAAAATAATACCACTTCTTGAACCGCTGCGTATGAGTGATCATACGCCCTCTAATTCTCCTATTCCTATGCAATTCCTTCCTGATGGTGGGCTATTAGTGCGATCAGAACAAGGCTATATACAACGGTTTTCACCAGCGGGAACACGCGAACCTGAAAGAGTAATCATGTTAGGTAATGGAGTATGTAATGTAAGTATAGCTCATGTGCATCATGGTACAACGTGGTGTATGGTGAGTCATGGTTGTTATGGTCATGCAGTTAATCTTGTGCTTATAACTCCTACATCACGTCAACTTATGCCATTGCAACTTCAAGGATATAAAAACGAGGAATGCGAATTGAATTCGCTTACCATGAGTGATGATGGGCGTACCATTGCCCTAGCAGTACCAGGACTTTCTTCTAGGCATCCTTATGCATTTCATATCGTTAAACTTGAAGATAATCCTGAAGCACCGCAACCGATTTTAGCTCCGAATTCGCAATCGGTTGTACAACAACAACGAGCAGCAGCTATGACACGTGGGCATTTCTTGCCCGTATGGCCAGAAGAACCTAATGATGAGTGTGTTATTAGTTAATGGGTTACTCATCATAATGTTTTTTGCTCCGCATCTTTTTAATCATGCTGCGCTGGGTTTTGGCACGCAAGCGTGATTCTTTTTTTGCGTGCGACACCTGTGTTGCCATGCGTTTTTTAGGCACATACAATGCTTTGCGCACTTCATACGCAAGTTGCTCCAGCGCAAGGCGTTTATTTTGCTGCTGACTGCGTGATGAACTGTGGTGAATAATCAAATCTCCTTCGGTTGTAAGCCGTGATGCGAGGTTGCGTAACACCCGTTCTTTTTGTTCATCAGATAATGCACTCGTGGTTCTGACATTCCAACGCACGGTAATTTTTGTGCTTGTTTTATTTACATGCTGACCGCCGGCACCGCCTGAACGGCTTGCCGTGATTTCTAACTCATGATCGGGGATGACAATGCCATTTTTAACATGAACATCATGCTTCATATCCTAGATTCCTTTTGATTATTTTACCTTGGTTTGCTTTTACTATTAAACCGTTTTTTCAAAACAGCATAGATAAATCGAGACGTGGAATTCAAAAGAATGAGAAAGTTATGCCTTCTCTTGTCATTCCCGCGACCTGTCCGTCAAAGCCTTGGCCATGGCGGGCCCGACTGCTCGGGGATGACAAGAGAGGTCCTACGTATTTGTAATGTCGATTTAGAGGGGTTTTCCAGGTTTGCCCCCCTGTTGCAACAAATTTCTAATCGTATATCATTAATACTAGGTTTAAGCATCTCAGGGTTAGTTTTTAGGGGATACAAATGATACATAGTGTATCAGGTTCATTTAAAATGGAGGCTCTCATGAAGAGTTCTAAGGTAATAGTTATAGTAGCGGCGATGCTCAGCATAAGCACTCAAACATTTGGTATGGGCAGATTATTTAGTGCGATGCGCACTATGTATAATGGCGCAACTTCACGTAATCGATTGTTTGCACGCTCATGCGTGGCAGCAAGTTTAGCTAGTCTTAGTGTTGCAGGGGCATCAGGTGAAACACCTGCATCGGTTGCCAAGCCTACCGAAACAGCACCTGCTGAGCCAAAAAAAATGTTTAAGGCTCATATTGGATTTAGATTTACGGTACCTATCACAGCAAATGACAAGCCTTTTGATAAAGATGGCTTTCCTACACGAGCAACTAACCCATTTGCCCTCATTGATTCCTACGCAAATTGGTGGGCGATGCAAAATTTACGCACAGCATTCTATGGTATAGCACCTAGAAAAGTTATTCCTGAAGATCTTCTTAATCTAAAGACAGTTAGTTTTGGGATTGTTACAAAACAAATATCCCCAAGCGTTGACCACACCGATCTGAGCCTCGAAGGACAAGTGCCAACGGAGGATCAATTACAAAACAAAAAACTCGGTCGTGTGTTTGAGGGCTTTGAAAAAGAGCCAGTCCGGTTGAATAAATGTATACGTAGAGAACTCAGCAGGGATCCTAAACATAAAGAAGAACGATCGGAAACATGTGATATGTTACTCAAGACATATCTGGGGCTTCACAAAGATGCTCCTAAAAAGCGTGTCGGTGTTATGCTACGTGATCAAGGATTAGAAATGGACTTAACTGATTTTAATGTTGAAGTAAGTTCTTAATACGGCTTCTCAAGACACATATAGCTAAATAAAAAAAACCCTTTGGTGGTTTATCCATCGAAGGGTTTTTTATGTTCCATAATAATCTCTACATCGTTGGAGCAGCCGGTCAAACTCGTGCTGATTCGTTGTGAGTGAATCTTGTCCTTACGCGGTGGCTGTATTTTTTGTACTTTTGTGAAGATCTTGAATCCAGTAATAAGGTCAGCTAGTGTGGTAGGAAATCCATTCAAAATTGGGAGAAGTTATGAAGCGTATATCACTTTGGTTGCTAGTGCTTATCTTTAATGCTGTCGTAATCAATATCCACGCTGCTGGTGTGCAAGGACCACGACTACCTGCATATCCAAAAGCACCGAGCCTCTCGGCCATAACTGCAACAAAATCCCCTGAGGAAACTCAAGCTGAGGCTGAGCGTCAAACGCGTCTTGCTCAAAGACAAATACGTGAGCAGCAATTTCAATACGAATCCAAAAATTATGCAGAAGAAAAGCTAAAAAGCGGCATTATGGTGATACCAAAAACGCTACAAGGAGTTGTTCCGTATTCCATGCGTGGACTGATTATAATCTTAGATGCTTCTGAAGAGTGGCCAACATTGGGTGCCATGACTAGTCTCGTCTGGCAAGCTTTATATAGTAAAGTTCCTCTACTTGTTTCAGCATCAGTGTTAAAAAATATTTTTGACCCTTCTCTTATTAAGAGCGGGTGGAAGGAAAGCATAAATAGCACGGTTGTTAGTGCATTTAAAACTCATGATTGGGTTATACGCGGAGTTGGTGCATCATTGATTTTGCTACTTCCAGCATCCCTCAAGATCTCAGCGACTCAGACAGTTAAAGATGCTGCGAGTAAAAAAATTCCATTTGGCCCCGCAGATCTTACCGAATGTGAACTTGATCTTGGCCTTAAGATTGATCATTTGAAGGCCTTGGATGACGAAAAGTTTGTTGAGTTTTTGATGACATACCAGGTCCCAAAAAATAGTGATTATTTTATTACAGCATTATGGAATCTGGAGAGAGAAAAAACTGAGCTTGCAAGGATAGAACGCGAACAAAAGGAGCTACGTGCCGCTGTTATATCTGCATCAACAGAACAAGAGAAAAAAATTGCCAAGCAAGAGCTTGCTGCGTATACACGCATTGTCGGTGGTAGCGATCTTTTTGTAACCAATGCGGACTATGCTCAACATAATGCGCTACGACAACAGCCACAGTGGATAATCTATCTCTCAGGCCATGGTATATTAAAAGGTATTGGTGGACCAGTTATCACTGGGTTACACATACCTGATTTCAGAAAACTTCTCGAATTTTTGGAAACCAAGATTACAACGATGTTGTTTATCTATAGTTCATGTTTTTCAATGGGTGTTAATATGCAACGTGCATATGCCGATGCAGAAAAACCTGGCCAGAATACGACATATTCATTTCCTATAGCTCTTGATGCATTCTACGATGTTTCGAACTATGGTGATTCATCTATCGACTATGCACAGAAAATGCGCTTATTATTTGATAATTTTGTGTGGAAAGAGGGTCCTATACAGCCTTATGATATTGCCGATGTCTTACAATTGGTATTCTACTTGAGTCTTCCTTTTGGAGGATCTCATGTTGAAAATTATCCATATGTTCGTCCTTCAGGTCGAGATTCATTTATGCCAGTTTTTCCTACCGTAGAGATCGGTGAAGTTATGGCGCAATCGCGTACTTTGCCACTTAACATTGTTGCTGCAGCAAAGGCAAAGGGATCGAAAGCAAATGTGATTGACGTACTTCTTTCTGCTAACTATGTTCCCTTCACCCTTGTGTTTGATAAAGGTGAATCTCCCTATCTGTTGTCGGCAGTTGCTGGTGAGTCATTTCACTGGATTGTGAAGATTGAATCAGCAGTTTCATTTTCATTACTTGGTATGATTCTAAAAATAGCACAACCTAAATATACCCAACGAAAAATTTTTTGGATTAATTCATTTGTAGAGCAACATAATGGGAAAACATATAAAAACATTATTATCGATAAGAAATGGAAGATAAGAAATATGGAAACTGAAGTATATGTAACTGAACCTGAGGGTATTGTTTTGGTATATATTATTAAGGATGGTGTTGTAACAAAACGTGAACCTAGTGCATCAGATACGACCTACCTTGATCGTTATAAACCTTTCTTTACTCCCCCAATAGGTATGCGTCAAGTTGAGTTACAAAGAGATTTAAATAAAGCAGTTGAAGAACAAAAGAGCGACGAAGTTGAGCGTCTTATTGGATTAGGTGCGATGCCAACAAAGTCTATACGAGAGCATGCTCGCGCCAATCACATAATTGCTAAAAAGATTGATGATGCTGTTGCTATGGCATTGCAAAAAGCAGTTACCTTGCTCAATGTTACGTTGGTAGTTGAGGCTCTTGCAGCGGGAGCTGATCCTAACGCTCTATATATACCTGACCTACCTAAAAACATACCACTTCTGCATGCTATTATTAAGTCATCAGATCAGCAAAAAATACGTTCTGAAATTGCTCTATTACTTATCAACGCAGGTGCAAAGATAAATATACGCAACTCTGATCAGGAGACACCATTGATAAGCGCAACCTCTGTTAAAAATGGTGATATTGTTCGTATGCTTATTGAGCATCATGCTGATATTGATGCAGCTAATGCGGATGGGCATACAGCGCTTATATATGCTGCGACCTTAGGATGGCAAGATGGTGTTTCTTTATTGCTTCAAGCTGGCGCTGATAGTACGAAACGTTCGAACTCAGGAGAAACGGCATTGGACGAGGCTCGTAATATAGAAGACAAAGGCATCATTGATCTTCTTGAAAAAGCGATAGCAGCACAATCACCAATACCAACAACCCAACCATAAGTTGTGCGGTAAGGTTTTTTAAATAATTTGGAGCACGAATTATTTAAAAAAAGTACTCTCTACATCGCTGCAGCAGCCGGTCAAACTCGTGATGATTTGTGGTCAATGAATCTTGTCCTCTGATAAACGTGATGCCCGCAATTCCTTCATCTTTTGGTGCGTAATAAATCAGTTCATCACGCTGTGTGCCATTAGGATTGGTCATGGTAACTTTGACATTGATCATGTACTGCAATTGCTCATGTGGTGGTTGATTTTTGAGCGTGATCAAATGGCCTTGCACGGGAATAACGCGTGCATCATGTGCAAGATCTTTTGCTCCCATGCCGGCGCAATTAAAAATAATTGATTCAGGAAGTTCGGCAAAATTGGTAATCGTTTCTTGCGCAATCGGAATGCCAAGTGTGCTAATTTCACGGTGCAACTCTGCCATCATAATCGGTGCATTAATAAATAGTACGTCATAGTGCTGCACGTCGTGCTGTTTTCCATTACCAAAATCGATGCGTACATGTTCTGGCTGCTTAATAAGCTTTTGCTCGATATACGGCCCAAATCCCGGATCGATATCAAGGCCATAATACGCAGGCACCAATTTTGGTCCGCAGGTTATAAACGGATGGTTGCCTGCAATAATCTGCACGTAGGTGCGATATGACTCAATGCCGCGTGCGTGAAATATTGTGCATTCTTCCGGCGTGGACATTTTACGCGGACGAGGAAAGAAAAAGCCCGCAGCTTTGTAAGAATTGATATCGTTGATCTCGCGAGCAATGATGCGTACCGTATGTCCTGCGCGTGCAAGCATGATTGCCGTTAACAGTCCGTAGCAGCCAGCACCAATGACTGCGATTGATGCGTGAGCATCAAGATTATTGCTGCAATGTTGTTCACATTGTCGAATTGATTCATGCACACAACCAAACAAAAATGTCCAACCAGCACCGCCATGGCCATAGTTATGAAAGATCTGTTTACTGCCCACCTGTTCGAATTCAACACGAAATAGCCGCTCGCGATGCGCACGAATACATACAACTTTTTCTTTGATGTTATCAGGAGAAAAGCGTGGTGGCGTTAAACGCACAATGCGGGGATGTAATGTCATCCTCGCGAGACAATCGCTTCTCTAATTACGCGTGCTGTTCCCGGTTTGCCATTATCTAAAGCAAGTTTTCGAGCTTGTTTTAGAAATTCATTATTGATGTGAGCGTCTTTGTGCAACAACACAATGCGCACAATAGCCGTGTCACCAGTGCGTGCGGCAACAAAAAGCGGATGCTCATCGGTATTTGCTGGATGGCTTGAATGAGCCCATCTGCGTGCTTGGTTAAAGGCGGCAATTACAGCACCAAGACTATCTTTTTTATAGATAGTATGCATGAGTTTAATACCGGGTTGGTAGAAAAAAGCACCTCGAAGATTTGTGGGATTCGAAAAACATACCTGTTGAAATGCACCATGATTTCCTTGGTGCGCAAAGAAATCAAGTGCAACAAAAGCAGCGGGGCGTTTTTCGGCTCTTCTGATCATACAATCATAATGACACTTGTCGTTTTCACTTGCAGTCATAATTCCTGATGAAAGCAGTAAAGTAAGTGCAACAACATAAGCTCTTGGGAGCATGATAGTCCTTGTATAGTGTTGATTTTTATGATGAATATATGGTGAGTGTAGGTATTTTTACGCACAAAACAAGTCTGGAAAGCGCTTTTTAGCTTAATGAGCTTTTTTTGCATATGCCGGTTGCATATTCTTGTGTTGTAATCAAACCGAATGCTAGATACAACTAAGATTACCTGTCTTTAGTAGCGTGAAAAAATAAAGGAACACGACCATGACGAATAGATTGCCCATTATTGATACCATAACCTATGGTTTTAAAACGCTGTTTGCTCACTTTGTCTTATTTTTAAAACTCGTAGCTGTGATGTTTGCGGTAGTGGTGGTGTTTGGTGGTATTGCCTTTGTTTCGTTGACTCCATCATTTTTTGGTGCCCTATCGCATGTGCATGAGCAACTCAAAGATGTACCGTATGAAGCGCGTGTTGGTAGCGAGGCAGGCAAGCTATTTATTGCACTCATCTATGGGCATGGGACAATACTATTAACCAATCTTCTTATCTGGATTGCAGCATCTGCAGTGATTTTTACTGGGTATATCCGATTTATGCTCAATGTGCACGATACCGGCACAGCGCGGGCACGTGAACTTATTATTCCTTCGTGGTCGGCATTACGTGTTATTGGTGCTTTTGTACTGGTATGGTTAACCATTATCATGGGTGCAGTAGCAATCGGGCTTCTCGGCTTGTTGATCGAAGTTGCTCTAGGCTCAATGACATCGTCACCGTTGTGGGGATTTTTACGATGGGCCAACATTGGTATCAGCGGTGCTGCCGTAGTGTGCATGGGAATTTTTTTGTATGTACGCATGGGATTTGCATGGTGGGCAGTTGTTGACAAGGGTTTAGGGCCGATTGCAGGCATCAAACATAGTTTTGCAATTACCCGTGGTGCATTTTGGCGCATTGTGTTGTTAAAGATGCTTATTGTGCTTGTTGGCAGTGTGGTGAAGATTACGATTATTGGCATGTTCTTTGTAGGGCCGCTCATGGGATTGTGGTATGTGTATGCCTATCGTTCACTTGAAAAAACAGCACCGGCACTGTAAAAATTTTTTTTATTAAAGGAGTTTACGATGACTACTTCACGTTTTTCATTGCGCTCAGCTGTGGCGTATGCAGGACAAGCATTGGTACAGCACACGGTGCCACTTCTTGTGCTTGCAGTTGTTATGATTATCTTGCGTCTTTTGTGGTACGGACTTGATGAGCTTGTGCTTGGCAAACCGTTGATCGAAGCGGGGACTCAAATAAGTGATGCATTGGCACAACTAATGTCTCGTCGACAGATGACTCCTGAAATTCAATTTCTTCGCAATCTTATCAAGGAACATATAGGAGTCATTCTTATTTATGCATTCATTGTCTGGATTGCATGGTCATTTTTCTTTGCTGGATTTACGCGCTATCTTCTTGATCTTTATGACACGGGTACTGCGCGCATCGCTATGTTGTTTACGCAATGGAAAGCAGGGTTACGCATACTTGTTGTTATTCCTTTTATCTTTGCAACATTAACTGGACTCCTTGTATTGCCCTTCTATCTAGGAACGACAGGTGCAAGACTTATTGGAATGTTACTAAGTTATGGTGTCATGCTGTATCTATACGCACGCGTGATTCTTATTGATTTCTGTATCGTAGATAAAAATCTTGGCCCCTGGGCTGCCTTTGTCGAGAGTTGGCGACTGACGCACGGCGCAGTGTTTAAGATTGCGATACTTTGGGGGATACTACGATCCATAGAGGTCTTGCTACAATTATTATTTCTTGGATTTGTTGCTTCAATTATTCAAACAATATTTTTCTTACTTTGCTTTACGTATGTGTATCGAACACTGCTAAAAACTGCATAAAAAAATGATGCATGTCATCCTCACGAAGTGGGGATCCATGCTAATAAACATTCACTGTAATATCACATTCTCAAAGCGATAGGCATGCAAGACAACAATTGCATTATCATCTTTTGTTCGAAAGATTTGAGCATGGATCCCCGCTGCCGCGAGGATGACAGAAAAGGATGCTTTTTTATGGTTGAAGGAAAACAAACTTTAGGAGTTCATATCAGCAGATTCGTTATAATCGCCGCTTAAACTTTTTTTCCAATACGTATTGTGTAACAAAAAAGAGCGATCAAGACAATATATCTTGGTCGCTCTTTGTATCATATAAAGATGTTACGATTGCGGTAGCCCATTTTCTGCTTTATACAGTTTTTTCATACGCATATACCAAATCGCAGAAGCTTCTTGAGAAAAAGATTCGCCAGAATACGTGCATGCAATTTCTTGGCTCCCTCTTTTTTTTGAACATTGTAGCATATCCGGTTGAGCAAAAAGTGGCATTTCATATACTTTCAATAGATTTTGGTAAGATTTTTTTACAAGATGCAGTGATTGAATTCTTTCTTCTAGTGGTGACGGTTTGTTGCCTTCTTGCGCGTCATGAAGCATTTGTAAACGAGTGAACCAAGCTGGCTCTTCCTTGCCTAAAAACCCAAGGCACCTAGTACCATATCTATTGATCGGTTCACTTGTTACATAACAGGTAGCTTCTTTATCTTTACTTTTGTGACATTGTATATGTCTCCAACCAATACCCTCTTCTCCACCCGAAACTACTTTTTTAAATGGATTTCTTGGTAGCCAAAGTTGCATACTATATCGGGTTGATCCAGGAATAAATCCGTGATGCGGTACATCTTGGCCTTCAGAAATACTTTTTGTTACATCGATTTTCGGGTCTTCAGAGCTTTGTATAAAAAAAGAAGTAGAAGTTATACAGGTGAGAACAATTATTTTTAATTTCATGTGACTCCTTTAAAAAGTTATGCAAAAAAGATGCTGACAAGCGGCAGCATAGCACTTTTATGAAGAGATTATTAATTAGTGCACAGCACAGCACCTATAACCGCCGCTTAAACTTTTTCTCAAGATCATACAGATGCAGTAGCCAACCAGTTGGTCGGCCATGCGGGCAGGTGAGCTTATTGTCACTTGCTTCAAGGTCGGCGCCTCTTTCTGGGGTTATCGCTACGCTTATTAGGTAGCTTCTGTTTGTTGCCTCTAAATCCAAGCGTACTTGATAATTATTTTTATCTTCAATACAGCGTTCTGATGCGAGTTAAGAGCATGCCTTGAAGCATGAAGTTTGTCTTAAATAACCGTCTACAGTATGAGTATTTAGAATTTTTCAAGTTGTCCTTTAAAAAAAATTTTGCCTAGTCGTTTTGACGACTTCTTTTTCGTTGATATGATTGTAGTAATGTGGTTATTTTATTAGTGGGCTAACATTTTTGGGGTTTCTGTGAAGAAGTTGTTAATAATTCTATTCCTAATATTTTCGGCGTCTAACGTTTCTGCTCAGCTGGCATATAACGAAACAACTCATAAATACTACTCAAACGGTGCGTCCAAAGACGTGGATCAAGAATATTATCACCGACTCTTTGTCGATACGGATAAGTTTGTATTTGGTAACTGCTCGGAAGCTGATCTCTTGAATGCCGATGTTCTTGTAGGTGGGTGGACGTTATTTTTTGCCATATTAAGACTAGATGGAAGTCCAACAGCGCTATGTCTGTTAAGCGACCTAAAGGGTGTGTTTAAAACAGTACAGGAAGAGAGGCTATGGCTTGTGAACTTGAATCAAAAGGGACAAAAATGAAAAGAATACTTATAGCGCTTCTAGCGTTGCTGCCATTACCTGCTGTTGCTGAGATAAAATATGACGCAGCAGCCAAGAAATTTTTCTCAAAGGGTGCACGTAAAAACGTGGATCAAGCCTACTATCATCGGTTGGTTGTTAAGTCTTTTGGCATGTTCAAAGAGAAAACCAATTACAAAGATGCATGGGTAGAGATCTTTATCGACTTAAAATTGGAAGATAGCCCAACAAGCCTACGTCTTTTAGATGACCTTAAAAAGTTTCTAAAAACAATAAAGAATGAAGCGGAAGAGTTTGCGCGTTTGGATAGATTAGATGTTTAAACCTATTATATCGGTTTTAGTATTGCTATCATCAACCGCGTCATCATTGCACGGTGTTGTGGTTATTCAGAGAGACTATTACTACCAACCGCCATCAACAGTATACGTAGTTAACGAACCAAGCTTTGGTAGTATGATGGCTAGTGCTATTGGTGGGTTTATTGGTGGTGGTATTGCTACTTTGATTCAGAATAAAATAGAAAAAAATCGTAGAGTTGCTCAATATAAAATTGAACAAGAGCACCTAGCTGCCCAGGAAAGAATCGAGCGAATGCGCGAGATCGAAGAGATCAACCAGCTTAAGTCTATTGGTATTGATAGTTCCATGGCAGGTGTTATACAAAAACTACCTACCAATCAACGTTGGCAGGCCATAGCAGATTGTTTGAATGCATCTAAAACACCTATAGCTGTGCCAGTATTGGCCACTGTTGTTATTATTCTACTGATGTTTTTACTTAAGTTTCTCAAGCACTTCTAATATCCAATCACATCAATTTTGTCCATGAGCTTCTTTGGTATTCTGACGAAGTGATGCGGTGTTACAACCGCCGCTTAAACTTTTTCTCAAGATCATACAGATGCAGTAGCCAACCAGTTGGTCGGCCATGCGGGCAGGTGAGCTTATTGTCACTTGCTTCAAGGTCGGCG
>Ga0207120_1143_pt1 | contig 13710 bp, 11 predicted proteins | sample Alteio_BWMinHeat_40_FD_153509 | JGI IMG/M metagenome (GOLD analysis project Ga0207120, IMG submission 153509) | Enriched cells from forest soil in Barre Woods Harvard Forest LTER site, Petersham, Massachusetts, United States -... | ecosystem: Environmental > Terrestrial > Soil > Temperate forest >...
TCAAAGTGCAAGCACAAGATCGCGTTGGCAATGTCGATCTTACTGGCGCCGTTGCAAATTTCATTGTCGACATTACAGCACCCCATACTGTGAACATCGCCACCACTCGAAGTGGTTATGTGCAGCCGCGGTTTGCGCATTAAAAGTTAAAACCGCATTGGCAATTGGAATTACGCCAATCTTTGATTGGTAAATCGGCATGATGAGTTGAGTTAACAAGCGTTGTTTTTCGTCATCAGTGAGAACAGAAACGCTAGGGCCATAAGTGAGTGTGGTTTTTCCAAGATTCATTTCTTTCAAGTACACTTGCACGCGGTTACCAACCGGATTGGGTGTGTCGCCGAAAAATGGCGGCGTAATTTCAATGACGCCGGTGGCTGACACTTCTGTTTCGATCGAAAGATCGATCGGTGTTGCATCGCCCGTTGGAATGATTTTGATCCGCGTCGCAACACTACCTAAAGAGAGTGTGAGATCTCCTGGATCTGACGCGCCAGTTTTAGCACTCGCAGTTGGTAAGCTTGCAAGTGGAGCGGCAGAAGCGTGTGCTTCGATGTGAGCAGATCCCGCAATGTTTAATCCTGGCAGCAAAGCCGCAACTACAGCTTCAGCATTAATGTCTTGTTCGATGGCTAGCTTGCCAGCACGCCAAGCGGCAAACATTGCTTGATTGATGGCACTTACACCAATATTCACGCCAGCATTAGCATAACCATCAGTGACACATTTAGGATCGGGATTGCCCACACAGTCGTCTGCCATTGGCGGAGCATCGCTGGGTTGACCCGTTGTTGCTGCCCAAGCGGGCTCGTTACAATTTGCTCCCGAGGGACATGCCACTGGCGTTTGCGCTTCAACGCTCGAATTGAAAGTAAGTGTCAATCCGTTGTCATTGCTCGAAAGCGCTTGTCCTTGCACGCCAGCTTGCAATCCAAGAATCGTGTTGGTGTAATCGAGTTTGTTGTTAAGATAAGTGGTGAGAATGCAGGGCAAGCGTTGGGTGGCGATGGCACTCGCTTGATCGTTTATGACACCTGTCAACGCATTATTAATAGCTTTAACAATGACATCTGAACCAAAAGTTAGAAGTTTAAGAGCTGCTGTAAAAACTGGAATGTTCAGTTCAAAATGATGCAAATTAATTGGGGTATGTGCCTGAGTGACAACAAGTTGGTTATTGTAAATATTGGCCCATAGACTCACACTGGCATCAAGACCAGCCATCGAAACATTTGCGCTTACTAAAGGAAAAGTATGCCCGAATAATGTGATATCAACGTAAGCTTCAAAACAACCGGCCAAGCCTTGTCCTTGTAAATTGTCGCAATTCAGTTCACCGTCGCTATGTACTTCAGCGGTGAATTGTGGGCTCGCAGAAAATTTTAACGATAAATTAGTATGTTGAGGATCGAGACTCATAAAAAAAGAACCGTTGCGAACACCAACGGCATAACCAAAACTATCGCCTGTATTGGTGGTTCCATTGCCGTTTCCAACGATTTGTCCAGGAACGGTTGTGTTTGAGCAATCCAAGGGCGAACCTGCTCCACTGTTTCTTGTAATTCCACTGCTGCTTGCAAGCACTACTGCAAATCCATTGTATGAAATTTGTGGAAAAACCGTGGGTAATTCTTTGACTACTTTATCTAAAGCCGTTTGATAAAGGCGAAATGACACTCCATTTTGAACTGAAGGAGGTGTCGGGTCGGCGAAACTTTGCGCTGACAACAAAAGGATGGCAGATAACATGGCGAATGCTAGCCCATGCCGAAGGGGGACTTGCCTCATGTCGTTTCTCCATAGGGGTCGATAAAATTCACGCTCATAGTCATTATCGCGATGAGGTTACGATTCGTTCTCAAAAACTGTTGCGTGACGATCTTGAGTGAGGGGGTATGAAATTAATGCGATGCGTAAAAACTGCATGGTTGTTGCGGGCTTGTAGCGTTTTTCTAATCGTTTTGACAACCCCTTGCAGTTGCGGAAACAACGGTGACCCCAATGGCCCGCGCATCACCTCGTTTAGTTATGTGGGGCAACTTCCAGCCGACAAAAGCACCGTCATTTTTAGTTTTTCATTTACATCAAGCGATGGTTCTTTGGGCGCTGGCAAAGCTGATTTTTATGTGGGTGATCAAACTCAACCATTAGAATTAATGATGAAGGATTTGCTCGCCTCAGCCGGCGTACCCAACAACGCAACAAAAGGCGAAGTTGGGGCAGCTTTGCGCTTCACCTCAAGTGTACCGAGCGGTTCAGCTGTGAATCTGGCGTTGCAATTGATCGACGCGCAAGGCCGTCATTCTAATCGCGCCGAAGTGACATTACAAATAACATATTAAGCTCGAAAATCTTAGTGTTGACAAAAAGCACACAATGTCATACTATTAGAAATGGATGAAGTTGAATATTATTTCGATCCGGAAAAGAATGCTTTTCTCAAAGAAAAAAGAGGGATTAGTTTTGAAGAAATTATTCTTCTCATTGAAGAGGGATACTTATTGAAAGTGATGAAGCATCCAAATTTTGTCAAATACCCCCATCAGGAATTTTATGTCATCGATGTCGAAGGATACGCTTATCTCGTCCCTTTTGTGAGGGATGGAAATAAAATCTATCTAAAAACAATTTTCCCAAGTCGAAAAGCTACGCAAGCGCTCTTAGGAAAAAGAAGGAGATGAAAATGGGAAAGAAAAATAGAAAAGAAATTGATGACTTTGGAGAAGAAATTGTTTCTGATTTTGAGAAGGGGAAATTTGTTTCCGTCAGTCATGAAGCGGAAGAGATGAGAATCGCCCAAGAAGGGGCTAAAAATTATTTGAGAAAAGAAGGGCGAATTAACATCCGTCTCTCTAAGGCAGATCTGAATTCGTTAAAGAGAAAAGCAGTGCAAGAAGGAATTCCGTATCAAACCATGATCTCCAGCATTCTTCATAAATTCGTTTCAGGAAGCTTGTCGGGTAAAAGCTGAGCAGAAACGCAAAACTTCCTACTACACCTTTTAGGTGTAGTAGGAAGAAGCGTATGCAAATTTGAAGGAATTAATTCTTCGGTAGGATGACGATCGTCTTAAGCGTACCAGTTAAACCTGTCTTCTGTGTGCGAGTGAATGGAGAAGCCGTTAGCATGGTCCCAAACGTGTACGAGTTATTAGAAAAATCCAACCCGTCGAAGAAAAGTTTGGTTGGGTCGCCAGTGGAACTTAGATTATAAAACTCAAAATTGCTGACCATTTGTGTTGTTGGCAGGATCGGGTTGCTGTGGCTATCCAGGCCAAGATAAGTTTTCAGTACATAATTACCGGTCGTTACACTAAATGCACTGTAATAAACGACGTCGTCAATTAACCACAAATTGATCGCTTGTTCATCTGTTCCAGACAAAAGCACAAGGCTTTGGGTGCTCGGATCAACCATTGCCATTCCTTGATATTCTGATGTCCATTGATTACCACCCGCAGCATTGCTTGAAGGTGGTTGGCAGTTGAGATTGTCGATTTTGAAGTAAAAAGTATTAGCTGCTAGAGAATTAACGGTTTGGTGAGAGGCGGTTGAATTTGGATCCTGTGACCACCAATCGCTGTTTTGTATAATGCGAGCAGTAAGATGATCACCACCTTCAAGAGTTATTGGAGTAGTACCATCCGCCATAGTAGCAGTATCTGGCGTGCATATGCTTGTTGTTGCACCATTGTACCAACCAGAATTGCCATTGCCTCGAATCCATTTGTTGTTGTTACCGGGGTTGTTAGTGGGATTAAAACAATCAGTTGATGTTGTAAGAGCTGGTAAAAATTGGCCATTGGCGGCTTGGCAGTTACCTTCGTCGACCCATGTTCCACCCTTACTTGTACATAGAGTTGTGTTTCTTTGGGTGGGATCTGAATTTGAATTTACTACATTTGCTGTCAAAATAAGATCTGGGCCGCTGTCTGTTTTACAATGGGGTCCGCGGACTTCAACTGAACAGCTTAGTGTTCCCGCATTTTTCTTCTGAACATTTCCTATGACGTAAATTGTTCCTGTAGAATCTTGTTGGATGGCAGAAATTTGGCTCCCTCCGCCGGCAAATACTTGACCTTCGCTTGTGCAACGTGAAGCAAACTGCTGACGATAAGAAGGTAATTTGCTGAGGTCGTCAGTCGTGGGATTTGGCGTTTGGTAGCCGTGGCCATATGTCGTAATATCAGTAGGACGTGACATTTGCACCCAACTCCAAATATCTGCGCCGCAAGTAATGACGGGTGTAATCTCTTGAGACAAATTAGGATTGGTGATGGGATTATTATTGCTGTCAACAGGTGCAGGGTTAAAGTTAAATATACAAGCAGATTGAAATGATGCGGTAGTCGCAGTTCTGGGATCAGGGCCGAAGAAAACAGCTTGATCAGTTGTTGCTGTGCTGACTGCATCGTAAATAAAATTCCACCAGTCACGGGCAATCTCAGTTAAAGTTCCACTACTTCCGGAAACATAGCGGAAAAACCCGCCACTTGGGCTGCCTCCAGCACCTTGGCAAGAAGAAACACCAGTATAAAATAATCCACCGGAAGGGGTGACGAGAAAGTCTTGAACACAAATATTGGCATTGATCATTTCTGTAAGTTTATGTGCGCCAGTTGTTGGATCAGCAGTGCGGTCCCATTTATAAACCACCATGTTTGGTGAATTAGGAATTTGCCCTGGATAGTAAACATTACCCGCGGCATCAAATTGAAACACGCTTAGGCGCTGACCACCCCAGTTGTTGATTCGGTGATCATAATCCATACATTCGAGGTTGTCTGAAGTTGGTTTGTTAGCAATAAGATCTTTAACCGTGCCACCTTTGACTTGAAAGATTTGGCAATAAGTTCCATCCGCAGTTGGATCTTGACCGGGTTGTTGGGTGTTTGCTGTTGAGGTTGGATCTTTAAAACGGAACGGTTGTATGAATTGTAAATAGAGCTCGCCGGTTGGAGCAAGTGCGATGGTTTGTATCTTAGGCAATATCTGTGCTGGTTGTGTAGGTTGGCTACTGGGGCCGGAAGAGCCTGAAGGTGCGGGGCCCGAACCACTAGGTGCACCCTGACCACTTGGCGGGGAAGTACCTGAACCGCCACTTGGAGCGCCAGATCCATTAGGGGATGTTCCTGAACCATTCGTTGTGGTTGTTGTGCTTTGGGGAACTGTTATAACGGATGAAAGATTTCCGCTGGAGTCAGTTTTTTGTAAGCTTTGTGTTCCACTGGCACTTGAGCTGGTAGTCGCTGGTGTTGTTGAATCACGTGCAGCGCCACCCTGTTGAGAAGGATCAACAACTAAAAGACCACTTGCTCCGCTAAGATCCACGGTTGGTTTCAATGCCGCAGGTCCATTGCCGCCGCCATTAGGACCATTCGGGCCGTTAGGACCATTTGGTCCGCCATTCGGCCCACCGTTGGGCCCATTATTTGGTCCATTGTTGTTTTTCGAACTGCCCAATTTGCCGCAGCCCACGATCAAAAATAATGCTGCAAACACCAGCCATGCTCGGTTCATCATACGCACACCCTTTTTTAAATAATCCTAAAATAATCCTAAAAGGGTGTCGTGACCTCGCGCACAAAATTAAATAGCTTGTAAAAATTATTTTAATTCATGTAGGTAGATGTCGCTTAAGTGGATTAAACAAATTGACTTATAGTCAAGTTTTTGCATAATCAAAAAATGCATGAAATGAAGACATGTAGTCAATGTCGCAAACGGGCGGTGAAAAAGTCCAAGGTGGCTGATTGTATCAAGATTGCAGGTCATAAATTTTGTTCGAATGATATTGCAGGATTTCGTTGTACCAATTGTGGCGCAGAATATCTGACTCATGAAGGTCTCAATGGTTTTGAACGCCGTGTTGCGGAATATCTTGTGAAAGCAGGTGAGCAGTCAGGGGAAGCAATTAAATTTATGCGTAAAGTGATTGGCCTTAAAGCAATCGACTTTGCAAAAATGCTAAATGTGACACCAGAAACAATTTCACGTTGGGAAAATAAACAAAGACTCATCGATCGTGCCGCACTCGTTGTTTTACAAAGTCTTGTTCGTGATGCATTGGAAGGAACGAATCGAACTGTACAAATTTTGACAGCAACGGCTACCCCAGCGCGAATACCAAAAACTGTACAACTAGGCGTGTAACAGCATTGGAGCGGGAAACGGGGCTCGAACCCGCGACCCCGAGCTTGGGAAGCTCGTGCTCTACCAACTGAGCTACTCCCGCATTCGCTCTCGCTTTGCTCGTCGGTGTGATTGTTTATCACACCGAACGCTCATTTTTATTTCATGGCGCTATCGCTTCGCTGCTTGAGCGCATTGTTCATTTGTGAACAGTTTTTTACTTGTAACGACATCACGCAAAACTGTCTAGGGTATAAGCTTTGCTCAAACTCGTTGTGTGCAGGATTTGAACAAGTTAATGTTTTATCATGTCATTTATCCTCCATCGTCCACTCGTCATTTTTGATATTGAATCCACCGGCCCTGATGTTTTGCGTGATCGCGTGATTGAGCTCGCGTTAGTAAAACTGATACCCGATGAAACGCAGCACTGTCTCGAATGGCGCATCAATCCTGAAATGCCAATTCCAAAATCTTCAACCGAGATTCATCATATCACCGACGCAGATGTTGCCGATAAACCCACCTTTGCTTCGTTAGCGCCAACCATTGCGCAACATTTTCGCGATGTAGATGTAGGTGGTTTCAACGCGCGACGCTTTGATCTTCCCATGTTGGAATGTGAATTTGCTCGTGCTGGCATTGAGCCGGCTCCGTTTGCTGATGCTGCCATCATTGATGCGCAAGAAATTTTTCATTCTCGTGAAGCGCGCACGCTGGTGGCGGCAGCAAAATTTTATTGCAATGAAAACCATGCAGATGCGCACTCGGCAAAACATGATGCGCTTGTCACCTTGAAAGTTTTGCAAGCACAACTTCAGAGATATGCAGATTTACCGCATGAAATTGCCGCGCTGGCGAATCTGTTTCAACCCAAAACTCGTTATTGGGATCCCACTCGTAAACTTATATTAGATAATCAGGGCAATCTTTCCATCAATTTTGGCACGCATCGTGGCATGAGCTTAAATGAATTGGCCAAAGAACACCGCAGCTATCTCGAATGGATTTTACAAGGAGAATGGCATCCTAAAGTGATCAAAGCTGTGCGTGATGCGCTTTTTTCGAGTGAAGTAAAAAGTGAACCACAGCCTGCATTTCGCGATGCAGAACAAGTACAAATGCCGTTTGTGGTTGCGAGTGAATTGGAGCGAGTAGATAAGAAAAATAGCTTAGAGTGATTCTTTAAGTGTGCGGGCAGGGCGAAAGCCTACAGTTTTAGAAGCTTTAATTTTCAACGCTTCACCTGTACGTGGGTTTCGTCCAGTGCGGGCTTTGCGTGAGCGGATCACGAATGTGCCAAATCCAGGATAACTAAACCGCTTGTTCTTGCGAACCGCTGCCGCCACTGTATCAAACATAATGTCGATCATTTCTGCGACTTTGCGCTTCGAAACATCTTCACCGGTTTTTTTACTTACGTGATCAATCAATTCTTGCTTGGTCATAAAATTTCCTCGTAAATGAAGCTGGTGCTTGGCGATTCTTTATCAGAGCTTATTCTCCGCATCAGATATCGTACAATTCGCATCAGAACGTCATTATTTTAGCACATAGAAGGAGTGCCTGATGAAATCAAGACAAAAACGACAATATATATATGGTCAAGAAAATTTTCTCGCAGTGTGACAAGAAACATTTTTGGGTATCTCTTGACATTTAAATCAGTGGCAGCGATAAGGCCCGCTCTCCGAAGGAGGATGGGTTTCGTCCGCCATGACTTCGGTCGATAACAATACAGGAACCAAGACTTTATGATGCATGGTAAACGATATCGCAATAATCTAAAAAAAGTCGATCACTTAAAATATTATCCTTTAGAAGAAGCAGTGCAGATTCTTAAATCTTTTGCTTCGGCTAAATTCGACGAAACAGTAGAACTTGCGGTGAGGTTGGGGGTTGATCCTAAGCACGCAGAACAACAAGTCCGAGGGGCGGTTGTGCTTCCTCATGGGATTGGAAAACAGGTTCGCGTTGTTGTTTTCGCCAAAGGCGAAAAGGCGAAAGAAGCAGCGAATGCTGATTTTGTCGGAGCTGAAGAATTAGTGCAAAAAGTTCAAGAAGGATTTTTGGATTTTGATAAGGTGATTGCGACTCCTGATATGATGGCTTCTGTGGGTAAACTGGGAAAGATTTTGGGTCCACGTGGCTTAATGCCTAACCCAAAAGTAGGAACGGTGACTTTTGATATCGCCAAGGCGGTGTTAGAAGCTAAAACTGGCAAAGTGGAGTTTCGGGTTGATAAAACCGGAATTGTTCATGTGCCCGTCGGCAAAGTATCATTTACAGCGGCAAATATTCGTGACAATGCCGCAGCGTTACTTGATACCGTGGTAAAACTTAAACCGGCAGCAGCAAAAGGAAATTATTTATTGTCGGCGACTTTGTCTTCGACAATGAGCCCTGGTGTGAAACTTGATGTCTCAAAACTGGGAGCGGCTGTAGCCGCGTAAGGGAAGTAAGCGTCACATGGATCGAGCTGAAAAAGTAAAAACAGTAAATGATTTAAAAGAAAAATTAAAACTTTTTACTGGTGTTTTTGTGGCTGACTATCGTGGATTAACGGTGGCAGAAGTTAATGAATTGCGCAAAGCTTTCCGCAAAGCTGATGTCGAATATAGAGTGGTGAAAAACACCCTGATTCGCCGTGCATTGGAAGGCACAGCTTTGGATGTTGTTCGTGGTGAATTTAAAGGAACAACTGCAGTCGCGATTGCAAAGACAGATGTGGTGGGTGCGGCAAAAGCGGCCGTTGATTTTGCAAAAAATCATGAAAAATTTAAATTACGAGTGGCTTTTGTTGAAGGGCAAATTCTAGCTGCTGATGCAATTAAACAATTATCTACAATGCCGTCTCAGACTGAGATTCGTAGTCAGGTTTTAGGTTTGATTCAGGCACCGTTTAGTAAGTTGCTGGCGCAAATAAATGCTCCGGCACAACAGTTGGTGGGAATAGTGCAGGCTAAAATTGATAAAGATAATCAAAGTCAAGCGACAGGATAGTGATCGGTTAGTAGTAGGTACTGGCTGATAGGAATGATGAGTCGGTGTTATTATCGCAGACGTTATATTAAGGACGAGCTGCAGGAGAAATAAAACAATGGCAGATTTAAATGAAATAGCAGATAAATTATCAGGTTTGACAGTTCTGGATGCGGCGAACCTGGTCAAAATGCTTGAAGAGAAATGGGGAGTTAAAGCTGCGGCCGGTGGCGGAATGATGATGGCGATGCCAGCGGGCGCTGCTGCTGCGCCGGCAGAGGAAAAAACCGAATTTACGGTTGTGCTTAAAGATTCCGGCGCGAACAAAATCAATGTCATTAAAGAAGTGCGCGCGATGACCGGTTTGGGTTTGAAAGAAGCCAAAGATTTGGTTGACGGTGCACCTAAAAACGTAAAAGAAGGTGTCAATAAGAAAGACGCCGAAGAAATGATGAAAAAACTCGAAGCGGCTGGAGCAAAGGTCGAGATCAAGTAATAAATTGAGTTCCACTTTAATTTACAACGCAATTCAGGTCGAAAATAAGCAAGTGGTGTTGTAGTTTGGATCTGCTTGGTTGTCGGCAGTATGCATTTCATTTTGATCAGACGGTGGTTCTCATCTGAGGGCTGCCGTTTGTGCTTTTATTTTTACTAGATGCCGTTTGTTAAAGCGGGCGTCTTGTCGAGGAGCTGTTTGAGAATGGCCACCGTCGTTCAAGAAAATTTTCGTATTCGTAGATCGTTTGCGCGCATTCATCCATTGATTGAAATGCCTAATCTTATCGAGATTCAGAAACAAAGCTATGCACAGTTTCTGCAATCTGAAGGTGAGCCTGATAAGCGCTCTGATGCAGGCTTACAGGGCGTTTTTAAAAGTGTATTTCCGATCAAAGATTTCAACGAGACGTCTTCATTGGAATTTGTTTCTTATACGCTCGAAAAACCGAAGTATGATGTCGATGAATGTCGTCAGCGCGGCATGACGTATGCTGCTCCCATGAAAGTGGTGATTCGTTTGGTGGTCTGGGATAAAGATGAAGCCACGGGAACGCAGTCGATCCGTAGCGTGAAAGAGCAAGAAGTTTATTTCGGTGAAATTCCGTTAATGACCGCGACGGGAACTTTTATTATTAATGGAACCGAGCGTGTTGTTGTTTCTCAGCTTCATCGCAGTCCGGGTGTCTTTTTTGATCACGATAAAGGGAAAACCCATTCTTCCGGAAAAAAACTTTATTCAGCTCGTATTATTCCATATCGCGGCTCGTGGCTTGATTTTGAATTTGATGCCAAAGATATTTTGTATGTGCGTATTGATCGACGCCGTAAATTGCCGGCCACGGTTCTTTTACGTGCGCTAGGCTATAGCGCCGAACAATTGCTGCACTATTTTTACAAAACTGAAACTATTTTCATTGAAGGAAAAGATAAGTTCGAAAAATCGATTGAATATGCACTTTTGCCTGAACAACGAGCAACGAGAGATATCCGCGATCCCAAAACCAAAGAAGTGATTGTACGCAAGAATCGAAAGTTTACGAGAGCCGCAATCAAACGCTTCCAAGATCTAGGGCTGAAGACATTGCCCATCGAAGAAGAAGATATTGCAGGTTGTGTAGTTGCACACGATATTATCAACGAACAAACGGGTGAAGTATTGGCAGAGGTCAATGAAACATTGACCAAAGATAAGTTGCACATGCTTTCGGAAATGAATATTCAGTCATTTAAGGTTTTCTTTATTGATAACCTTAATGTGGGCTCATATTTACGTGATACGTTGCTCACGGATAAAATTTCAAATCCAGAAGAAGCGGTGATGGAGATTTATCGTCGCTTGCGCCCCGGAGATCCACCAACTCCAGATACAGCCACCACTTTGTTTCATAATTTGTTTTTCAATCCCGAGCGCTATGATTTATCACGTGTGGGTCGGTTGAAATTGAATCACAAATTTAATCTGGATGAACCGATTGAGAATCTTGTTCTTACGAAACGCGATATTATGGAAGTCGTGCGACATCTCCTTGATCTTAAAAACAGCGCCGGTTCGGTGGATGACATTGATCATCTTGGCAATCGACGGGTGCGAGCAGTGGGAGAGTTACTTGAGAATCAATTCCGCATCGGTTTGGTGAGAATGGAGCGGGCCATTAAAGAGCGCATGAGTTTGCAAGAAATCGAAACCCTCATGCCGCACGATTTGGTCAATCCCAAACCTGTTTCCGCCGTGATTAAAGAGTTTTTTGGTAGTTCACAATTGTCCCAATTCATGGATCAGACAAATCCATTGTCAGAAGTCACCAACAAACGTCGCTTATCTGCCCTTGGACCTGGTGGTCTTACGCGCGAGCGGGCCGGGTTTGAAGTGCGTGACGTTCATGCCACGCATTATGGCCGAATTTGCCCCATTGAAACTCCCGAAGGTCCGAATATTGGTTTGATTGCCTCGTTGGCGACTTATGCGCGTGTCAACGAATATGGGTTTGTTGAAACTCCGTATCGCAAAGTTGAAAATGGTCGGGCGACAGATACCGTCGAATTTTTCTCTGCCTTGCAAGAAGAACCGCACGTCATCGCCCAGGCGAATGTTCCCATGGATAACAAAGGCCGCTTTACGGAGCTACTCGTCTCGGCGCGTAAAGCTGGCGAGTATATTATGGCTCGTCCAGAAGATGTCACACTCATGGACGTGTCGCCAAATGAATTGGTTTCAGTTGCAGCTGCGCTGATCCCATTTTTAGAAAATGACGATGCGAATCGAGCTTTGATGGGCTCCAATATGCAGCGACAGGCTGTTCCGCTCCTTCGTACAGAAGCGCCATTCATCGGCACTGGTATTGAACGAGTGGTGGCACGTGATTCAGGTGTGACACAAGTGGCGCGACGAGAAGGAGTTGTCGAATCAGTGGATGCCACTCGCATTGTGGTAAAAGCCGATAGCGTGCACGATCATGAAGTGGGTAATGAGGTCGATATTTACAACCTCATGAAATATCAAAAATCAAATCAGAATACGTGCGTGAATCAAAAACCGATCGTCAAAAAAGGTGATCGTGTAAAAAGAGGTGACGTGATTGCGGATGGTCCGGCCACGAATTGTGGCGAGCTTGCGCTCGGTCGCAATCTAACCGTCGCGTTCATGCCATGGCAAGGCTACAATTTTGAAGATTCGATTTTAATTTCAGAACGTGTGGTCAAAGAAGATCTCTTCACTTCAATTCATATTGAAGAATTTGAAGCAGTGGCCCGTGATACCAAATTGGGCAAAGAAGAAATCACGCGTGATATCCCAAATGTGGGAGAAGAAGTTCTAAAAGAACTCGATGAGTCAGGAATTGTGAGAATCGGAGCAGAAGTTGTTCCTGGCGATATTCTAGTTGGGAAAATCACACCTAAGGGTGAAACACAGCTTTCGCCTGAAGAAAAATTATTGCGCGCCATCTTCGGCGAAAAAGCGGGTGACGTGCGTGATACTTCATTGCGAGTTCCTCCAGGAGTGGGTGGAACGGTTATCGGTGCAAAAGTATTCAGTCGCAAAGGTGTTGATAAAGATGATCGCGCTCAACAAATCGAAGACGAAGAAGAGACACGTTTATTAAAAGATCAAAACGATGAGTTGAAAATCATTCGCGAATCCATGCGTCGACGTCTTGAAAAAATCGTGATGAATAAAGAATCGGCCGCACGGATCGTGGATGATCAAAATCATGTTTACGTCAAAAAGGGTGAGAAATTTACGCCTGAATTGGTGACGACCGTTCCTGATGCATTGCTGGGTGATATTTCTCTGGGTGATGATCATCTCGATACTAGAATTGCCAAAGTGGTTGCGTCCGCGACTGAGCAGCTTGAGTTGGTTCGAACTTTATTTGCTGAAAAAATTAGTCGCTTAAAAAAAGGTGACGAATTACCGCCGGGCGTCATCAAGATGGTGAAGGTCTATGTTGCGATCAAGCGCAAATTACAGGTCGGCGATAAAATGGCGGGTCGGCACGGTAATAAGGGTGTTATTAGCAGAATTTTACCTGAAGAAGATCTTCCATATTTAGCAGACGGAACTCCAGTTGATATTGTGCTCAATCCCTTGGGCGTGCCTTCACGTATGAACGTTGGACAAATTCTCGAAACCCATCTTGGCGCAGCAGCTCGCGGCTTGGCTCAAAGAATAGGCCAATGGGTACGCGACAATATGCCCGCAGATATTTTACGAAAAGAAATTAAAAAGATTTACGCAGATAAGTACAATATTGAACTCATTGACTCGCTTTCGGATGCCGATGTGCGGCGTCTTGCTCATAAATTGGGATCTGGCGTTCATTTTGCCACGCCAGTTTTCGATGGTGCGCGTGAAGAAGAGATTCGCCATTATTTGCAACTTGCAGAATTACCTCTTACTGGGCAGCGAACTCTATTTGATGGGCGGACAGGTGAGGCGTTTGATAACGATGTGACTGTCGGAACGATGTATATTTTGAAATTGCATCATTTGGTTGATGACAAAATTCATGCGCGTTCGATTGGTCCTTATTCGCTTGTCACTCAGCAACCTCTGGGCGGCAAGGCACAGTTTGGTGGGCAACGTGTTGGAGAAATGGAA
>Ga0207120_1134_pt1 | contig 13655 bp, 11 predicted proteins | sample Alteio_BWMinHeat_40_FD_153509 | JGI IMG/M metagenome (GOLD analysis project Ga0207120, IMG submission 153509) | Enriched cells from forest soil in Barre Woods Harvard Forest LTER site, Petersham, Massachusetts, United States -... | ecosystem: Environmental > Terrestrial > Soil > Temperate forest >...
TTCCGGCTTTAACTCCACCGCCTCTTGCGAGTCTAAAATTACTTTTATTGATGGTGAAAAAGGCATCTTGCTTTATCGTGGGTACCCTATCCAACAATTAGCGGGTGACTCTACTTTCTTAGAAGTCTGCTACTTATTATTAAATGGTGAGCTGCCCAATAAAACCCAATACGAAAATTTTTGTACCGATGTCACCCTTCACACCATGGTGCATGAGCAAATTCGCAACTTTTATAATGGTTTTCGCCGTGATGCCCACCCAATGGCAATCATGATGGGGGTGGTTGGCGCGCTCTCTGCTTTTTATCACGATACCTTAGATATTCAAAACCCAGAACACCGCGCCATGTCCGCTTTAAGATTGATTGCCAAAATGCCGACCATTGCCGCCATGTGCTATAAATATTCTATTGGCCAGCCATTCATGCCGCCGCGTAACGAATTTTCTTATGCGGAAAACTTTTTACACATGATGTTCGGCACGCCTTGTGAAGAAACCATCCCAAACCCTATTTTATCCCGCGCCATTGACCGCATTTTTATTTTGCACGCGGATCACGAACAAAATGCATCGACTTCCACCGTGCGCTTGGCAGGTTCCACCGGCGCAAATCCTTTTGCGTGTATCTCTGCAGGCATTGGTGCGCTTTGGGGGCCCGCTCACGGCGGTGCGAATGAAGCGGTTTTGAATATGCTGTATGAGATTGGCGATGTGTCAAAAATCAATCAATACATCAAGCGTGCTAAAGATCCTAATGATAATTTCCGTCTGATGGGTTTTGGTCATCGCGTTTATAAAAATTATGATCCTCGCGCGAAAGTCATGCGCGAAACCTGTCATGAAGTGTTAGAAGCACTCGGTGTGCACGATGATCCTATCTTTAAACTTGCAATGGAACTTGAAAAAATCGCCTTGCAAGATCCGTATTTCATCGAAAAGAAACTTTATCCTAATGTCGATTTTTATTCTGGTATTACGCTGCGTGCGCTCGGTATTCCCACTAATATGTTCACCGTTATTTTTGCACTTGCCCGCACAGTTGGCTGGGTCGCCCAATGGAATGAAATGATCAGCAATCCGTATCGCTTAGGCAGGCCACGGCAGTTGTATACTGGGGCGAAAGAGCGGGATTATACTAAGATTCAAGAGAGGAATAATTAGCACAAATCCCGACTTTGCCCAAGCTAAAATTAGAAGGATTTTCTCAGCCAGTTGCTTGCTTCGTTAACAACCTTACAAGTCTCTTCTTCTATTGCTGAATGGCGATCTAAAAAAGCAGGAGAAGCGAGATAATCAGCGTTTTCTAACTTTGCTAATGTTCTTTGTAAACTAGAAAGCGAGCCAATTAAATCAATTTTGCTATAACCGTAGGATCTTCCAGCGGCAATATTATCCAATTCGTTTTCTACGGCCGCTATTTTAACCTTTACTGCTTTTACGGTTGTTTCATGATCTTCTTCACGATGCTTTCGATGTTCGCGTACCTGTTGTTCTAAGCGCTGGCGAATCATTGGGTCTTTTAATGCTTCTGAATTAACATCAATTTTTGCCAAAATAGTACGAGCTTCGCATAAATCTTTCTCAAGCTGCTTCGCCTTTTCAGACGTTTTGTTACACTCTTCTTTAAATTTTCGCTCCATTTCTAATTCTTCATAAATTGAAAATTGCCGGCAGGGCTCTTTTAAACCTACCGTATGGTGAAAAGAACGAGAATTTAATTGCTTGAATACCTTACCTGTTGATAGCTCTGTACCTAAAATAAATGACCTTAACATACCTACTCTCCTCGGGTTTTTTTTTTAGTGATCCCGCATTATACACCAACTTCCGCGCGGGGTCATTAATTTTGTTTATTTTTTTGCACTAATAGATATAACATGTTGATTTATATATATTTATCAATAATCCTTATTTATAATAGTTGTAGCGTGGACGCGCGCTTTTGGTGCGTCCGGGAGCGATCTAGCATAAATCCCAAATAAATTTTAAGCCCGCGTCAATCATCACATCATTCTTGCCGCCCGTGATCGTATAAAAATCTCGGCCCTCTACACGAAAAGCAACAACTTGGTTAACAAACCATTGAAGACCAACACCTGCATTAATGTTCCCTTGATTGTGTGCCTCATTACCACTTGGATTAAGCCCGATGACACCTACGCCTGCTAATAGATAAGGTTCCAAGGATGGGGAATAAGAAAAATGATAAAGACCATCAATAGCAAACATGGCTCCTTTCACCTGTTGATGATACGTGTTGGTATAGTTTGATTTGGAATTAAAGCCACCCAACAAGCCTTCGATCCCCCAATGATTCGTAAAATTATAAGCGAGAGCACCAAAACCAACGCCTGCATTTTGAATATGACGTTTGGAAGAAAAGTATGCGTAACCACCGCCTAAGGTAAAATCGACGCTATTTGCTTTGGTGGCGGCATAAGAGGAGGAAGCTAAAGCTGCGATCAATGAACCTAAAATGATTTTTCCGTATTTCATACAATTCCTTTAGACTTATGGAGTCGAGGAGGATCGAACTCCCGACCTTCGCATTGCGAACGCGACGCTCTCCCAGCTGAGCTACGACCCCAAGCAAGATTAAGGGTCAAATATTATTACGTATTTTTAAGAAACGCTAGCTCTGCCTCAGTGGACTCTCGCCCCAACACAGCATTGCGTTGCGGGAAGCGGCCAAATTCTTTAACCACCCGGAAGTGTGCATAAGCATAAGCCAGAAAGAGTTGATAGATTTGCGTCGTTTCTGTCATAGAGAGTGATACCAACTCTTGATACAAACGAATAGAGTGTTCCTGAAATTGTTCATTTTCGGCATGTACGAGTGGCATATAAAAAAAGACGCGCTCGATTAAAGTAAGCGATTGGTCCATTTTGTGCTGCAACCCATCATTGCACAAATTTTGTGCCCATTTATCCTGCAAGAATGCTTTGTCAGAATGACGGTACATGTAGCGTGAAAATTGATCGAGTAAAATAATGAGGGCTAAACGTCCACGCGGACTCGTTTCCCACTCGGTTAACTTCCCGGCGAGTGCCAGTTCATATTCTTTATTAAAAGAGATCGTCAATTGTTTTTTGACGGCTTCATTATCACCAAACCAAAGATTGGTTCGTTCGCTGGTTGGAAGGTCTGCGGAACCGGGGTCACCAAACCAAAAATGAAGCAATTCGTGGATTCTGTCAGTCATTTAGCTACCATATCAAAAAAGTTTAATAACATCTAGAAAAAGCCGGACACGCACGCGGGCACGTTCACGTTTACGACTTATAGCAATTGCAGCAATGAAACCACCAGTCTTTCTGTTATATGTTCGCGATCACGTGATGGATCAAACTCAACTATCTCCGCGAGGATAAGTCTTGGGTCTGCAAAACTCCGCGCGAGCATTGGCCGCAATGCATCAACTTGAATACCATTTGGTTCGGGCACATCCACGCCGGGTGCATCGGTAGGATCAATCGCATCTAAATCTAAAGAAATGCCATAACCCATTGTGTGGTGGTTAACGTGTTTTACCGCATCATCCCACACTGCTTTTAAACCACGCTCACGTACTTCATCCATGAAATACACTTTCACTTTTAAATTTTTTAAAAAATCTGCTTCGCCGCGTTCATAACTGCGAACGCCAATTAAACAAACATTTTCAGGTTTAAATTTGGGTGCTTGATGTAAAAGGGTTGTTAATGAGGAATAACCATGACCTAACAACGTCGCAAGCGGCATACCATGAATGCGGCCTGTTTCAGAGGTTTGTGGTGTATGACTATCCATGTGCGCATCCACCCAGATTAATCCCATCTCACCTTGTTGATGCAGCGCATCATAGGCACCGCTCCACGTACCAATTGCAATTGAATGATCACCACCCAGTACGCAGATTTTTTCTTTTGCTTGCAAACGATCAGATACGTGTTTTGCTAAACGCTGATTAAAGGCGGCAACTGCATGCTCTACTGATTGATGTGTTGATTCAGGCACTATCATCTCTGCCCAGGCCGCATTCTTTAAAACACCCGATGCTGCTTTGACAACTTGCGGACCTTCGCCTGCACGTACATCTACGCCTGCAAGTCCTGATCCCGCTCCAATCAACTGCCATGTCATGGATTCATCCTTTCAAATGCAACAAACCCGACGCAAGGTCGGGTTTGTGAGTAATCATCACAAAAAATTAATAATCGTCATCACCTGTTGCTGAATCTCTCTCCGGTGTGCCTTCATCAGTATTGGTGGTTGAACCGCTATTATTCATATCGGTGGATGAAGAGCTGCCCGCTTGAGAATTATCATTGCTTTGATTTTGCATTGAGTTATCAGAAGGTGAACTTTGTTGCATGCTTTGACCGGTAGTATCATCCGCTAATGCAGGTACGGCATAAGCAAATGTTGCTGCCAATAATCCTGAAGTGGCGAGAATCGCAAACGACTTCATTTTCATCTTACTTCTCCTAATTTGAAAATATTAACTTAGACACCTAATCTAATATGGTTTCAATTTATTTTCCATAGGTTTAAGAATTGACTTTACCCACCTCTATTGCTATAAAACGCTCTTTGCAATGTGGACTCAAAATAAAATGATGACCGTGACTAACCAATCCGTCGCCTTATTACCCTATTTTGCCCCTTTAGCCAATGCACAAATAATTAATAACAAATTGAATTATATAGCTTTTTCTAAATTATTTGCGTCCACCATTCAAAAAATATACAATTGCGGAAAATTTAATCATTAACCAATAATCAGGACAAGAATCATGACAGCAAGTAATCGTCCAATGTCGTTGTCGTTTACGCGATCTGCTTACCCCTGGCTGATTGTCTGTTGCGGTATGCTTTTTTACTGCTACAACTACTTTCTTCGAGTTTCACCCAGCGTAATGCAAAACGAACTCTCTCAAGCTTTCCATATCAATGCTTATCAATTCGGCACGTTAGCTGCGTTTTACTATTATGCTTATACGCCTATGCAGGTACCGGCCGGCATGATTTACGACAAGTTTGGCGTCCGTTTTGTGTTATGCGCCGCTTGTTTAATCGCTGTAATGGGTTTAAGCGTGTTCATTACCGCAGATAGTTTCGCGATGGCAGGTTTCGGCCGTTGCTTAATTGGTTTAGGCACTGCCTTTGCTTATATCGGTACGCTTAAATTAGCTTCCATTTGGCTTGCGCCAAACCGGTTTGCTACGGTTGCAGGTCTTACAACTGCTATTGGCATGACATCCGGTGCGTTAGCGCAAAAATATTTAACTTACTTTGTGCAAACAATTGGTTATCAAGCTGCTTTAAAAACAGCTTTAATTGCAGGCGTCGTATTAAGTGGTTTTATTATTTTAATGGTGCGCAATCGCCCAAAAAATGAAACGTCCAACACTGGTGAAATGCAAGCCCCTATTGATTTAAAGCAGTTATTAATTGCTCTGCGCCTGATCTTTACCAATCGCCAAATGTGGTTAATTGGGATCATCGGTTGTCTTCTTTATCTGCCCTCTTCTGTGTTCCTTGATTTATGGGGCATTCCATACTTAAAAGCAGTGTATCATGTGACGGCGGAACAAGCGGTCGCCATTTCAAGCTACACCTTTTATGGCTGGATTATTTCAGGCCCAATTATTGGTTTAATTTCTGATAAAATTAAACGTCGTCGCGCACCGTTAACTTTCACCGGTTTTTTTGCGGCGGTATTGTTATGTGCGGTGTTCTACATGCCAGGCATTGAACTCTCCGGCCTTTACACCATTTTCTTCATGATTGGTTTTTGCTGTGGTGCTCATCCGCTTTGCTTTGCACTCGGTAAAGAAAATAATCCTATTCAAATTTCGGGTACGGCCGTTGCTGTGACCAACATGTTGATTATGTTGGGTGGCGCTGTATTCCAACCAGTCGTTGGCAAGTTGCTTGATATCTCTTCTAGCCAAGTCGATGGTAGCGGTTTACCGATTTACTCATCAAGCGATTACACATTAGCGCTGAGTGTTGTGCCTATTGGTGTTGCGCTTGGTATTTTCCTTTCTATCTTTCTGAAAGAAACGTATTGCAAGTCGCAAGCATCAAAAGAAAGTGAAGATTTGTTTGCTGGGGCACCACAACCGGCTTTGTCGTTGGTTGAGGGTGAGTTGGCGACGGAAGAAGGGAAATAAATTTAAATTAGCCCTCACCCCAGCCCTCTTACACAGGCCCTCACCCCAGCCCTCTCCCGCACTGACTGAGTTTTTTTTAGCTGCAGAGGGCGGGAGAGGGTGACCACGTAGCTAGAACTTTGTTTCCTCTAGGCTGTTCTTGACGATTCATTGTGTTAGCTAGGGAGTCACCCTCTCCCGCCCTCGGTAATTAGAAAAACTCTGTCAGTGAGTGCGGGAGAGGGCTGGGGTGAGGGCCTGTGTAAGAGGGCTGGGGTGAGGGTCAAACCCACTCCCGCGCTACCAAAAAGGTCTCATACAACTCAGCCTCCCGTGTTCCCCTCTCAGGCTGCCAGTTATAACGCCAAGTCACTTGCGGCGGTAAAGACATTAAAATAGATTCTGTGCGGCCGCCGGATTGCAAACCAAAATGCGTGCCGCGATCGTACAATAAGTTAAATTCCACATAGCGGCCGCGTCTGTATAGTTGAAAATCGCGCTCTAGCCCTCCATAAGCATGATTTTTACGTCGCGCAACAATAGGCTGATAGGCTTTAATAAAATGGTTCCCTACATTTTGCATAAACGCAAAGCACTGATCAAAATCCCATTCATTTAAATCGTCAAAAAATAAACCGCCAATTCCACGCGGCTCATCACGGTGTTTTAAATAAAAATATTGATCACACCATTTTTTAAATTTCGGATAAATATCTTCTCCAAATGGAGCACATGCGGCTTTAGCCATTTGATGCCAATGCACACAATCTTCTTCAAACCCATAATAGGGTGTCATATCAAAACCACCGCCAAACCACCAAATTGGCGGCTTCCCTGCTTTTTCAACGATTATACAGCGCACGTTTAAGTGAGCTGTTGGAACATAAGGATTTTGCGGATGAATCACAAGGGATACACCTAGCGCTTGGAATGAAGCATTTGCAAGTTCCGGTCGTTTATCTGTTGCAGCCTTTGGGAGCTCACACCCTTCTACATGCGAAAAATTCACCCCGCCTTTTTCGATCACTGCTCCATTTTCAATCACGCGGGATATGCCACCACCGCCGCTATGGTGTTGCCAGGTTTCTTCTGCAAATTTCGCTAGCCCATCTTCTTGCTCTAAAATTTGACAAATTCTATTCTGGAGATCATGCAGAAAGGTTTTGACGGGTGTGATGAGTTCGGATGTCATTCCGATATCATAACGCATTGCAGAGACATTGCGAAGAGTGCTTTTACACCATAGAATAGCCGCCAATATGACTACAAACGAAAAGGAGGCCATAAAAATGTCTAAAAGCCGCGAAAACAGCAAAGAGCGTATTTATCTCTGGGATACCAATGGCAAGAAGGGTCACTATCTAGATCCAAATAAAACACTAACAAAAGAAAATTTTGATGAATTTCTTGCTCGCCCATCCTACAGCAAATTGAAAATGATCGAATGTTACAACCCTGAAAGCTTCTCAAAAGACCAACTCACCTCTTTGAAAAAATCACTCTCTCCCCAACAAAAAATAAAATTGGTCTCTGAGTCAAGACGTGATTATGCCAGTGATCTGCAACGGATTCATGAACATCAACCCGATTTATTAACGCATATTGAAAGGTTAAGATTATTTCCACTCGATCCTCCTGATTTTCAACGATTATTGACGCTTGCTTCGCAATTTAAAAGCATTAACTTGCTTGGCATAGGGGATATTTCATCAAACCAGCTAGAAATGCTTTGCAACTATATTGAAAAATCCAATGTAGAAGAAATAAAATTTAATATTTATTTGAACGGAACGCATCAAAATCGACTCGGAAAATATGGAATAGATGTTGACATCCTCGCTAGGCTTTTTTCGGCCTTTGGAAAAACGTCCCTCAAACGGCTCAAACTTTCATCTAAAGACGTCCATGTAATGCTCTCTCCTGATATTTTTCGAACACTCTTGAATACACAAAATCAAACGGGCGTTTGTTTATTTGATTTAGTTGATTCACTGACACGCCAAACATTTTTTGACATTTTTTCAGGTAAATACTATGTAAAAGACGTAGGCGAGATACTGTCATTATTTAAAAGCTTTATTGAATCCTCTTCCAACAATAAACATTTTCTTGAAGAGCTCTCTCTAAGCAACGTGCCAACAGATCATCCACTCTTAAACGAACCTGCAACTTGTAGTGCCATTATCAAATCCTCAATACGCCGTATCCGCTTGGCGGGCTTGGCTCGGCCGCATACACCAAACATTGTCAACTTCAAAACGCTCACTGAGACCTTGGGTTCAACTAACTCGATCAGAGAGTTTGATTTCAGCGGCAATTATTTACCGAGCCTTACCGACGATAATTTTTCAATTTTTTGTGCGTTTATTGGCAATGCAAAAGGTACTTCTTTAAACTTATCCCAATGTAGCATTGGCGCATTATCAATTGAAAGCTTAAACAAGCTCTTTTCAGCTTTAGCAACATCAGACTTTTCCGAATTATCGTTATCTGACAATAATCTCGAAGGACGTATGGATGGGCGGACTGAATCGGATAGGTTGAATGCCGTGCGCAAAGTTATTTCCAACCCGCATTTACGCAAACTTAATTTATATGACATTTTTTCTTATTTTGAGCCTTATCTTTATGAGAAAATGTTCGAAGATTTAGCAAAAACCAAAATTGAATCTATACAATTATTCGATTCTCGTTCAATCGACGATGCTCATTATTGGAAGAGGATCCAACCAATTCTTAATTTATTTGTACGCGCATTTAGCTCTAACCGTTATTTATTGCAGCTTGGAGAACCTCGTGAAAATAATCATTCCATTCTTTACAGTCTCGCGCCTGAACTGAAAACCATTATCGATAGAAATCGCAGCACGACTTTAAAGTCACCCGCTCAATCTTCACAGGCTTTCTTCGCACATAGTGACAGGGATATAATGACCGATAATCCGAGCCAGAACCCCAGGAGCCCTCTTGAACCCCATTGATTCTTTCAAGACTAAAGAGGGTACCATATCAAAACCGCTTCTTAACATTTCCTTAACAATCATCCTTTAATATATTCAAAACAGCCACTAAAGTACAATAAAATGACTAATGCCCGCCAAAACGATCAATCTGCTACTGAAAAAAATGAGGAAGCTCGCAGCGAAATTCATTTAAAAAGCATTAGCCTAAGTAACACAGACGAGTTTTCGACTGACGAGTTCCAAAGTCTTTGCGACTTTATAGAAAGTGCCAACTTAGAAGAAATAAAATTCTGTACGCAGGAGGTCATGTTAAATCGTGCAATAATGGAGGATCTCTTTACAGCCATCGCCAAATCATCTGTCAAGCAAATTACATTTTCATCTCAGGCTAAAAGAGCTTTATATCGGACTCCATATTTTTTCAAAGCCCTTTGCACCACCCAAAATCAAGTTGGGACTTGTTTATTTGATTTAATTGAATCAGCAGCACAAAAATCACTTCTTGAAATATTTTCAAAGGATACAGGCTCTGGATGGCCCAGCACAATGATTCTTGAAGTATTTAAACTTTTTATTCACTCTTCTTCCAAACATAAAGCATTGGCTACACACCTATCTTTACCATTCTTACCCTTACAGAATATTTTAGATTTGGAAGCCGCTTGTGATGCAATTACCAAGTCATCACTACGGAGTATAAGCTTATCGGGGCTCTTTGGATATGCACAAGACGTAAATGTTTTCAAAATTTTCTTTGCCGCTTTAAGCTCTTCTCCGATTAAAGAGTTTAACTTTGATTCAAATTCACTAGTATCGAACCTCAACGATGGTGAGTTTGCCACTTTTTGTGAGTTTATTTCTAGTTTGCAAGGAACTTCTTTAAGTTTATCAAATTGTAATATTGGTCAACTCACTAGCGATAGATCAAAGTTGCTGTACTCTTCTTTAGCAAAATCAAATTTTTCAGGATTATCATTCGGTGATATCTCTCTATGTATTAATTTAATTCGTCCTGAGAGTCGAGAAAATACATTCGAAGCTTTGTGCAACGTTATTTCTAACCCGCACTTACAACAACTTAATTTAATTAACACTCTGCCAGATCGAGTAGGAGATATACATGAGAAAATATTTAATGCTTTGGCAAATACCAAAATACAGCGCTTACAACTGTTCTGCATAGACCAAATTTTATCCTTCGAGACGGATAAGAATTTAATCTCTGCCATCGAATTATTTGTGTCCGCATTTAGATCTAATTTTTATCTGCTACAACTTGAGACCTTAATACCTGGTGACAGCGCATACAGCGACTCTATTCTTTACAGAATTGCTCCCGAGCTGGAAACCATTATCAACAGAAATAAAAACATTGCTTCTTTAAAGAATATATTAACACGGTTGAACAATATATTAGAAGGTAGCGACTGGGCACAAAAGGGTAAAGATCTCAGCAAAGCTTATTTTGACTCGCAACTATCAACCATAGATGAATGCTTAGGGAAAATCCCTACGGATTCGACGAATTATTTTGATAGTCTTTCGGCAGAAAAATACAGATTTCTATTTAATCTAGGTTGCCGGCATCTGTACTTTGAATATGAGATCGACCCGCTTGAATATTGGCAGCAAATTCCCACCACTAGCGCTTATTTCAACCGAGCTCGGTTTGAAGCATTTCAGTATGCTTACAACAGATTTTATGAGAACAAAGCGAAGCACCTTTATGCTTTTATTCATGCCTTGCCACTTTGTTTTGATGAAGACGGGCGTTTAATAAAATTTGATAATGAACCTAATCAAACATGCTTTGATCGCAATCTTTTGCCAGCAGTTAGCACGGCACGGAATGATGGATTAATAAAAGATCTTACACCTGAGCTTCGGCTGGTATTAATTAAATTTGCATTTATTCTATTTTTTAACGAATATAAACCTTATCGAGTATTAGTCGCGCCACCATTAGAAATAGCGCTACTGGCATTAAATCCGCTAAAGGATGTTGTCTTACCCGATAATTTTGATCAACTGTGGTTAATGGTATCTCGCGCTGCACACACCCTACCAATGGGTAATGATGTTAAATTTATTATTAATTCTCTTTACGATCCGTTTTCGGACTCTAAAACAGTTAAAAAGACCCTAGAAAATAACACGCTCGATGAGAAAGCCTTTAATTTTTTATATGAATATCACTTTCACTCGCAAGATGAAAAACAAATAGTTGCGGATTTAGAATTGAAAACCCGGCAAAACGTGAAGCGTTTCTTTTCCTTAGCAGAGTCCTTTTTAAGAAAGAAAGCAGCTGGTTTAATTAAAGATATGAAAACTCTTTATCAACAAAACCAATCCCGCGCCATGTGGGCCGAAGAATTATTAAAAACTGAAAAAATACTATTGCATCTTAAGAAAATAAATAATTTGTATCGAGGTGTTAAAGCGCATGACAGAGGCGCCAATTTATTGAAAAGTATTTTGCATGAAATAAATCTGTATTTTAAAAAACGCGCTGCTGAGACGCCTAGATTTTCATTAATCGCTTGGTTTTTTGGTTATTCAGGGAAAGAATATTATGCACAGCGAGATCATTTCCAATCTCTATTGGATTTATTCGCAAACGCAGAAAGGCGAGACCCTCAATCGTTCGTCGTCATCAGTAATAAAATTGCTGAAGGTCTGATGGCATTTTCACAAGTGTCTAGCAAACGCTACGCAGATTTATTAATTAAGTTACGCAAGTGTATAAATGATCAGTACACGTCGAATTCAACTCCTCGACTGCCTTATCATCTCATTGTTAGTTCGTTAGACAATTACAAGAAACAACAAACGGCGACAAAAGCATGTAAAAAATTTGAAACTGCTAGCGATCGAAAGGTAAAAGCACAATCCTATGCTCGATTTAAGCAGGGTTTATTTGATTATCGGATTCTTACGCTTGATAGAGAGGATTTTTTATCCGCGAAGGAGTTGAAAGAGACGGAGTTGAGAAATGTTTGGAGTGCCTAATAATAGCGACGTGCACGTTAGCAACCTATCGCGAGGGGTGGCACCGGGGTATCTACATTTCGCGCGCAGCGAAAGCGAGCACGAAATGTAGATACCCCGGTGACAACCCGGAGAAGAAAAGCCTAGCTAACGAATAATAGCAGGAATGAGGGGTGGATCCCGGACAAATATTCGCAAAAATCGCTCATGTTTTCCGGGATGACAAGTATATAATGTTTGCTAGTCCAAGCAAAAACCCCAGGAGACCCTATGAGCGCCATTGATTCTTTCAAGACTAAACGTGAACTCAGTGTAAACGGCAAACAATACCATTACTTCAGCCTTCCCGCCCTTGAAAACGCCGGCTTTAAACAAATCACGAAGCTCCCCTACTCCTTAAAAGTCTTGTTAGAAAATTTACTACGCTATGAAGATAACCTCACGGTTTCTAAAGACGACATTCTAGCCATTCAAGAGTGGACTAAAAACAAACGCTCCGACCGCGAAATTGCTTTTCGCCCAACGCGCGTGTTAATGCAAGATTTCACCGGCGTTCCCGCCGTAGTTGATTTAGGCGCTATGCGCGATGCCATCAAAAAATTAGGCGGCGATCCTAAAAAAATTAACCCCCTCTCACCGGTTGACCTCATTATCGATCACTCTATTCAAGTTGATGCTTTCGCAACCCCAAATGCGATGCATGTGAATGCCCACATGGAAATGGAACGAAACCGCGAACGCTATGTGTTTTTGCGCTGGGGTCAAACCGCGTTTGATAATTTCCGCGTGGTACCACCGGATACCGGCATTTGCCATCAAGTAAACCTTGAATATTTAGCCAAAACTGTATGGCATGAAACAAAAAATGGCACAACGCTTGCATATCCGGATACGCTGGTTGGCACCGATAGCCACACCACCATGATTAATGGCCTAGGCGTACTGGGCTGGGGCGTGGGCGGCATTGAAGCAGAGGCTGCGATGCTGGGGCAACCCATCTCCATGCTGATTCCAGAAGTGGTGGGCGTTAAATTTACAGGCGAACTACGCGAAGGCGTCACCGCAACTGACCTCGTCCTCACCGTCACTGAATTATTACGCAAAAAAGGCGTGGTTGGAAAATTTGTAGAATACTTTGGCCCAGGCTTGAGTGATTTATCGGTAGCCGACCGGGCAACGCTTGCCAACATGTCGCCAGAATATGGCGCGACCTGCGGTTTCTTCCCAGTTGATGCAGAAACCATCAACTATTTAAAACTGACGAGCCGCGATCCAGAAACAGTAGATTTAGTAGAAGCGTATGCCAAAGCCCAAGGCCTCTGGTATGATAAAAATAGCGTTGAACCTGATTTCTCAGAAGTCGTAGAACTTAATCTCTCATCGGTTGAACCTTGCCTTGCCGGCCCCAAACGCCCGCAAGACCGCGTGCCTCTGGGTTCATTAAGACAATCCTTTGATCAATTGCTCACAGAGTCAAAACGTCTTGAAGAAAAAACCAAAGCTTTCAAAACTAAAGATAACTTTGATTTACACCATGGTGATGTGGTCATTGCTGCGATCACGAG
>Ga0207120_1147_pt1 | contig 13419 bp, 10 predicted proteins | sample Alteio_BWMinHeat_40_FD_153509 | JGI IMG/M metagenome (GOLD analysis project Ga0207120, IMG submission 153509) | Enriched cells from forest soil in Barre Woods Harvard Forest LTER site, Petersham, Massachusetts, United States -... | ecosystem: Environmental > Terrestrial > Soil > Temperate forest >...
GCGGCCTGCTGGCGCAGCGCGAAGAAGAGATTCGCTCCGCGCTGAAGCCCGCTGAGTTTAAAGATGAGTTCGCGCGTGTAGAGCGAGAGGAAGCGATTCAAAGCTGGCTGGAAGGTCGCGGCGTTGCCGATGCCTGGAAACTGGCGCCGCTCTTGGCTGACGCAAACCTGACGGACGCGCAATTGGAAAGTTTTGCGGCGGACGCCGGAACTTCGCTTGGCCCCGAGCTGACGCGGTTCGGCACGCTCCTCGAAATGGAACGCATCGCCGACGAGCTCGAACATAGCACCGCGCGCATTTCGGATCTCATCAAAGCGATCAAAGAATATTCGTATATGGACCAGGCGCCACTGCAAGAAGTGGACATCAAGAGCAGCCTGGAAACGACGCTCACCATCATGCATCACAAGCTGAAACGCGGCATTGTGGTGACGCGCGAATATGCCGCGGACCTTCCGAAAGTAATGGCTTACGGAAGCGAGTTGAATCAAGTGTGGACAAACCTGATCGACAATGCCACCGACGCGATGAAGGAAAAAGGAAAGCTTCTCGTGCGCGCGGTACGGGAAAATGATTTCGTGCTCGTGGAGATCGCGGACGACGGCCCGGGCATCCCGCCGGAAATACAATCGCGCATCTTTGAACCTTTTTTTACGACGAAAGGCGTGGGCGAAGGGACCGGGCTCGGCCTGGACGTGGTGCATCGCATCGTAAGAAAAATGCGCGGGGTCATCGCCGTAAAATCAGTTCCGGGGGATACGCGATTCCAGGTGCGAATTCCGATTCAAGCAGCGGTGTGATTCCGCGGGAGACGAATATGGCTGAAAACTGCACCCATCTCGATCAGATTAAACGCGTGAAGCCAAAGACCAAGGGCTGCGAAGAGTGCCTGAAGATGGGCGACAGTTGGGTGCATCTGCGTCTTTGTCTGAGCTGCGGGCACGTGGGTTGCTGCGACTCCTCCAAAAATAAACACGCCACCAAACATTTTCACGCCACGAAGCACCCCATTGTCCGGTCGCTGGAGCCGGGCGAAGACTGGATGTGGTGTTACATCGATGAGCTGATGTTCGAAGAAGAGTGAACATCACCCTTTTTTCTTTGGGGGAATCAGAAGTGAAGCCAGCAGCGCGATCAGCAGTACGCCTCCCACAACGCCAAGAGACATTGCCACCGGAATGTGCACCCACCGCTCGCCGATCATTTGTCCGCCGATAAATACCAGAACGATCGCCAGCCCCTCATCCAGAAAACGCAAACGGTCGATGACTCCCGCCAACAGGAAGTAGAGAGCCCGAAGCCCGAGAATCGCGAGCACGTTCGACGTGTATACAATAAAAGGGTCGCGCGTTATGCCGAAGACCGCGGGGATGGAATCCACGGCCAGCGTGACGTCCGTGATTTCCACGACGAGCAGGACGAGAAACAGCGGAGTGGCAAACAATTTGCCTGCTTTGCGCACGAAAAAATGCTCGCCGTGATAGTCATGGCTTACACGAAGACGCCCGCTGGCGAAGCGGAATATCCTACTTTGTTCCGGGTGAATTTCTCCTCTATTAAAGAAGAGCATGCGCACGCCCGCATAGACCAGGAACGCTCCCAGCACATACAGAACCCACGAAAAATGTTCGATCAATTCCGCGCCCAGCGCGATCATCACGGCTCGCATGACCAGTGCTCCGACCACGCCCCATTCCAGAAGCCGATGCTGCAGGCGCTCATCCACGGCAAACGCGCGAAAGATCAACAGGAAGAGAAACAGATTGTCGACGCTGAGAGCCTTTTCGAGCAGGTAGCCGGTAAAGAATTCGAGGGCCGGCTGGGGACCACGGAAATAGAACATTCCGAATCCAAAGAGGACGGAGACTGCGATCCAGCCAAAACTGGCGATAGCAGCCTCGCGAATCTTGATCTTGTGCGGGCGGCGGTGAAATACGCGCAGGTCCAGCGCGATTGCAATGACGATGAAGAGATTGAAGGCAATCCAGTTAAGGGGTGTGCCCATGGCGGCGCTCGAAGGCGCTAGGGAGCGGAGCGGCGCGCGTCGATGGAGTTCAAGTTCGATAGTTCGACGTGGATGGTTTTGCCTCGTTCAATTTTTACAGGAACATCCCAGCGCACGCGCATATCTCCGGAGTCGGCGTCCAGATTGAGCGAGCTGATCCAATAGTCCCCCGGAGCAAGGCCCGAGAGCGAAGCGCGTCCCTCGAGGTCGGTTTCGGCCTTGGCGGCGAGAAAATTGAGCTGGGCCACGTCCGGGGCGACACGCTGGACGCGCTTGCGGCGATCGTTCTGCAGCGCAGCCCACTTGCGCTGCGGATTGACGCCGTCCAGTTCCAGTTCGACGCCGGACACGGTCTCGGGACGCGAGCGAATGAATTTCTTGAGGCTGACCAAATATTCTTGTTTCAGCTTCTCGTATTTCTCCGGATGGTCCGTTTTGTCCGGTTCTGCATACTTTGGCCTCGGCAGGCCGTTGGTCACGCCGCCGCTGTTCGAACGCTGGTAGGCCAGGAGGAATTCCGGAATGTTGAGGATGTCATCCGGGGTAAGCAGCTTGTCGAACCCCGGCTCCGCGAGGTCCAGTGTGTCATGGCCCTTGAGCCACGTGCGCAGCTCGGGAGAAACCTTGAGGCTGTCGATAAACTGATCGCGCGGCGGGACGGGGTCTTTATCTTCCACTTCCTTTACGATCTCCGAGTAGCTCTTGGTGAGGATGAAAAACATGAATTGGCGCACGGGCTCCGCGCGCGCCCCCGTCGGCGTGATGCGCGCGATAAGTTCGAGTCCGCCGGCGTCCGTCTGCGCCCGCGCCACGCACACAAAGGAAGGGGCGCACATCGCGATGCCGAGGCTAAAGATGGCTGTTCTTCTCATGCGGAAATCGTAACAGATTGGTGCGAATGCCTGGAAATGAACACGAGGAGAGTTGCGCAATCGGCGAGGTCGGCTAGTTCTTGACGATTTCATCAGTCGATCAGTGCCGGGCAAAGAGCAGAAAAAAAATCATGACCGTGAGCCCCGCGAGGAGCAATCCCGCCAAGATGCGGAACAGTAGGGAAGAGGGAGCCGTGGGAATGGGTCCGGGCGGCCTCTTGGGAGGAAATGGCGGATCCACAACGCCGGTTCCGGTGAGTTTGCGCGGAGGGCCGCCACCGCGCACGGAGGAGGCCTGCGGGTCAAGTTCATATTCGTTTTCGGCGAAGTCGTAGGGCACGGTAGAAAATGCTACTCCGTAGCGGATGAACTGTCTAGAAGAGGCGGAAGACCGCTTCGACGGTGACCCATGCCGGAACGGGGCGGCGCGTGGCATCATGCGCCGCCACAAATTTCCAACCGCGAATGGCCTGCTCGGCGCGTTCATCAAGGCCCAATCCGATTCCCTGGACGACCCGGATTTGCGAAGCGCGCCCGTCGGCGCCGACCAAAACTTGCAAAGTAACCTTTCCCTGCAGCTTGGCTTCGCGAGCTTCGTCGGTGTACTGAGGATCGGGGCAATAGGCGCAGATGGGAAGCGTGACGCCGGAATGGTATCTCGATGGGGATTCACCCTTTCCGCCCGGTCCATCGCGCGAACCATCCCCCATGGTTTTCCCAGAACGACTGCCGATCGTGTCGGAGTCGCCCGGCCCTGGTGAGTTCGTCTCGTCCTTCATCCACGGCAGGCCAATTTTGTTAACTGGAATCAGGACTGGCGCCGCTGCCGGATCGAATATCGTCGGCGGCGCTGGCATGCGGACATCCTGTTTGGGAGGCAGCGACGGCCGGACCAACTGAATGGGAGCGAGCGGCGCCAATTTTCCAGCGGTTGCAGGAATCTGCACCCGGCCACCTCCGCTGCCACCTCCGGGATCGGGCCGAGGGCCGCTGCTCGGAGGAAAAAAGCGAGCTGGAAACTTAAGTCTTTGCAGGACTTTCGTCGCGTCATTATCTGGAGTTTTTGCGGGCTTAATAGGAAGCATGGCAATAAGCGCCAGTGCCGCGATCATCGCTGCATGCGTCAGGAAAGAAACGCCCTGCGCGCGGCTCGCGTGTGGCGAGCCGTCAAAACGCAAGAGATGCAACGGCGCACCATCCGCGGAACTCATCTTCCACTTCTCTGGAGTTAGGGCAACGCGAAAGTTTGCGCGAATGCGGTTGATCAAATTGTCCCGTGAACTTGACGAGGAAAACAACGAACGCAGGAAGGAATCGCGCATGGGTGGGCCTCCGCGCCCGCCTCAGATTTGGCCTGACTCCTCGACGAGACGGGCGGCGAACGGGTGATGAGAACCGGAGCGCAGCAGATTGGTTGCCCGCGGAGGATGCGGTTGGAGAGCGCTCGAAGAAGAAGGGCTCGACACAGAGCGCACAAAAAGCCGGACGCCTGCAAAACTACTCAAGCTGCGCGTAGAACAGGTTGCTAGTAGAGGTGGAAGGTGACTTCGATCTGCACGCGGCAATTTACCGGCTTGCCGCTGGGGCCTACGGCCGGGCGCATCTTCCAATTCTTCACTTGCGCCATGGCTTTTTCTTCTAGCCCGAGACCGGGCCCTTTGAGAACTTGCGGGTTGAGTACGCGCCCATCGGCGGTCACGGTCACATCGAGCAACACGGTTCCCTGATATTTGGCCTTACGAGCTTCGTCGGAGTACTCCGGTTGCGGACAGTAGATGCACATCGGCGAACCGACGCCGTTCACGCCAGCGCGGAACGTTCCGCCTCCCGTGCCGCCGCCTTCGCCGGGACCAAGGCCCCCGCCAGAGCCGCTGCCAATACCGGTGCCATTGCCATTTCCGAGAGAATCAGTGACGTTCTTGGCCAAGGGATCGCCGAAGTTCGCCATATTGGGACTGGCAACTTTCAAGTCCGGCGGACCGAGCAGAGAGGGGTCCATCGCCAGCTTGGGATTCAGATTCTGAATCTTTGCCTGAGGCGGAGTGAATTGCGTCCACTGGAACTTGGGGACCTTCCCCTTTGACGTGGGAGTCAGGGTGTGATTGTTTCCCCCGCCGCCACCTCCAGCCTTGTTTGCGCCCGCGGGCAGCTTCGCCATATAAGGCGAAATGTCCAACGGCGTAACGTTCACCAGCTTGTTCTTTGCTTCCGTGGAAGCGGGTAGGACATTCGTGAAAAGTGGAATGACCAGCAGCGCAATCACCGCCACGTGCAGGCCGATAGCGAGTCCCTGGCTCCATCCGAAGTTTTCATCCTTCGACCAGATGTCCTTCACTCTTATCGGCTTCACGGCGAAGGGCAGAGGTACCTGTTTCGGAGGCGAGAAAAAATCCCTGATGCGCGTCCCGAAGCCGCCAAAATTCGATCCCCAGGCTACTGCCAGTTTGCTGTTTACCGGACCTTTGGGGGCAGGGCCGGAGCTAAAAAAATCCTTAAGATTATCGCCGACGCCCGCACCGAACGACGTCTGTGTGAACGGGGCACCCTTGCGCTCGCGCACCTTGATGGGGCGCTCCGTGAGGAACTGTTTCAGGTTGGACCAAAAATTATCGGGGATGAGGATCTCAGGCTTAGTGAATTTCGGCACAACCGAGGACGGTACTGGGACCGCAGGCCGAGGCCCTGCTGCAGACACTTTGGGTCTTGTGAGTTCAGGTGGCAGAAGATTGATGAAATTGCCTGGCACTGTTTACCTCTTCAATTAGACGTACACTCCCCGAGTTCGGTGTACCTAGCCGATATGATTCGCAAGGGCCGGGAAAGGTTGCAGGCCCCCAGCGGCTGACACCGGCTCCCATTCATTGTAACATACGTCCTTACGCTGCTTTCCGATGTTTCCCGCCGTATACCTGTACACAAGGACGGCATGGAAGGGATGTACAAGCGCTCCAATCATGGCCGAACCACTTGAACTGAAGAAAACGCTGAACTTGCCGAAAACGGATTTTCCCATGAAGGCCGGCCTGCCGCAGAACGAGCCAAAGCAGCTCGAAGCATGGCACGCAGGAAACATCTACGAACGCATCTTGGAAACGCGCAAAGGCAAGCCGCTCTTTGTCTTGCACGACGGGCCCCCTTATCCCACGGGTGAAATCCACCTCGGGACAGGTCTGAACAAAATCCTCAAGGACTTGGTCGTCAAGACCAAGAGCATGGCGGGGCACTACGCGCCTTACGTCCCCGGTTGGGATTGCCATGGCCTGCCGATTGAAACCCAAGTGGAAAAAGAGTTGGGCGGAAAGGGAAAAGTGCCGCCTGCGGAGTTTCGAAAACTGTGCCGGCAATTCGCGCTGCGCTACGTCGAGCAGCACAAGAAAGATTTCAAGCGGCTGGGCATTTTCGGACGCTGGAACGATCCCTATTTGACGATGAGCCATGAATATGAGGCCACCATCGCGGGCGCCTTTCTCGATTTCATGGAAAAGGGCTACGTCTACCGCGGTCGCAAGCCGGTCTACTGGTGCCTCTTTGACAGCACCGCACTAGCCGAAGCCGAAGTCGAATACGAAGATCACACGAGCCCATCGATCTGGGTGAAGTTTGGCGTCGTGGGCGGCGGCAAAGGGGATGCCGCGAAAATCGGGAGCGATGTCAGCGCGGTCATCTGGACCACCACGCCCTGGACGATTCCTCACAATCGCGCGCTCGCCTTTCATCCCGATTTCGACTACGTCGTCGTGGAAACCGGAAAGGGCGCGCTGCTGCTGGCCGCCGATCGCGTTACCGCTCTGCAAACGGAATGCGGCATCAAGGAAGCTCGCGTGCGCGCCGCGTATAAGGGCCGCGATTTCGAGGGCATGAAATTTCAGCACCCCTTCTTGCCGATTCAGGTGCCCGGCATTCTCGCCGATTACGTCACTCTCGATCAGGGCAGCGGCATCGTTCATACCGCCCCCGGTCATGGCGCCGACGACTTTAATTCCGGCCAAAAATACGGTTTGGAAATTTACGCCCCATTGGACGATAAGGGCGTGTACCTCGAAGGCTTGCCCGAATACAAAGGCAAGGATGTTTTCACCGCGAACCCCATCATCGTGAAATTGCTCGGCGACCGCGGCGCGCTCCTCGGCAACCACGAATACAAGCACAGTTATCCGCACTGCTGGCGCTGCCACAACCCCGTGATTTTTCGCGCAACCGAGCAGTGGTTCATAAAAATGGACCAGGCCGCTCACGGAAAACAAAAAACCCTGCGCCAGGAAGCCCTCGAAGAAATCCACGGCGTCAAATGGATTCCCGCTTGGGGCGAAGACCGCATGTACGAAATGATCGATAAGCGCCCGGACTGGTGCGTCTCGCGCCAGCGGTTCTGGGGCGTGCCGATCATCGTTTTTTATTGTGATGCGTGCGGGACGCGCCTCGAGGATTTCAAGGCCCTGCGCAATGTCGTGAAATGGTTCGAAAAGGAAGGCGCCGACGCTTGGTATCAGCACACCCCGGAAGAATTGCTGCCCGCCGGCACGACCTGCTCCTGCGGCGCCACAAAATGGCGCAAAGAAAACGACATTCTGGACGTCTGGTTCGATTCGGGCTCTTCGAATCTGTCCGTGTTGAAGGGTGCCGAGTGGCCGGCGGACGTTTATCTCGAAGGCCCCGATCAATATCGAGGTTGGTTCCATAGCTCGCTGCTTGTTGCGACAGGCATCCGGGACGCTGCGCCCTATCGCGGTGTTGTCACCCACGGCTGGACGCTCGACGAGCAGGGCCGCCCGATGTCCAAGTCCCTGGGGAACGCGCTGTATCCCATCGAGATTACGGAAAAGTGGGGCGCGGACTTGCTCCGCCTCTGGGTCGGCTCGGTGGAATATCAAGCCGACGTAAAAATGAGCGAGCGCGTGATGACGCAGCTCAGCGAAGCGTATCGCAAGATTCGCAACACCTTCCGCTTCGCTCTGGGCAATCTCGGCGATTTCGATCCCTCGCGCGATGCGCTTTCGAACGAGCAGCTCGAGGAAATCGATCGCTGGATGCTCGACCGCACCGCCGAGCTGGTAAAGAAGTGCCGCGAGTGGTACGCGCATTACGAATTTCACCGCGTCTATCACGCCATCCACGATTACTGCGTCGTGGACCTCAGCGCGTTCTACTTCGACGTGCTGAAGGATCGCTTGTACACCAAGGCGCCCAGAAGTAAATCGCGCCGCTCCGCGCAAACCGCGGTGTGGAAAATCAGCAGCGCCCTCGTCCGCTTGGCCGCGCCAATTCTAGTCTTCACCGCCGAAGAGATTTGGAAGTATCTGCCGAAGGCGCAGAGCGAGACCGAAAGCGTGCATATGACCTTGTTCCCGGAAGCGGTCGCGCTTGCTTGCGGAATCTCCAAAGACGCGGCCGAGACTTGGGAGCGGCTCGCGCAAGTACGCGCCGCCGTGCTTGTCGCCCTCGAACAAGCCCGCGCCGCGAAGTTCATCGGCGGCGGCCTCGAAGCGAAAGTCCATCTGCACGCCGGGCCGGAAGCGGCGGGCTTGCAGAAGCTGCTCGAAGAAAAACAGTCCGTTCTCCCCGCGCTCTTCATCGTTTCGCAAGTCGTGATCCACCCATCCGCCATCGCTGCATCCATTCCGGCCGAAACGTTGCCGGGCCTGACGATAAAGATCGAACGCGCCGACGGCGCGAAATGCGAGCGCTGCTGGAATTATTCGAAGCGCGTCGGCGAAAACCCCCGCTACCCGACGGTTTGCGAGCGCTGTTCCGAAGCCCTCGCCGAAATCGAAAGCGACGGCTCTGCAAATGTGGCGGCGACCTAAAATGTTCACCGCCTCCTTTACCTCTTTTACTTCCTTAACCTCCTTTACTTCATGACTCTCCCCGCTCGCCTCCGCTGGCTCTGGCTCACCCTCGCCGTCGTCCTTCTCGACCGCACTACCAAAGCTTGGTTCGAATCGCGGACGGTCGAAGGCTGGCGCCACGAGCTGATCCACAACTTCGTTTATCTCGTTCACAGCCGGAATCCCGGCCTTGCTTTCGGCATCTTGTCGGATTCCGCCTCCACGGGCACGCGCATCGTTTTGATTCTGGGCTCGATCGCGGTCATCGCTGCGCTTGCCTGGCTGCTGGTCACCAGCCAGAGCGGGAGCGCGATGGCTGCCGCAGGGCTCGCCCTACTGCTCGGTGGCGCGACCGGCAACGTCACCGATCGGATCGTTCACGGCGCGGTGACGGACTTCTTCGAAGTGTGGTTTGGCACCTACCGCTACCCTGCCTTCAACGTTGCCGATTCTGCAATCGCCATCGGCGCCGCCCTCATCCTTCTTGACATATTATTTGGTCGCCGGCCCGAAACGCCCCACTCGAGTTCGCGAACGCCGTAACCGAGCAGGAATTCCCTGAGCAGATGGAATGGCTTCAATCGCTGTGAATTTCTCTCCACCCTTCTTGGCGCCGCCCGCTACACCTTGCTACTGGAAACACACCTCGAAGCTGCGAAATCGCCGTGTTGAGTTGTAAAGCTACATTAGCGCTCAGTAGCGGATAAATGCCTAAGTCGCAATAGCCCTTCCGGTTCCGTAGGCCAGCAGCTAAACCCTTCCTTTTTCCTCCGGTCCGTAATTGCCCGTGCCTCAGGTATCTCCCGAACTTCATTTTGCAGCATCCACCCGATTGTCTCTCTATCGTAACTAAAGCATAAGTAATGCGGCGGCGAGCTACCTCGAAGCTTGCCGAGAATAGGGAAGAGTCGATAAGTCAGTTCAGGGCGTGTGAACAAGAACTTGAGAATCTCACGCTGGAGCTCAACGCTTAGGTAAAGCGCGGCTCTCCAAGTGTGAATCTGATGCGTTCCTCGTGCCTACGGTGAGGATGATTTTGGTGTAAGGCGTGGCGCCCTCCCCACCCTTGCGCCTCAGTCATAGGCCGTGCGTTTGCAATAGAAGTGACAGATTTCATCGCCAAGCCGGCGAGTGGAGGAAAGATGCGTAAGCTGAACGCACTGCTAATCCTGTGTTTCGGGTTGCTTTTTGCTTCGGGAGTCTATGGCCAGGCCGGCGTGAACAACGCGGAATTGAATGGCAATTATGCGTTCACGTTCAATGGGATGAGCGGGAACGGTTCCTTCTCGTCTGTTTTTGCCGCCGTGGGAAGATTCACGGCAGACGGGGCCGGCAATCTCACCAACGGCCAACTGGACACTAACGCCGTAGGCGGCGGAGGGGCGGCGCAAGCCTTCACGGGGACCTATTCGATTGGCGCCGACAATCGCGGCGTGATGACCCTGAATTTTTCAGGCAGCACGGCGAAGCTGGCTTTCGCCATGCTGGCCAACGGCAACGCCCAGTTCATCGAGTTTGACGCTTCCGGCGGAGCGGGAACGATCGGCTCGGGGAACATGGAAAAAGCGGACGCCACCGCTTATAGCACGTCCCGAATAACCGGTGACTACGTGTTTGGCGCTGCCGGTTTCGATACCGCAAATAATCGCGCCGCCATCGAAGGCCGGTTTACTTCGATCGGTACAGGCGCGCTCACCAACGCCGCGGGAGACGTCAACGGCTATGGCACGGATTATGCGATGAACTTTACGGCAGCCAACTACGCAGTGTCCAATGCTGCCACGGGCCGCGGCACCATGAGCCTCGCCTTCACCTTTGGCGGAACACCAGACACCATGAATTTCGTTTTTTACGTCGTGAATTCCGGAAAACTTTTTGTAATGGAGAGCGATCCGGTCACGACGGCGACCCCGTTGCTGAACGGCGCCGTGGTGCGGCAGCAAATTCCTGCGGGAGGTTTCACCAACGCTTCGCTGAACGGCAACCTGGTGATTTCCCTCACCGGGCATTCCGCTTGCGGCACTGTATCAGGCGTGCCCAAAGCGGTCGTCGGACTGCTCACCACCAACGGCAGCGGCGGCCTTTCCCTGACTTACGACGAGAACTTCTGTAGCGCGCCTAATTCCGTCACCGGCGCGCCGGGAACGTACAGCGTAGCCACCAATGGCCGGGCATCGATCACCATCGGCGGCTACAGCCTGGTGGCCTACCTGATGGACGTGAATCAAATTTTCCTCTTCGTCTCCGATGTCAATGTTTTGTTCGGCGTCGGCGAAGCCCAGACGGCGGTGTCCTTCACCAATACCTTGCTGAAAGGTGCGTACGCCGGCTATGCCACCAACCCGGTGGGCTTTGGAGTGACGGTTTTCTCGGGCGAGTTTGCGGCCGACGGCGCCAGCCCCACGGGCACTCTGACCGGCACCGAAGATATCGGCACCCCGAGCGGGCCGAACCCCGGCGTGGCTTTCAACGCCACCTACTCGGTATCCCCATCGCCCACCAATGGCCGGGGAATGATGACGGTCACTTCCGGCACCGGCGGCAACGTCGTCATCTATATGATCTCTCCTTCAAAGTTCGTGGCCGTTTCGCAGAACGATCCCAGCCCCGCGGTCCTGGATTTCGAGCTATCTTCCTCAGCTGCCGTGTCTGTCTCTCTTTCGTCGCTGACCCTGAACCCGACCAGTGTTACTGGCGGGAATTCCTCCACCGGCACGGTGACGCTAAGCGGCCCAGCACCCGCAGGTGGTGCGCAAGTGGCGCTTTCTAGTAACAACGGGGCGGCCAGCGTACCTTCGAGCGTGGCGGTTCCCGCCGGAGCCACTAGCGCGACATTCACGGTCAGCACCAGCGCCGTGACTGCGTCGACCACGGTCGCTATCTCCGCGGCCTACGGTGGCGTGACCAGATCGGCCACGCTCACGGTGACGAGTGCGCCTCCTCCAGCCCCCACACTCTCCTCGCTGACGCTGAACCCCACGAGCGTTATTGGCGGCGTGCAATCTTCCACGGGCACGGTGACGTTGAGTGGGCCAGCACCCGCAGGTGGTGCGCAAGTGGCGCTTTCTAGTAACAACGGGGCGGCCAGCGTACCTTCGAGCGTGGCGGTTCCCGCCGGAGCCACCACCGCAACTTTCACGGCCAGTACCAGTCCCGTGACTGCGTCGACCACGGTCGCTATCTCCGCGGCCTACGGCGGCGTGACCCGATCAGCCTCGCTCACCGTGACGCCCCCACCACTTCCAACCGTCTCTTCGCTGACGCTGAACCCCACGAGCGTTGTTGGCGGCCTGCAATCTTCTACGGGAACGGTTACGCTAAGCGCGCCGGCTCCCGCTGGCGGCGCGCAAGTCATGCTTTCCAGCAGCAACGGCGCGGCAAGTGTGCCTTCCAGCGTGTTGGTTCAGGCCGGAGCCACCACCGCGACCTTCACGGTGGACACATCCGTAGTTTTCTTCTCAACTTCCGTCTCGATCTCGGGTTCGTACAACGGTACGACTCGGACGGCAGGTCTTGCAGTACACTTCTAGCGGGAGTGTGCCTTCATACGTGGGTGGTGCTTACAGTGACAGGGTCAAGGCGGTTATGGCCTTTGACCCTTCTTCCAAAGACTGGCGACGCGCTGGTTGAAGCAAGCAGAGACCCGCGCGTTTTCTGGCGGAGCCGATGTAAAAGCCTGACCCAAATTTGGCTGCGCCTCGCTCAGTCTCACGCCATCTGAATGCTATCTTGGCGCGATACTATTGAAATGCGGCACAAATTCTCTCAATAGATTGAGCCCTATACTCACGCCCATTGCGATTGAGCCCCGTCTCGCAGCATAGGCGGCGTTTGCTTGATTGTTCGGATACCAGGCGTTGGAAATGAACGCCGCACTGTAGACCCCGGCAAAGTGTGAGAACGCTGGAATATGACGGCCACTCGCGGTGGATGACACGAAGGCCGAGACGAATGCGTGCCTGGTGCGCGCCCAGCCGCTTCCGCTTTTCATGGGAAAATAACGGGGATCTTCGCCGTCAATGGCCGCAAACCCGAACGTTATTGTTTTCGAGATCACAGTTCTTCCAATAGCTGAACCAAACCGGTCGCCATATCCTTCAGCCCCCTGCCCAAAGCCCGGCGGTTGATTTCTCCATTGATTAATGCCGGAAGCGATTGCGGGACCGAATATGGTTTCGGGGTTGAACACAGAGCGCCGGTAAACATGGACTCGCTCTCCAAATGTCAATGAGTGGTCCACCGTGTGCGACGTCCCGGTAGGTCCCGTGGCAGAGGGCACGTTCGGCTGCGGCGTCCCGGCAGACACCTTGGGAGAAGGCGCACTCGGCAAGGAGGCAACCGAATCTTGACCTTGGGCGAATGCTGGAACAACCAGACACAAAAGGCAGAGCGCCAACGTGCTTGATAATAGCGATCGGCAGTGAACTAGATAGCTGTTTAACAAACGCGACGTTTCCACAATCTTCTCCTTGAACTCTCGACCCTGCATATTCCGGCTCTGCCTTCCACATCTGGACAACGGTCCGGCAAAAAAACGTCTTCACGCACATTTTCTGAGCCAAGTTGTTGGCCACCAGCCTGTGCTTCTGAATCGGGATTGCCAATGCACGCACGCTTCCAAAACGGATCAGCAACTATGGCTGTCTGATCGAACCGGGTTAACCGCTAAGCACGCATAGCGATACGCAGTCTGGGACTATCGAAATAGCAGAAGACA
>Ga0207120_1041_pt1 | contig 13349 bp, 14 predicted proteins | sample Alteio_BWMinHeat_40_FD_153509 | JGI IMG/M metagenome (GOLD analysis project Ga0207120, IMG submission 153509) | Enriched cells from forest soil in Barre Woods Harvard Forest LTER site, Petersham, Massachusetts, United States -... | ecosystem: Environmental > Terrestrial > Soil > Temperate forest >...
CGTAGCCAGCCTTAAAATTTCAAGGACGACGTGTTAGGGACAATGCCAACCAAATTTTAGTGCAAGGATATTGAACCTATTTTGCCATGACCTGAGGTTGTGGTGATGCTGCCTTTAAATATTTTTGCAATAAGGCGACGAGTTCTTTATTTTTTTGCACTTCAGGATAATCAAGAACCGTCTTACCCTCTTCATCAACATGAGAAACATCAGCTCCAGCAGCCAACAATATCTGTGCTATTGCCAATTGTTTTGGTGCAATACTAACAGGAATTGATGCAATGCTAACAGGAGCAGGTAGGGGGGTTAGTATTGGGATTGGCGTAACTGATCTTGACGAAGTACCAAATCATTGTGTTCATGAATATTTTTCCCTCAATTATTTTTGGGCGCGAAAATGGTTGTTAACGCGTTTTTCTACTGCTTTTGTCGTATTTCCAGGTGGCCTTGGTACGCTGGATGAGCTTTTTGAAATACTAACGCTTATCCAAACGAAAAAAATGGGACCTGTGCCAATTATACTAGTTGGCACCGAATACTGGAAAAAATTTTTTGAATGGGTACAGGATGAATTGGTAACACAGCATTCTTTGGCGGTGCAAGAAGATTTGAAGTTATTTACGGTTGTTGATGATATTAATCAAGTATTTCATCTTGTGCATAATGAATGCAAAATTTCATAACATAGTGTGAGGGGGATAAGGGTATATGATTATATGGCAGATGATCAAGTCTTTTGCGATCTTTTTCCGCTCGAGCTGGCAAGTGACCTATGGTACATGGCGTGTACTTCGCCTGCCACAGCCCATTATTACGATTTTTGGGGGATCGCGAGCGCAGGAGAATGATGAATATTCACATCATGCGTATGTCCTAGCACGTGATCTTGCAAGTAAAGGTTTTTCCATTGTATCTGGCGGAGGCCCGGGTGTCATGAAAGCAGTGGGTTGCGGTGCTGCAGATGCAACAACGCCGCGTGGTACTCACACCCTTGGCATAAGAGTACATGGCATTGATGAAACTTTTAAAAATACCTGCGCTCCTATAGTACACGTTAGTAACTTTTTTACCCGCAAATGGCTATTAATGCGTTATTCTGCAGGTTTTATCGTATTTCCTGGTGGCATAGGTACCGTCAATGAGTTTTTTGAGGTACTTAATGAACTTAAACATAAACGCTATGGGCCAGCACCTGTGGTACTGATAAATAGCACCTATTGGCAGGGACTTTTAACCTGGTTTAGGGGAGAAGCGCTTGAGCATGATTTTGTGACACAAGATTACGTCAAATTTATTGTAGTAACCGATTCTCTTGAAGAAGCAGTGCAGCTTGTTACTGCCAAACAACAACCGCCAAAAGATGCATAATATACGCACTTATGCATAAAAAACTTAAATTTTTAATTTCTCTTTCTTTTACTACATGCCCAATGCTACGCTCATTGTGTATGGCATTGCGTAAAAAAGGACAGGCCCAGCCTTCGCATAAAGCTTCCTCCTGCGCTCTTCGAGCTACGGCGGGACAGGTTGGCGGGCAGGCCGTACCAACCTAAAGGAGAAGTCATGAAGCATTGGCTTGTAAGCATTGCATTGAGCGCACTCTGCACACTGTCGTTAAGTCATGCAACGGGGTTCGTTGACCAAATCTATTTTGATCAAGAGGAATTGCCAGAAGAGTGGCGTGCCAAGGTGGCATGCGGTGCATCAGCTATGGCAGTACAAAAACTTATGCTCGATCGTCAAAAAGACCGCGTTGAGAAGGCTGAGGAAACACCATCTTCGCAATCAGATAGCCAATAAATGACAGTGGTAGCGCTACAACAGCCGCTGGTATCACCGTCATGGGGTACCAACTCATCACAATAAACCCAATGCCGCCAGCAATTGCCGCGCAACATGCTGCTTTGGTATGTGGTCGTGCGCTGTAGCAGGCAAACAACAGTGGGATTAATAAACAGCTGACTGAAATGGCGTAGCTACCCACCGCAATATCAATGATATTTTTGTGAACAATAAACGAGCTCATAACTGCTGACACACCGATAATACACGTAATGATTTGTGATGAAAAAAGCGTACGTTGCATGCCAAAAGAAGAATAATCAAAGTCTTGCGCAACATTAGAGCTGATGGCACACAACAAAGAATCTGCTGTTGACGTTATGGCAGCTAACACACCGCATGCAGCAAAGGCAAATACAAGATCGCTGGTGATAATCCCAAGCATCGATAAGAATGGATTAGCATTCTCTGATAACGGAATTGCAAGGAGTTTTGCTTGCATACCAAAATACACCGGCACAAAGCCAAAGATAATGATAAAAATACCGGCGCACAGGGCGGCCATAAGTGCTACGCGTGATGATCGAGCAGCAAAAAAACGCTGGGCAAGGTCTTGTTCAACAAGAGCAAACAAGGCAGGCATGGAGACCGTGGCAATAATTCGCGCAGTATCGAGCTTGTCGACGAAAAATTGCTGGGTACGCCACAATTCCGATAATGCGATTAAGCCATGTGGACGCATGATGAGGCTGTAGATAAAAATGCCACCAATTGAGCAGATAATAAAAAGCACTTGGGCTGTGTCAGCTGCTACAACGGCATGTAAACCACCGATCATGGTGTAGATAATGATAGCGCACCATAAAATCACAAATGCCAATTCACTCTGCATATCGATGCTGGCAAGCAGTGCACGTGATGAAATAACAATCGAAATCAGGATGCCAAAAAGTGAGACGATTGAAATGAGTGATGCAAATTTTTTTAACAGCACTGAATTATAGCGTTTTTCAAGCAATGCCGCGGTGGTTCCAACGCCCCCTTCTTGTAATTTAGCGGCAACGCCACTGGCTAATATCAAAAAACCAATCGCCATGCCCAAGGTGTATAAAACACCATAAAAACCATAGGAATATGCCCATTGTGAGGTTCCGATCAACATATTGCCGCCAAGCTGTGTTGCGATGAGGGTAAACGTAACTTGCGGCAGACTTAATGAGCGGCCGGCAAGAAAGTAATCATCCGTAGTCTGTGTTTTGCGTGATGCACGCAGGCCAATAATGACAAGCACTGCTATAAATGTGGCAAGAACAGTGAAAAATATGAACGGATTCATGGCATTCTCTGGTTAAAGTTAGGTATTTTTTATGCGAGTTTAACATAAAAGTATAAAAAAAGACCCCGGAAGAAAATCGGAGTCTTTTTATACGTAAGCGTGATCTTTGTACTTACTCTTGTGATGGATTTCCCCAGAGCATTTCATACAATGTCGTAGGAGTTACTGGTTTTGGGATACCCAGTGCAGCGTAGCCAGTTGTAATACGCGCATTTTTTTGCTGTATTTTTGATGAAAGTGCTTCAAGCTGGGTTGGCAATTGTTTAATTTTTTGACTGGTAAGTCCATCTGGTTCCGCCATTGATAGTAATTGTGTAGATTGAGTTTGAAGGTTCAGTCTTGCATGAGAGTCCAAGCGACGGCTTTCACGTTCTTTCACTAAAGCTGCGGTCAGCGCTGCAGATGTAGTTACTACATCTTGATTATTACTTTTGACACTTTCACCTAGTGCAAGAAATTCTTGTGCCTCTGCAGCACATGCAGCTTCTAATAGTTGTTTCAGGTTTCCATCTTCATTACTTTTAACAGCACTTTCTGCTCGTATAAATGCTTGTTGTGCTTGTTCATGTCTAATTTCTAACCTGTGTCGTTCTGTGGCAAGACATGTGTATCGCTCTGATAATTGTCCAATTTGATTTTCATCAGTAAGCACGTCGCCGATTGCAGCAAGAGCAGCTGCTTGTTTCAATTCGCCATCTTGACTAAGAGCACCTGGCTTTGGGCTCCCATCTTCATCCATCGCGCATGCGAAACCAGGCATCATGAGTACGAGTGCTAATGCCATCATATTCTTCATCATGAAAAATCTCCTATCTAGTACATGGGAAAAAACATTAACGTGTTTGGGATGTTTACCACGAGGATGTACAAAATACAATATTCATGTGAACGATTGCAATGAATTGGGAGGTTACGATTGAGGGATTTATCAAGAAGATGTGTGGCCAGCTAAAAGCTGTTCAAGGTCGTGCTGCAGTTGTACAGGATTATAAAAACGAAGTGCAATCATGCCGTACTGTTGCGCAGCAGCGATGTTGCGTTGCTTGTCATCAATAAAAATGACCTGTTTATTTTCAGGATTGTAGCGTGCTTGATACGTTGTAAACATCTGGGCATGAGGTTTGCCAAGATAATCATACTCGCGTTGTGTGACGTGATGCGCATCAAAAAGATCAATCACCTCAGCAAAACGCATGCGAAGCTCTTCAAGAAGATGATCACCAATGTTGGATAATAGGTGTACTGTATATCCGCGCGCTTTAAGATTACGAATGAGATTGATAGTTGTGGGAATTGGTTGTTGTGCGTTAGCAACACGAACCATGAAAGGAAGATGGGGGATTAACCGTGGGTAATTTTGTTCAAGCATGAGCAAATAACCTGCGATGACCGTATTGCTGCGCCACAGGCGTACAAGACGAGCAAGTAACACGGGATTGCATGCATGCAGCGCAAGTACACACATTGCACGCTTGTTGCGCCACATGAGACCACAAGCTTCGCGATAGTTCATGGTCAGCACAACATCATGTAAATCAAATGTGATGATAGTTGAAGAAGGCGTGTGCTTCATAATTAGCGTGTTTTGGTAAGAAGAGCATCAATATCAAGTTCATCGTAGTGATTAATAATCATGTCAGCATGTTTGATGGTGTCTGGTTTTTTGGCTGTGTTAATACCAACACAAAACATACCAGCACTTTTAGCGGCAGTAACACCGTGAGGCGAGTCTTCTATGACAATGCATACATCAGGTGCGTGGCCAAGTTTGTCGGCAGTGTATTGAAAAATACGCGGGTCAGGTTTACCGATGCCGCCAACGTGGTCAATGGTATATAAGTGTTCGCCAAATAAAGCGCTCAGATTGAGTTTTTGATTTGCTGCTGCAACGGTTGATGTATTACCGTTGGTTGCTAGGCCAACAGAGCAACCGCGCTTGATGAGCTCTTGGTGAAATTTGGTAAATCCGTCGATGAATTGTACTTCAATGGGGTACATCGTGTTAGCTAACTGGCGCTTTTCATGAATAAGATCATCAAGACTGTCGGTAAGACCAAGGTATTCTTTAATGATTGTACAGGCGTTTTTGATATCGACCCCATGAAGGTGTCGCATAAAATATTCTTGTAGATCAAGGGTCATTTCGACGCCACGCGACTCAATAAGGGTTTTTGTAGCCTGGTGCCAGACGTGTGCTGAATGGAGAATGGTCCCATCCATATCAAAGATGACGGCGACATATTTCATGATTTATCCGCCTTTGTTAGACTAGTGGTACTGAAAAGTCATGATACCCCTAAAAATTAGTATCTATAACTAGTATACCCTTTTTGCTAGGAGCCTGGTAATGGTTCAATCCACAGCGCGTAAATCAATGTTGCCGGTAGCGACTTCGCTTCTCGTTGCCAAGGCTGCAGGTATGGTTAAGTTTAGTTTTATCGTTGGTTCTAAGTTGGCCCTTTTCACCGGAAGCTCGGTAGCGGTACCTCTTGCCGGTCTTATAGGCGGAGCTGCAGGTAGTGTTGGCGTCTTTCTCATGCGATTGTGTATGTATGGTATGAGTGCTACCTATTGGCATGTATTTGCCCACCTTGTGCCAGGTCTATGTGCATCATTGTATTGGACTACGCGGCATGCAGCGCTGCGCCTATGGTTGCCCCTTGCCTGCATGGTTGCTTTTATCGCACATCCGATTGGTCGTGAAGCATTTCCCTATGCTTTGTATTGGCTGATTCCCGTATTCCTTTATTTTAAACGTTCAGAAAATCTATTTTTCAATTCTCTTGCAAGTACCTTTATTGCTCATGCTGTGGGCTCTGTTATTTGGTTGTACACCGTACCGATGACCGCATCAATGTGGTTGGCATTAATTCCTGTTGTAGCGGTTGAACGGCTCATGTATGCCGCTGGCATGGTGAGTGTCTATGCGATTGGTTGTGCTGGTGCAACACTCATGAGTCGCGTAGTTGCTTTCGTTCGTACAATTTCCACTGCTCGTGCATAACACATGCCGAGGAGTTTTTTTTATGATTCAACATCTTGCGTGTGTGATGGATGGCAATCGTCGATGGGCTACCCAGCGTGGTTTGCCCACCCTACTTGGCCACAAAGAAGGCGTTAAGGCAGTGCGCGCTGCCGTGCAATTTTGCATCAAGAATGGCATTCCCCATCTCACGCTCTACACATTTTCTCTTGAAAATTTTAAGCGCACTGAAGAAGAAAAATCGTATATGTTTGGTCTTGTTGGCGAAGTTGCCAACAGTGTCAGTGATGAATTAGTCAAAGAAGGTGTGCGGATCTGTTTTGTCGGCGATCGTGCACTTTTTCCAGCGTCAGTACGCGATATTTGCACTGGAGTTGAGCGCAAGACTGCGTCAGGTTCAAAATTGCGCGTCAATCTTTTGTTTTGTTACGGAGGACGACAAGAGATTCTCAGCAGTGTTAGAACATTAGCTCATCAGGTTGCTGCTGGCACCTTAGCACCCGACGAGATTACTGAAGATTTGCTGCGAAATCATATGTGGATGGCGGGCGTTCCTGACCCAGATCTTATCATTCGTACTGGTGCCGTGATGCGCACGAGCAATTTTTTGATGTTTGAATCAGCATATAGTGAATATATTTTTCTTGATTGTATGTGGCCTGACATGACCGAAGAACGATTTGCGCAGGCACTTGTAGAATTTAATCAGCGACAACGGAGATTTGGTGCATGAAGCAATCTACATCAACAATAGCAGTACTCGGTGACGGAGCATGGGGGACTGCCACGGCAACATTACTTGCCAATAATGGTCATCGTGTTTCCTTGTGGTGTTATGACGCCGATGTTGCTCGTTTGATTGCGCAAACGCGGCGCAATGAACGATATCTTCCTGGTTTTACTCTTGATGATGCCATTGTGCCAACAACAAATATTCGCGAAGCGGTGTGTGGTGTGCAGTGGGTATTTGAAGCGATTCCGGTGAAATTTTTACGCACGGTGTTGAGCACTGCGCGTGATTGTTATGAACCACAACAAACATGGGTTGTGCTCAGCAAAGGTATTGAGCAAGATACTTTATTGTTGCCAAGCGACATCATTGACGATGTTTTTGGGTGTAATGTCTCAAAAGCAGTTATGTCAGGCCCAAGTTATGCGCATGATCTTGCATGCAAACAGATTACTGCCGTAACCATTGCTGCTAGTGATTGTGAAACTGCTAATGCTTTGCAAGCACTGCTTGCCAATGACTATTTCCGCCCCTACGTTACGCTCGACATGATCGGCGCCCAAGCAGGCGGTGCACTTAAAAATGTGATTACACTCGGTGTCGGCATGCTTGACGGTGCTGGCTACACTGACAATGCGAAAGCATTTTTGTTAACGCGTGGTTTTGATGAAATGGTGCGCCTGGCCGTCGCGCTTGGCGGCACACGAGAAACACTCTATGGCTTATCAGGCATTGGTGATTTGGTGCTCACGGCCACGGGAAAACTGAGTAGAAACGCCGCTGTGGGCAAACGCCTTGGTGCAGGTGAACCTCTTGATGCAATCGTGCAGCATATTGGTTCTACTCCCGAAGGAATTAACACCATTATTGCGGTCAATCAATTAGCGCAAAAGCTTAATCTTGAATTACCAATTTGCAACGGCTTGCATCGGGTTATTTTTGAAGGGCTGCCACTTGCACAGATGCTCGATGAATTGATGAACAGACCACTTGAGCGTGAATGCGAAGCGCGTGTGTAATATGTATCACTTCCATTAGTTCGTCACTTCATTTACAAGACTACAGCCAGCCGCTCCAAACATCCCAGCTATAAAGGGGTAAATGCCGATAGCTCCTAGCAATGTAGCTGGTGTATATGTAGGCACACCGATTGGGAATCCTTCTGGTCTAACAAGGTGAGGAAAGTGTTTTTTGACTATCGTATCGATATATACTAATGCTCCGCCAGCAATAACAAGTCCCATGGAAACATTCTCAAATTTTTTAATACGTTGCTTAAGGAATTTCTTTCGCATAAAGGCCTTTCTTTGAGATTCTCTTTGCTCGTTTTTTTCCAAGTGAGCACGTTTCTGCGCAATTTTTGTGTTTATGGTTGTGGCTTCCTCTGACTTTAGATTGCGCATGGTTTTTGAAGTTCTAAGGTCAGTGATAGCTTTCATATTTTTCGCGTTGTTGATGGCGATTTCACATAAAAGATGCTCGAGTGAATGAATGTTCGGCTGTTGACATAGATGTAGTTTGCCGGTTTGATAGGCGAACATTGTACCCGAGTGTGAAAAGGCTGTGGAGGTTTCGCTGCATATATATGGAAGTGTAGTAGCTAGACTATTGCTGTCTATATTGAGAATATCGAGCGCCCTATCATTGGCAAAGTCGGCGTCATAAGCTCCAAGAGCGATGTAACATGGGCCATACAAAGCCGGTTGTATAATCCGGTTGTTCATATATGTCCACTTGCTGTTGTTGTTTGTATTGGTGAGTTGGCCACATGATTCATAGGTTGTAAGGTCAAAAATCTTTACTGTTTTGCCATCATTCAAAAGAACTGCAGCTTTTCCTGCACCAAGGGCAGCATCGTATACGTTAGATATTGTCTTTCGTAGTGTCATTGTTGTTGTGTCATACAAAAGAGCGAGGCCGTTTAAGACGAGTAAGAATGTATTTTCATCGTCTGAAAAGACCATCCTGAACGCATTCCATGATGTTCTGACTTCAGCGGGGATTGCAAGCGAATGTATTTCGTTCGTGATGGTATCGGTAAACGTTAGTGTGGTGTGCTCAGCATTGGGTGATGCTCGTAATGTTCCCTGCGGAGAATCTGCGGTGTATGTAGTGGGATTTCTATTGTGTTTTTGAAAAAGCACATCAGCTGAGTTCGCTGGTACTGTTGCACCGTTCGGTACAGCAAAACCATGCAATGCTTGAGTGCGTTCATCATCTGCATTCCAGTAGTATCTATCCATTATCACCGATGTATCATCTTTTGAAAATTGTAATCTTCGATCGTCGTACCGCGGGCCAGGAACTGGTTTTTCCCATAATGTTGCGGGAGTCATATGCCAACATAATGCTTGTGCTAGGCATGATGTAACGCCTTTTTTGAGTAGCGCTAGCTGTGGTGGTACCTGTATACCTTTTTTAAGGCTTTCTTCGATGTCTGTGCATACGGTATCAATAGTACTTCCCGTGACGTTAATTACTTTTGGGTACCAGTGCTTCGCTAATTTTTGATAACAGATGTCTTGAAGTGATGGGACTGCTGAGAGTTTAGATTTTTCCAATTCTTGCTTTGCACGTTCGGCAATAATGGCTTGTATTCCACACTTTCTTGCTTCTGCATTACATTCATTTTCATCAACATTTCTTTTTTGTTCACGTTCTTTTCGCTCGCCCTCAGTTGTAGTTTTGACATGCTGAATACTCAGTGGTTCATTGTCGAGGATGCTTTCTTCATCATCCATGATTGCAATATGCTCTTCTGTAGGCCAAGACAAGCCGCCTGTGTGATATTCGTCCATAGCGCACAACGGTATACTGAATACCAGTGTGCATAAGCTCATAAGTAATGAGTATGCTTTACGTGTCATGTTAAACCTCCAAAAATTCTTGATACGTTAATTCATTTTCTTCTTCACCAACATCCGCATCTTGTTCATCATCCATGTCACGCAGGAGTGGTACAATCTTATCAACAATTGGATCCCGTTTTTGCGAAGTAAGTTCTGAAAGTGTCTTTGAACTCAAAAGACTCAGGAGATCTTCTTGCGATGTTGAATTATTAAATGCTGCTTCACACAAATATGCATGATCAAGCGGTTCAGGAATCCTAGGAATAGCACGTAAAAGGCTTAAATGTTGGGCATCCTGGCCGTGTTCTGAGCATACAAGAGCCAACTGTGTTCCATCATCTGAAATAGCAGCGATAATGTCGGTGAGGAAATAAGGAACTTCTACCGAAAAAGTAATGACTTTATGACCTAGTGTGAAATCAAATATCGTAATCTCATAACTACGTGACCATTGATACCATTGAGACATAGGGTCTAATGAACCTCGAATGCGTTTAACGAGTATGCCATAACGGCCATTGTTAGAAGATGTGAATAGAAACGATAATGCTTGAGGATCATACGAAGAGATACTAGTTCGTTCTCCTATCATACCGTCTTGTACATTGAATATTATGGTTTCTCCGGTCGGCTTAGTAATAGTTATACGATTGATGCCATGACCATTGCTGCCATCACTATATAGCCTTGAAACATCCTTCTCTACAAGAGATATTTTCCATGTAGCATAATTTACAATATAGGCATTACCATTTTGTACCCATGTATGAGCTACATCATAAACTTCATTTCCATGTTTCTTATACAAAATGTAAATGTCTTGAGCATTTCGTGTGTGAATTATTTCAGCACTCTTGGTTTTATAATTGATACGATACACAGTAATATGATGTTGCGTAGGATCCATTATTCTGATGTGGTTATCATCAATGAACATTAAATACAAGTTGTTGTACGACGAGCCATAATAATTATGCGCTGGTGCGGGGATAGTAACCAAAGTTTTATTAAGAGATGTATCACGTACTGTGATGGTGTTATTTGCTTCGAGCGTAGCATAATACGTATTATCAGGTGAATCAGTATAAGCCTTATACCCTTTATATCTAGAAGTGCCTCTAATGTGCTTATATGTATATTCCCCGGTTGCAATATTCCATGCATGAGTAAGATCCAAAACAGGTTCTGTAGGTGCCGCAGCTAATGCTGCAGGAGCCGCGCCTATATGATCTGCTTGAGGTAACGGAGGAGCAGGCGGTATATCTACTGGTTCTGCTTCACCTATAATATATGGTTCAAATCTTGAAAAAGTGATAAAACTCATTCTTGGTAAAATATCTTTATCCCAGACAAGCTCACGAGAATGCCACAAAGATGGATACTGCATCGTTGAGACAAGTTGATTACCAACTAATGCAGGTAATTTTTGTGCAATACCATCAAACTCTGCAACAATTTCATCAAGTGAACTTCCTGTTATGCCGAATGTTTTAATCGTTACCAAATCAGCAAGTTTGTTTAAACAAATCTGTAGAAGTGACGTAGGACGAATGTCACGATGTTCATATGGTTCAGCGTCATGCTTTTTGGCCTCGCGCTCCTTCTCGTCAGCATTGTGTTTTTCCTCGCGTTCTTTGTGCTCACGTTCTTTACGATCTTTTTGTTCTGCTTCTAACGTCCAAAAAGCTGCACTTGGGTGTCTTTCACCGGCAGCCAGAGGAGCTAAAAATGTTAGAAAAACTAGGCCCATGAGGGCTTTGAATAGATGAGTACGTTTCATAATAACCTCCATTTATTTTCTGCTACTCGCAGTATTAATCGTTATTTTCTTTTTTGCGTGCTTTTTTGAGTAATTTTGGTGATCGATCCTCACCACCACCATCTTCTTCTATTTCTTTAGCTTTACGTTTTTTGTTATTTTTCTCGTTACTTTCGCCTTCATCAGCATGTTCATTATTCATCTCAGCGAGTAATGCAAAGATCTCATCAGTAATTGGTTTTCGTTGCGCTGGCGGCAATTGCAACAAGTATGGCGAACGTAAAAGATCGAGTAATTCGTCTTCTGTTTTTGAATTCTTGAGTGCTTCTTTGCATAGATAGGCAGGGTCTAATGGTTGTGCAGGACTTGCCTTCCACAATTGAAGATATTGTTTTTGTGTAGTTGTACATAAAACAGCAATACGAGTACCATCGCTTGAGAGCGCGACTTGAATCTTTTCTAGGGGATTCCTAAAGGTGTGATTAATGGTGCCAAGTTTTTTACTTGTGGTTACGTCAAATATATCAATGGCGAAATCGGTAAAATCATCTGTGTATCTATTTGTGCTTAGTAACTGTGTATGCGCCAAATAACGACCCTTATTATGTACGGCATCTCCTTGGATATGAGTTTTTTTTGCTGCGGCAAGACCATGTTGTAAGTTCCATACTATGATTTCACCAGATTTTTGTTTAATTACTATATTAAAAGGCGACGGATGATGAATATCCACGACGTTTTTGCCAAGAATAGATGTTGTAAACGTTGCATGATCGAAGAAATATATGATTCCATTTTTGAGCCATATATGTCCTATCACCACTTTTTTATTATCATCAGCGTAAATCAGTTGATGGTTTGTTTTTAGGAGCGTATAGACAGTGGTAGATGTTTTTGTTGCATAATCAATATGATGGATGACGATGGTCTCAGGGTAATCGTCATTTGTTACTCTAATATCAGTATCATTAATAAAGCGTATAGTTACACGGTTGCGTGGTATGAGGGATATTGTACCATATTTATGTGCTGGTGCCTGAATAGTAAATAAGATCTTTGCAGTGGCAGCATCGCGTAGAGTGATGGTATAGTCTTCCTCAAGTTTGGCGATATATAGTTTATTAGGTGACTGGTCCCAATCTACAGGAGCTTCATGTTGAGCGTCATTCCATGTTTGTATACATAACTGGTATTTTCCTGTTTCGATATCCCATGCATGTTCAGACCACCCGTCATGAAATTCTCCATCAGACTCCTCAGCGGATTCTCCATCAAGGACGAATGTTGGTCTTCTATCTAATATCTCAGCTGATATGGTAGTTTCTCCATCTCGAATAAATATATCTTTTACTTTTTCTTTAAGTTCTTGTTCCCATACGAGTTCGGAAGAATGCCATAAATTTTCATGTTCAAGGTTCGATTTTAATTTCTTGCCTAAGTTGTTTTCAGCAATCATGGTAATAGGAGCAAGATCTTCTATAGCTTTGTTAAGCGTGCTTCCTGTTACATGGGATGTTTTTGTGGTTACCAATTCAGCAAGTTTATTTAAACAGATCTGAAATAGTGAATTAGGACGAACATCATCTTGTTCACTTGATCCTTGAGCTGCTTGCTCTTTGGCGTCACGTTCATACCCATCAACATTTATTTTTTGTTCGCGCTCTTTACGCTCTGATTCAGCAACAATAGATGATGCTGCTGATGATGATGACCAAGAAGCTGAGCTTGGGTGTTTATCACTGGCAGCCAGAGGGGCCAAAAATGCTAGAAAAACTAAGCCCATGAAGGCTTTACCTATCTGAATACGTTTCATACTAACCTCCATAATTGATTTTTTATTTATCACTCAATGAATCATTTTTACGTGATTTTTTGGGTGATTGTTTGTCACCTTCTACAGACTCTTCAGC
>Ga0207120_1145_pt1 | contig 13246 bp, 16 predicted proteins | sample Alteio_BWMinHeat_40_FD_153509 | JGI IMG/M metagenome (GOLD analysis project Ga0207120, IMG submission 153509) | Enriched cells from forest soil in Barre Woods Harvard Forest LTER site, Petersham, Massachusetts, United States -... | ecosystem: Environmental > Terrestrial > Soil > Temperate forest >...
TTGAAGGAATTAAACGTTTCATTAACCGTTTGTGGAATTTTTTGACTGATTCGGCAATGCGTTTAAAAAAGCGGCGAGCGGGAAGATCTAGCGGTTACCAAACGTGTACATCGTTTCCTTAAAGAATATCAAGAACGACTTGAGCATTTTAAACCAAATACAGCGATTTCAGCTGCTATGGAATTCGTGAATGATGCCCTTGCGAGCCAGATGCGCTTGAGTGATGACTCTATCGCAACCATTGCGGTGAGTATCTCGGTTATGGCGCCGCATGTGGCAAGTGAATTACTTGAAGTATTGTTAGGCAAACAACTGAGCGCGTGCACATGGCCTACCTATGATCCAACATTGATTGTGGTTGAACAGGTGACTGTCGCAGTACAAATTAATGGCAAATTACGGGCAACGATTATGGTTGCTCCTGGTTTGTCGCAAGCCGATGTGCAACCAATCGCTGAACAAGCAGCTACTAAGTGGCTTGCGCAAACGACGGTTGTGAAAGTGATATACGTTCAAGATCGCTTGATGAACTTTGTAGTGCGCCAATAATAACAAGCTTTTAAATTATTCAGGCAGTGTTCCATTCTTTAAAAGCGCAATTATGTAGGAACTACTCTTTTCCTTGTTTCTTATGTTCACGAAAAGAGCCAGATCCACTCGTGCTTGCAGACGAACTAGAACTGGAACTTGAGCTGAAGCTTGAATTATCATGCGAAAGTGCTGGAGCTGATGCAGCTGATGAAAGGCCTTGTACTTGTTGTTCTTCTGCAAAATGGCTTTGTATGAGAGTAATTTCTTCTGTGGTGTGTGCAAGCATAAGATCTCTATGTGATCGGGACCCTGTGAGTGCTAATGAGCTATTATTACTCTTGCATACGAGAGCGCGCGCATCTAAAACTTGCTGAAGCAGTGTTTTAAATTGACACAGTAGCTCAAGAGATGGATCACTTGATCCTGATGCCATGCGTGGTGAGTGTAGTGGTGATTTAGGTAGTAAGGGAGAGACAACATCGCTTTCTTCATTATGAGATGCACCTCCTGCATTACTTGTTAGGAGATTAGAATCAGAAAGTGAGCGGTCTCTATCACCAAAAGATCGTATTGAGCCGCGTTTTTGACTATGTCGTGTGAGAATTGGGCCCGTTGTAATTGAAGAAGGTCGCATTTGCATCGCGTGTGCTGCCTGACGGAATGAAGCATTTGGTGATGCAAATCGATCACTGGCATCGGGACCTAAACTGCTACCATTGCCGCCACTTACTACGAGTTGCGACATTGCAGCAACTACTGGATGAGGTGTAGCGGGACGTTCAGGTTGGGGTTGTTCTTTGTCCATTGATTGTAATGATATATTCAACATGAGAGCGCATATACTCAGATAGTAAACAATCATGAACAGTCTCCTTTTTAATAAAGTAAGAAAATAGCTACATTTTTCATGCAGTTTTACCATAGGGTACCGTGATCGTCAAAGAAGTTATTGTAACGATTGGCAATCTAGAGCGAGTGTAAATGGTGTTGCAATTAAAATTTTTTGGTTACGTCTTACCTTGCGGAGTGTTCTTTCAAGAGTCGTATATTCCTTGCCATACTCACCTGTTTCTTCCTGAATTTGCTTTTGCAAGAGAAGCAGGAGTGGACTTAATGGATCTTGCGTAGATAACTGTTTAAATGCTCGTGTGCGTAATTGCGTAAGAGCTTTGAAGTGGTACGAAGCGGTGCGTACGGTGTTGAGTACACGTGTAGTATCTTTATCTACAACTGATTTTTGTGGTGATAATGAGGGTATAAAACTTCGTGAAGCGACTTTTATTGGCTGATCAAAAAGACTATCATGCTCATCACGTAAAAAATCGATAAAACTTGAATAAATTTTTATAGGACTTGATACCATTTTTTTTGTAGCGTGTTGATGAAGTGGTAATTTATACAAAGGAAACGTGGTGCATGCTTCATGTCGTTGTTGTTGTAGTTTAGCTATTTCAGCCAAAAGGCGAGATTCCAAGGTTGGCTCAGCGTGTAATTGAGCAATCTGCAGACGCAATTCAGTTAATTTTTCATAATTTTCATGATGTGTATCTATGTCGGCAGCGATATCGTCCAATGAGTCATGCGCGTCTTCATCGCTACTTGAGGGCGAACTTGTTGGTGGCGTTGACTCATGATCTGGTGATGCAGGACTCAAACTGATAATCTCTGATTTTTGCGCAACGGCAACTAAATGTGATAGCCGCTGTTGAGCTTTGTTTCCTAGAACTGTAAGTTTGTCCATGGTCATTATGGTGGCACTATACCAGGGCGTAGTAATCGCCAGGTAAAGCCATAGGCGTGACTTCATCAGTAAAAACTCCTTTTTTAATGAGCTTTTTTGTTTGGTTAAGAACTTTTTAATGGTAAACTATAGATGTTTTCTTGGGCATCATTGTCGCATCATCGATGATACTACTTCTATCACATAAGGAACTTTCATGAAAAGATTTATGGCATTAACGCTCGGCCTTGCATGTTCAACAGCTGCCTATGCCGGTGTTACGCTTGATATTAACGTTCTGTTTGGTGACAATGTTGTTTCCCAAAGCTGTACATTTGATGAGCAAACAACCGTATGGTCTCTCGATCATCAAGGGGTTACGTTTGAAGCAACAGCACAAGAAAAAGATGAGAACACCGTGACCATTGCATGTAGAGTGGTTCGTGTTACTGAGGCTGGTGAAAAAATTGAACTCACCAAGAGCGAATTTGAAGGAACATTTGGCGAAGAAATGGTGCTTGAGTGCTCTTCTACCAAATCTGACAGAATTATTGTAAAATTTATTGCGACAAAAGACGCAGACGTTATCGTCACGCAGTAGTATTGTTCGTGTGACATAGTTCAAGAAAACAAAAAGATACAGGGTGCTCTCGTGAGTGCCCTGTATTTTTTTTGTTCTTTTACTTTTTCTTGCATACGACCTATCGGCTCTTTTATGGTCTGCATGAGACAGGAGTGTGGTTTTTTAAAAAATACTCCATGAAAGAGCGGCATGGTTATTAGATTTTTAGGTACCCGTGGCTATATCGATGCACGCACACGTTTGCATTATCGTCATGCTGCTGCACTTATTTCGTATCGCTCAACGCGTGTTATGCTCGATTGTGGTCTTGATTGGCGTACTAAAGTGTGGGACATCGCACCTGATGCACTTGTGCTTACGCATGGACATCCTGATCATGCGTGGGGGCTCTACGATGGGTCACCATGTCCAGTCTATGCTACGCGTGTAACATGGCGCGTGCTTGGACACCGATGTCCCGTCGAAGATCGGCGTATTATTACACCGCGTAAACCATTCAACATTGGTAATATCACCTTTGAAGCATTTGATGTTGTGCATTCAATTCGTGCGCCGGCAGTTGGCTATCGCATTACTGCTGGCCGAACATCTATTTTTTATGTTCCTGATCTTATCAAAATTAAACAACAGCATGCCGCATTGCGTGGTGTTGATCTTTATATTGGTGATGGCGCTTCCCTAGTGCGGCCTATTGTGCGGCGTCGTGGCTCAGTGTTATTTGGTCATACGACGATTCGTGCACAGCTTGGGTGGTGTCACAAGGAACAAGTATCTCGAGCGATATTTAGTCATTGCGGCTCTCAGATTGTGACCGGTGATGGGCGCACTATGAGAGCTCGTGTAGCAAAGTTAGGACGGGAGCGTGATGTTGAAGCTTCACTTGCATACGATGGTTTGCAGCTTAAGTTGGCGTAAAAAAAGCGCGGTAGTGGCTCTGTTGGCCCTGTCGTGTATGAGTAGTAAAGGACATGAGATGGCGTATACAAAAGATATAAAAAAATACCGTTCACGACGTGATTTCGCACATACACCAGAGCCACGAGGAACGGCAAAAAAAGTAACATCAAAAAAACCTATTTTTGTAATTCACAAGCATGATGCAAGCCATCTGCATTATGACCTCCGTCTTGAAGTTGGTGGTGTTTTGCCATCATGGGCTGTACCAAAAGGTCCATCGCTCGATCCGCGTCAAAAACGACTGGCTATGCAAACAGAAGATCACCCGTATGAATATGCACAATTTGAAGGGGTGATTCCGGAAGGTAATTATGGTGCTGGCACGGTGATGATCTGGGATTATGGCACCTACGACAACATCAAACGTATCGCAGGCAAGCTTGTGCCAATGAAGCAATGCCTCAAAGATGGGCGTATAGAAATTGAGTTGCATGGTCAAAAATTACATGGCGGATTTGCTTTAATTCGTACGGGACAAGGTGGTGATGACAGAAAGTGGTTGTTGATAAAAATGCGTGATGACATGGCAAGTGCGCGGCGTAATCCTGTTTCGTCACAAACAAAATCAGCACTTACTGGTCGTACTATGCGCGAAATAGCGCGTGATGAGGGTCCTGAATCGGACACAAAAACAGTTCATCGCACGCGGCGGAGGAAAAGCGCATGACACAACGCAGATGTGGGCGCCGTACGGTACCTACCACAAATGAATCTCGGATCTTGTTTCCAAAATCTCGCATTACGAAAGGAGAGCTGATTGATTACTACCAAAGCATAGCGTCACATATGTTGCCGTATATGAGGGACAGGTTAGTAACCATGCACAGATTTCCAGAGGGTATTAATGGCGAAGGTTTTTACCAGAAAAATGCGTCTGCCTATTTTCCTTCGTGGATACGTACCAAACGTGTCCGAAAAGAAGAAGGAGGTGTCGTCAGCTACGTTATCTGCAACGATGAAGCCACGTTGGTCTATTTGGCGAACCAAGCGTGTATTACGCCGCACCTATGGTTAAGTCGTGTTGATAAGTTGGACTATCCCGATCGTATGATCTTCGATCTTGATCCATCATCAGGTAAATCATTTGCCTCAGTGCTGAAATTAGCGGGAGAACTTAAAGTCATACTTGAAGATATAGGGTTAACACCGTATGCGATGTTAACGGGGTCACGTGGTGTTCATGTTGTTGTGCCGCTCAAGCGTACTAATTCATTTGATGTCGTGCGTGCTTTTGCTCGTGATGTTGGACAGCTTGTGGTAGAAAAATATCCTAAAATTGCAACCATGGAAGCGCGTAAAAGTAAACGACGAGGGCGTGTTTTTATCGATGTGCTGCGCAATGCATACGGACAAACAGCAGTTGCACCCTATGCAGTACGGGCTCATGAAGGTGCACCAGTTGCAACCCCGGTGACGTGGCGAGAACTATTGCAAGGACGTATAACATCACAGCAGTATACCATTAAGACTATTGGTAGACGCTTGGCACGAATTAACGATCCATGGCATGCTATGAAACAGCATGCAAGCACATTACGCGGGCCACGCAAGCGGTTGGATGCGCAGTATACATAGGGACACATAGGGATCAACAGTAACTTAGGGGTAGGGGAAATGGTTTATAAAGATACCGTCTGTGTTGTAGGTCTTTTGGTATGGATTTCATCATGTTGTGGTGTTAATCCTACCGATACAACTTTGGAAAAATCAGATGATCACTCGGGGATTATCATACGTAACGATCCTAAATTTAAAATTAACGTGACGCATACTGAGCATTCAGATGCTACACAGTGTACGTCGTATTTCGGGACTACATTGCGTGATTGCATGGAGTGTTTGAGTGATAAGGATTTTAAAAACAATCTTTATGAACTTTCTTCCAATGCACGGCTTCACTATCTCAATCATATCCCTAACAATAAGCTACGCGGAATACGTGCTAAGTTTTCCAAGCAGGAATGGGAAGAATTGCGCGCACATGATGCTGTATTTGTAATCCGTTTTGAGCAATGGCTTCAGTCCCAGCAGCCACCACATGATTCTACGCTGTTTTCATCATTTGGAGCTGCTATCTTACGTTTGATTGCCATGCTCATTGGTGGGTAAAAGCTTTGTTTTCTTGTTAATGCATTTCTGTATGTATTAGTATTACCCATGAAGGTGAGGTGCATAACAGGGAGATAGATCATGAAGATATATAGCATAGTATTTGGTGTATTTGGCCTATTTCCTTGCATGATGCACGCCTACATTTACGAATTAGTGGTTCTTAAGCAATGGGATCCAAAGCACAACCGCTATCATGTTTTTATTGGATTGAGTGATTTTCATGATAAAACGCATCCTGCTAACAAAGAACAATTAACCTTCATTGAACAAGTATTAAAAAACTGCAATCGTACAACTACCAAAGTTATTCTCGAAGATCTCAGTTCTAAAGGGTGTAATGAACGCGGTTCTTGCGGCCCTTTTTTACATTAATTCTCGCGGCGGTGTGTTAGGCGGTCTTGCAATGACCTGTCGCAATGCTGGTTTGGTGGTTGATAATATTGAATATCGTTATTGTCGTGTTTCATCACTTGGACCAGTACTTAATAATCTGCAACAGCGGGTACATACCATTCCGTCAGCGCGAGGAGTTTTAGTGGGGGATGTAGCGAAAGAGATTCACGATGTAGCTCAGGAACTTAAACGACATAGTGGCCATGCAGCGCTGTGCTCATTTCGTGACGAGGCATTGAGCGAAGTAATGCCACAGCTTGCGTCATTTCAGCTTGAGGCAGGATCGCAACAAACTGTTGCTGATTATTTACGTACGCATTCAAAACGCACAACACGGCTTCCGCTGCTCAAAAAATTGCTTACGTTTGATAGTATTTTGTTAGATGTAAAACTTGCTCATAGTGTGTTAACAGGACTTGATTATACAACCGTGGTGGCACTTGCCGGTGGCTCGCATATTAGCCGTGTGAGTGAAATGCTACAAAAAAGTGGTTATGAACTCGCTTATACAACCAATGCACAGTTTTTGCGAGAACACAATCTTGAACGCTGCCTTGGTTCGCACATTATTGATGGTTTATTTTGCATGCGGCCAGAGCCAATTAAACTTGATGCGATCAAAAAATACTTACCATCATCGAATGTACACTTCTAAAAAAATCACCCAACGTGGAAACAACAGCATCTGTAACTGTTCTGTGCTCTGCTACGAGTCCAACATTGTTGTGTCTTTGGTTGTTATTTGGTGCAGCGTGTTCCAAAGGTTGAAATATTGGATAAGGTGCAGGTTGAGTACGTGGAGAAAGTGTTCGTTGTATTGCACTACATCGTTTTGCAAGATCATTATGCGCTATTTTTACATTACTATTAACTGTTGTAATGTTTTTATTTGCTTGGGTAACTTCGGTTTCAACATGACCAAGTCGATTATCAACACCTTGAATTTGATTACGTAAGCGTTGCTCAGTTTCTGCTAGATCGCGACGATGTTGATGTTTAATCCATTTATATACGGCAAAAACTGCTCCGCCAGCGAGAAGGTATGGAGTCCAACTGCTAGAATTTTGAACAATAACCACAGGTTGTTGAGCAGGCGGATTAGCATGCACTGCGCCACATGCTAAGGCGATACAAAGCGCGAGTATGCGCAGACTATGTTTATTGATAACCATGAGATCCTCCATTTGATCTTTTTTAAACTCGGCCAATGCAGCCGATTTACCTCCACAGTAAAAAAGCAGGTGGGCTTTTGGTTATAAACCCACCTTGTTTATAGTCTATCAGTCAGAAATGTGCCGTCAAAAGGTACCCGTACTTTTGCAACTTATTCTAATAGAAATTCTTGGTCAGGTATGCTCTGCCTGAATCGCCGAAAATCATGACGACAACATCGGTTGGTGCAAGTTTTTTGGCATATTCACGGCCAGCCCAGGCTACGGCGCCGCTACTTGGCCCGACAAGAAAGCCATGCTCATGTGCCATGGTCGCAAGCATCCCGAGAGCATTGCTGTCGCTAACCGGCAAAATTTCATCGATAACCGACAAATCCAGCATGGGGGTATCCCAATCTATCCCTATGCCTTCAACTTTATAAGGGAGCGGATTTCCCCCCCCGTAGCGCGATATGAGGTTGCAGCATCCAAGGCTATGACCCTGACGGCAGGGTTTTGTTCTTTGAGGTAGCGGCCAACGCCGGAAATAGTGCCGCATGTGCCAGCGCCGGCAATAAAGTGGGTAATGGTTCCTTGCGTTTGCTGCCAGATTTCAGGACCAAGTAAATGATAGTGCGCCTGAGAGTTCATGGTGCTGAAATATTGATTGGGCATATATGAATTTGGTGTGCTTTTGTGCAATGCGACAGCTTGGCTGTGATAGTGTTTGGGATCTTCAATAAAATCTACCGCCGGGCACACGATAATTTCAGCACCGTATGATTTTATTGCATCCATTTTTTCTTTGCTGATCTTTTCTGACACGGTGATGATGACCTTGTAACCTTTAATGGCGCCGATCATAGCGGTTGATATGCCTTGGTTACCCGATGATGCATCAATGATGATGCCGCCGGGCTGTAAAAGACCTTGTTTTTCTGCCTGCTCGATCATAAAAAATGCTGAGCGATCCTTGAGGCTGCCACCAGGATTGAGATATTCAAGTTTTGCGTAGATGGTTGCAGGCGAATCAAAATTAACTGCGACTAATGGTGTATTACCAATTGCGTCAAGCAAACTGCGATATGGTGCGCGCATAGCATGTGTAGGCGTTTGTTGAGGCTGATGCTTGCTTGGTGTTGTGCGATCAATAGGTATGTGTATAAATCCCCCGCATTTAATATTCGTAAACTAAATACTTTGTTGGATAACGATAGTACATGATGCACTGCGTGATTTCCAGTAAAGTCAGAAAAAAATTCACTGCCATTTATTTTTCCTAATACAGATAGAGCAAACTTACTGCAAGAACGGTGCCTAATAATGCTGGCCAATACAGATAGCGGGTAAAGTACATAGAATACCGCTGTGATTCTGGCAGTGTCTCGTTGTATAAATTAAGCACTGTTGTAACGACCGTTAAAAATAGGAAGATATAGACAATAAAATAATGATTCTCAAAAAAAGGTAAGTTGGTTAGCCGGTATTTTTGATCTGAAATGAAGCTGTGATACCGCAAGACCAAAAAAGAGTGCAAGATAGCACGGGAAAGAATCGTATCTCAGCGGTATATCAACCATAAAGACAATGAATAAAAGAAGAACAATGATGACCAATGGTATAAGGTCGTCGAGCAAGGTATCAATGAGATAACGGCGTGCAGTGACTTCAAAATACAGTTCAGGTATGTCAGATTTTTTGATGCTTTGGTAGGTACCAAATGGACCATACGAATAAAGACCAAAGATGGTTGTATAAAAATCTTTTTTGTAACCAAAGGTGCTGCCTTCAATATCCCAGTTTGGTACCTCTGCATTCTGACTTAAGCCAGGCAATGCAGTTGGTATGAGAGTGGCGTATGCGTCGATATCAGGTACAAGGATGATATTTTGGCTAAAATCGGCATGCCATAGTTGGATCTGAATATCACGGGTATCAAATGGATAACGAGCATAATTGATATGTTGGTTCAGTGTGGCGTTAACCCGCCAAATTATGGTTTCCTGTTTTTCAACTTTAGTGCGATAAATCTCGTTAATAGATACATCAGTAGTTGCTTGTGGAAGCACAAAACCACGGGTAATGCCTTCATGAATACCATCAAAGTACCGTTGCCACACATAACCAACGATATTTATTTGGTTTTCTGAGGTGAACTGCATGTAATGGATGAAGATTCCAGTAGGAACGTAACGACCTTTTTTGTAACGATAGTTAAGGTAGTAATTGAGGGTATCAAGCTTATTTTCTGAGGTTTCATGAATATTTTTTTGAGGTATGCCTTGTAGCGTGTCCAAAAAGTTATACAGCTCCATTTTACCTTTCACCGGCATGGTAGCATGTTTGAATTCAGGATAGTTTTTGGCGAAGTACCAGAGCGCCATAATGGTCACTAAAATAGCACCCGATGCTAAAGCAGTTATATACCATAGTTGAACGCGCGTGATGTTTGAGTGGACGACCGTAATCAGTGCAAGTATCAAAAGCACAAAAATAAGAACACTCAGTGCAATGGCTATAAAACTGCGTCGTGCGGTATCTTCATTCAGACCAAGTTCACGCAGTGCAAATACGCCACACAATGACCAACCAACCGATGGTAGCGATTGATACATGAGCCAGGCTTTGCCATCAGCGAGCGTGTCATGATACGTAACCATGCCTGATTGCTGTTTTTTAATATCACGAGCAGCAGTTTCTAGTTGTGATTGATGTGTTTGTTGCGCTAAAGCATCCAGCGTTGTTGGCTTTTTCGTATAGGGTTCATAGGGATGTAACAATATGGTGCCATCAGTATTTACCATGAACCAATAACAGGTTGTGCCAGCATAGAGCGTAGTTAAAATATGACGCAAATGATTGATTGACTGTGTTACAACAACAATACTATCGGTGTTATATGGTGCGGCATAGGCAATTACTGTGTCACCAGACACGGGGTCAACGATAGGGCCGACATATCCCTGCGCATGTTTGAATGTTGTGTACCAGGATGTCGCATCAGTAACCAGCGATGCAGTGTTGGTATATGAAGTTGCGATTTCTTGGCCATTTTTTTCTACATAGCACGGCGCTGAAATTGGTTCTATTGTGTCGCGGTTCCACTGCATGATACTCATGCCAGCGATATATGCAGGTTTGGTTTTAAGAAGCTCTATGATGGCTTTTTGATCAAGATGAGAAGCTTGTAGTTTTGCAACAAGCTGTGTAGCGGTTGCTTCAAGTGTTGCGATGAAAAGATCAAGCTGTTTTGTTGTCTCGCGCGTCTCGTGTAATGCCGTGGCTTGCGCTTTGTCCATACGTGTTGCTGTACGGTGTAAAGAGCGATAACTAAGCCAACTGGCGACACCTAAACTAATGCAACATGCAAAGGCAAAGGTGAAGATAAGAAAATTTCTTGATATTGTCATTGCTTCATCTCCTGACACTACTTTTTTTAACTACTTTTTATATAGATTTGCTCCAGGGTGTACGCGGCGCTGTACTAATGTTGTGTACAGATCTTTATGCTTGCTGACCATATACGGTGTATCAAAGTTTGCAAGATCATCGGGATATTGTTGTAACGTTGTGTACAGTGTCTCATCGCTAGCTACACGAAACATGTGGTGTGCAAGCGTATTCCATTCTTTTTTAGGACACAGTAAGCCGTTTTTTTCATGCATGATAACATCACTAATACCACCGGTGTCATAACTTATTACGGGAATGCGAGCTGACCGAGCCTCGACAATGGCGCAGGGAAGCCCTTCCCACAAAGAACTGAGTGTAAAGGTGTGCCAGCGGTGGAGAAAAGGAACAATGGTGTGCTGCCAACCATGCAAGGTAACGACGTGAGCAAGATTTTTTTTGTTAAGTAAAGCCTCAAGCTGCGGGCGCAGGACACCGTCGCCAATGATTTCAAGATGTGTATGAGGGAGCTTTGCATGAACATGTTCAAATGCTTGAATAAGATCGACGATATTTTTTTGAGGTTTAAAGCATGCGATAGTTCCGAAAATAAAAGGAGTTGGTGCATGAGGAAATGGTAATGCCGCGCTGCGTGGCCGTGTACACTGTTGGCGGTCGATAGCGGCACGAATAAGACTGTATTTTTTTGAAAAGCCCGGTAATAAACGAGCCCCTGTGGTTACATCCTGAAGACTGACACATACAAACTGTGTTGTGATCATCGTAGTGCATCGCTCGGCAAGATAGGTCATCCACCACTGCAGTGTTTTTTGGTGATCGTGAAATCCGTAGCCATGAACGGTATGCACGCGGTGGTGTATGCCAGCAAAAAAAGCGGCCCAACGACCAAGTATTCCAGCTTTGGTGCTATGTGTATGGACGATAACATGAGGATGGCGGCGCCGGTACGCGCGTAAATGGCGAATTAACGACAGAAAACAGCGTACTTCTTTCAGAAATCCGCGCAGAGAAACCGCATGCACTAAGGTATCCAAAAGAATAACGTTAGGAAGTTGTTGTGCCGTTTCAACAAGGGCGCCCTGTGAACCAGAAATGAGTTGTACTGATATGCCAGCATTATGAAGACCTTCAGCAAGCGCAAGACATACTTTTTGCGCGCCGCCGAGCTCTAATTTTGTAATGATATAGATGACATGCAAGTCTTGTGTGTGCTTCATACTAGGCTCATTGTTTAAAAATCGTCTCCTAATGCCAGAAGAGCAATAATGTTGCAATCACAAATGCGTAAATAACATTGGTGTCGATGAATGCTTGAGCAATCATACTCGTGCGCGCTAAATTGCCGGCTTGCTCAGGGTCAAAAGCAATACGAAGACACGCAGCAGCTGCAGTTCTGCCGGCGGAAATACCCGTGGTGAAAGTGCCACAACTCATGCACGCGGCAGCGGCTATTGTGGCGATAGCCATAGTCGTTGTGGTTGCAGAAATAGAAAATGCAAGAAGCATTGACGTAGTGAGTGCAAATATTACCGGTGTATCAATAAGTGCTTGGCTGATGAGCATAAATGAAAAAAGTTTGTCATAGGCATTTTGGTTAATGCCAACGCTATGACATGCTTGTTGTGCAAAAAGACCTAATCCAATAACTGGTCCGATACTGCCAATGCCTATACATAATCCTGAAGCCATGAGACGAATGCTTTCAGGATATGTCGTGATGAAGTCCATTTGGCTTCTAATAAACATGGCAATGATAAAACCGAAGATAATCGGCGTTTGAATAACCGATTGAGTAATGATCATGAAATAGAGAATTTTTTTACTGAAAAAAGGTTGTCGGGCAACTGAAAGACATGCTTGTTGTGCCGGCAATGATGACATGATGCCGATAACAAATCCTGAAACACAAATAGCAGCAGCAATGCCAATTTCAGCGATACCAGAAAATTCAGTACGCGGCGCAGAAGAACCTAAAAGAAGGAGCATTGCAGCAATTGAAATGCCTAAAATGGCGGCAGTTTCTATGAGTGCCATGCCGAGAATCGCTGTTGTTGAAATATCATTACGCGCACTTGGTTGAATATTCATGGCGCGTAATGCTGCTTGGCCCGTGAGCCCCTCGCCAATACCCACACCAATGGCATTAATGCCAACGGCTAACGCTGCGGTACCGTAATGAAGGTAATCAGCGATGAGGTTCATGAGCGACTCCCGTGTGGTCTGGTTCAACGTCTTGTAGTGCTATGGCAAGGTAGGTGAGTGATAGCATGGTAAAAACAAATGCCTGAATAAGTCCTTCAAAAATACCAAATGCTACCAACATTATCATGGTCATGATGGTGCCAAAAATAGTGATAAGAATACCGAGTTTTGAAAATCCAACATAGG
>Ga0207120_1149_pt1 | contig 13184 bp, 10 predicted proteins | sample Alteio_BWMinHeat_40_FD_153509 | JGI IMG/M metagenome (GOLD analysis project Ga0207120, IMG submission 153509) | Enriched cells from forest soil in Barre Woods Harvard Forest LTER site, Petersham, Massachusetts, United States -... | ecosystem: Environmental > Terrestrial > Soil > Temperate forest >...
CAGGTACTGTCCCGCCAGGGCGCCGTTCTCTTTTGCGTGCGAATCGGCGTAGAGGGCGGTCTTATTGAAGATCCACTGGGTAGTGGCGTCCAGGAGCGTCAGGAACGGCTCCGTCATCACCTGCCGGTCAAACCAGAAATGTACGCCGGTGATCGGCGCGACCTTGATTTTGTCCAGATTTGCGAGCGACGGATCGCTCTGCTTCACGCTTTCCGGCAGCAGCTGCGCCAGCGCGGTGTGGGGCACGGCGAACAGGTAAGCATCGGCCGTTTCTTCGCGCCCTTCGTCGAAGCGAACTCCGGCGAGCTCGCCGCTTTCCATTTTGAGGCCGCGTACCGGAGCGCGCAGAACCACTTCGCCGCCGCGGCGCTCGATCTCCGACTTGCAGCCATCGTAGAGATTTGCGAGGGGAACGGCGGGCACTCCCATGCGATAGCCGGTGCTGTTCGAGAGGAAGGCTTTCCAGAAAACGTCGACGCCGAAGCGCGCGTCGGTGCGATGAAGTTCCTCGTCGAGAGCGCTCACGAGGATAACGCGCCAGAATCGCTCGATGGCGCGCTTCGTCTGGCCGCGACGGCGGAGCCACTCCAGCATGGAGATCCCGCCGTTTTCCTGGAGGTCCGACGGCTTACCCTTGGTGCGCAGAATATCGAGCATCGCGCGCGCGATGGAAAGCTTGTCCAGGAGCGTCAGCGGCGTGAAGGCCGCGAACGACGCGGTCAGATGAAATGGCGCGGGCAAGAAGCCAGCTTGCATTTCTCCTTTGCGGCCTTGCGGATCGAGAAAGAGGAGCCGATCGAAGAACTTGATTTTGCCGGCGGCGCCGATGCGCCTGTAGAAATCATCGAGATTTGTGCAGCATCCAAGAGTGACGTGCTGACAATTATCAACGTGTTCGCCGTCGGGCAACACGTAGGACGTTGCGCGGCCGCCTAGAAAGGGACGCTGTTCAAACAGACGAACACGCCAGCTGGATTCAGCCAGCGCGACGCCGGCTGCCAGTCCCGCCAACCCGCCGCCGATCACGATCACGCTTTTCAAGGATATTCTCTTCCGTGTGGCGGCCGAAGCGCGCCTTGGCGATGAACATCATCTTTTCCGCTTTAGGAAGCCGCACACGCTCGCCGAAGACGGCAAAGCCCACCGACTCGATGCGACTCAGCAACGCGCTGTACGTATGAACGAGCAGCCACAACGCGCCGCGGCTGTCCGCATCGATGAGGCCGAGCAAAGCAGAACCTTCTTCATAGAGTTGCCAGGCGCGTTCGGCTTCGAAGCGGAGCAATTCGCGAACGCCGAGAGTTGCTTCGCCGCGGCCAAAGTCTTCCGGTGAAACTCCGTAACGCAGCAGGTCTTCTTCCGGGAGATAGACGCGGCCGAGTTTGTAGTCTTCGTGGACGTCGCGAATGATGTTCGTCAGTTGAAATGCCAGCCCTAGCTTTTCAGCCAAGCCTAGGGCACGGGCATTACTGAAACCGAACACATGTGTGCAAGTGAGTCCCACGGTGCCGGCGACGCGATAGCAGTATTCGCGCAGGCGGTCGAACGTAGGATAGGTTTGGATAGTGAGGTCCATCTCCGCGCCGCTGATGAGGTCGTGAAGATAGCGCGCGGGCATTTTGTAGCGCTGCATGGTGTCCACGAGAGCGGGCAATATTTCCGCGGCAGCGCCGAGAGTTGCGGCGGGCGCGGTCATCGCGGCGTTGCCGTCGAAATGCCGTTCATGGCCGGTGATGGCGTCATCGAGGGCGGCGCGCCAATTCGCGAGGCCACGCTGTTTTGCGGTAAGATCGGCGCCTTCGTCCGCGACGTCGTCCACGAGGCGCATGAAGGCGTAGAGCGCAGCCAGGGCATCGCGTTTCGAACCGGAGAGCAAGAAAAACGCGTGATAGAAATTGCTGTGGGACGCACGAGCGATGCGGTGGCATTCGGCGTAGGAGTCGTCGATGACTACCCTCGTTTCGGGAGTGCTTTGTTCTGCCCGCAACGTGACGGGAATTCTCCCGCTCTTTTCCGATTTGCGGTCCAAACCAATCAAATACGCAAGCAGAGAACGCCCAAAGAGAAGCGCTTGTTTCCCTTTGCTGATGGCTGGGCGATGGTGGAGAGTGTCGTATCCCGTCGTTTCGATGGCATCGAGCACGGCCAAACCGCCACGGGTGAACATCTCGAGGTCCACGCTAAGGCGTCTGTCCACCATCTTTGCCAGCGGACTGCCTTCTGCGAATAGGGAGCGAGTGCGCGCGATAAGTTCCTTCATCAGGCAAACGTAACGATCATCGAAGCGCCGTTCGACTATCTCGCTCTCGGAGAGCCCGTGGGCCGCGGCGGCATCGAGCGGGATGTAGATGCGGCCTTTTTCCAAATCGCGTGAAACGTCCTGCCAGAAATTGGCGAGCTGCAGGGCGGTGCACGTGGCATCGGATAAAAGCTGTCGTTGCTCATCACGATAGCCGCACAGATACAACACTAGCCGGCCAACGGGGTTCGCAGAATAAACGCAATAGTTGAGGACAGCATTCCAGTTTGGATAACGCTTCACGGTCTGGTCCTGACGGAAGGCTTTCAGGAGATCCGCGAAAGGCTGCTTGGGAATAACTTTCGCGACGATCGTTTCGCGCAGCGCCACGAATACCGGATGCGACGGTTTTCCTTCGTAGCACGCGTCCAGTTCGCGCTCCCACCAATCGAGCATTTCCAGCGCGCGCGCCGCGTCGGGAACTTCGTCGCCGAGATCATCGGCCCAGCGGCAGTAGGCATAGACATTGTAGAAATGCTGGTGCAGCGCTTTGGGGAGAAGCCAGGAGACGACCTTAAAATTCTCGTAGTGGTGAGTCGCCAGCCACCGCGTGTACCGCTGAGCCACTGCGGGCGAACAGCCGGGCTCGGGCGCGTGCCGCGTGATGTCGATTTCACCGGGGAGCAACATCAGAAGCAGGTTCCTCGCTTCGCTCGGAATGACGGGTGGGTTTGGTTTGCACTTGAAAACTACGGCCGCACGGCCAACTTGATCTCGCCGCTGCGCGACTTCATACGCGCGAACGCCTGCGGCAGATCGGCCAGCCGGATTTCTTCGGTGACGAAATCGCGAGCCGAAATATCTCCGCGCCGGATGGCTTCCAGCGCTTCGCGGAAGAACCGCGGTGTGTGATGAAACGGCGAAATCAGCTTGATCTCCGAGTAGTGAATCGCGGCCGGGTCGATTTCCACACGGGTGCCCGAAGGCAGGCCGCTAAAGAAATTCACTACACCGCCGCGCCGTACCATCGCCAGGGCTTGCTGCCACGTGGCAGGGTTGCCCGCAGCTTCGACCACGGAATCCGGTCCGCGCTGGTCTTCGGTAAGCGCTTTTACGGCGGACACGACATCTTCCGTCGTGGTGACATTGAAGGCCGCCACCGCGCCCAGCCGCCTGGCAACATCTAGCGGCGCAGCACGCCGCGCCAAGGCAATGACGCGAACTCCGCGCCTCGAAAGCATGCGAACAAACTTCAATCCGATGGGACCGCAGCCGATCACCGCCGCGGTATCCCCGGTCCGCACTTCCATCTCATGGATTCCGCGAAGCACGCAGGCCAGGGGTTCGGCCAGCGCGGCGCTTTGATCGTCCACGGAGTGCGGCACTTCCAGCATGTTTTCCACGACGATGCGGCCGGGGATGCGCATGTAGTCCGCGTAGGCGCCGTTGTTGAACAAGAGGTCGTCGCAAAGATTTTCCTGGCCACGGCGGCAGTGATAGCAGCGCAAGCACGGCGCGGAATTGGCAGCGATAACGCGCATGCCGATCCGCCAGCGTGCATCCACGCGCTTGCCCACGGCCACGATTTCGCCGACCAGTTCGTGGCCAAAGACGGCAGGCGGTTGAATCATTTTTGCGTGATAGCCGCGCTTCCAGACTTTGAGGTCGGTACCGTCGGTAAGCGCCAGGCGGACGCGCACCAGGACCTCGTCGGCCGCCACCGCGGGCACGTCAATTTTTTCAATGCGAAGATCTTCGCTGCCATAGAGCACGGCCGCGGTCATCTTCGACGGCACCGTGACTTGGGTTACGGCAGCTTTCACTTCTTCGCCTACTTCCATCTTCTTTGGCGTCGTCGTGCTCATGCGTGTGTGATCAAGATCTTGAGTGATTCCGCCGTCGGCTTGGCGGCCAGATTCAACCCTTCTTGGATTCTATCTAAGGGAAAACGGTGCGTCACAATGTCCATCACCGGAAGTTTCTTTTTCAGCACGAGGTCGGCCCCTGCTTCTTGGATGTCCACTGCCGCACTATAGCTGCCCAGAATTTCTTTTTCGTCGATCCCCACTGCCGCAGCCGGAAATTCAATCCTGGTGACCGGGTCGTTCGCGGCGAACAACAGCACGCGTCCGCCGGGCCTTGCCGCTGCCAGAGCATCAACCACCACAGACGGGTGCGCCACCGCAACCAAAACCGCATCGGCGCCGCGACCCTCAGTCCGGGCTCTCATGTGGTCCACAAGCTTACCATCACTAGGGTCAAACGACTCCAACGCTCCTAAAGTTAAACTCTTGGCGCGCCGGACGGCCATAGGATCGCTAGTATAGAGCTTTGCACCTTCCAGATTTGCCACCATCAGCAATTGCAGGCCGATGGGGCCGCAGCCGGCGATCAGCACAGTTTCGCCTGCCGCTACGCGGGCCTTCTGCACGGCTTTCAAAATCGTGTTGATCGGCTCGATGAACGTTGCTTCCTCAAAGCTGACATTGTCGGGCAGGGCGACGATCCCGCGTTCGGCCACCCATGGCATGGCTTTCACGTATTCGGCAAAGCCGCCGCCGTTCGGCGTGAATCCGCCGGTCAACCCCGTGGTCTTGTACTGCTTGCATTGGGAGAAGAGGCGGCGTTCGCAATAGAAACATTTGCCGCAGGGAATGTGATGAAAACTCATCACGCGATCGCCGAGCTTCCACTTTGTCACTCCGCGGCCAACGGCGACGACAGTGCCGGCTACTTCGTGGCCCAAAATCTGCGGCGGTGGCACATAGGCGTGAAAAATCTTCTTGATGTCAGTGCCGCAGATGCCGCAGGCGGCAACTTTGATGAGGACTTCGCCATCGCCGACTTCGGGGACGGGGACTTGTTCGACGTGGACGATTCCCTTTTCGCGGTAGACACCGGCGCGCATGGTCTTGGGGACTGGACCAGGCGTCTTCACAGCTTCTAGCGTTGTTCCGGTCCGGCTCATCTCGCAGCTATCTCCTGAAGTTCCGGCGGGGGCCATCCGTGGCTCCGGAAGGACAACTCTTTGATGAATGCTTCGAGAAAATGGCAGAGGGCCTCGGCGGCAGTGTGACTCTGGCGTCCGAGGCGAATGAGAGCAGGCAATTGCAGGGGATGGGACGCCACATGCTTGACGACCCCACCGATTTTCACTCGCCCACGCTCGTCAACCGTCGACGAAATATTAGCCGGCATATCCTCGTCAAAACGGTCGCTGACCACTCGGATTGCTACTGCGGACAGTTTCTTTTCTTTTGCCACCGACAATATCGCGAAGCTCTCCATATCGACGGCGTCAGCAAATGGACTCAAGCGCTGCTTCTCTTCCACAGTGTCAATCACTTTATCCGTCGTGAGGAACATCTTTGCTTCAATCGCCCGATTCACACAAGCCGCCAAAAATAAATTGCGGGAACACTCAATTGTCTTGGATTCTCCCAGTAGCTGAACGGCGCGCGCGGCCAATATATCGCCGACTTTGTGAGTCTCCTTGAGAGAACCTGCGAAACCTGATGCAATACAAATCGTATGGGGAGCGGCCATCGCGATTTCGGCCCCTCGACGGGCATTCTCCATCCCCATGCCGGTCACAACAAAATCTGCGGTGGCGCGGCCGATCTGGCATCGAAACATCTCAAGACCATCGAGGTGTACTGGCTCTAGCGTTCTGAGCTTGCGCCAGGGGGCGAATTCGGCTTCGACGGCGAATGTGACGAGGATGCGCATCAAATCTTTTCAGATGCCGCCCTAAAGGGCGACGATACAAAAACAAGACACCGGTCTGAAGACCGGCCACTACAAAACCCTAGGCGGCGGCGCGGGCCATGCGCTTGGCGCGGCTCTTGGCGATGTAGCCGTTCGCTTCGTACCAGCGCACCGCGCGCTCCAACGCCGCGGCGACCGGCCCTGCTTGAAATCCCAGTTCACGCTTGGCGCGCGAGCAATCCACAAACATCATGTGCCGGGCGATCTTCACGCCCTCGACTGGTATGCCCGGTTCGCGCCCCACCAGCCGCGAAAACGCCGTACTCGCATAGGCTACACCCAGCGCCAGTCCATGAGGAATTTTCAGAATGGGTGCGGACAGACCGGTAATCTTCGCGAGTGCGTCCAGCATCTGCTTGAGCGTGAGATTTTCACCGCCCAGCAGATAGCGCTCGCCGACCTTGCCCTTTTCGGCAACCAGCAGGTGTCCTGCCGCGCACTCTTCCACCCCAACAAAATTCAAACCGGTCTCCACGTAGCCGGGCATCTTGCCATTCAAAAAATCCAGAATGATTTTTCCGGTCGGCGTCGGCTTCCAGTCCCACGGCCCTACCGGCGTCGTCGGCATGGCCACAATGACCGGCAATCCGCTTTTCGCGGCGTCGAGCGCTTCCCTTTCCGCCATCCACTTTGAGCGCTTGTAGTGCCCGACCATTTCTTCCAGCTTGGCGTCCGTGAATTCGTTCGGATGCTGCGGGCGGTCCACGGCTATGGTCGCCACCGTACTGGTATAGATTAATTGCTCGACGCCGGCGCGCTTCGCGGCGTCCAAAAGATTTTTCGTTCCGCCGACATTCGAATCGTAGATGTCCTGCTTACGCTTGGCCCACAAACGGTAATCCGCTGCGACGTGAAAAACGCGCTTGACACCTTTCATCGCGCGATCGAGCGAGGCAGGGTCGCGCAAATCCCCGGTCACATACTCGAGCGACAAATCCGCAATCGCGCGATTGGTGCTCGATGCGCGCAGGAGAACACGCACTGAGTCGCCGCGGGCCACCAACTGCCGTGCCACGTGGCTGCCGAGGAATCCCGCCGCGCCTGTAACCAGCGTGCTCATACGACTTTGACGCCTTCCTCATCCTCGTTTGCTACGTGTTCGAGGTGCACTGCTGAAGCGCCAGCTGCCGGCAGGCTTCGCTGCTCGCCGAGGAGCACCGGTTCAACAAGCCGTGAAAAGGATTCCCACCAAATACTTCCGATCCGTTTGCGGGCTTCGGCGGTTTTCTGCGACAAAGTTAGAGCGGCCGGAAGCGGGGAGTTCGCTTCGCCGCGTGCGGGCGAAATCACACATCCATCCACATCCAGAGAGTGGGCCAAGTGGAACAACTCTGCCGCATCGCTCATTTCCATTTCCGGAGTAAGGCGCACGTGAATGCAAATCGAAAAGCCCGAGAGCCTCGCGGCACGGATGCCCTCCACGGCCAGGTGCGATGCACCCGGCCGGAGTCCTTCGGAAGTGCGACGCGGCGCGCCAGGCTCCAGACGAACGGTTAGAAAGAGCCGCGATACCGGTTGAAACTCATGCATGCGGCGGCGGAGAAGAGTTCCATCGGTTTCAAGGAAAACAAAATGGCCGCTGTGCGTGATGGCGCGAACCAGATGCGCGATGCCGGGGTGATGCAGCGGCTCGCTTCCCCCGATCCAAACGACTGGCGAGCGGCTGCCAATAATATCGCGGATCTTTTCGTGCGAAACCGGATGGCTGGAATCGGGATGCAAAATTTCTGCCGCACCCACGAATTGGATGGGGCGGGCGCCTTGCGCGAGACGCAGTTTCCGCGCGATGCGGGCCATGGTGAGGTCCGCAATAAGCCGCAGGGGGAAGCGCATCATGCGCTCTAAAACCCGCTGCGCAGCCGAAATTCGCTGGGCTGGAACTTCAGCGCCACGTACTCATCGGCTCTGCGCGATTGGTTGGAATAGCGCGCCAGGGCATAGACCGGAAAGGAATTCCGGTAGAGGTGGTATTTCAGGTAGAACACCCCCGGAAAACCTGTGCCGGTGAAATCCGGCTCGCTCCAAGAGCCATCTTCCTTCTGCTGGTGCACGAGGTAGGAGACCGCTTTGACGATCGCAGGTTCGTGGAGATCCGCGCCGGCGAGCAACCCAATCAAACCCCAAGCCGTCTGCGAAGGCGTGCTCGGTCCCTGCCCCTTTGTTGCCGGCATTTCGTAGCTTCGCAGTGACTCGCCGAAGCTGCCGTCAGCCTTCTGCACCGTGCGAAGCCAGACCACGGCGCGCTGGCAGTAATCGCGCGCGGTCAGCGAAACGGTTTCCAAGGCACGCAGTACGCCGCTCGTTCCATAAACGTAGTTGACGCCCCAGCGGCCGAACCAGGAACCGTCGTCGGATTGATCTTTCAGCAAAAATTTCACGGCTCGCTGAATCGCGGGATGCTCCGCGGGCCAGCCAAACCTGCCGAGGCATTCGACCACGCGCGCGGTGACATCCGCGGTGGAAGGATCGATCATCGCGTTGTGATCCGCGAAGGGAATGTTGCATAGAAACTTTTTGTCGTTGTCGCGGTCAAACGCGCCCCAGCCGCCATCGCGGTTCTGCATGCTGAGCAGCCACTGGATCCCGCGGCGTATAGCGCCTTCCATGCGCTTGGCGTCGGGATACTTCACGCGCTGGAGCGCCATCAGCACAAACGCGGTGTCGTCGACGTCAGGATAAAAATCATTGCGAAACTCAAAGGCCCAGCCGCCCGGTTCGGCGTCTTTGTTCTTCACTTGCCAGTCGCCCGGCCCGAGCACTTGCTTCGAGAGCATCCAGTCCGCAGCCTTCACCAGGGCGGGATGATCCGCTGGCAAGCCGGCTTCTTCCAGGGCGACCATGGCGATGCAGGTATCCCAAACCGGCGAAACGCACGGTTGCATGCGGATAGTGTCGCCCTCTTCAATTTCAAAGCGCGAAAACTCCTTGATTTCGCGCCAGGTCAGCGGATCGTCCGGGCCGTGTCCCAGGGCCATCAATGCGAAAATCGAATTCATCATCGCCGGATAGATTGCGGCAAGCCCTTCGGTCCGTTCGATGTGATTCAGCATCCAGGACTTCGCTTCGCGGAGCGCGCGCCGGCGCAGCGGCTTCCAGGGCATTTTCTCGTAAAGCTTCAATCCGCGATCCAGCGCCAGGAAAACGTTTTTCCAGGAGATGAGTTGCTTGCTCCAATCAAAAGCAGCGGTCTTTCGCGCGGGGTCCTTGAACAATTCATCGACACGGGCGCGCTCCGGCAAGCGCCAATCGGGCCGCAGCGAGGACAGGATGGCCATGGGGATCACGATGCCACGCGTCCAGGAAGACATCTCGTAAATGTTGAAATAGAACCAATTCGGAAGCAGCATGAACTCCGGCGGGATCGAAGGAACGAGCCCCCATCCGACCGCGCCGACCAGCGCCAGGTAGAACCGCACGTAGGAATTCGTGTGCTCCAGGCCGCCGAGACGATGAACGATCTCGCGCGCTCCCACCATATGGCGCGCCTCTGTGGAGTCGCCCGCAAGCTTCAACGCAAAATAGGCTTTGCAGGTGGCGTTCAGTTCCGAAGGCCCGCCAGGATAGATGGACCAGCCGCCATCGGCGAGCTGCCGGCGGCGTACGTAGTTTGCCAGCTTGGCAATGCGCTCCGGATCGGCCTTTCCCAGAACGTACAGATAGTAAATGTAATCGGATTCGAGGGTAGTGTCCGCTTCGAGCTCGCCCTGCCAGTATCCTTCCTCTGCCTGGAGGGAAAGAAGGTGATTCGCACCGCGCTCAATGGTTTTCTCCAGACGCTCCGCCCATTCCTGTTCCTGCCAAGACACAGGCGCGGGCGCGACGGGAATTTCTTCTCCCATTCGGACGAATGAGGCCATCAGTGCTCCCCCAGAGCGGGACTTCAAGCTGGCATGTCCAGCAGGCCGGTACAGCGAAAGTTAAAATCTCTTTAACTACCGTGTTGCGAATCACTTCCCCACAAAAGCAACGCGGCGGTTAGGGTTCGGGTAACACGAGTACCATTAAATTATGGCCGCCTTCGCTGTGACGGTCAACGGCTAAGATGCGTACCAGAAACCCTGTGTTGTTAAATCGAAACACCTGGGGGCCCCTCGAGCATTCGATGCACGAGTACGCGCAGCGGCTCGGGCAGAGGCTCACCTTCACCTTGCGATACAGACGGTTTCTCGCGAAGCAATCGTGAGGGAAGCTTCATCCACGCCGGTTCCATCGATGGGAAGGAATCCGACGATCCTCGCAGCACCAGAGCATCGGCGCGGTCCAGAGCCACGCGAGCCGAATCCTTGAAATCTTCCTTCGCGGGATCGACCACAGAGAAGTAGAGGCTGGGCTTCAGAAACTGCAGCAAGGAATTGCTCTCCACAATCAGAGGTGGCAGATCGCCCTTGGCATCCGCAAGTGTTTCCTGCAGGGCAGCCCTCAGGAGTGGAAGGCCTTCCGCGAGAAATCCCTGTTTGGTTCTGAGCCAGAACGACCGCCGTGCCCCAGCTGCCAGGAAACGGGCACTATCCGTTCCCGTGTCCGCCTGCACCTCCCAGTTGATCGCGCAGACGTGCTCATCCGGCGCACAATCGCAATTCTCTCCATTTTGCGCGCAGACGCCGTGCCCGTACTGGGTGATCTTTCCCGCAATCCAGTTCGCGGGGCGAAACGCGGAGATCACGTCGCACACCAGTTGCGTCTTGCCAATGCTGCGCGTGTGCCCGCCCACAACGATCAGGCGCCACTGGGCCGACGATTTCTTGTCATTTACCACCAAGCTTTTCCTCTATTCCTTTGATGCGCGCGGCCAGTTCCGGTAGCTGGCCATACCATGCGAAAAGCTCTTTGAATTTCTTCAGCGAACGAGCCGGTGTTCCCCAAACCGTCTCACCGCTGCGAATGGTTTTCCCTCCGAGCACGCCGCTTTGTCCGCCGATCACTGCGCCGTCTTCCAGCTTGCAGCGCTCGCCAAAACCCGCCTGTCCGCCCACAACCACGCCCTTCCCAAATACGCACGAGCCGGACAATCCTGCCTGGGCCGCAATGACGGAGTGCGCCCCGATCTGACAGTTGTGCCCCACGTGCACGAGATTGTCCAGCTTCACGCCTTCCGCGATGCGGGTGTCGTCAAGTGAACCGCGATCGATTGTGGTGTTCGCTCCGATTTCCACGTCATCGCCAACCTCCACAATCCCCGCCTGGGGGAATTTCCAGTGCTTCCCTTCACCTAGCGCATAGCCGAAACCGTCCGCGCCAACCACCGCGCCGGAATGAATCTCCACGCGATTCCCCAGGCGTACGCCCCCATACAGCGTGACCCGCGCGTGAATGCGGCAATTCTCGCCGATCCAGCAGCCCGCACCGATCACCGAATGTGCACCGATCTGCGTGCCGGCGCCGACGTGGGCATCTTCACCAATCACGGCATACGGCCCGATGCCTGCTTCCGGCGCTACACGCGCGAGCGGCGCGACGATCGCCGTCGGATGAATTCCCGACGCAATCGGGGCGCGCCCGAGCAGCAGCTCCGCTGCTTGCGCGAACGCGGCCTTGGGCTGCGCACTCCGCAATACCGTTTTGCCCGATAACGTTACTCCCTCAGCCGCAATAACACAGATCGCGGCCGAAGCAATGGCCCGCGGCGCATGCTTCGCAGATTCCACATAGATCAAATCGTGCGCTCCAGCGCGCTCCGGCGCGGCAACTCCACCAAGTTCGGCTGTGCCATCGCCTTCCAGCCCCGCGCCAATCGCTTCGGCCAATTCCTTAGCTGTTCGTCTCATCATCAACCTCACAGGAAATCGTATACCGATGGCTCGCCCTTCGGCCTGGTGTTCCACCGCCCGTGCATCCAGACCCATTGCTCCGGATACTTCCGGACAATCTCTTCGATCACTTTCGTAAACTTTTGCGTATTTTCCAAAACGTCCTGCTCCGTATCGCCCGTTCGAATCAACTCCAATGGCGGCTCGAAACGCAACCGGTACTTTCGGCTGCGTTCATCCCAGATGGCATATCCCGGCACAACCGCAGCGTCCGTATGCAACGCCACGCGCGCAATCCCCGTAGTCGTGCTGGCCGCCTTCCCAAAAAAATCCACGAAAACCGCTTCTTCGGGCATGGTGTTCTGGTCCGCCAGAATCCCAACCGTTCCGGCCTCTTTCAGAACCTTCAGCATCACGCGCGCCGATTCATTTTTGAAAATCGGACGATTCCCTGACAAACACCGGTAACCGTTCACGAGCGCATCAATCCTCTGGTTGTCGATTCGCCGCGCCATGTAGTGCAGAGGAAATCCGTAGAGCGCGTGCGCAAAAGAAGACAACTCCCACGCGCCGATGTGCCCCGTCAGATAGAGCACGCCTTTCCCGCGCCGCTGCCCTTCCAGGAAGTTTTCATGCCCGTCAAGCACTACAACTTGCTCGATATTCTCTTTCGAATACTTCGGAACCCGGGCAAACTCCGCCGCCATCCAGCCCAGATTCCGCAGCATCCCACGAACGACTGTCTTGCGCTGCGCGTCGCTCCACTCCGGAAAGGCAATGCGCAAATTCACTTCCGCGGTTTTCCTCAACCCGGGCAACAGCGCGTAGAAAAGCCGCACCACTCCTGCGGCAAAACTCCGTGCCAGCGGACGCGGCAGCACACCCAGCCCTTTCAAAATGACCCACACCGCAGCGTATTCGACCCATTCCTTCATTGCATACCCAAGTTCGCGCGAATTCCTCGCCGGGCGACAGTATGCAAGAGGTCCGTCGCTGGAAGATAGTGGTTCGATGTTAGACTCAATTTTCCGTGACCGAAACAACCGCGCTCATCGCCAAGGACCCGCGCACCAGCACCGCCGCCCGAATCGGCTGGACCATCCTCATCCTGGCAACACTCTACGTCTGCTATTTCAGCCATCTCGGAGCGATCGGCTTCGTCGGTCCTGACGAGCCGCGGTATGCCTGGATCGCCCGCGACATGGCCGAAACCGGCGATTGGGTCACGCCGCGCCTCTACGGAAAGCCCTGGTTCGAAAAGCCCGTTCTCTATTACTGGGGCGCAGCGCTCTGCTTCAAGCTCTTTGGGGTGAGCGAAGCCGCCGCGCGGTTGCCGAGCGCCATCTCTGCGCTTCTCGCCACACTTGCCTTGGCGTGGCTGGCGCTGCGTCTCTATGGCGCGGAAACGGCTCGTTGGCTGCTACTTCTGC
>Ga0207120_1144_pt2 | contig 13167 bp, 7 predicted proteins | sample Alteio_BWMinHeat_40_FD_153509 | JGI IMG/M metagenome (GOLD analysis project Ga0207120, IMG submission 153509) | Enriched cells from forest soil in Barre Woods Harvard Forest LTER site, Petersham, Massachusetts, United States -... | ecosystem: Environmental > Terrestrial > Soil > Temperate forest >...
GTTTCTCGGCTGGTTCCCATTGTTTGCAAACGCCAGAAAAGTTGCGCGCCTATGGCTAGCAGGGCGGGAAAGCAAACCAGGACGTAGCGCGGCTCGCAGGTTTGCAGTTGTGTGAGGAATGCCGTGCGAATGAGGATGAACGCCACGATCAGCAAGACTCCAGGGTTCGCGCGGCAGGACCACGCGGCTGCGAGACCCATAACAACATACAGAGCATTGAGCAGCGCCAAGCCGAGAGTAACTTCGAAGTCGGTGGGATTGCTGCGATAACTTTCGCTCAGCGGCCAAAGTTTCCCTGAGTAGGGCAGCAGGGCGATTCGCGGAGTAAACCACATCGCTGCGGCGCGCTCTATCGGAATCCATACATAGGTACGAATGGGATGACGCCGCGTGCGCTCCCGTGCCAGCTCTGCGAATTCGAGATCGAGCGCGCGCGTCATTCCGCGCGTTCGATTGTAATGATCCAGCAGCAAAGCAACGTGCGCGCGCTCCTCCGGAGAATCCGCGGCGTACGCGGGAAGATCGTGCACATCGATCGACTGCAAGGGCAGTTTCCAGGTGAAGAGATACGCGTCCTGAAAACGAAACATCCAGGTTTTCGTCCAGGCGTAAAAACCTGTCGGGAGGACATCGCCATACGTTTCCGCGTATCGAGGGGCGAGGAATTGAACGCGCCCGAGACTTGCGGCATTGCGCGCGGCCCAGGGCTCCAGCGGCAGCAACAGACCAACGATCATCCAAAACGTCGCGAGTGTCAGTTTTCTCCAATTTGCGGGACGGCGATAGCGGAGCCAAAGCACGATCAGCACGGCTGCAAGAAGCAGCGGAGTTTCCGGTCGGACGAGTGTGCCGAGACCAACAACGAGCCCGCCCGCGAACCAATTTTTTACGGCGCGGACCAGATCGTGGTCCGAGGCAATGCGGTCGATCTCCATTCCCGCGGGCGAAAGAAAAATCAGGAGGGCGAGCGTTGTGAAAAATGTCGCCAGAACTTCCGTGAGCGGAACCGCGGTGTAATTAGCAGTGAAAGGACAGAGTGCAGTGAGCCAGAGCGCAGCCACTGCGACGCGGTTGCGATCGCCATCGGGCGCGCCCTTGGCGAGGCGCGAAGCAATTCCGGCGGCCAGCACGCATGTTCCAAGATCGACGAAGGCTTGCGCGAGCATGACTGCGCGCCGACCGGTGCCGAACAGAAAGTAAATTGCTGCCAGGAATGCCGGATAGCCGGGCGCGCGCTCATCCGAGGGGAGAAGCTGGCCGTGAGAATAGAAACCGTAAACATGGTGGTAGAGCCAGTTGCGGGCAAGCTCTTCGTAATAGGCCGTGTCTCCGGAAGAGAAGGGGAAATGCCAGATGAAGAAGAGTCGCAATGCGAGTCCGGCGAGCAAAGCCGGTGCGAGATGTCTGACGAATGTCTTGGTGAACATGTGTGCGGTCGAAGATGAATCGGATTGCTCGGGCATTGTAGCAAGTGGAGGACCGGCCGCAAAAACCACACTGACAAAGGCTTGACATTGAGGGTAGAATCACAGGAAATGGCTAACGCACCTGACGTTGTCAAAGCCCCAGGAATGGTCCCCGACGAGCTGAAGCAGGAGCCCCGTTCCAAGGGTATCTCCACCGCACGCAAGAAGAAGCCGAAGGAACTTGCCGTTATTACGGAGTGCTGCACCGGCTGCGCGGGCTCGCCCGCCTGCGTGGAGTACTGTCCGGTGGAAGATTGCATGTTCTGGGTGCCGGACGAGGACAATCCGCCGTTCGGGCGCATCCAGATCGACCCCCTCCAGTGCATCGGGTGCAAGAAGTGCCTCAGCAAGGGACCCGACGGCTGCTTCCTGGATGGCTGCCCGTGGGACGCCATCGTCATGGTCGATACTGCCGAAGTGGAAAAAGAAGTCGGCCCAATGGCGTACTGAGCAAGCCTCCCTTGATCATTCCGAACGTCGAAATCTTATCGGGGCCGAGGGGCCTATTTTTTGACGCTTTGCGTTCAGGATCGGAAGAGACTTTTTCACTACCGTCAACTGGTTAATATTGCATCAAGAATCTCCGCGCGCCAAGGATTCTCGGCCAGGAAGCAGGAAGCCTAGCCGACCCGTTTGTTTTCTCCACCAACCAAGAACTAAAAACTGAGAACTGCCTCACCCCAGAGGCTTCTCCAGCGAAACCGCAAACCCCGGCGTCAAAAGTTGCGCCTGCCCGTCCACCGTAATCACCATGTCGTCCTCGCATCGCATCCCGAACTCCCCTGGGATGTAAATCCCCGGCTCATTTGAAAATGTCATGCCCGGCTCAAGCACCGTCTTGCTTCCGCGAACGAGATAGGGATGCTCATGGCCGTCGAGTCCGATGCCATGACCGAGGCGGTGGGTGAAGTATTTGTAGTCTGGTCCGTAGCCCGCGTCGGTGATCACCTTCCGCGCGCCGTCATCCACTGTGCCCGATAGCCGTCCAGCCCGCGCCGCGTCGAGAGCGGCATCCTGCGCTTTGCGGACGATTTCGTAAACGCGCGCCACTTTTTCCGGTGCCTTGCCGAAGATCCCCGTGCGAGTCACGTCCGATTGGTAGCCATCCACCGTGCAGCCGCCGTCGATTAGCACCACGTCGCCATCTTTCAGTTTTTGCGGCTTGATCGTGCCGTGCGGCAGCGCCGCGGACGTGCCCAGCAAAACCAGCGCTCCGCCGTGCAAACCCATTTTCGAAAAACCTCCCTCCACCAGCTTGCCAATGTCCTCCTGTGACATGCCGTCCTTCAGCGAAGCGAACACCGCGCGAAAAACACTGCAGGTCGCCTCGCAGGCCAGCCGCATCAGCGCGAGTTCCTGCGTCGACTTGCGCCCGCGGCATGCGATGGTCACCGCATCGGCGGAAACACATTCGAATCCCGGAGCCGCCCCGCGCAGATGATCGAAAAACGTGAATGGCGCGGTCTCTTCCACGCCCACGCGTCCCGTTCGAATCCCGCGATCGCCCAAAGCCGCCGCCGCGACTTTCGTCGGGCTCTCATCCTCCTGCCACACGCGGACTTCCGCCGGGAATTGCAACTTCTCACGCAGGCGCCCTTCTTCAAACCCCGGCACGACAAGTATGGGTTTGCCCGCGCGCGGAAGCACGAGGGCAAGCAGGCGCTCGCTGATTCCCCAGCGGATGCCGGTGAAGTAGTAGAGGGAAGTCCCGGGAGCAAGGAACAGAGCGTCGTATTTTGGTTCCAGCTCCGACATCAGTTTTTGTGCGTGCTGCAGCCGTTCACGAAATTCATCGGCGGTGATCGGCCGCACTCGTCCTCCCAGCGGCTTCAGTCCCGCAAACGCCTGCGGCAGCCCTCCGGACCCCTCCACATCCGCGGCACGTACCGCCGGCGTCAGCGCGAGAGCGGAGGCAGCCCCGGCGCTAATCAAAAACTGGCGCCGTGCAGGTTGGTGAAGGTGATCCTGATTTAGTTTGTGCATGACAGGAAAAAGGTTTATCTGGCCGGAGCACAGCTTGTCAAGGCAGATCGAAGCGCACAGAACAAAAGAGGGACGGAGTTGACTCTGTCCCTCTTTCGAACCGCTTTCTTGCCGCGTCTAGTTCGACGGTGGATTTTGCGAATTCGGATAGGCAGCCGGTTGGTCCGCATTCGAACGCTGCCGCGATCTCTTTCCCGGCAGGTAGGTGATTTCCAGCGGCTGTTGCAGCGTAAAATCGAGTCGTGTTTCCGACGGGATCTTCACCTGCTGCCCTTTGGTGAAGACCTGCACACCCGTACCGGCTCCCCCGCCTACCGCTGCACCGATCGCCGCTCCTTTTCCGCCTCCGGCCACCGCTCCAATCAGCGCGCCGAGGGCCGCTCCGCCTCCGATTGTCTCCGCGGTGCGCTTCCCGCGAGAAGCGCCAGACTGCTTCACGTCGCTGCTGGCCACGGTATAAGTCTTTCCTTGAAACACGATGCTGCTCAACTCCAGTCCAAGCTCGCTCCGGCCGGTCATCCGGCCCGCTGAGCTGGAACTGACCAGCTTGAGGTACGCGTCCGCTCCCGCGGGCACGATCACCCTGTCATCCGCCACGATCGGCGCGTCCAGCGATGCCTTGAACACCTCTCCAGCATGATTCGTTTTCGAATCGATGCTATCGATCGTTCGAACCGTCAAGATGGTATTGGCTGGCACCGTCACGGTTACCGGCTGCGGCGGTGGAGGCGGTGCCGGCGCTGCTATAGGAGCAGCGGCCGATGTCGTCGCCGAATCAGGCTCAAGTTGTCGCGATCTTTCTGCCCTGTGCGGAACTTTCGTTTTTGCCATACGCTTCGCTGGTGCGGCTTCTGGCGCTGGCGTGGCGGGTTGCGGCACCGTCATCTCCGCCGCGGCGACGCTCATCTGATCATTCACCCGGCTTACCCCCTTGGTTTCCGTCGCGATCTTGTAAGCCGCCAGCCTTGCTGCGTCGTTCGGCACTTGTCCGGTCAGCGTCACCTCTCCCTGTTTGCTTACCACGTCCACTGTCGCCGCTTTCAGCGCCGGTTCAGAAAACATTTTTGCTTTGATATCCGTCGTGATCGCATCATCGCTCGGCGCCCCGATTCGCGAGCAGGACACGCTCATCGCCGACATCAGCACCAAAGCCAGAACGGCTATTTTGTTTTTGCGCATTTCTTCCTCCGCGTTGGCAGCTTCAGAACGATCGGGAGGACTGGGGAGCAACCCGAGGTGGTATTTGTGCCGGGCACGACGGTCCAGAGGAGCTTTCATCCTACACGGACGCGCCAGACGGACACACCGCTGCCTCTGTTGGGATTTTGCTCGAACTGGCTCGGGAATGCAATTCTGCCGGCTAGGCGGCCTCCTCTCTCCCATCAGGGGAAAACAAAAGCGAGGGAGCTTCCACGCTCCCTCGCTTTCGCTACCACTTCGATGTTTCTAGATTTACCAGCTGAACCGCAGACCTAGCTCTATGGTGCGGCTGCCGCCATTGAAAAGGAATTTATTCAGAAACTGGGACGAGGTTACGAAAATGTAGCTCGTGTTCAAGGGGTTGGTGTTCGTGTTTTGATCGAGCGATCCATTGTTGCTCGGCAGGCCGATGCTGTAGTTCTGATGGTTAAACGTATCGTAAGTCTGGAAACGGAACTGCGCTGAAGCGCGTTCCGCGAACTTCATCGTCTTGAAGAGCGACATGTTCCAGATATTGAGTCCGGGCGTGTTGACTGTGTTTCGCCCCGCGTTGGCCCGTGCGCCCAGGCCCGCTTGGACAAAGCGTGCGCTCGAGTTCGCCGCAACATAGCCGACTACGTTGCTTGAAGAGCACGCAGGGCTCGTCGAGATGACAATCCGTGTCGCTCCGCCCGCGCCATCGTTGCAAACTTGTTCAACGGTTGTGGCGGTCAGTCCGACGCCCGCCGGGTTAATGATCGTCCGGTCGCCCGCGCCATCACCGTTCGCGTTGGAGTCCACATTGGAGAGTGGAGTCACGGGCTGGCCGGACTCCGCCAGATAGGTGCCGCTCCACTCCCAGTTGTGGGCTAGCCCGCGGACGAAGCGGTTGTCGGAATGGACGTTCGGGAAGTCGTAGACCCACGTTATTGCGAACTTGTGAGTCAAATCCAGCGCCGAACGGCCGCGCTCATCGGCAAAATTAAAGCCGTCTTGCGGTCGCCGAGGGTTCACACGGCTGCTGAACAGTTCGTTCGTGGAATTGTCGATGTTCTTGGAAAAAGTGTAGTTGGTCCGGAAATACAGTCCTTTAGTGAACCGACGCATGAAATCGACCGAACCGGCGTGATAAATCCCCGCTCCTAAAGGCGGGTTTGTGGTGAGATTGCCGAAAAACCCTTCTGTGGCCAACGGCTGGAACAGGCCTTTCGCCAAGAAGTTTTTGAAATCGGAAAGTTTACTTGCGGGCGCCGCGACAGTCGCGGGAACCGCTGACGCAGTCAAGTAAGTTGGGAGCGGGGCAATGCCTCCGCCGGGAACATTCGGGTCAAATGCGGAGGCAGAGTTCAGGCGCTTCTGGACAGGCAGCTCTAGGCTTCGCGTGCCCACGTATCGCACTTCAATGCTCGTATCCCGAAACAATTCGTGCTGGACGCCAAGCGACCACGTGATCACTTTCGGGTCCACCATGTCCAAAATCAACGCCTGCGTGTTAGCCCGTGCGTCGGCCGTCGTTGTCGGAGGTACGTTAAACTGCAGGAGGCCGCCCCCTGCGAGAAACCCCGGTCCCGGCGTCGGCTTGCCGCCGACCATTGGGCCCGACGTGCACCATGCTGGCGGCGGTGGATTAGTGGAAGAGCAGGTAGCCTTCGTATTCTGTTCCGTCTGCAATTCCGGCGGCAGGCTGTTGATGGCAAAGTTGAGGGGGATGACGTCGTACGCTATCTGGCCGCCTCCCCGGATGGACCATTTGCCGCGGCCCGTGGGATCCCACGCGAAACCAACGTGCGGGCCAAAGTTATTCGTATCTGATTTCGGTTTGCGGAAGATCAATCCAAAGGCCGGATCGTTTGCAATAGCGTTCAGCGCTTGTTTCCCTTCGTCGCGCGGTACTCCGGACCATTCGTACCGCAGTCCAAGATTCACCGTGAGCCGCGGCATCAGCTTCCAATCGTCTTGCACGAACCAGTAGACTGCGGGATTGTTGTTAGCCGAGCTTGCCGTCCCGGCGCCTCGAAGCGCGCCATTTGCGCCGTCGGGTACGAGGTCATTGACGAGCGTATTCAGCGACGCATAGTCCCACTCTCCGCGGGCCCGTGGCAAAGAGCTTGTTTCCGTGATGTAGTTTCGCCCCTCGACTCCCGCCTTAAACGTATGCTTCCCACGAACATAACTTACGTTCTCGACGGCCTGGTACACATTCTGCACATACCCTTGAGGAGCGAGGCTGAAGGGTCCGAGGTTGCTGCCGAATGGATCGATTTCGACGTTGGGAAAATTCGCAAACTGGCTGGGCGGCAAAGAGTTTGGCCCGCTTAACCTAGAAAAGGAAAGCCGGAAATCGTTAATCACCCGGCTACTGATTGTCCAGGCATCCGTGAGAATATACTTCCGCGCGTCATCCGTTTGCGTGCCGGTAAACTGGCTCTGTGGTTGGATAGGGTTCACTTGCGGCAAGCGTTGCCGGTCGTAAAGAACACGCGTGCGGAGTTGGTGCTTCGCCAAGTTCAGATCGCCGTTAATGGTGAAATCGTGCTCTCTAAAGTAGCTTGGAGCAACTCCCGCGAACGTGCCGAACGGAATCGACTGCGCGTTCCCATTCAAGCTTACGGGCGCGACACACGGCTGGTTCTTAGTTGTTCCGCAGTTCGTATCCTGCTGAGCAGCAATGGGAAATTGCTTCAGAGCGGCCACCACGGCTGAGTCGGGGTTCATTGCCAGCAATTGCGACATTCCCGTCGCCGTCGGTGTTTGCACCGACGCGCCTTGCGAACCCAGCCCTTCATTCTGGAATTCGTATGCCCCGTAAATGAAGAATTTGTTCTTTAAAATCGGGCCCCCGGCGCTTGCGCCAAGACGGTTATAATCAAGACGATTCTTTACGTCCGCTGGTGGCGTTTTCGCGCTAAAGGCAGCGGCAATTTCTTGGTTCGTTGCCGCGTTCAAATCCCGGTTGCGGTTGTATTCCCATCCCGCGCCATGCCAGTTATTTGTTCCGGACTTGGTCACGATATTGAACTGGCCCCCTGCAGAGTGGCCGTATTCGGCGCCGAATTGATTCGTGAGCAGCGTAAACTCCGCGACCGATTCTTGAATGACAGGCTGCGTGGGGCCGTTTGTATCCACTTTGTTATCATCTACCCCGTCGATCGAGAACCCGTTGAATCGGGGTCGCGTGCCCCCAATGGAGCCTCCCGACCCCAAGACGCCGCCTTGCTGCGTTGTCGTTCCCGGAGCGAAGACCGCGAACTCCTTTACGTCCCCTCCCAGTGTATTCACGGGAAGATCGTTGACCACTTGACTGCTGAACGTCGCGCCGAGCTCGGACGACTCTGTCTTCACCAGATCCGCTCCCGCTTCGACTTCGACCACGGCTGAAACTTCGCCGAGCTCCAGTGCCACCTTAGCTTCTGCAACTTGGTTGGATTCAACAGTCACACCCTTTTGGACTGATTTCTTGAACCCTGTTTTTTCCACGGTGACTGTGTACGTGCCGACCAGCAGGTTCGGAAAAACGTAAGTCCCGGCGCTTGATGCGTTCGTGGAAACGGAAACATTTGTCGCTTCGTTCGTCACCGTTACCTTCGCATCTACGACGGATGCCCCGGTCGAGTCTCCAACTTCCACGCGCAAGCCGCCGTCCAGGCGCTGCCCGCGTGCTACCGAAGCTTGCATAAGAAAAAGAAACACTCCCAGCACGCCGATGAAAAGCCGGCCTGCAATTGCGAGCCGCATTCTCCTCGGACCAACACTTGTTGCTCTCTCACAGTTCATTTGCGCCCCCTCAATTTGAACTCTCCAAAAATTGTGTCCCATGTCCCGATGCCTGGAAGCTCACTAAAAATCGCCTTACCGTGATGAATCGGCATCAGAGTTATTGAGTAAGGCTGCAGGTTGTTCGCCAATGCGCGTGCGGATTAACGGGCAGTTTTTTCTATGACTTACGAGCCATATTGGACCGCGAGAAATCTAAACTTCGATACTTCTGGATGGTTTAGCTGATTTAGATTCAGGTATGCGTAGAGGGTAGGCTGCGGGAACTTGCGGGAATGCCGATTTTCTCCAAAGAATTTACAAAACAAAAAGAGCCGGTTTTCTGAATCGCCGATAGCGCCAATCTCTCGCGCATCAGATGCGAATCAAATTTCGCAAACTTGCGCTATTTCCGCGAAGGCAGCCGGCTGGAAATATGCAAACTACTCTGTCCGAACAGCGAGGATTTTCTTGCCCTCAACTTTTATTTCGATGCCGAGGGGCGGGCGCAGATCGGATCCCTGCGCGATAGCTCCGCGCACCCAGACGCTTCCCGGAAGATTGGTCAATTTGAGCGGGTCAAACACCGAGCGGCTGCAGGGGTTTCCGACCATGGGATGTTTGGCGGCGCGGAAGCCGTAGTCGTTTTTCAGCTTGTTTAAATCCGTGATGTATTCGAGCTGGCAATTGCCGTACGGCGAATTTTTCGCAAACGCCCAGTAACCGCTGGCCTGGGAAGCAGAGGCTGCAGGCAGGCGCACGAGCACTGCCAGAATGTTTTCGCCGCTTAGGCGGTTGCGAATATAAAACTCCTTCAAGGACCACGGCTTGGCCATCTCCGCGACGTCGGCGATCCCGGGCTCCGTCTCGGTGGCATGGGGGAGCAGGGTGCTCGGATCGGGGGCGGGCGAGGGAACTTCGATCTGCGGTTGTTGTAGGGCGGAGTGCACCGCACGCTTCGGTCGAAGGGCCCAGCGCGCTCCCAGAAAGACGACGAGGAGCACGGCGAGAAGTCCGATGACAAGTTTGACGGCGGGGTTCGACGCTGCTGCGGACGGGCGTGAGCCTGATCCGGAAACGCCTGGAATCTGCGGCATATCCGACTTAAAGCGGTCCGATGGGGGCTGGTCGGTCATGTGGCTTCGACTCGATTCTATACTCAAAGAGGAGAAAGTTGACAGCCCCGCGCCGGGGTTTTCGGGCGAGCTTGCCACGGGACCTCCGATTAAAGTTGAAAGTGAGAAATAATGTGACTCGTGAGTGGTAAAGGCAGCCTAGCAAACCAAGTCTACTCGGTCGAAGGAGCAGACGCTGTCATCTGATCAGCCCTGTGCAAAAGTAAACAGATCAGAACTGCAGATCCTGAAAGACTTGGAAAGGCGGTGTGGCGGGCGCTCGTTTAGTCTGTGCCTGCCAGAACCTGGCACTTGATTCGGTTCAGTAGCACCTCTGAAAGAGCCATGTGGGAGAGAGCAAGCCAAATGATGGAATCACGGCCTCATTGGGGATTCGGACGTTCCTGGTTGCTGTGCAGCGTGGCGTGCATGGGGATTGCATTGGGGTGTCCCGCGCTTGGTGCGCAGGAAGAGCCTCAAGCCGTTGCCGCGGATCCAACGCCGCATGAGTCATCATCAGCAGGAGCAGAGCGCGAGGTCTCCTGGGGCACGCTCCCGCGAAACTTTCTCCAGGATCAGAAAGACATCTGGCTGTTTCCGGTGAAGCTCGCTAAGGGGCGGTACTGGCTGCCCACGCTCGCTGTAACGGGTGTGACAGCCGCGCTTATCGTTCCTGATCCGCACGACACGCCTTACTTCAGGCGCACGTCGCGATTCGAAGGCTTTAACGATGCATTCTCGGGAAGTATTACGGCAGCGGAAATCGGGATTGTTCCCGCAGCCTTTCTGGTGGTGGGACATTTCCGCCACGATTCCTACGCGGAAAAGACCGCGTTGCTCGCCGGCGAAGCCTACGCCGACAGCGCCATCGTCGACGTCGTTATGAAAGTAGCGACGCGGCGACTACGTCCTTCGGACATCCCACCGTACGGCAAGTTCTCTGACACGTTTTTCCACAGTCATGTGTCTCCTACCGGCATAAATACCAGCTTTCCTTCCGGTCACGCGGCGGCGGCGTTTGCCGTTGCCACCGTGTTCTCGCATCGTTATCGCCAACATCGCTGGGTGCCATGGGTGGCCTACGGTGCGGCCTCTCTTATCAGCTTTTCCAGGGTCACGACTCAATCTCACTTCCCATCCGATGTATTCTTGGGGGCGGTGCTAGGCTATACGATGACAAAGTTCGCCGTTCTGAGGCCGCGATAGACCGAGCGGAGTGAAAGCGCCGCTGGGAACAACGGTTCGCGAGTGGTTGCACCGCCCTAGAGCGCCTCATCGAGTTACAGATACTTCTCCCGCCAAAGGAATAACAAGTCATCCCTCAAGCTTTCTTTGAAAACGGGGGTCACGCGGCAACTTTTCCCGGGCACACGGGTTTATTGGGTTTAGGTCCTGGTGTGCATGCGTAACCCCTTTATTTTGTTGGAGTAATGTAAATTATCCGTATTGCTATGCGGCCAGGGAAAGAGTAGCTTTCGCGAGACGAAACTTTGGTGGGTCCTGGCAGTGCAAACTCTTCTGGTGTCCCGCAGCTTCAGGTTTTGCTTGCCGGCCCGCGAACGGGAGGTAGCACATGCGACGCATTGCTGCGTATTTGATTTTCACATTGGTTTTTCTGGGGCTCCAAGCGAACACGAAGGCCCAGGACATCCTGGTGCCCGCTGGCACGCTTCTTCGCTGCACGCTCGACGAGCCAAACTTTTCCTCAGCCACTGCCGATATTGGCGACCCTGTGATCTGCCATTTGAATAACCTCCGGGAATTCGGACAGAATGTCTTCCCCCGAGGAAGCTACCTTGGGGGACACCTCGAGGCGGACAAGGAGCCCGGACACTTCGTCGGTAAGGGCTATCTCAAGCTGGAATTCGACCGCATCGGTTTCCCCTATTCGGATGTGCCCGTCCCCAGCAAAGTCATCGCTGCCAAGGGATACAAAGTGGATCGTCGCGGGGACATCGTGGGCCGCGGTCACGCGACGCGTGACACCGTGGAATGGCTCATTCCTCCGCTGTGGCCCTGGAAGATCCTAACGCTGCCTGCCCGCGGCCCACGTCCCACGCTGAAGGGCGAAGAGCAGATCACCGTGCGCTTGATGGACGATATCCAAGTCCCTCGGCTAACGGCCTCTGGTCAGCCTTATGAAAGGCCGGCCTCTTACGACCGGCCGCGCCCGACCTACAGGCCGCAATCTTTTGACCGGCCCCGAGGCTCCGGCGGAAAGCGCCCCCCCGAACAGCGATCCTTTGAACCGGCGGAGGCAGTGAACACGCCGGAAAACAATATCCCCGATGTCAGCTACGCCGCCCAGAGCATTACAGCGCAGGAGAACCAGCCAGACGTTTCCGAACCTTTGGCAGCGCAGACAGAGCCATCGGCTCCAAACTCCACGACTGTGCGCCCACCGCTGCGGATTAAGTTGATCGCCCTCAAGCCCGGAAATGTGTATGCGGTAACGAATTACCGCATCCAGCAGGGCAGCGTGACTTATGTTCTCTTAAGCGGCGCCAAAGGGTCAGTGGACATCACTGAAGTTGATTGGCGCAAAACGTCAAACCTGAACGCCGAGCCAATCGTTTCATCGGTTGCGGATCGCACTGCAGAGTCATTTTCAGTGCGCCATTGAGTTCGACGATTTTCGAAGGTGATAGCGATCCGACGCAGTGAGAAACATCGGACTTGCGCAGACTGACGAGATTGTCAGACAAAATCTTTAGGGGTAGGCCAGCCTGGCCGGATTACTTAGTCTTGCACCTGCCTTGTTGCGGCAGAAACGCCTGCGGTTGCATGGCATCGCGAGCGTGCCCGTTTGTGCGCTATGTATCTCTTGCGCATGAGCCCGGCTCTAGCCGGTGTTGGCAGCGGCAAAGTAATTCTTCAGCATCCCTTCTGATCTCCAGGTAAACCCTTCGTACGTCAGGCAAACTGAACCCGAGAGGATTTTCCGGGGTTTACGGCACGACTGAAAACACAAGTCTTCTAAAGATCCGCCACCAAGGGGCTCGAGTTCGTTCTTATCGACGGGCGCGCTCGCAGAGCAAAGCCCGGCCAAGCGCAGGCAAAAAATGGACAGCGGAGAATAATGTTCCCAAATGGATACGAGAATCTGTTATTGAGATGGGTACAGGAGGTGCCGGGAGGCTTGTCTCCCGGCGAGGGTGAATCTACTGTAGAGGGAAGCGTGAGGAGGGGCAGAGTCCAGCGCCGAGAGCTATGATTTCCGAACAAAGAGGCGGAGCGCGGGCGTTTGTCCGCAGCCTGAACATTCTGCTGAAATTCGCGCGTCTGTACGAATTCGGGCACGCGCGCACGGCGGCACAGTTCGAAACAGCGTGGAAAGAACTGCGCGGCGCGCTGGATGACAGCGGCGGCGGAGGTGTGCTTCTAGGTGCGTCGGGAACCCAGATTTTGCTGGACGGCGTGCCGCTCGGTTCAGCCGCCGGCGAGAGAAGCTTCGCGCAGCTATTGATTACCTCGGGAATCGCGAGCATTCATTTTTCCCCGACTCTCACGCAGCCGCAATTCGCGCGATTTGTGCGCGCCTTTCCCAGCGGAAACGCCAAGCCTTCCTCTCTCGCCGAACAATTGAAAACCGCGCTGGCGGGAGATACCAGCATCAAGGTGAATGAAATCCGCTACGTTGCGGAAGACGCTTCGGTGGCGGGCATTAAGGT
>Ga0207120_1150_pt1 | contig 13099 bp, 12 predicted proteins | sample Alteio_BWMinHeat_40_FD_153509 | JGI IMG/M metagenome (GOLD analysis project Ga0207120, IMG submission 153509) | Enriched cells from forest soil in Barre Woods Harvard Forest LTER site, Petersham, Massachusetts, United States -... | ecosystem: Environmental > Terrestrial > Soil > Temperate forest >...
GCCTGGGGAAGCGCCGTTATTGACAGCGTAGTCCCGGGTGCATCCGTCGAAATGGTGCGCAAAGCAATTGCACTGAATCCGCGACTCAAGGGCAATCTCAAAACCAGCGACCTTTTGGCAGAGGTGGAGAAAGCCACGGGCCAAAGACCACTACCGGGAACTGCGATCAACGAAGACACCAAGCCATTCACTAGTGATTTGCTCGAAGCGGTCACACAAACACGCGAACGTTTCAAATCCGAGTACGATCGTCTCTTAAAAGAAGAACAACGTCTGCAGGCCGAACGAACCGGCTTGGTGAATCGCGCACTGGAACGAGTCATCGATGTCATCATCGCTATCGATCCCAACATGGTTTCACCGCGCACCTTGATGGTGCTAGAAGACGAAAAGCAATTCCTTAAAGAAATCGGCTTTGACGTGCGTAAAATCATCGAACGTCAACGCGGACGAAAATAATTTCCTGCAAATACCTCATTCTATGAACATTTAAACCTCATCGGCTTAGCAGGTCATATTCTTCGCTTTGAGCAAGCCAAGTTGACAAAATTGTCATCGTTAATTGGCAATACCAGTAGAAATTCATGAGCTTCTTGCAAACTCATATGTTGATACACATTTTGTCCAATTAATTATTAAACAGGAAGTCGGGAAGATCGGGAAGGAATTCTTGAGAAGTCGGGCTTCACGAGTCTCTTGAATATCACCTTTAAAAAAATCAAAGAAATCTTCCTGTCTTCTCGTCTTCCTGTGATAATTCTTTCTTCATATAAACTACGGACATTTTGCAATTACCTCATTTACAATAAATATTGATTGTCTCTTTTCCTTTTCATTTTTTTTTGCCATCGCAAACGCCCTACAAATGAAGCCACACTCCACTATGACCTTCATTTTTACTGAGGCTGAAAATGGCAGATAAAGCAGTTGAACAAGCACTTCGCGGCATCGCCGAGCAACTCAGCACGGCAATGAAAAAAGATCAGCCTGGAATTTTTAATAAGGATTTTTGGGCAGGTCGTATGCTTGAACTCGCCATGCGTGATCCGGCGTTTAAAATCGAAATGTTTCGTTTCATTGATGTGTTTGCGATTTTGAAAACACCAGAGCAAATCGCGCAACATCTCCAAGAATATTTTCTACGCCCGGGACAAAATTTTCCGACTTTTATTCAATGGTCGATTAAAGGCCTGGGTTCATCCATTGGTCAAAAACTCGGAGGAAGTACGATCGCCTCTCAAATCACCGACATGGCTAAAAAATTTATTGCTGGCGAAACCACGAGCGACGCCTTAACAAATCTCGGATCACTTCGTCGCGAGCATGTTGGATTTACGCTCGATCTTTTGGGTGAGGCCGCCGTCAGTGAAAATGAATCAGAAATTTATTTGCACCGCTATACAGAGGCTATTGAACAACTCGCTGATGCCGCAAAAACCTGGCAAGAGAGCCCTTTGCTTGACCACGACAGCTTAGGCAATATTCCTAAAGTGAACGTCTCGATTAAAGTCTCTTCTCTCTATTCAGCGATTGATCCGCTTGCTTTCGATCACGCCATCGCTATTCTGTATCGACGTTTACTTAAACTTTTGCTGCAAGCGCGCGCACTCAATGTCTTCGTCAATTTCGATCTTGAACAATACGAACTCAAAGAGCTGACTTTTGAATTATTTCGGCGTTTGCGGATGGCACCCGAACTTCGGGGATATCCACACCTGGGATTTGTTATCCAAGCCTACCAGAAAGATTCGCTGGCAGACGCTGAAGCTTGGGTCAAGTTTGCTAAGAGTCAAAAAGAACCGTTCACTATTCGGTTAGTGAAAGGTGCCTATTGGGATTATGAAACGATTTTTGCGCAACAAAAAAATTGGCCGTCGCCCGTATTCCAACGAAAAAATGAAACCGATGCAAATTTTGAAAATATCGCTGAAATATTATTAGAGGCGTTCCCCCACGTGCGTGTGGCCATCGCTTCTCATAATTTGCGCTCAATTGCGCATGCCATGGCTTATGCTGAACGTCGCAAGCTGCGCCAAGGTTCCTATGAGTTACAAATGTTATACGGCATGGCTGAACCGATTCGGCGTGCCCTCATCGCGCGAGGGGAACGTGTGCGAGTTTATGCCCCGGTAGGGAATCTCCTGATAGGAATGGCGTATTTGGTTCGACGCCTGCTCGAAAATACTTCTAATGAATCTTTTTTACGACAACGATTTGTTGAAACAAAAAACCTCGATGAGTTATTGCTTAGTCCCAAACCCGCACCAAAAAACGAGATCCAAGCCCCGCAAAAAAATCTGCAATCACCTTTTGAAAACGAGCCACCGCGCGATTTTTCGGATCCCGCTGTGCGAAAACAATGGCAAACAGCGTTAAAAATGGTTCATGGAAAATTTCCTCTCGCCATTCCAACTGTGGTGGGTGGCAATTCGTCGTTAACGATGGCAACCACCATAAAAAGAGAAAATCCTTCCAATCCAGCAGAAATCGTGGCGGAAATTCACTACGCTCATCTTGACGAGGTGAACCAAGCCGTAGCGCTTGCGAACGCCGCAAGCGTCAGCTGGCGAGATCGCAGTGTCCATGAGCGGGCTCAAATTTTACTGAATGCGGCCGCCCGCTTGCGTGAGGAACGAGATACGCTGTCAGCGCTCATGCTATTTGAGGTCGGTAAATCGCCTCGTGAGGCCGATGCCGACCTCTGTGAAACCATCGATTTTTGTGAATACTATGCGCGCGAAGCGGTTTCTCTTTTGTCGCCTAAAAAACTTGGCACCCTTGCGGGTGAGGCCAACGAGCAAATCTACGAACCACGAGGTGTGAGTGCGATTATTGCTCCCTGGAATTTTCCAAGCGCTATCTTAACTGGCATGACAGTCGCGGCTCTGGTGACAGGCAATACCGCAATCATGAAACCAGCCGAACAAAGCACTGCCATTGGTTTTCGAATATTCGAGATCTTACGACAAGCTGGAGTTCCCGCTGACGTTTTGCATTTTTTGCCGGGGAGCGGAGAAGAAATTGGCGCGGCCCTGTGTGAACATCCGGATGTGCAAATCATTGCATTTACTGGCTCGCGGCCAGTGGGTTTGCAAATTCTAAAACACACAGCAGAACTCAAACCCAAGCAAAATCATCTCAAAAAAGTGATCCTCGAACTGGGTGGAAAAAACGCCATCATCGTCGATAGTGACGCCGATTTAGATGAAGCCGTCTTAGGAATCAGACATTCCGCATTTTCGTTTCAAGGGCAGAAATGTTCTGCGTGTTCTCGAGTCATTGTACTTGCCGATCGTTACGATGAGTTCATACACCGGCTCGTCGAAGCAACCCGCACATTATTATTGGGGCCACCAGAACGCTTTGAACACACGCTAGGTCCGGTGGTTGATCGTGAAGCCTATGAACGAATTAAGAATACGATTGCCAATGCTTCAAAGCGATTTCAACGAGTATGTGGCGACGATGCTGTGAATTCAATTGGCTATTATATTCCAGCGACAATTTTTGTTGACGTTGATCCGCAAGATAAATTGGCGCAAGAAGAAATTTTTGGTCCCGTTCTAACAGTACATAAAGCGCGTGATTTTAGCGAAGCGCTCGCCATCGCTAATCACACCGATTGTGCATTAACCGGCGGCGTATTTTCGCGCAGTCCAGAAAATTTAGCGCGTGCGCGGCGAGAATTTCATGTGGGTAATTTATACTTAAATCGCGGCATTACGGGCGCATTTGTGTCTCGTCAACCATTTGGTGGATTCAAACTATCGGGGATCGGAAGCAAAGCAGGTGGAGCAGATTATTTGCAACAGTTTATTGAAACCCGCGTGATTACAGAAAACACCATGCGCCGCGGCTTCGCTCCAGACAGCGAACAAAGCGGTTAGAGCCTTACTGTTTGAGATAAGAATATTCACGCAAGAAAGAACGGTAATGACGTAATACCTTTACGGCGTAATATTTAGTTTCTTCTGGCATCGGTAAAACGTCATTCATCACCAAGCGCAAGCGGCTAGGACCACAATTATAGGCTTGGAGCGCACGATCAACCCGTCGAAATGACTGTTGTAAGCTTGCAAAATACCGCACGCCTAATTGTACATTCTGCACGTTCTCATCGCCTGAAAGTTCATGAACCCATTGTAAGCTATCGTGGCTTAATAGCCAATTCTGGGTCTGTTGCGTAATTTGCATTAACCCTTGCGCACCTTGACTTGATTTTGCATCAGCATCGAAACGCGATTCAACCTGAATCATCGCCAATACTAAAAACGGATCGTAGCCTAGCGACATCGCTTCAGCATAAACTGTATCTGCAATTTTGATCGCCCGATCATGGGATAAAGTAGAATGAGCCAAAACGACCTCGCGAACCGCATCGCGTCGATCCAACGGCAAGACCTCTCGCTCCGTCATCGGAATATTTAACGTTTGTTGCTCCAATTTACGCAAGGTCACTGGAGAACTCAGCGAGGTCGAAGGCTGCCACGCAACCCCACTTACCCAATAGGTCAAATGAAGCATCTTCGTATACAAACTACTAGGTGTGAACGCCGCTAGTGAAGCAAGCAGCAATGTGAGAAAGATCACACTTTTCATGATTAAACCCGCTTTTTTCTTCTCATCTCTCATCGTTACTAACGCACCTTTCGGGCTTTTACGGCTTCTAAGCGGTCGATTTTCCTTTCTAAATCGGCAATGCGTAATTTCATTGCTGTAAGCACATCTCTTTTGGGGAATGAGACCGCTGCCAGTGCCCTATTAATAGAATTATCGGTAAGGCGCTCGATTTCGTTGCGGTTTTTCTCGATTTTCGCTTTCAGCTCAGAAGTGAAGTTTTTCGCTTCTTCTTGGGTTATTTTGCCAAGCTCTATGAGCTGACTTAAAGCTCTGCCAATCGCATTTTCACCCGCTTCTTTCGTCACTACAATCCGACCAAGCGTTTGAAAAAATCCTTCGCGAATAATGTCTAGGGGTGACGGCTTACGGGGCTTGCTGCTAGTCATTTTGATCACCTCGGTGTCCATTGCTGGGCACTGAGGTTGATCACAGGCCAGCGGTTTTATGCATCAAGGCGAGTTCGCTCACCGCGCTTGGTTTCGAGCTGTTTTAGTTTCCTATTGACGGCTACAATTTTGCGATTCACCTGTTCGATGTCCGCCTTAGTAGCAATCCCTATTTTCGCTAATAAGTGCTCCGTTCCTTCTTCAACGCGCGTTTCAACGTCATGGCGAACTGACGCCAACTTGTGGAGTGCTTCCTCGATTTGTAAGCGACTCGTCAAGTCTTTGGCAGTCAGATGAGTCAGTACTTCATCCACGCGTTTTTTGGCTTCGGCCTGAGTGCCATAAAATCTTGTTGCCAGGTGATTAAATGCTTTTAAGGCATTTTTTTCAGCTTGATGATAAGTTTCTTGCACGCGATCAAACAACTCTTTTAAAGTATCCAATTCTTTCTTGGCCATAAAATTTCTCCTTATCAGCCCACCCCCCTCAAGGGTAGAATCACTATTGGGGTCTACTGTTTTGGTATCTTCGCCAATAATTTTTCAGCCCACTTTGCCGAGCGTGGGGAAAATTTAGAGGCATTCACGAGTACGTTGCGTGCACGTTCAGCGTAGTGTTCATCCCATTCGGTTTTGGCTTTATGTTTTAATGTGACGGCTTTTTGTTCGCAAATCGCTTCGGCAAAGCAAATTTTTGCAGCCGTTTTTCCCACCTTGTCTTTCACTGGCTGAGGCACAAACTCGAGTTTATTGAACTCTTCGAGCACCGAGCTCACACTCTTACGAAAATTTTCGCCATAGTTTGAGCTTGTATCATTAGTTGCTGATTCTGTTGTTTGCTCCATAATAAATTCCTTTGATCAATTAGTAGAAATACAAACGCGACGGTTGAAATAACACATCGCGTCATAAAGTCAACTCTATCTCTTTCTATTTTCCAGATTTTAGAATTGCTCTGCGCATTTCATCGTATCAACATAATGAACGACTTTCTCAGCGATCGCTTGTGGAAGGTGAACAAATCCAGTGACCAGACTTTTCGTGACAATGCTGGATCCTTTTTCATCGGTATAGTTGCTGAATCTAGCGGTGACATCGCCTGCCTCGTCAGTATCGATATCAAGAGTTTTTGCAGGCTGATGACAATTAAAATCGAATTTAGATAAATAAATCATTCTCGTAACGGGGTGATTCGCAGTCTTATAATAAATTGTCTGATGGGTTAAGTCGGTGACAGTCGCCCATTGGGTTTTAGCATCATCATCATTCGAAACCGGATTCGCTACTTTTAATAAGTCCGAAAAAATCTGCTCTTTCAAAGAAATGTTGGATTGAATGGTCTTAAGAAGCCAACTCAATCGGCCAAATCTGGCGAGTGATTTCACACCCAGAGGGGGTTTTGCAGCTTTTGCAGACAGATTTAGTGACTCCGAATATCGTATTGAATCAACGTAGGTATCGTTCGTCAACGCTGGAAGAGGAAGAGATTCGCGATGATAGACCATGAATTTACCGTCGATAGGTTCTATGATTGCGCAATCTCCAGAGCCGTCACATGCAAAGTAATGGAGATTTGCATATTGTTTTACCACGTTCGGCTTCCCAACATTGTCGATTACTTCTTGTACTGAAGTATAGGTATCGAGCTGATATTGGATCCATTGGAGCTCATTGACAGTCGGCTCCGTCGCCATCGTGGGAAAAACTGAGCTCCTTAACCAAAGTGCTTCGACATCCAAACCTTTCTCATTCAATCCCCCATAAGGCATTTCTCGGGCGACTTGATTAAAGGTGATGCTACCGTATTTTGAAGTCCAACGGGCAGGTGTCAATGAGCCACTTTTGATGGCCGTTTTTATTAACCCTCTAGGATTGGCGATCAGCAACCCATGCCCAAAATCCCAATCTAAATTTTTCCCCATGTAGGCACCATCAGAGGCAGAACGCATGAGGATTGAACACGACTGTACTGACGGCTCAAACGTGAAAAAGCTGAAAATCAAAACCACGCCACAAGTGAAATCTTTCATGTATTTCTCCATTATTTTCATGGTTGAGATTTATATGCAAATAATTGCATATGTCAATCACATCATATAAGAACTGTTCATGTCGCTAAAGTATGCGGTTCTTGCCGTATTGGCCCACCAAGATCGGACAGGTTATGAACTCACCTGTAAAATTGATGGTTCGGTTGCTAATTTCTGGCCAGCGACTCACCAGCAAATTTATCTCGAACTCAAGAAACTTTTAAAAGACGGTCTTGTCCATTGCAGAGAAAAGAAACAACGAAAGAAGCCAGATAAAAAGATTTACTCGCTTAGCGAAACCGGTCTTATAGCGCTAAAAGCATGGATCGCAGCGCCAATAGAACCAACACCTGTGAAAGATGTAATATTAGTGAAATTATTTGCAGGACATCGCGTTGATAAACAGATTTTATGTGAGGAACTGTTGCGACACGAGAAAAAACACAAAGCCAAACTATTGGAGTATATCGCAATCGAAAATCAATATTTTCCTCACAAAAAAATTCAGAATGATCTTTTGTATCAATACCTGACCCTACAAAAAGGCATTCTATACGAAAAATATTGTTTGAAATGGTTAAAGCAGACCATAAAGAAACTTGCAAAGTAAGGCATTAATTTGGCTATTCCTGACTTGACCTGCCTGATGTGGACTGTAGAAGAAGATGGTGAAATTTTCATTTTCACTTCCTGATGACGTGGTTGAAGTGAGTCGTCGACTGCGTGCAGCGGGTGGTGAGGCTTATCTCGTGGGTGGAGCGGTGCGCGATCTGCTTCGTGGCGTTCCAGCAGGCGATTTTGATCTCGCCACGAATTTGCTTCCGGAACAAACAGCAAAAAGCTTTCCTTCTTCCGTTCCTACGGGCATCGAACACGGAACGATCACCGTTTGGCTAAATGATCGATGCCAAGGCAAAGGCTTTGAGATTACGACTTATCGCGGCGAGGGTACTTATAGCGACGGACGACATCCCGACCAAGTGATCTTTATGTCGCGCATCGAAGATGATCTTGCACGGCGCGATTTTACCATTAACGCCATGGCGCTTAATCCACTGACACTTCAACTGGTCGATCCCTTTGACGGACAAAAAGATTTAATTGCCCGTCTCATCCGTGCAGTGGGCGATCCCAAAGTGCGATTTTGCGAAGATGGTCTGCGCTCCATGCGTGCCATTCGTTTTGCAACCTGTTTGGATTTCAACATTGATGCGAACACCTTAGCGGCCATTTCTGAAACCCTCCATACGGTAGAAAAAGTTTCAATTGAACGCTTGCGCGACGAATTTCTAAAACTACTCACGGCTGAAAAACCCTCTCGCGGAATTGAACTGATGCGTACGACTGGCCTTCTCGCCATCATTCTTCCTGAGTTATTAGAAGGTGTCGATCTCCACCAAAACCATTTCCATATGTTTGACGTTTACCAGCACACGCTGGCAGCAACCGACGCAGCCGAAGGAAGAACAGCACGCTTGGCAGCGCTTTTTCACGACATCGCAAAACCTAGAACTGCGCAACAAAAACCAGATATTCCTGGAGAACATACTTTCTATCGGCACGACAGTGTGGGCGCAGCATTGACCGATGTGATTCTTCGACGCTTGAAATTTTCAAATGACGAACGAGAAAAAATTGTGGGTTTAGTGGCGCATCATATGTTTTGGTATGATCCCGCATGGAGCGATGGTTCGGTGCGTCGTTTTGTTCGGCGCATTGGAACTGAAAACCTAGACGACATCTACGAATTGCGTCGCGCTGATATTATTGCCCGCGGTAAAGGTGAAGATCCCAGTATTGAACTAGAGCCTTTACAACAACGCGTGGTAAACGTGCTTGAACAATCCCGAGCCATGAAAATTACTGACTTAGCTGTAAATGGCAAAGATGTGATGGAAGTGCTCAGAGTAGCGCCATCCCCACGCGTGGGAGAAGTGCTAGAACAACTATTAGAACGTGTGCTCGAAGATCCGAGCCTCAATCATCGTGAGCGCTTACTTTCACTGATCTCGGAATATACTACGCCCAATTCGAAGCTCTAAGCGCGGCCAAAATTGCACGCGTAGAAACTGATCGATTCAATGTATAAAAATGAATTCCTGGTGCGCCACCCTCAAGTAAACGCACACATTGATGCGTCGCATAGGCAATGCCGAGTTGAAGCGTCGCCTGAGGATCATCATCAACCGCCAGCAATTGATCTTTAAGAATTTGCGGAATTGAGGCGCCGCACATATCGGTAAAACGTGAAATTTGTGCCAGATTGGTCATCGGCATAATACCCGGTAATACCGGCGTATAAATACCCGCACTACGCAAACGTGCGACAAAATCAAAATAGAGAGCAGGATCAAAGAAAAGCTGGGTGATTAAAAATTCGGCACCCGCCAGAACTTTTTGCCGCGTGTGCTCAATGTTCAGTCTTGGTTCACGGGTCTCTGGATGACCTTCGGGATAGCATGCCGCTCCCGTGCACAGTTTGAATTCATCATGAACTAATGCGACCAGCTCGCTTGCGTAGCGAAAACTTGTTTGCGCTGAAAAGGGAGATTCGACATTCGTTTGCTGTTTTGGCGCGTCTCCTCGCAATGCCAGCACATTTTCAATGCCATTGAATTTGGCCTGCTTCAAAATTTCACGCAACTGCTCAACGGTAGAGCCAAGACAAGTCAAATGCATCATAGGAACAATATGAGTATCCGCGTAAATTTTGCTCACCAGCTCTAAGGTATGTTGGCGCGTTGATCCGCCTGCACCATACGTCACCGAGCAAAAATCAGGGCGAAGTGATTGCAACGATGTGATGGTTTGTTTGAGCCGCAACCAACCATTTTCTTCTTTGGGTGGAAAAAATTCAAACGAAAATACGGGTTGGTTTTTTGCCTTTTTGCACTCGAGAATTTCTTGGATACGCAGTGTCATTCGTTTTGAATTCCATATTTTGAAAACCTAAATATTGCCACTGATTCGTCAAGTTTTTATCTGGCGGTTAAAAAATGAAAAAATAAGCGAAAAAAATTTTCGTCTTCGCCACAACATTGTTAGCCTTAGTGCATGGAACATGTCTCATTCGATCCTCAGGAAAAAGTTTTGCACGCAATTTGTGCCCTTGACGGCAAGACACAAACTCTTCTAGGGCACGTAGCCGAAGCAGGTCGGCGGCTCAGTGATATCGAGCGCAAAATCCAGGAACTCGCACACTTTCGCGAAAAGTTCCTAGAATGGATGGCGCAGTACTCACGCCGCTTCGAAGAATCACGCAGCTATCAACAAGAATCGCGTGTGTCGTTCGAAACGGTGTTTTGTAAACTCGAAGATCTCGACCAAGATGTTCGCCTGCTCAAGGCGGCAGTACGTGATGTTGACAGGCGCTACGAAGTCCTCGAGAAAACCGAGATTCCACAAATCTTACCGGCATGGCACAAAGAAAGCGCCGAACGCTGAATCGCATCTCTCTGGCGTTTTGCTGATCGATAAGGCGCAAGGAAGTACCAGTTTTGCGGTGGTTGAAGCCGTACGCGAATTATTTTCTATTCAACGCGTGGGGCATTGCGGAACGCTTGATCCTCTCGCCACCGGCCTTCTCGTACTCCTGCTCGGTGAAGTCACCAAAGTCGCCAAATACCTTACTGATGAAGACAAGCAATATGAGGGACAGATTCGTTTAGGCATTCAAACAGATACCGATGACGCCGAAGGAAAAGTCATACACACTGCCGACGCAGGACAAGTTGAACTGATCACTGCACAGAAAGCCGCAAAAAAATTCATCGGACAAATTGTGCAAACCCCGCCGCGTTTTTCGGCACAAAAGCGCCAAGGCGTGCGCGCTTATGAACGGGCGCGCGCGGGTGAAACGTTTGAGACTGAAGCACGAACAGTGACAGTTCATGATCTCGAACTCAGTGATTTGAATCACCAACTTTTAAATTTTTCATGTCGCGTGGGCAAAGGAACCTACGTGCGTTCACTCGCGCGTGATCTCGGCATTGAACTGGGCGTGTTTGGCCACGTGTCTAATTTACGTCGAACCGCCTCCGGCGGTTTTCATTTACCTCAGGCGATCTCGATTGAAGCATTGTCTTCACTCACCATGGAAGAACGCATCACTCACGTTCGCTCCCTCGCTGAAGCATGGCAACCGCGACCCATGGTAACACTGAATGAAAATGATACCCTGCGCGTGCGTGAGGGGAAAAAAACGGCGATTCCCCGCGACGCCGCTTCTTCGAGTGACGAAGGCGCATCCATCGTTTTAGCCGTTACCGCCACATACACACCGGTTGCGATCGGTTCTCTCGTATGGGACCCTCCGACTCGAAGTTTCATATTTGCACCTGAACGAAATCTATTTTGTTAGCGGAGTCCTTAGCGTGTTGTAAAAAACCCATGAGCTTCGATCAAGAAGTTTTCTCAATCACTTCAGGCGCGGGAGTAATCAATTCATCTTCTAAAGGTTCGTCATCTTTTGTTCCTAGCTTATGTTTCTGCAAGCGATAACGCATCGAACGAAAAGTAAGGCCCAATACTTCGGCAGCTCGTTTTTTTTTGCCCCCAGTGCGCTCAAGTGCTTCACACAATAACTTATATTCGATTGCATCTAGCGTTTTTTCGAGAGAAAAGCCTTCGCTGGGCAGCGAAATTCGCTCCGTGTCGATGCTTGTCTCCGAGGTGAGGCTATGAGGTAGGACGGTGGTCCCCATGACAGGTCCTTCAGCGAGAGCAACGGCGCGTTCTAATATGTTTTCCAATTCGCGCACGTTGCCTGGAAATCGATAATCCAATAATATTTTCATCGCTTCAGGCGAAAACCCTTTGAGCTCTTTAGTTTGCTCTTTACCTAATTTTTGCACCAAGTGCTCAATCAGAATAGGAATATCTTCACGTCGTTCACGTAGCGGCGGCAAGCGGATTTGAATCACATTTAAACGATAAAAAAGATCTTCGCGAAAACGACTGTTTTTCACTTCTGCTTCCAGGTCACGATTGGTGGCAGCAATCACTCGCACGTCAACAGAAATCGATTCCGCATCCCCTAGCCTTTTGATCACACGTTCTTGCAACGCACGAAGTAATTTCACCTGCATGCTTTGGGGAAGTTCGCCAATTTCGTCGAGAAAAAGAGTTCCGCCTTGCGCCGCTTCAAATAAGCCTTCACGATCAGTTGCAGCACCGGTAAATGCTCCGCGTTTATAACCAAAGAATTCCGATTCAACGAGCGTTTCGGGAATGGCGCCACAGTTCACTGCGACAAATGCTTTCTGTGCGCGATCAGAAAGATTGTGAATCGCCCGCGCCACCAGTTCCTTACCCGTCCCACTTTCACCACAAACTAAAATATTTGTTTTATTTTTTGCGACCTTCTCAATTAAGGTAAACACCTGGCTCATCGCCGGACTTTTCCCCAACAAGGCGTCGCAAGAAGATCGTGTCGATAATTGTTTTTTCAGCGCGCGGTTTTCTTTGATCAAAGCTGTTTTTTCGAGTGCTTTTGAGATCACTAGCCGAATTTCAGTGAGTTTAAATGGCTTGAGTTGATAGTCGTAAGCGCCCAGTTTCATGGCCTCGATGGCATTTTCCATGGTGGCAAAGGCGGTGATCATCACCACTTGCGTTTCGGGTCGCGATTGTTTGATAAATTTGAGCAGATCCATGCCAGATCCATCGCCCAAGCGTAGATCCGTCACCACCAGATCAAACTCTCGATCCTTCAGCATGGCTTGAGCTTGTGCGATGGTTTCGGCCACCACCACGTGATGGCCTTCTTTTTTGAGTAAAATACCCAAAAACTCACGTATGGTTTGTTCGTCGTCAACGATGAGCACTGTCGCCATCGTTAGTTCGTCTCCGTGAAAATCATTTGACGGCACTCGCCATGGTAAATATAGGCAAATACATCGAAATTAAGATCGTCCCAATCAATCCACCCAAAACGACCAGCATCACAGGTTCGATTAATCGTGTCATGCCATCAACTGCATTATCGACTTCTTCTTCATAAAAATCGGCAATCTTGCTGAGCATTTTATCGAGGGCGCCAGTGGCTTCGCCCACTGCAATCATC
>Ga0207120_1151_pt1 | contig 13092 bp, 8 predicted proteins | sample Alteio_BWMinHeat_40_FD_153509 | JGI IMG/M metagenome (GOLD analysis project Ga0207120, IMG submission 153509) | Enriched cells from forest soil in Barre Woods Harvard Forest LTER site, Petersham, Massachusetts, United States -... | ecosystem: Environmental > Terrestrial > Soil > Temperate forest >...
AGTCACTGCATCCGGGGTTTCGAGAAATCTGAGTAGCGTTCAACCCATTCCCGTTGTTCGGGTGTATCAGGAACGGGGCAGCCCCTCGATTGTTCGATGGCGCGGAATGCAGTGTCCGGCGATAAACCCATCTTAACTAGCACACAAGCGGCGATGAGCGACGAACGCCCGATTCCCGCTCTGCAATGAATCACTACGGATTTGCAATTTCTTGAGTACTCCACCAACTGGTCCACCAACGCTGCGAACTCCGAAGGATGCGCTGGCAAAGAACGATCTTCGATTGGGAATGAGATGAAGAGCAAGCCGTTCCGAGCGCACTCTTGAGCTTCCGCAACTAGACCCAGTTCTTCAGCTTCGGAAGCAGTCAGGGCGGATACGATCACATCCACGCCTGCTTGCCGGAGCATGCTTAGATCATCGGGAAGCCAATCATTCCCGCGCGGTCGTGGCATGATTCCTAGGTGAACCGCCTCCCAGTTTATCCAGTAAAGACCCATATTGTGCGTCTCCTCCGTTCAGTAAGAAGGGAACTCGAAAGGTGGGGCAAGGGACGCAACAAGGAATGTAGCGTCGCGCAGCGGTTCAAAGCTAGTTGGGGTGGGAGACGGGGATTGAACCCGCGACATTCGGTGCCACAGACCGACGCTCTACCAGCTGAGCTACTCCCACCACCGTGCGACTGCCCTAGTTTACGCTAATTCTCACGCATGGAAAAGTGGGCGTGGCGTCTCATCTAAGTCACGGCCCGCCGCTAGAACAAGTGTGGGTAAAGTGTGGGTAAGAAAGGAATGGCCTTAGTAAACTCCGCCGGGACAACAGGAACTTCTAAACGTGCGCAATCCCTCAATATCACTTCTGATGCCATCTAAGAGTGCAAACCTCGTTCCGTGCGTACCGGAGATAGACTGTAATTTGAGGGGGACCTGCAGGTGTGCCAGGGGTTAGCAAGCTCACCGGTTCTGGCTAAGGTTCTGCGAACCAAGGTCTTGCCATGACTCACAAGGGACGAATTCTTGCGGATCGAATCATCGCCGTTCCCATGGCGTTTCTGTTCAACGGAATCGCGCGGGTGCTTGGCAGGTTATTGCGACGCGATCACTCAATCACATCGGAAAACGTGAAGGTAATCATTGTCGCCAAATTGATTGGCATGGGGAGCATTCTGCAATCAACGCCTCTGTTGAAAGCGCTAAAGCGGCGCTACCCCAACGCGAAACTCATATTCGTTACACTGAAATCCAATAAGGAACTGTTAACGCGGCTTTCGTGCGTTGACGAAATTCTTGCGCTAGATGACCGCACTCTGCTTGCGATGGGAGTAACCACTCTTCGGACAATTGCAACCCTCATTCGACGGCGAGCCGATTTGTACTTTGACCTTGAGGTTTATTCCGGGTTCGCATCACTTCTCGCGCTTTGCGCTGTTACGCGCAATCGCTTGGGGTTTTACCGCCACAGTGCAGCCTTCAAGAAAGGTATTTATACACACCTCGTCTATTTCAACGCGCGTATGCCGGTGCGGCAGTTATATCTTCAGCTTGGCCGAGTAGCAGGAGTCCCAGCCGGTCAAAGCGAAATTACGGGACCGATTCGAGTCGATGATGATGAGAGATCAGCGGTGCGTCGTCTCTTAGCCCAAACTCCCGGATGGCAGCCGGAAAGGCCCTATATCGTGGTCAATCCAAATGCGTCGGATTTGCTGCTGGAGCGACGTTGGCCAACTGAGAGCGTGATCAGAACCATCGGTCAGCTCGTGGAATCCGGAAAACAGATTGCGTTGATGGGAGCTCCGAATGAAGCCGAGTTCGTACAAAGTCTTTTCGAAGGTCTCACTCCCGATGTGCAGTTTCGAGTAGTCAATACTGCGGGACGCCTGACCCTCGGCGAACTCCTTGCGCTGCTTGAAGGTGCTGCCTGCATTCTTACGAACGATACGGGTCCAATGCATATGGCGATCGCGCTGGAGCGGCCAACCGTTTGCCTCTTTGGACCAGCGAACCCCGAACATTATGGGCAGGACTTGCCCTTTGTCGAGATTTTTTACGCACGCGTTTTTTGCAGCCCATGCCTGTACGAGGCTGACGAGCCCCCGTGCAATGGAAACAACATCTGCATGCAACGAATCGAGCCCGAAGCGGTGACCGAGGCAGTCCTGAGGCTCTCAGGTGCAGGTTTTCAGGCACAGTTTTTGCAAGCTCGTGAGTGGGTCCATTGCTTGCCATTAATCACCGAGGCGCCGGATGGGAGGCCTTTGGGCGTGGTGGTTAGGTCATCGTTGAAGTGAACCGAGGAGCCGCATGAGCGTTACTTCCATGACCGAAGCGGTTGCCGACTTCGCGAATGCACCCGGATCTCAGAAGCCAAGTGGCGCCTCCCACGAGAGTCAAAGCACAGCCCCACTATGGATCGCGCGAGCAGTAATAGTCAGCGTGGCTGGGGCGCTGGCTTGGTACACGTGGGGCCATTGGGGAGACTTCCAGATCGACAATGGAAGAGAGCTTTACGTTCCTGCGGAAATTCTTAAAGGAAAGCTACTGTTCCGCGACCTTTGGTACATGTATGGGCCTCTTGCACCGTATCTGAACGCGCTGCTGTTCCGAATTTTCGGTGTTCATCTAACCGTGCTGTATGTTTTCGGTCTGGCGTTGACGATAGGTACTGCCGTTGTAACATTTGAAATCGCACGCTTCTTCAATCTCGGGATAGTCGGTAGCACGGTCCCGGCCCTGTTTTTGCTAGTAGAGGCGTTCTACCCGTTCATATACAACTTCGTCTTTCCATACAGTTATGCGGCCGCGCTGGCGGCATTTCTCGGATTGGCATGCCTCTATTTTGCATTGCGCCACGCTTCCAGTTTACGCACGCTGCACCTCGGATTGGCAGCCCTATTGGGCGGTCTTGTCATTCTGACGAAGCAGGAAATCGGCTTTGCGTGCTTGGTGTTGCTAGGTTTCGAGATCGCGGCCAGTTATCTGTTGCGGCGTTCGATGTCCGAGTTACTTCGAAATATCGCCGTGTGTTTTGCAGGTCTCTTGCCCGCATTGGCTGGCTATGCATGGTTTGTCCGGAAACTCTCTGCCAAAGTGATCTTTTTTGAGAACTGGATTTCGACGCCTGGAACGTACTTCATGCGCACGTTCGCGAAAATCACGATGCCGTTGCAAGGTTTTCGCTTTGTGCCGTCTGAATTGCTGGAGGCGATGGAATTCACGCTGCTAGGTGTGACCCTGTGGGCTCTCGTTGCGTGTGTGGTCGTATCTGCGGTCAAAAAACTAGGGCTAAGCTCACGTTTGTCGATTGCGGTAGCGGCCTTTGCGAGTCTCTCCCCCATGTGGGCTTCAGCATTGGTATTCGTGATCTTGTTTCCTTTGGGAGTAGTCGGGGATCCCGGCTGGGCGACGCGCTTCCTGCTTGTCCCTCTGATCCAAGGGATTTGTCCAAAGGGAATATTCTTCCTCGTCCTATTTTTTACAATTCACGCGCTCTGGAAGTTGCGGAGACCACCGGGCAGCGCACTGGTTGTTCAAGAAGCAGGGCTTGGAATATATGCCAGTTTGGTCGCCGTGCGACAGATGATGGAACTTCAACCTACAGTCGTCAAGTGCTCTGTTTTTTTTAATGTTCCCGCTTTCGTAATTTTTGTCATCTTGGTTTACAGAATTATTCGCTGGGCGTGCCGATCACGGTCGTTGGATACGAGGCGTAGTGATTTAGTGGCAGGGAGCCTGTTGGCCGCTGAAGCTGGGTTGTTGTTTCTCCTGTTTTTTCCGAAACCCCAGATGCTTCCAACGCAGTTAGCTACGGAATACGGAAGTTTTTACACCAGATCCGACGTCGCGACTCTGTTTCCACAAATCATTTCCTTTATGAAGGCACATACGCGCAACGGGAAGGACATTCTGGTATTGCCGGAACCGCCGAGCCTGTATGTTTTCGCTGGGATGGAGGCTCCCAGCCGATGGTATTCGCTAGTGCCGGGATATCTGGCGCCGGAGCAGGAGCAAGAGTTCATCAATGAAGTGGCCTCCAATCAAGTGCGGTACGTTCTGATTGCGAATCGCAACTTGACTGAATACGGAGTGCGGGGTTTCTTGAACGATGGCTACAATCACTCGGTTTATCGATGGATTATGGAGAATTATGTGAAGGTCGGTCAATTTGGGCCGCTAGCTGCTGCACCGTACCCTCCTTACATCGTGTGGGTGTTCGAAAAGAAGGAGCTCGAGCGATATCACTGAACGGAAAGCATTACGGGGAAGTGAGATTCTTTCCCGGTCGTCCAGGAGATCCGGCGAGACGAATTTGGCCTCGCCATTCTCGAGTGGCTCAGATTCCGTCAGTTAAAAGAACGTGGTCCGCCACAGACTGTTAGGTTCCGAACGTCTCAGACTACTCTGGTTTCGCTCGCTGATGGCCTGCTTTGACTAACGGTAACCACCCTTCGTGCCCGTTGCAAGCTGGATACCTCAGCCGTAACGCACGTCTCAACACTTCTCCTGCCTTGCTAAACTAACTCCCTAGGAACACGCGTCTCCGCGCATGAGCTCCCATCAAACGGACCGGCACCATTTCGAGCGGCAGATTGTCTATGCGCGCCCGATTTTTATTTTGCTGGCGCTGCTCGCCGTGCTTGAGCAGCCGCCCTCGCGCGGAGCACACCGTTCCGCTTCTTTTCTAATTGCTTATCTGATCGCCGCGCTTCTCGTTACGCAGATCGAACGCCTGCTGCGCAAACGTTCCTGGCACTTGCCCTTGGCCTGCGATCTTCTCGCTCTGGGCATCTTCATGTACATCAGTCCTTCCACGGTTCCGGTTTGGTTTCCGTACATGTTCCTCTGTTACGCAGCGGGCATTCGCTGGGGCCTGGAACTGACGCTGCCGCTGGCCGGTGCGCTCTCGCTGATCCTTGTTTTGCTCACTGCCGTGAAAGGCGACATTCATTGGATGCGCGTCGTCTCCTGGCTCGGCCTCACCGCCGGCACATTTGCGGGTGGCGCAGGCCTTGCTTTTCTGGGCGATCGCAACCGCCATTTCGCGTTGCAAATCGAGTTCTTTTCGCGCATCAGCGCGACGATGCAAGTGGATCAAGGGCTGGCCGAATCGCTGCGCCTGTTCCTCGAAGAGTTGGCGAACACCTTCAGCGCGGAAGAGGCTCTCTTGCTCTACCGCGATACTGATCTCGAGCGCATATTCCTCTGGCGCTTGAAAGCGGGTGAGAGTGAGCGCCTGGTTCCGGAGAGCATGCCCCTTTCCCGCACCGACGGCTTCCTCCTGGATGATATGGATGCCACCATCTGCTGGAACTCGCTGTCTGGACCCGGCTTCGGGTTTGGCTGGGACCGGCGCGATGGACGGATTATCAAGAACCTTCCCCGGCTGCCCGGCCCGGCTCAGCAGGAGCTGAAAGTCGCCTCTTTTGCCACCGTGGCCTTCGAGCAAGGAGGCCAAGCGACCGGCCGGATCTTCCTGCTAAACGGCCGTAAGCCATTCCAAAAGCAGGATTTAGCTTGGCTCGAAAGCATCGCCGCTCATGTGTCTCCCGCTCTCGAAAACATCTTTCTTTTGAGGCACTTACGCGCCCGCGCCATCGAAGCGGAGCGCAGCCGCATTGCTCGCGACCTCCACGATGGGATACTTCAAACCCTCCTGAGCATTGAAATCCAGCTGGATGTCTTGCGGCGCCGGCTTCCCGCCGCCCCTGACCAGGCCGTCAGCGGCCTTGCCAGTCTCCAGCAGACCGTCAAGAACGAGGGTGCAGAGCTCCGCCAGACCGTCACAGACCTCCGGCCGCTCCGCGTGCAGAGCGCCGATCTGGTCGACCTGATGCGCGGATTCGCCGAACGCTACCGCAACGAATGCACAGTCGCACTTGATTTGCTGATCGATTCGGCCCAGCTGCGCGCTCCCGACCGCGTCTGCCGGGAGATCTTCCAGATTTACCGAGAAGCACTCAACAACATAAAAAAACATGCCAAGGCTTCCCATGTCGTGGTAAAACTGTCGCAGGATGACAGCCGTCTAGTACTCGTAGTGGATGATAATGGCGAGGGGTTTAGTTTCGCCGGTAGGTTCACCGGCGATGAGTTAGATCGATTGCGGTTGGGTCCCATTTCCATTAAGGAGCGCGCGCGTACCGTGGGCGGGGTTTTGACCGTAGAGTCGAACCCGGGGCATGGAGCGCGTCTCACAATAGAAGTTCCGCTCGGTTGATATGGCTAAGACAACAAAACAGCAGATACGGGTACTACTAGCCGATGACCACGCGATCTTTCGCGATGGCCTGAGGAAGCTTCTTGATGCCGACGAAGACATCACCATCGTCGGTGAAGCCCAGAACGGCGCGGAGTGCATCAAGCTCCTCGCCAAGCTCAAGCCCGACATTCTTCTCCTCGATTTGCGCATGCCGGATAAAGACGGCTTGGCCGTTCTCGAGGAAGTCAATTTCGATACACTGCCCACGCGCGTCGTCGTCTTGACCGCCGCGGAAGACGATCGCGACGTTGTTCGCGCCATGCGCCTCGGCGCGCGCGGTGTCGTCTTGAAGCAGTCCGCCACCGATCTCCTCGTGAAAAGTATTCATCGCGTGCATGCCGGTGAAATCTGGCTCGACAACCGCATGACCGCCGAGGTCATGAAAGCGTTTTCCAAATCCAGCGAGTCCGGCCCGCGCCGCGAAAAGCCATTGCTTAGCGACCGCGAGAAAGAAATCGTGCAACTCGTCGCACAGGGATTCCGCAACAAGGAAATCGGCGAAAAGCTCTTCATCTCCGAACAAACCGTCAAGAACCATTTGCATAACATCTTCGACAAGCTCGGTGTCTCCGACCGCCTCGAATTGGCGTTGTATGCCATTCATCATCGGCTGATTGATCAATCGTAAGTGCTTCCCGGTTCCTGACGGGAAGAGCGGGTTGTTCGGGGGCCCACCGCTCGGCCCGCCATCCGTCGCCGCCTCATCAACCATCTCTTGATCATTTTCTCTTTGCAGGAGCCCAATAGTTTGCGCCCTATTTCGTTGCGCCCCCATGCCTGCTCCCCGCTCGTGATGAGAGCACGGGGATTAAGGTTTTTACCCTAGTAGTTATTGCGGTATTTGCTTGCTATCGCTTCTATCCAATGGTAACTACATTCTCCCGTGTCCCCGGGGCTGCAGAAGTTCCTCTTGAATCAGTTGCGTGGGCGGGGGGTTCATGAGACTCCCAAAATCAAGCTTGCGTCACGGTGCTTTGCTCTTTGTTTCCATCCTGGCATTCCCTTTCTCGCGTGCGGTGGCACAGACTGCAAACTTCCCCGCTCGTATTACCCAGGCCTTGGATGAAAAGAATCTCGTCACGTTGCAGGGAAACGTCCACCCGCTGGCCCGCTCGGAGTTCGACCGGGGTGTTCTGCCGGATGGGCGCCCGATTGGCCGGATGTTGTTACTCCTGCGGCGCGGCACGGAGCAGGAAGCGTCGCTCACGCACCTACTTGACGATCAGCAGAATAAGAGCTCGCGGAGCTATCACGCATGGCTAACCCCGGAGGAGTTCGGCAAGCAATTCGGTGTGGCTGATGCCGACATTCAGGCGGTGACGGCGTGGCTGACGTCGCGGGGATTTACAGGAATAAAGGTGGGTCCGGGTCGCCAAGTCATCGAGTTCAGCGGCACAGCCGGCGATGTGCGCAGTGCGTTTCGCACGGAAATTCGCCGTTTCGTCGTTGACGGCAAAGAATACACCGCGAACGCTGGGGATCCTCAGATTCCCGCGGCGCTGGCTCCAGTAGTCGCGGGCGTCGTATCGCTGCACAACTTTCCTCGGAAGTCTCACGCGAAATTCCTTGGACAGTTCCGTCGTACTGCCGGCAAGACGGGCCTGGAACCGCTCTTTACTTTTCCCAATCCATTTAGTGGCATGAATTTCTATGCCTTGGGTCCGGGGGATTTCGACACGATCTATAACTCCAAGCCATTAATCGCTGCAGGAAACGACGGGACGGGACAATCCATAGCTATCGTCGGCGAGACCAACCTCAAGGTCCAGGACGTGCAACAGTTTCGAAAAATGTTCGGGCTGCCGGCGAACTTCGATTCCACCAATGTGGTTTTGAACGGAGAAGACCCAGGCATAACTTCCGTTGGCGAGGAAGGAGAGGCGGATCTGGATGTCGAGTGGTCGGGAGCGGTGGCGCCCGGAGCAACGGTAAAGTTTGTTGTATCGGCTTCGACGCCGGCCTCAGCTGGAATCGATCTTTCGGCTCTGTACATCGTGGAGCACAACTTGGCCGGAGTCATGAGCGAGAGCTACGGTGACTGCGAGAGAGACCTGGGCAGTGCGGGAAACGCCTTTTACAACAGCCTGTGGGCGCAGGCAGCAGCGCAAGGGATTACGGTGGTTATTTCGTCTGGAGACGGCGGATCAGCAGGCTGCGACAACTTCAACAGGCCGCAGCCTGCCACACAGGGCCTGGCGGTCAGCGGATTGGCGTCGACACCGTTCAACGTCTCGGTTGGCGGGACGGATTTCGATCAAGTCAACAATTGGACGGCGTACTGGAATCCGACAAACGATCCTACTGGAACGTCCGCGAAGAGTTACATCCCAGAGATACCTTGGAGTGAGAACTGCGCGCAGATTGGGTTGACGGGTTGCGGAGCAACCGCGCCGAGTGGTTCCGTGAACATTGTGGCGGGGAGTGGCGGAGCGAGCGGTTTGTATGGAAAACCCAAGTGGCAGATGGGCGTGGTGGGTGTGCCGAATGACAACCTAAGGGATCAGCCTGACGTTTCCTTGTTCGCAAGTCCGGGGTTTGATGGAACGGGATACGTCTATTGCCAGGGCGACCAAACCCTTTCCGGCGCGGCGACTTGCGACTTAAACGCTGGAGTTCTGGATTTCGGGATTATCGGCGGAACCTCGGCGTCGGCGCCGGCTTTCGCGGGAATCATGGCGCTTGTGAACCAGTACCAGGCCGCCCATGGAGGCTCGAATCGACAGGGGAACGCAAATTACGTTCTGTACGCTTTGGCGAAGAAAGCGGGCGCGAGCTGCACCTCCAGCGCAACAGAAGCTGCTGGCTGCGTTTTCAACGACGTGACAAAGGGAAATAGCTTCTTGCCCACCGGGGCGCCCGGCGTCGGAACAAACAGCGTGCCCTGCCAGGGAGGTTCACCAAATTGCAGTGTCAATCCCGTCGGCAGCACCGGTGTGCTCGTTGATCCCAGTCACACAGAAGTGGAGGCATGGACCGCGACCGCTGGCTACGACATGACCACAGGGTTGGGCACAGTCAATGTGAATAATCTGGCAACGAACTGGGGTAGTGTTTCAACAATTCCGACGACCACTTCGTTGACCCTTTCGCCGACCACCGGAATCACCCACGGTGCCGGCGAAAATGTGACTGTCGGCGTCACCGTGAAAGCGAATACTGGAACGGGCGTGCCTGCTGGCGACGTGTCGTTGATCGCGACGTTCCCGGATGGAACGACCCAAGGGTTTGATCACTTCACGCTCAGCAGTGGGGCAATTAGCGGGGCGAATACGCAAAGTTTGCCAGGCGGCGCCTACAACGTGGTTGCTCACTACGCTGGAGATGGGACGAACGCCCCGAGCGATTCTTCTCCGGTCTCCGTTACGGTCAGCCAAGAGGGAAGTCAGACGTTCATCGTTGTTCCGGCGTTTGGTATGCCCATCAATGGAAACGCGAGCTCCCTGGTTTACGGCTCGAGCTACATCATTCGAATGTACGTGACAAACTCGGGCGCGGCTCCCAATCCTTCAGGCCCGCCTTCGCCGCTCTGCGCAAGCGTGAACCAGATGACGTGCCCGACGGGCACGGTAACGCTCACCGACAACGGTACTCCCGTGGATCAGGGTACGTTTCAATTGAACAACGCGGGCTACACACGTGATCTGCATCCCTTCCTGACTGGCGGAACTCATCCGCTGGTTGCTCAGTATAGCGGCGACAGCAGCTATGTGAAGAGCACTTCGGCCACGGATACCATCACGATCACGCCCGCCCAAACCACAACCGATTTTACTTCGAGTAATTTTTATACGATTGTAGGCCAGAGTATCGGGCTCTCGGCCAATGCAGCGACTAGCGTGCCAGGAGGAGCGGCTCCCACTGGTACCTTTAACTTCTTTGACGGAAACACTCCCATTGCCGGTACGGTCACCACAACCTCATCGCAGGGAAATATCCCTGGCTACAGTCCATACATATCCGGTGGCATCGGTGCGATCTTTTCCGCTCTTGGAAAACACAGCATTACGGCGACTTACACCGGCGATGTCAATTACGCTCCCTCGACCACCGCCAGCCCCATCCAGGTTACGGCGCAATACTTGGAGACCCCCAGCATCTCGGTTGATTCAAGCAGCGTGCTTTATGGAGCGCCGGTCAAAGTCACAGCCACAGTGGTGACCAACCACACAAGTCCGCCGCTAGCCGGCACCATTAGCTTTTACAGTCCATTCACCGCGACCAGCGGGCCAGTCACAACAGCCCTGACAACAGATGGAAGCGGCAACCAGGTTATGACGGCTAGCTACTCCACGACTCCGCAATCCACCGAATACATCACCGCCACTTATGGCGGGGATCCAAACTATACCGACGGTTCGAGTACAGTATGGATTAGCGTCAACATCCCTGATTTTAGCCTCAGCGTACCCAGCGCTCCTTTCACCATCACGGCCGGACAGTCAGGGACTCTACAGATCAGTGTGGTGCCGGCGAGCAACAACGCGAGTCCCGTGACGCTCTCGTGTGGGGGAAACCTGCCGATCAGATATTCGTGTAGTGTGCAGCCTGCGACGGTAAACTTGGCGAACGGCGCGACCTCCACCGCGACGCTGACTGTTTCCCCGTCTCCTTCGGGTACCGTTGTCACTGGCAAAGCCACGAGTTTTAGACATGCAAGCATCCTGACTATTGGGACAAATTCCCTGTGGCCTCTTAGCCTTGTGAGCGGTCTAGCGACTCTGCTGGTTCTCGGATGGCCGGGAAGGCGAAAGAGGTTGCGCGCCGCCCTCGGACTCGGAACGGTATTTGCCATCAGCGTCATGCTCGGCTGCGGCGGAGGTACAAGCTTCAGCGGTGGCGGTGGAGGAGGTGGCGGCACAACGCCCCAAGCAACCTCCACAACAGTCACTAGCGACAGTGGCAAGGTCGCTGCGGGCGGTTCCCTGACGCTGACCGCGAAGGTCACTGGAGTCAACAAGCCAACAGGCAGCGTAACGTTCTCGAACGGGAATCAATGGCTCGGGACTGCCAATCTGGGGACGGATGGCACCGCGCCGCTGACAACCACTCTGCCCTTCCCGGGAACATACGGAATCACTGCCGTCTACTCGGGTGACGCGTTGAATCTGACTTCTACTTCCTCCTCGATCCAGGAGTTGGTCACGGGAAGCACGGTCATGCAATTAAGCGCTCAGACCAGCGCGTTATTCCATGCCGTTAATGTAACTGTAACCCTGCAATAGCGGCCTCGACCTCCTCTGGCCTGTACGCCAATTCCCATCCGATAGTCCCTATTTTCGTCCTCGTCCTAGTACGTCGGTACTTCTTAATGTCGAACCGTTTTTGTATCCGGAGTCCTATTGTTCCCTGGTCCTTACCCGGATACACTCTCCCTTCGATCAGGAGGACTTCTTTGACTGGTTCCGAACGACGCACTACCCAGCGCTTTTCCATGCGCCTGCCCCTCACCGTGCGCTGGACCACGGGCGCGGCGGTTGGTGAAACAAGCACCGAGTCACGGGACGTCAGCTCCCGCGGTGTCTATTTCTTTCTTTCTAAGGATGTTAGGGAAGGCTCGCCCGTTGAGATTCTTCTGACCCTCCCCAACGAGATCACTTTGGCCGGACCAGTACGCGTCCGGTGCCTCGGCCGCGTGCAGCGCACCGAGCCTCGCGAAGAAGGCGCCATCGGCGTGGTTGCCGCCATCGAGCGCTACGAATTCCTTCGCGGCGACGAAGATAAGTAGACCGTATCGGGAAGGGAAGTCCCCCGCTTCCCGGTTCACAGCCGCCCAAGCTTTGGCGGCGGCAACAAATCCGCAGGCCGAACATGCAACGCTTTCACGCTCCTGCGGCCACAAGACTTCTTGAAGAGCTTCCTGCCCTCGCGGCGGGAGGCATTCTTGACGAGTTTCTTGCTCGCTCACTGCGGAGGCGGGCAGGATAAGCCGGGGTGCCTTGGCCCCTCAGCGAAGCTACCCCGGCACTGTTTTTTCGTTCAGCAGCCTAGTCACATCCTTCAAGCCAAGTTTTTCTCCATTCCTTACTTCCTTACCTCCTTACTTCCACTCCTGTTTTCGGATCATCCATCCTCGCACGTTGTACCCCGGGCTATCTGCCTTTTCCCCTATCTCTCTGACTCGGAAGCCGAGGCCGAAGCTTTCCTGCGGCGAGCCTCGCCAGTACACGGAAGCGCCCGCTGAGTTCCCCTGTGCTCAAACGCCCCTCGCGGCAGAGCCAGCGGAGATAATCCTCGGCCCGCCGCTCCCCCTTCTGCGAGTTACATTCCGCGCACGAGGACACCAGGTTGCGGTAGCCATTGCGCCCTCCCCGGACACGCGGTACCACATGGTCGAGGCACCGCACCATCGGCCTCAGTCGGCGCAAGCAATAAAAGCAGAATCCGCCCTCGCGCGCGTGGATCGCCTCGCGCAGCGCCCGGGTTTCCAGGAAATCCGCCTTCTCGAGATCGCCCACGCCAGGCAGACGCACCGCGGCGCGCGCTGCGATTTTGCACGCGCCCAAGGAGCGAATCTCCTCGGGCAAGCGCACTTTGACCACGTGACCCGCTCTGCTCCGTTCGGCCAGGCGCAGAGCGCCTTTGCCAATCAGGCGCCGCACCGCCTTGCGTGCCGCGAAGCAGGAAACGCATGCGCCGCGAGCGAGCCACAGAATGGAAAATCGAAGCTCCAGCCTTCCCTCGAGCCGGCTGTGCCGCAGCAGATGCGAATACACCGCCCGGTCGAACACCGACAGGTGCAGCCGCGGCACCGCCAAGTCTTCCATTTGTTTCCACACCTGTACCGCGTTGAGTTTTTGGTTTTTCATGTTCAGTGTCCGAGTCAGAAAGTCCGTAGCT
>Ga0207120_1153_pt1 | contig 13036 bp, 12 predicted proteins | sample Alteio_BWMinHeat_40_FD_153509 | JGI IMG/M metagenome (GOLD analysis project Ga0207120, IMG submission 153509) | Enriched cells from forest soil in Barre Woods Harvard Forest LTER site, Petersham, Massachusetts, United States -... | ecosystem: Environmental > Terrestrial > Soil > Temperate forest >...
GCAAATCAGTCGCGATCACTGGTTGCTCGCCAAGATGTCGTGCGGCGATTTCTCCGACAAGCCCATGCAGGTAAACCGCGGCGGCTATCGCCCGGTCCAGATCCTTCGGAAACTGAGCTGCGAAACCGGCAGTCATTCCAGTCAGAATATCGCCAGTACCGCCAGTCGCCATCGCCGGAGATCCCGTTGGATTGATCCATACGCGGCCATCCGGGAAAGCAATCACGGTGCCTTCGCCCTTCAGTACCAAGGTGACTCCGCGTTCGGTTGCCAGCGCCCGTGCAATACCGATACGATCCGCCTGAACTTCGGCAATCGTCTTCCCTGTCAGTCGGGACAGAAGATCCGGTGTTCCACATCGACCTCTATCGTCTTGACGAGCCGCGCCAGGTGGAAAGTCTCGGGTTGGACGATATGTTCGGGAGCGGCGCGTTGGTCCTGCTGGAATGGGCTGAGCGATTCCCTTCGCTGATGCCAGCGCAGCGCACGGAAATCCGGTTACGGACGGTCTCTGAGGATGAGCGCGAGATAACCGTTACACATATTCCGCAAATGTCCGTTTGATTTCAGCCATGACGTCGTCTGCGGGTCTGGCCCAAAGCGCCTCATTCATGATTTCGACTTCAACAGGACCGGTGTAGCCGGACGCTTCGACGGCTTGGCGGAGTCTGCGTAATTCGATAACCCCGGAGCCCATCATGCTGCGGGCCGCAAAAATACCTGGCAGGGGCACAGCCCAGTCGGACACATGGAACGCGAGGATTCGGCCGGCACAGGTTTTCACCTTGTCGTAGACGTAAGGATCCCACCAAATGTGAAAAGCATCGAGCGCCAGGCCTACATCGCCCGCGTCGAACCTCTTCGCCAACGCCATGGCCTCATCGACCAGGCAAATCACACTGCGGTCCGCAGCAAACATGGGATGCAGTGGTTCGATTGCCAGTTTGATGCCGCACGCACGGGAATGGTTCACGATGGCCGCGATACCGTCTGCCACCATGCCACGCGCGGCATCGATGTCACGATCCGGCGCCGGACCACAGACCAGGACGAGGACATCTGTCCCGAGCGTTGCGGCTTCGTCAATGGCGCGAAGGTTGTCCTCAATCTGTTGGGCCCTCGCCTCTGGGGTAGGGGCGGGGAAGTAGCCACCTCTGCACAGGCCCGAAACACGCAGACCAGAATCGCGAATGATCTTCGCGCTCTCGGCCAACCCGAGCTCCGCAACCTTGTTCCGCCATGGTGCGATCCAGCCCACCTGATGTCGCACGCAGAGGTCAACACATTCCTTTAACGAATACCTGTTCAGCGTGATCTGGTTCAGGCTGAGCCTGGTTAAGATGTCGCTCATTGGATACCGGCCAGTTCCAGCAGCAGGCCCATCCGATGACACGCGAGATCCGGATCGAGCAAGACACCGGATTCTTCGGCGAGGACTAATAGTTTTGCCAGATGCGAAATGCTGCGGGCACTTTGTACCGCGCCGAGCATGTGGAAGTGTTTTTGTTGCCCATTCAGCCAGGCCAGAAATACAATGCCGGTTTTATACAGGTAAGTGGGCGATTGAAAAATGTGGCGTGAGAGTTCAAGCGTGGGAGAAAGGATCTTGCGGAAGCCATCGAGGTTACCGCCATCGAGGGCTTGTATGGCAGCAGATGCCGCCGGAGCAATGCCATCGAAGATGCCGAGCAACGCATCGCTGTGGTGCGCGCCATCGCCCGCAATCAGTTCATCGTAATTGAAATCGTCACCCGTGTACATCCGCACACCGGCGGGAAGAAGGCGACGCATATCTTCTTCGCGTTTCTTGTCCAGCAGGGAGATCTTGATTCCGTTTACGCGGGAGACGTTACTCTTGATGACGCTCAGGCACGCTGCCATGGCTGCATCGAGATCAGCGGTGCCCCAGTAGCCGGCCAGTTTCGGATCGAACATGTCGCCGAGCCAGTGCAGGATTGCAGGTTGACGTAACTGTCCGAGGATCCGCGAATAGATGGTCGCGTAATCATCGACCGAGTGTGCAGTTCGCGCGAGTGCGCGGCTGGCCATCAGGATGACTCTGCCGCCCTGGTTTTCGACAAAACCGCATTGCTCTTCGTAAGCCGCCGCGATGTCTTCGAGCGTGACCGACTGGTTCTCCGGAAGATGATCGGTACCTGCGCCGCAGGCGATTAAGCCGCCGGTAGCTCTTGCATCAGCAAGGGCGCGCGTAATCAACTCCTGGGCTGCCGGCCAACTGAGGCCCATGCCGCGTTGGGCTGTGTCCATCGCTTCCGCAACGCCGAGACCCCAGTCCCACAGGTAACGGCGGTATGCCAGGGTGGATTCCCAGTCGATGGCCGAGCCCGTTTGCGGATTCTGCTCCGCAAAAGGATCTGCCACAACGTGCGCTGCTGAATAAGCAATTCTCGACTTTAATCCGGCGAGCGGACGTTTGTACTCACATGCCCGGGCAATATTACGTCGTAGGAGTTTGCCGTCGAGAGGGAGAAGGAGTTCAGGCATTAGGTCAGGCCTTCTTTCCTGGAATGGTTAATGCCGGCACATCCATCCAGCGACCGGTGCGAGACGATTCGAGCGACAGTTCCGCCAGTTGCACGCCTTTCGCGCCTTCGAGCAAGTCATGAGTATACGGCGTTCCCAGTACAACGTGCTTCAGGAACATCTCCCACTGGACTTTAAAGGCATTGTCGAAGGACGCATTGTCCGGCACTTCCTCCCAGCCAGCGCGGAAGTCGATCGGATTCGGCACGTCCGGATTCCATACAGGCTTCGGAGTGTTGACACGATGCTGCGAGCGGCAATTGCGCAACCCCGCAACGGCACTGCCTTCCGTTCCATCGACCTGCATCTCAAACAACTCGTCACGATTGACGCGGACGGTCCAGGAAGAGTTGAACTGCGCGATGATACCGCCTTCGAGTTCGAGGCAAGCGTAGGCGGCATCGTCAGCGGTAGCCTTGTAAGGCTTGCCGGCTTCGTCCCAACGCTCCGGAATATGAGTCACGGCGAGACAATTAACGCGCTTCACGGCGCCAAAAACGTGATCGAGCACGTAGCGCCAGTGACAAAGCATGTCGACGGTAATGCCGCCGCCATCCTCTTGCCGGTAATTCCATGACGGGCGCTGACCGGGTTGCAAGTCGCCTTCGAAAACCCAATAGCCGAATTCGCCACGTATGGAGAGGATGCGTCCGAAGAAGCCGCTGGCGATCAGACGTTTCAGCTTCATGATGCCGGGCAGAAACAGCTTGTCCTGTACGACGCCGTGCTTCACTCCCTTTTCGTTGGCGAGTCGTGCCAGTTCCAGAGCTTCGCCGACTGTTTCGGAGATTGGCTTTTCGCAGTAGACGTGTTTGCCAGCGAGAATGGCGGAAGTTACGTCGGCTACGCGGCGCTGCGTTGTCTGGGCGTCGAAATAGACGGTGTTTTGCGGGTCGGCGAAACAGGAGGCGAGATCCGTCGTCCATCGAGTGATGCCGTGGGTTCCGGCGAGGAGGTTGAGTTTGTCTTCATTCCGGCCAACCAGGACCGGGTCCGGCATCAGCGCCGTGCCATCGGGGAGCAGGACGCCGCCCTGATTGCGGATCGCGACAATGGAGCGCACCAGGTGCTGATTGGTGCCCATACGGCCCGTGACGCCGTTCATAATGATGCCTATCTTCTGTTGTTTCATGGTTTATGGCGCCAGTCTTAAGTCGCAGCTCAGGGCTGCTTCGAAAAGTATCTCATTACACAAGGGCACGGCGATAACCGGGCGGTATTTCCAAGGTACTGTGGTACTATGAGGGTTCATTCGCAGTTAGTCCTCGCCTTGCATTTTTAACAACTTACATGAATCTTAGGTCTCTTTTTAGTTTATTTTCGTCTGACCTTGCCATCGATCTAGGCACCGCCAACACCCTTGTGTTCGCGAAGGGAAAAGGCATTGTTGTCAACGAACCTTCCATCGTCGCGTTGAACAAAACGACCGGCGAAATCGAAGCCGTCGGCAAGGAAGCCAAGGAGATGTTGGGCCGGACGCCCGGCAACATTGTCGCCATCAAGCCGATGAAAGACGGCGTCATCGCTGACTTTAAAGTCACCGAGAAGATGCTGAATTACTTCATCCACAAGGCTCACAACCGGAAGATGCTGGTGCATCCACGCATCGTGATCGGGGTGCCCAGCGAAATCACCCAAGTGGAAAAGCGCGCGGTTATGGATTCGGCGTATCGTGCCAAGGCGAGCGAAGTGCATCTGGTGGAGCAGGCCATGGTGGCGGCGATTGGTGCGGGTCTGCCCATCACTGAACCGGGCGGCAACATGGTGGTGGATATCGGCGGCGGAACTACCGACATTGCCGTAATTTCGCTCTCAGGTATTGTTTACTCGCGCTCCGTCCGCATCGCAGGCAACGAAATGGACGACGCCGTGATGCAGTACATGAAGCGGAAACATAATCTGCTGATCGGCGAGCGTACGGCGGAACAGATCAAGATTCAGATTGGCTCGGCATTCGCTCTGGATCGTCCACTGACTATGGAAGTCAAGGGCCGCAATCTGATCGAAGGCGTGCCGAAGACGGTAGAAATCGACGACTCGGAAGTTCGCGAAGCACTGTCAGAATGTATCGCGACTATCGTCAATGCGATTCGCGTGGCTCTGGAACGGACACCCCCGGAACTCAGCGCAGACATCAGCGATCGGGGCATTGTTCTCACGGGTGGCGGCGCTTTGATCAAGAATCTGGATAAGCGCATTCGCGAAGAAACAGGTCTGCCCGTTTCGATTTCCGATGATCCGCTGGCATCGGTCGTACTGGGTACCGGCAAAATGCTGAGCGACTTTAAGTTGCTTCGGCGTATTTCCATCGACCAGTAATTGAGAGACAATCGGTAACGGGACCTCTCTTAGCCCATGGAATCGCTACTTCACCGGTATCGGAATATCACCGTACTGTTCGTAGCGATTATTGCCCAAATTGCCGCAATTGCGTGGCAGGTCAGGCAGGATAACGACGTGCCTTTATTGCGGGTATGGGCCGTGAGCGCGGTTACTCCGGTTGCTACCGCTATAGAGAGCGTGCGCTCCGGAGCTTTCGGAGTATTCGGCGATTTCTTTACCGCGCACGGATCCCGCGATGAGAGTCGCAATCTACGCAAGCAACTGGGCGATCTCCGACTGCGAAACAGACTCCTCGAAAACGAATTGTCGGCTGCGGAAAAGGCCGGTGCGCTGGCCGGATTCAAGGCTCAGACCCGTTCGACGCTGATTGGCGCGCACGTGATTGGGACTACTACCGGGATGGGAACGCGGTCGGTTCTCATTGACCGCGGTTCTTTATCGGGAGTCAGGCGCGGTATGGCTGTAGTGACGCCGGACGGCATTGTGGGACGTGTGTTGGAAGTTTATCTCTCCGCAAGCCAGGTGCTCTCGGTGACGGACGCGGGTTTTGCGGCTGCGGTGGAATCGCAAAAGAACCACACGCGCGGCGTTATGAAGGGCATGGGCAGCAGTTCGGCCAAGGTTGATTATGTGCCGGGTGGTCAGAAGGTGGAGAAGGGGGAAGTGTTTTATACTTCCGGGGAAGACCGCATTTTCCCGCGCGGCATGCCTGCCGGCAAGGTGACGGGAGTTGAAGACGGGCCGACGTTCCAGACCATCTACATTGATCCGTTTGGGGCTGATGCAGCGCCGGAAGAAGTCTTCGTGATTTCGGATCCGGTGCATCAGGAAATCCCCAATGTTCCCGCGACTGATACGCCGGTTTTCCTGGCTCCCGATGCGAAGGGCGCCAGTGGCGATATGCCTCAAACGCTGGCAAATGGCACCCAGGCGGATCAACTGGCCGACCAGTACAGAAAGCTGGGCGCAGCGCAGGGACATGTGATTGGAGTGGGTGCGCCCGGGTCGCTGCCGCCGAACTTCAATCTCAAGGTTCCTGGTGTAAATGCACCGGCCCTGGCTGCAGGCGCTACGGGAGGAAGTGGTTTTGCCCGAGGTATCAGTGGGTCAAGCGGCGGGGCCGTGCGTGTTTATCAGCGACCGATCGGTACATCACCGGGACCTGGTGCGGCATCTGGAGCACGGGCCGGAATGCCGCTCGGCATATCGCGATTGCCGGGTGGGGCGTCTGGTGCGCGAGCGGGAATGCCGCTCAGCGCACGATTGCCTGGCGCGGCGTCTGGAGCAAGGGCGGCATCCGGCGCCAGATCGGCATCCGGAGCAAGAGCCGGCATCCCCCTCGGGGCACGTCCGGCGAGCGGGAGATTGTTGCCACGCTGATGGGTTCCTCCACTGGCAGGATTCTCGTCGACGATGCCCGTCAGGTGCGGCGCGCCCGCTATCCGGTGTGGGTGTTTTTCGTCGTGCCCCTTTCGGCTCTGCTGATTCAGATTTACCTGCCGCTGTTCCAGACGTTGCGTTTTATCGCCAAGGTGGATCTGCCGCTGCTGGTCACGATTTACTTTGCATTGATGCGGCGTTCGCAGATTCGCGGCCTGTCCATCGGCCTGATTCTGGGAATGGCACAAGATTCGTTCTCGCGTTTCTACATCGGAATGTATGGCTTATGCAAGACCATGGTCGGCTACCTTTCGGCTTCCGTGGGAATGCAGTTCGATGTAGAGCATCCCTTCGTACGTATCCTGTTGTGCCTGGTGTTTTATCTGTTTCACCAGTTCCTTTATTGGGTGCTGCAGCGCGCGGTGCTGGATCAGCTTGTAGTCTTCGACCTTCCGGGCGAACTCATTCTGGCAGTCATCCACGCGTTCATCGGTGTTGCGTTATTTCACTTCCTGGACAAGTTGCGGATCAGGGAGTAGCACGACCGGAATAACACGACCGGAATAACACAACCGGAGTGACACAAACGGCCCATTACGTGCATCTTTCACTATGTCCGGAAATGACATAAGGAGAACATATATGAAAAAACTCATCGTGCTGGTTGCCGTAACTTGTCTGGCTCTGGTGGCTCAGGAAAGAGGACGCGGCGGTCGTGGTGGTGAGGTCGGGGGCGGGCATATTCCGGCGCGCGGGCCCGCACCTTCGCGCGCAGCTCAGCCTCGACCGGAAGCTCAGCATGCGGCTCCCGCGCCCGCACAAGGTAATCGCGCGCAGGAACAAAACCATATTGCGGCAGACCGGCAGGGTCATCCTGAAATGCCGCACGTTCACGCGAACAACGATCAATGGGTGGGACACAGTTCCGGTCGCAACGATCCTCACTTTCATGTGGACCAACCCTGGGCGCACGGGCGCTTTACCGGTGGCATCGGGCCCCAACATGTGTTCGTGCTGCGCGGAGGCAATCGCGAACGGTTCTGGTTCAATGATTTTTATTGGGATGTCGCCCCGTACGACTACAACATCGTATTTGACTGGAACTGGGATGGGGACCAGATTGTGATCTACGACGATCCGGATCACCCTGGCTGGTACCTTGCTTATAATCCGCGTTTAGGCACATATGCGCATGTGGAGTATTTGGGCAACCAGTAGAAGAGACGTAGAACGAAGGGGCGGAGCCGGCGCCTGCAGGGCATCCCTCAACTCGCCTATCAAGCGGGGCAATCGATACGTATTGGATCATACCCTGAGCCACCGCTCTTCTGATCCGTCGTACCAGCCTGTGGCTGCATGACACACCGAATCAAGCTCCGATACTGAATACAAAGCCACTTCCCCACGGCGAGGAAGATGCTACTACCGATGCCAAATGAGAAAGTGTTTCTGGCTGTTCCTGTTAACAGCGCCGGTTGTCGCAGCTGCTACGCCGGCTTTTCAGCTCGGAATCAACTACACCGAATGGCTGTCGACGTCCCCCACCTACGGCCTCCAGTTGGCCACCGACAACTCGGGAGCCGTTTATTCACTTACCGGCGTCCTTGTCTCCAACGGTGTGACTGAGTCCACGGTCACCAAACTGTCACCTGACGGCAAAACGGTCATCTGGCAGAATCAACTCGGCTTCGCTGCTACGGCCATGACCGTTGACTCCAATGGTGGCGTCTATGTTGTCCCGCTCCGCCAGAGCTCCGATACAACGGCGTACGTCGCAAAGCTCAGCCCGACAGGGACCGGCCTTGCCTGGAAAGCCGCAGTCGGTTTCCTCCCCATCCCCTCGTCGCCAGGTGTCATCGCCGCCGATTCGCAGGGCCGCGTCTACTTCACCGCTCGATACTTAATCGACGCCAGAGCCGCGTACCTGGTTCGCATCAGCGCCTCCGGAAGCGGGCTCGATTTCACTATCCCGATCAACGGCGAACCCTCCTCGATAGCGCTGGACCGGTCAGGTCCCGCCTACGTCGCCGGAATCGCCGTAGATCCGATAACCGGGGACTTCGGATTCATCACAAAGATTTCCGCCGACGGTGTTCCTGCATATTATGCGCCTCTTCCTCTCAGCTTCCCCCAGACTCTTGCAGTGGATAGCCAAGGAAACGTAACCCTGTTCGCCTCCAACCTGGTTCAGCGCCTCGATTCAACCGGCGCGGTCGTGCTCAAGACCCCGGTCACCGGCTATCCGATCGGCTTCGCGCTCGATGCTTCCGGTAATGCCTACGTCGAAGTGGAAACCAGCCAGCTCTATCCTGTCAAAAACAGCCTTGGTACTTGTCCCCAGAGTTCGGACCTGCTCACCGTCATCGCGCCCGATGGCTCGACGCTCCAGACTACGTACGTCCCCGGCGGAATCCGTGCAGGAGGCGATTTCGTCGCTCCGCTAGCCGTTGCCCCGGACGGCACTGTCTTCATAGCGGAATATGCCCGGCCCGGCTTCCCACCTACTCAAACAGGCCCCCTTGCCTCTGGTGGTGCTGCTGGCGGCGTATTTCTGTCAAACCTCTCGCCAACCGCGGTGAATTCTTCCGCAGCAACTTTTCCCCTGGTCTGTGCCGGCAACTCTGCAAGCCTCAGCAACAGCTCGGTTTCTCCCGGTGAACTGATCACCCTCTATGGCCAGGGGCTCGGTCCGCAGCAGGGCGTGCAGATTCAACCTGGTTCCTCAAATACGTATCCGACAAAAGCGGCGAACGTACAGGTGACTCTCGACGGTATTCCGGCTCCCTTGCTCTGGGTGCAGGATTCGCAAATCAATCTTGTCGCGCCATGGTCGCTGATCCCGGGCAAAAGCACAGAAATCTGTGTCTCATATAACGACGCAAAGACCAATTGCCTCACCTTGCCAGTTGTGCAGGCAGCGCCCGCCGTCTTCACGCTGAATGGCACAGACGCCGTCGCTCTGAATCAGGACGGGACCCTCAACTCAGCTACCAACCCCGCAGCACCGAACTCCATCGTCGCCGTCTGGGCGACCGGCCTTGGCTCTCTTGCCAGTGCACCACCCGATGGCTCGGTGCTCTACCTCCCGCTGCTGGACAACACTCTCATACCGACGGTGGAAGCGATCTCCGTCACGCCTCCATTCGGAGGCCTCACCACCGTCCCTTTGGATGTGAAGTACGCGGGCTCAGCGCCGACTTTCGTGGCTGGAGTCAGCCAGATCAACTTCCGTGTGTCGCCATTCAGTCCCTCGGGGGCGATCTACCTGAACGTCGGCTCAGCCCAAAGCCCGGGATTCCTGATCCACGTAGCCGCCAAATAGATAACACAACCAATGAATCACTTACTTTGCTTCTTCTGTTAACCGTGACCGCTGGTCAGCCGCCACTCCAGCCTTCCCGTTCGGGCCGACCGTGGCGGTGTCGATTTGCCAAAGTCTTCGAAGGCATTCCGTAAAGTGGAGATCGGCGGTAGCCCGCTTTCAGGTGCTGCGACGTGGCTGTTCATCGATCATAAGCAACCGGGGAACTGACGGGAACCGGGTGACGGATTTGGCAATACAGGTGAACTAATTGGATTATTGCGGAGTAGCCGTATTACGCCGTGGCCTTAACCTGTTGAAAGAAGTGGAGCCCGGTGCCGGGATTGAACCAGCGACATCCAGTTTACAAAACTGGCGCTCTACCAACTGAGCTAACCGGGCGTAATTGCATTTTAGCAAATCACTCTTTTTGCAACGCGGGGACGCGGCCAGATGGCCGTAGTTCCCCGGGCCAAGCGCCCGGTAGTCAGGTATCAGTGTGTGGCCTGGACTAACCTGCCGATCGAGTATCCACTATCGGGCCAACGAGGAGTTGCTGCGCCAATCCCCGACCGTCAGGAAGGTTGTCCAGGAACGTTATCAAAGATAAACGTCGTTTGACAGCAAGAACATATGGGCCGCTCTGCGTTAGGATAAGTGCTATGCCGAGCAGCTATCAAATCGATCTGGAAAACGGCCTGGTGCGTTGCCGTGCGTGGGGAGTCTTTACTCACTCCGAGGCTACAGCGACACGGCTGGAATTTACAAGCGATCCGGCATTTAGATCCGACTTTTCTCAGGTTTACGACTTTAGTGAAGTTGCGCGCATAGAAATGACTGGCGAGGAAATTCGTGATCTCGGAAGTTACTCTCCTTTCGGTCGCTACGCCAAACGCGCAGCGATCGCGCCAGGAGACGCCATCTTTGGTGCGTTGCGTATGTTTGAAATTCAGCACGAAGCCAGCGGGGGCCGGACCACAATCCACGTATTCCGAAGTACCAGCGAGGCGGAAGCGTGGCTTGGGATTCCAATCGCCAGCAGTAATTGATCCCGACCAAAATAATCAGCCACACAAAAATACCTGACTTCCAGCCCCGCTTGCAAAACGTCGCGGGTGCTGCCATCGTATGTATGAGTACATCCATGCAACGCCCCGGCACGCGACGATCCTTATTCACACGATCTTCGCTCACGCGTCGATCTTTACTCACACAATCTTCGCTCACGCGACGATCTTTACTCACACAATCTTCGCTCACGCGTCGATCTTTACTCACACAATCTTCGCTCACGCGTCGATCTTGGATTAAGATCCTGAACACGAGCGCGCTGGCTCTGGCCGCGCAAAGGGCCTGGTCTCAGGAAGCCAGTTCGGCTAAGGACAATCCGGTTTTCTCCAGTGACGTCAAGGTCGTCAACGTTCTGGCTTCAGTCCGTACCAAGAGCGGCGATATTGTTGCGAATCTGACGAAGGACGATTTCATCCTAACCGAGGATGGCAGGCCGCAAACCATCAAGTATTTCTCCCGCGAAACCAACTTACCGTTGATTCTGGGCCTGCTGGTGGATACCAGCGGAAGCCAACGCAATGTGCTCGAAGAAGAGGGTACTGCCAGTTACCGCTTCATCGACAAAGTGTTGCGCGAGGATCTCGACAAGACGTTTCTGGCTCATTTTGATTTCGATACTGAATTGCTGCAGGATCTCACGTCATCGAAGGACAAGTTGCGGGCTGCGCTCGAAAACATGGAAGTGCCCGGCATGGGGAATCGGCGCCGGGGTGGTTACGGTGGTGGAGGCGGCGGGCGTGGTGGTGGCCGCGGGCAGAATGCCGGCGGTGGCGGGACCACTTTGTATGATGCGGTCTATCTGGCTGCCGATGAAGTGATGAGGAAGCAGCAGGGGCGCAAGGCGGTTGTCCTGCTTACCGATGGCGTGGACCATGGCAGCCAGACAACGATGAACACTGCTATCGAACAGGCTCAGCGTGCCGACACCCTTATCTATTCGATCATGTTCGAGGGTGAAGAGGGCGGCGGCAGCATGTTCGGACCGTTTGGGCCCATACCGGTGGGCGGCGGGGAAAACGGCTACAAGGTTTTGCAGAAGATGTCGCGCGAGACGGGAGGTGGCTTTTTTGAGGTCTCGCGCAAGATGAGTATTGACGCGATTTACAAGCGGATTGAAGAGGAATTGCGGAGTCAGTACAGTATCGGCTATTCACCGGACCGGCCTCCGGCGGGAGGTGGATTCCGCGCTATCAGTCTCAAGGCCCGGCGTAAGGAACTGGTGGTTCAGGCGCGGCAGGGCTATTATCCGGTTGAACCGTGATCTGTAGAAAAAGCGCAGGCCCCGAGAATCGAACTGGGAGCCAGTCGCCGCTTTTTTGAAATCCCGAACTCGGCCAAAATCGTTTTCGTTAAGGAGTTGTTTCGTGGCGTTAAGGGGCAGTCTTCAAGATCCCCTTCGGACACCACGAGTATTTTCCCGCAGGGATTACAGACGACCGCCAGGCGTTTCACGATCGTGGCAAAAGCGAGAAATCACTTTTGCGCGACCGGATGGATCGTTGGAGTCTGTTGCAGCGGGTATTCCAGGAAAGGTGTGCGCTTCAGTATCATCTGGAAAAAAGGCCCATATCCGTCCAGACGGTCACAGCCGCGTCCGGAGGAATCGGCCTGCCGGTTACAGCTACAGGCTCATGCGTCGAAGTTGACCCCGCCGGGCGGGACACCCTAATCTCGATTGGCGGGAGCCCTTGCACTCCAGTCTTATCGATGTTACAGTGTGTGACGTGACACTCCGTAGCATGCATTTGAAGCCGCTGACAAAACTCCAACAGGCAATTCTCGACTACATTTGGTCGAACACAAGAGCTACCGCCGAACAGGTGCGGGAAGCCATCGCGGCGGAGCACCCGCTCAAGGAATCGAGTATTCGGACGCTGCTGCGGCGGTTGGAGGCCCAGGGATATCTTACCCACGCGGTGGAAGGCCAGACCTTTGTCTACAGTGCGACTGCGGCTCGCGAGAGTATCGCGGCAGGGGCGGCGCGGAGTGTCATTGAGCGATTCTGGGCAGGTTCGGTGGAGCAGTTCGTTCTGGGAATGGTCAATGAAAACGTCCTGACGGCTGCACAGTTGGAGAAACTGGCACGGAAAGTGAAGGATGCGAAATGAACAACGCCATTTGGATCGCAGTCGTTCGGATCGCTGTTGAGTCTTCCGTACAGGCGGCGGTGCTGGCTCTCTGTGTGGGCGGGATTTTGGGCGCGGCCAGAATTCGTTCCGGAGCGGTTCGCCATGCCGCATGGGTCGCAGTTCTTTGCGGCATGATGCTGATGCCATTGCTGTCCCGCATCACTCCAAAGGTGGATGTCCCGATCCAATTGCCCGCTCTCGAAAGTGCGGACGAACCGGCGCCAACGCAGCGCGTTCGACCAATGACAGTCGTGCTCGCGGGGCAGTC
>Ga0207120_1154_pt1 | contig 12966 bp, 10 predicted proteins | sample Alteio_BWMinHeat_40_FD_153509 | JGI IMG/M metagenome (GOLD analysis project Ga0207120, IMG submission 153509) | Enriched cells from forest soil in Barre Woods Harvard Forest LTER site, Petersham, Massachusetts, United States -... | ecosystem: Environmental > Terrestrial > Soil > Temperate forest >...
TGATTGCGCTACTCCGCCGGCCCGGTGCAATCGGTTTTGTCTCAAACCACCGCCACGGCCCTCACCAAATGCTTACCGCTTGCGGCTGTCGATTGAGTGGAAGAATCAAACTGACCCACTACCTAAATCAGTGCTGATGGATCAGTCTGAGACAAACTCGGCATCTTGCACAAGTGAACTTCCAGGGAGTCAGGGAATCCCCCAGCGTCTGTGGCAACTTAGTCGTGTTTGGGGATTGGGCCGATTCGAGGCCATAGATATTGTTACCCTTACTTACATTAGTTCGGTTTCCATGGGACGCGTGCCAACCGCGCGGCGTAATGACGTAATGCCAGCACAGTGTCGAGATGCGAACACCTGACAAAGTTTCAGCCTCTCGCATGCCACCACGTTCAGTCTCCAATATCTCCTCGACTACGTTCATTCCACAGAACATGTGTGTTTTCGGTTCGCCCCTCTACGGAAGTGGAATCCGGCTTGCATCCCGAAGGATTGCGGGCGCTTGCCGTTGAGCGGCTGAGCCGTGGGCGTCAGCATCGGATAACGTTAAAGGAAGAACCTTGGAGGACATTCGTGAATAAGAAACAGCTTTCTGCAAGTGTGGCTGGGGATGTTTCGCTTGGCGGGGAAATTTCTGTGCATGGTTTCGGCTTCGGAGCCATGCGACTTACCGGCGAAGGCATCTGGGGACCGCCAAAAGATCGCAAAGGGGCGTTAGCGGTTCTTCGCCGCGCCGTGGAGCTTGATATCAATTTCATTGATACAGCGGATTCCTACGGCCCGCACGTAAACGAGGAACTGATTGCCGAAGCGTTGTTTCCTTACCCGGCAGGCCTTGTAATTGCCACCAAGGGAGGCTGGAACCGTCCCGGCCCGAATCAGTGGACCCACGATGCATCACCCTCGCACCTTCGCAAGGCGGTTGAAGGAAGCCTCAAGCGACTGCGCCTGGATCGCATTGACGTTTATCAACTGCACGCTCCAGACCCCGCCATCTCATTTGAGGCCTCGGTGGAAACTCTGGCGCAGCTGCGAAACGAAGGCAAGATTCGGATGGTCGCGTTGTCCAACGTCACGCAAGAGCACATCGACCGAGCGCGCAAAATCGTCCCAATCGTCAGTGTGCAGAACCGCTATAGCTTTGCCGACCGCGAGTGGGACTACGTGGTGGAGTATTGTGACCGCAATGGAATTGTCTTTATTCCCTGGTTCCCACTGGGAGCAGGCAAAGTTGCCGGCGACGTGCTTAACCAAATCGCGCAGGCACGCCATGCCAGTCCCATGCAGGTAGCGCTGGCTTGGCTCTTGCGGCGATCTCCCGTCATGCTGCCGATACCAGGGACTTCCTCGATCGAACATCTCGAGCAGAACGTTGCGGCCGCTTCCTTGCGCTTATCTGAAGAAGAATACGAAAAGCTTGCCGGGGTCCCCGAGCTGGTGGAATCGCGGTAAGAGAATTCGGCCTGCGGGAATCTACTCTTGTTCCGGCAAACAGGAGATTCTTCGGTGGCTCGAGCCGTATCGCAGTCACAAAACCGACCGGTCAAAGCGCCGTCGTGCTACGTGAGCGCAACTGACGGCGGCGCGGACTCACCGGGGCGCAGCTCATAACGCAGCAGGCGTACCTCAATCCCCAACTGAAGTCGAGTGACAAAGCAGACCCCGCGAGAATGATTCGCGGGGTCTGCCGAGCAAGTTCGTGAAAGTCACCGTGAACTGCCCAGGCGGTGCATCAAAAAATCGGAGGGCTTCTTCTCCGGTTCCGGCACTGCGGGATGGCAACTCCGAAAAAATTTAGTTCCCGAAAGCGGCCTTTTTCGGTACAATTTTTGTTAAGCGGTGTCCCCCCCGTGGTCGGTTTGCCATGCTACGAACTGATCTCGACACGCTCCTCTCGATGGGCCCTTCGACAGCCGTAAGGCTCTCGCGCCGGTGCGTTCGCTTGTGCTTCCCTGGATTTCTATTTGTGTCCTGCGCTGCTTTTGGGGCCTCGCATTGCTGTGCTCAGGACGTCGCCGAAGCGGCTCGTCAGGAACGCGCTCAAAAAGAAAGCAAGCAGAAGAAATCCAAGCACGTTTATACAGAACAGGAGCTAAAGCGCGATCAGATTCTCACGCCGGAAGACCGCGCGCAGGTCGAGGCGAAGAAAAATCTGCCGGCTCCTCCCTCGGCGGAAAAATCCCAGGAAGCTGTCGATGCGCAATCGCTTCCTCCCGACGCTCCTCTCGGCGACGTCGCTCGCCGTTTCCGCAAACAAAAGCAGTCGCAGAAACTTGAGCAGTCCGCGGAGTTTCATCTTCCGTTCGCCGATGCCCCGGCGCTCGCTTCGCCGAAGCCTCCGGTAATGCCGATGCGCCCGCCGGTCTCGAAACCTGCTGCGCCACGGTTCGCTCCTTACCAGCCGCCGGTGAAGCGCTCGCCTTTCGAGCGCCCAAAAGTCTTCTTCTCGGCTCCTGCGCCCGCGATGCCTTCGCGTCCGCTAGCTCCGCCACCTATTCGGGTAACGCCTTCGCAGCCGGCCGCACCCATCGTTGCCGCGACTACGGCGAAATTAAATGTCGTGACTGTAAAGCCGGGGGACTCCCTCTGGAAACTCGCGCAGCAGAACCTCGGCAAAGGTCTCCGTTGGCGCGACCTACTCGCCGTTAATCCGGGCATCGTTGACGCCAACCACATAGTGGCAGGTTCCCAAATTTACCTGCCGGCGGCGGGCCCTCCTCTCCGGACGGCAACAAAATTCACGGTGCGTAAGGGCGACACACTCTCAAAGATCGCGCAAACTCATTTCGGCCACGCTGCCCTTTGGACTTGCATTGCGCAGGCGAACCCTGCCGTCCACGATGCAAACGTCATCTACGAAGGCCAGTTGCTGTTTCTCCCAGCCAGCTGCAAACCATAGAATTTCTTCGGCACTTCCATCACTTTTTCTTCTAAGTGATTTGTAAATCATCTTCAGTATTCAGTAAGTTACTTCAATTTTTTGTAGATTACTCGCACCCATTCCTTCATATCGTCGACGGTACGTACATAAGCTATTGAAATACCTGCCTTTCACCGGAAATCTACTTCATGTACTTCTGGCATGAAGATTGCGAAAACATGGCCACAGGCTCCATTAGGCTTCACACTAGCGGCTCCTATCAAATGCGGATAGTCACATGGAACCATATACTCTTCGCGGCGGTCAGGTCCGAGGTCAACGCCCCGAAAACGGTTCACGGGGCTGTTGTTGGCGCCTGAGAGAGTATTTCTACACGGAGGAACAGAATGATTGCTGTTGAACTGAATAGATCATCGTTTGCCTGGAAAGTGTTCTTGCGCCTCTCCTTGCTAGTCGTGCTCTTGACCGGTCTTGGCAGCGCCGCGCTGGCACAGTCGACTGCGTCGCTAAGTGGCACGATAACGGACGCTACCGGCGCGGTGGTACCCAATGCCAAGGTAGTCGCAACAAACCAGGCCACCGGAGTCGAATCGGCCACACAGACGGACACTGCTGGGGCTTATTTATTCCCCTCGCTGCCGATCGGAATCTATCGCATCCAGGTCAGTGCTCGGGGGTTTCAATCAGCGCTCGTCACAAATCTCAAGCTTGAGGTGGCCACCGCCGCGACGCAGAATATTCAACTCAGCGTCGGCGCAACGGCAGAAACAGTCGAGATCACGGCCGATGCCGCGCTCGTGGAAACTGCGACGACCGGCGTGGGTCAGGTCATCAATGACAAGACCGTGCAGGAGATCCCCCTCAATGGCCGCCACTTTACGGATCTCAGCTTGCTAACAACCGGCACGGTTACACCGCCCTCGAACGGTTTCCTGTCCGCTCCGCTGCGCGGCCAGGGATCGTTTGGGATCAACACGGCGGGCCAGCGTGAAGACACCACGAACTGGCTCGTCAACGGCGTCAACCTGAACGACAACGTGCAGAACCAGATCACCTTCCAGCCGCCGATTGACACCCTGGCGGAGTACAAGATCGACAACTCAACTTTTCCGGCGCAGTACGGACGGAACGCAGGCGCGATCGTCAACCTCGCTACGCGCTCCGGCACCAACGACTATCACGGCGAACTGTTTGAGTTTTTCCGGAACAGTGCCCTTGATGCAAGGAACTTTTTCAATCCTATTCTGAACTCTCAGGGAGTGTTCAACCCACAGGCACCGTTTAAGCGCAACGATTTTGGGGCCAGCTTCGGCGGACCCATCAAGAAGAACAAGATCTTTTTCTTTCTCGCTTACGAAGGACTCCGCCAGCATCAGAGCCTTACCGTCACATCCAACAGGGTTCCCAGCCAGAATGAAAGAGCGACAGCAACTACGCCAGTTATTCAAAAGCTTCTCGCTCTTATTCCTGCCGCCAACCTCGTGGGAACGGGCACCGCGGGAGATCCAGCTACCTTCAACAAATTTACTGGTGGTGCGTTAGCCAACGTAGGTCTCAACCAGGGGTCGGCCGATCTTGACGTGGAACTGTCAGTCAAAGATCGCATCCACGCTTATTATGTCGTGCAGAAGGATCTCCGCCAGGAGCCGACGTCAGGCGGCGCAATCCCTACGAATCTTCCGGGCTTTGGGGATACTCGCGACGGTTTCCGGCACCTGATGACGTTCAGCGAGGACCATGTTTTTGGTCCTTCGCTTACCAACACTGTCCGCTTGGGCTTTAACCGCATCCACCTGACCTTTACTCCGAACGCCCTGCTGGACCCCACGGCTTTCAATATCGCCATGCCAGCGGGCGCTCCAGTAGCATCGGGATTGCCATTCATCAACATTGGGGGTGATTTGGGCTTTGCCGGCCCGACGAACGAGCCACAGGGTCGCGGCGACACAACCGTCGTTCTGAATGACGGTTTGAGCTGGCTTAAGGGCCGCCATACCTTCGCCTTCGGCGGGGAAATCCGGCGCGCTTACAACAACAACATCGCCTTCAATATTGGGAGCTTCACGTTCAATGCGACAACTGGGACCGGTGGCCGAAGCGCGATGGGAAACTTCCTCAACGACTCGGCTTCTGCTTTTACGGTCCAACTCGGGTCCGGGAACGACCGCATTCTCCAGCCGTCTTATGACGTCTTTGCTCAGGACAGCTTCAAGTGGAAACCAAACTTCACTTTTAACCTCGGCTTGAGGTACGCATGGAACTCTTCGCCGTCCGAGGCCGCCAATCACTTCACGCAATTTGATCCTACGACCGGCACTCTCGTCCCGGCAAACCAGCCCTATCACACGAACAATAAGAATTTCCAGCCCCGCATCGGCTTCGCTTGGGATCCCTTCAACAATGGCAAGACCTCGGTGCGGGCCGCTTACGCCATTCTGACCCAGGACCCGACTACTAACATAGTGACCGGTTTGAGCGGCAACCCGCCCTTCGCCATTCCTATTTCAATCAGTTCAGGTGTCATCAGAGTTGAAAGTCCTGGGTCCTCGCTTGCAGGAACGAGCCTGGGCCCGGCGGCGATCAATCCCAATTTCAATGACATGTATGCGCAGGACTGGAACCTCACTATCGACCGTCAGCTGACTTCAAGCATGGGCCTGAGCGTTGCTTACGTTGGAATGAAGGGCACGCATCTCCAGCTGAATCAGAATATCAATCAGCCGTTCGTTACCAATGGCATCTACGGTTCTACGCGGCCTTTCCCAACCCTTCCGGCCATGAGTCCCATTTTGCCGTCTCAGTGCACCGCGCCTCACCCGGCTTGTGCGTTCGGCAATATCAATCAGGTGAACAGCAACGGAAACTCGAATTACAACGCTCTTTGGGTAACGTTGAACAAGCACTTCTCCCATGGGCTGCAATTCCTTAGCTCTTACACCTACTCAAAGTCGCTGGATTACAATTCCCTATCCACAGCCGAGACGTACATCCTTCAAAACGCGTATAACCCCCGCGGGGACTATGGTCCGTCGGAGTTTGACGTTCGTCATCGTTTCGTTTTGAGCGGATTTTACCAGTTGCCGTTCAGCGCGAACCGCCTCGTGGCTGGATGGGAAGTCGGCACCGTAATCCAGGCACAGTCTGGCAATCCTCTGAATCCCACCGTGGCGATTAACCCGGGAGTCAGTCTCACAGTTCGTCCCGATGTCACGGGGCCGATCCGAGTGACGGGAGATCCCGCTGGATGGTTTGGATCCAGCGCGGTGTTCGCAACGGAGTTCGCATCTCCCTGCGTCGGGACGACTTGCCATCCCGGAAATCTCAGCCGTGATGCGGTGACTGGACCGAAATTTGTCAACACAGACTTCTCCGTCATCAAGAATACGAAACTGTCCGAGCGGTTTAATCTGCAGTTCCGGGGGGAGATGTTCGACGTTTTCAATCATCCTAACTTCGGGAACCCGGGGCTCACTTTCAGTCCCAACAGCACAACCTTTGGTAAGATCCAAGGCACTCGTTTCCCGACCGGCGACTTCGGTTCTGCGCGGCAAATCCAGTTCGCCTTAAAGCTCAAGTTCTAAAATCTGGTCAACCTTAGTTTCCAACGAGGGCGGGCTTCGGCCCGCCCTTGCTTTTTTACTGTCGTTGAACGCCGGCGCCATCTCTCCTCACCGGCTCAAAACACGGTTTTCGGCTACAATGGAAGAGAGTTTCGAGCTGTTTTCATGAGGCCTAGATGATTCACCCGAACGTCTTTCACAACGAAGGCCTGCTGCCCATCGAGAAAGTACGCCTTTCTCCCGGACAGGCCGGCCTCATCTGCGGCTGGGGGATCTTCACCACGCTGCGCATCTCCCGCGGCGAGGCTTTCGCCTACGAGCGCCACTGGCGCCGCCTGGAAAAGGACGCCAACCTCACCCATCTCCCTATGCCCTATACGGCGGCCAAAGTGCGCGTCCATCTCCACGAAGTCATTCGCGCCAACAAAGTCACCGAAGGTTGCGCGCGCATCTATCTGGTCTATAACACCGTCGGCTTCTGGCAGAGCGACGAAAAGCTTCCGCAGGTCGACCTCATCATTTACACCGCCGGCCTCCCCGAACATCGCGAAATCGTGCGCCTCGCTCTCCGCGAAAACGGCCGCCACGCAGCTTCTCCTCTCGCCGGCGTAAAGAGCATTTCCTGGCTCAATAATGTTTGGGCCGTTGCGGAAGCAGTCAAAGAAGGATTCGACGAAGTCCTCATGCTCAACGAGCGCGGCGAAGCTGCCGAGTGCACTTCCGCAAACATCTTCGCCGTCAAAAACAGCAAGGTCCTCACGCCCCCGCTCAACTCCGGCTGCCTCGAAGGCGTCACCCGCGGCATCCTCATGGAAATCGCGCCGGAAGCCGGCGTTTCCGTCCTGGAGCAAGCGCTTCGTCCCGAGGACCTTTACTCCGCCGATGAGGTCTTCATCTCTTCCACAAACCGCAACCTCATCAGCGTCGGCGAAATCGCCGGCAACAAAATCCCCACTCCCGGCCCCGTCTGCGATCGCCTCAACGATCTTTTCGACACCTACGTCGCCGATTACGTCTCGCGCCGCCTGACGTCGGCAGCCAGATAAATCTATGCGGTCCTTCACCGATGCTTCAGGGACTTCGGCTCTAGATGGCTAGCGACACAAACTTGACTGCAATTCGGGCAGCCGCTCGGGGAGATACTGGCGAGAAGACCGTCTTCAAAATTCTTCTCACCATCAGCTTCTGCCACCTCTTGAACGACACGCTGCAATCGCTGATCCCTGCGATCTATCCGCTCCTCAAGAACTCCTTCCATCTTGATTTCGGCCAAGTGGGCCTGATTGCCCTCACGTTGCAGTTGACCGCCTCCATCCTCCAGCCGCTCGTGGGCTTGTACACCGACCGCCGCCCTCAACCCTATTCCCTCGCGGTGGGCATGGGAATCACCCTGTCCGGCCTGCTGGCTTTGGCGCTGGCCCCCAGCTACGCGACTGTCCTCGCCGCCGCGGGCCTCATGGGCATCGGCTCCGCCGTGTTTCACCCGGAATCTTCGCGCGTCGCTCGCATGGCTTCCGGCGGACAGCACGGCATGGCGCAATCGCTTTTCCAGGTCGGCGGCAACGCCGGCTCCGCGCTCGGTCCGCTTCTCGCCGCCTTCGTGCTCACCAAGGGACAATCGAGTCTCGCGTGGTTTTCGTTTCTGGCTTTCTTTGGGATTGTCCTGCTCGCAAACATCGGCGCCTGGACGAAACATCACAAATCATATTCACCAAAATCCATTATCGCGGATCCCGCGCGTCTCGCCGCCATGCCCCCGGCGCATGCCCACGCCGCCTTGCCCACCGGCAAAATAGCGCTCTCCCTTGCCATCCTGGTAGCTTTGATGTTTTCGAAGTTTTTCTACCTGGCCAGCTTGATGAGCTATTACACGTTTTATTTGATGGCCAAATTTCACGTGTCCATTCAGAGCGCTCAGCTCCACCTTTTCATTTTTCTAGGCGCCGTCGCTGCCGGCACCATCATCGGCGGCCCCGTGGGCGACAAGTTCGGCCGCAAATACGTCATCTGGGTTTCCATACTCGGCGTTCTGCCTTTCACTTTGCTCCTGCCCTACTCCAACCTTTTCTGGACCAGCGTCCTCACCGTCATCATCGGCCTGATCCTGGCCTCCGCGTTTTCCGCCATCCTCGTCTACGCTCAGGAACTCATGCCCGGGCGAATCGGCGCCGTCTCCGGCTTATTCTTCGGTTTCGCCTTTGGCATGGGGGGCATCGGCGCGGCGCTCCTCGGCAAACTCGTCGATCTCACCAGCCTCAATTTTGTCTACCACCTCTGCTCGTTCCTCCCCGCCATCGGCATCCTCACCTCCTTTTTGCCAAACCTCGAACCCGCGAAGACTAAGCTGCCTGCTCCGCAGAGATCGACCGTCTGACATTGGGTGGAATCGGTCCGCACGAAGCCCCTGTCCCGCTCCTCGCGTGTTACAATTCCCGCATTGGGAGTGGCCCATGCCCGACACCGCGCCCCTTACCGGTGAAGCAGTTCTCGAAGTCGTCTCCCCGGACGGCGCGCGCCGCTTCGCCCGCATCACGCAAACGCCTTTTATGATCGGGCGTGGCGCCGAGACCGGCAACCACCTGCAACTCTCCGACCGCCGCATTTCGCGCAACTGCGCCGCCGTGGTCATCGAAGCCAATCGCTACTATGTCGAGGATCGCGGCCAGCGCCGCGGCCTCTTCGTCAACGGCGAAAAAATCGACAGCCGCGAACTCCAGGACGGCGACGCCATCACCTTTGGCCTCGACGACTCTTACGAGATCATCTTCCGCTCCGCCAAGGGCGCCGATGACGATTCGATTCCACAGCTCCTCACTCGCATCGAGCACATCACCAGTTCGGAGCCTTCAGGCGGCCTTCGCAAACTCAATCAACTCCTCGAAGCCACTGCTTTGCTGCACTCGCAACTCCCTCTCGACGAAGTTCTCGCGCACATGCTGGACCAGTCGGTCTCGCTCACGGACGCCGACCGCGGGCTGCTCCTCGAAGCCGACCGCTCCGGCGCACTCCAGGTAAAACTCGCGCGGCGCAGCGGCGGGCTTCGTCTTCCCCCCGAAAGCCTCACGCCCAGCCAGACCGCCATTCAACACGCGCTCAAGCAGCAGTCTCCGGTGATTACCGAGGATCTCGCGCAGGCGGACATGGACCTGCAAGCGGCGGTGAGCATCGTCGCGCAACGCCTGCGTGCCGTCGTGGTGATTCCTCTCTACGCCATCTCCCGCGCCAAGACGCAGGAATCCATGGCCAGCGTCAAGCGCGGTGAATTCCTGGGCGTTCTCTATCTGGATTCGCGCCGCCCTGCCGCTTTCTCCAAGCTGGATCGCCAGATTCTCGACGCCCTCGCTCTCGAGGCCGCCAGCATTCTCGATAATGCCCGCCTCGTCGAACGCGAACGCGAGCGCCAGCGCCTCGAGCAGGAGATCAACATCGCCCGCGACATTCAGCAAGGGCTTCTCCCGCGCGATTTCCGCGAATACCCACATCTCGCCGTTACCGGATTCAATCTCCCCTGCTTGGCGGTTGGAGGAGACTACTTTGATGTCTTCCCGCTGAGCGATGGCCGCACCGCCTTTCTTATCGCGGATGTTTCCGGTAAGGGACTCGGCGCCGCGATTGTCACCACCATGCTTCAGGGCGCGCTCTCAGGGATGACTCTCGGCATCGATCCCGCGCGCGTCTTCAGTCATATCAACCGCTTCCTCTGCGATCACTCCGAGGTCGGCCGTTACGCCACCGTGTTCTTCGGCATTCTCGATCAGGAAGGCCATCTGGAATTCATCAATGCCGGCCATCCTTCGCCCTTCTTGATCCGCCACGGCGCCGCCCATGAAGCCTTTACCGAAGGCTCCTATCCCGTCGGACTCGTTCCCGAAGCCCAATACACCGCCGTTTGCCTGAAGCTCGAGCCTGGGGACACCCTGGTGCTCTTCAGCGACGGCGTCACCGAGGCCATGGATCCCGACGAGCAGATGTTCGGCGTCACTCGCCTCAAGGAACTCCTCACCGGCCGGCTCGAGTGTCCCCTCGAACAGCTCCAGAAATGCGTCCTCGAAGCCGTTGAAAACTTCGCACGTGGCGCCCGCCAGGCCGACGACCTCACACTCCTCATCGTCCGCTACCGCGCCGCCGCCGTCGCTGCCTCCACGGACACAGACGTCCCGTTGTCCGCTTCGTCTTCATCCTCGGCCTCCGCCGCTGCTTCCTCCGCGACACCGCCGGTCCCTGCTCCCCGCGCTTCTGCTGCGTCCGGCTAATTGCCGTTGTGATCCACTAATCGCAAGATTGTTTCCGGACGGCTTTGGAATTCAAAAAATAAGGGCGAAAACCATGAGCATCGGCCTTCGCCCGTTTCGATTTCGCGATTTTTTTCGACCTTCGCCGAAAAATCTCTTCAACCGCGTTGAGATTTTTCTCCGGCTTTGTCCTTACGCGCCGAGATCCTTGAGGTCGTCCTTGGCCTGTTGCTCGGCGTCCTTGGCTACTCGCTTTGCGTCCGTATCGGGGTTCATCTCATGGATGGCCTTGCTCAGGCTCTGTGGCTTGTCGCCGACCGAGCCCTTGCACATGGACAGATCTACGTTGGTCACCACGCCCGTCACTTTCGCGGTCAGGCAGTTGAACTCCAACCCAAGTGCGTAGCTGGCGTGTAGCGTGGCCAAACACTCATTCAGCGCCGTGAAATGCGCGCATGCAGCGGTGACATTCGAATTGGGCGGCAAAATACGCTGAGCCTGCAGTTTGGGGGTCAGCTTCTTTTCGATGTCGCTCCTGTTGCCGTTCGAATCGGGGGAATTTTTGGGACCTTTGTCTTTTTTCACCCACTTGATGGGATTGAAGGAATGGGAGCTATGCGAGTCCGAAGAGCTAGAATTTCCCTTCGCTGCGGTGGAAGCGCCTGCGCCGGCGGGGCCCTGCGCCCCTGCTCGCTCCGCGCTCACGGTCAAGAAAAGAGAAACGCTTAGCATCAGAACTGCGAAAACCAAGAATGATCTTTTCATAGTGACTCCTCAGTGGATAATCTCCAGACGCTGCTGGGGAACGTGGCCTTATCCTCAGTAGGCCACAGCGGGTAAGTGAGGGCGTGCTTTCGAATGGGTACTACTCCAATCAGTCAAGCTGGCCATTCGAACAGGTTTCCTTGTTCGCGCAGCATTTCTTTTCCGCTATCCGGAAAGCCTGGCAAGCCGGCGGTCGTGGGTCAGGATCTAATTCGCAGAAAGAGGCCGTAGAGAGTCAAACCAAGGCCGCCGAGGAAAATCAGCGGCGTCAGGTATTGCGTCACGAATGGAAGGACGGGGGCCGGCAGAGGAATCTGTAAGGGAGCGCCGTAGCCGCCAGCGAAATAGTGGATCACGCCTGCGAGAAGCATGTAAAGAAGGCCGCGGCGAATCTGGTGCCGCCCGTCGGGTCCACTACGTCGCGACAATTGCACCTGCGGAACCGCCTCCCGGCAAAAGGGGCACTGCTTCAGATGCACCGCCATGCCCTTGCCGCAAAATACGCAGCGGCGCATGTCCGCGGTTTGTTTTCCAAAAGCGCTCATAGACTCCCAGTATCCCCCCACCTAGGCTAGATTCGCAGTCATGGAATCGTCAAGCAACATGATCAGTAACAGTAAAGCACGGATTCGAAAACGGTAGTAAAGGGTTAGATATGGGTTTCTGCTGCATGGGGAGGTCGCGGCCGCTCCACGCCTGCGCCAAAGAATTCCCAATACCACGAGAAACCGATCCCAAAGCTGAGAGGGCATGCGTACCTTTTTGCTAACAGACGGCTCACCGGCGGACTCACCTTCTTTCAATTCGTGTTACAAAAACTGTCGAAGAGCAAGATTACGAGATTTACGGGCGCATGAGACAAAGTTGTGCGCGAATAGAGGAGAAATGATGACCTATCCTTCCTACAGAACGATCCGGCCCCTCCTTGCCTTGGTTGTTGCATTTCTAACGGTCTGCGCGGCAGCCGCGCCGGCGTTCGCACAAGAGAAGAAAGTCGCGCAAAAAAATGGCGTAGATATCTCAAAAATGGGGGCGTACCGCGCCCTGGCTCAGCACATCTATGCGGAATTCCAAAGAGGCGACATTGCGGCAGCCGCGGAACTTGGCACGGTGCTGGAAAGAGTCTGGGACAAAGCCGAAGAGTATGGAGGAGATACCGCGCTGGCGAAAACGAACCGGCAACTGTTCGATGAAATCGACAAAGCCATGGATCAATTCATCACGCCGATCACGGATGCGAAAGGCAAACCGCCCGATCCCGCCAAAGTCAAGGCCGCGTTCAACTTCTACCTGGAAAAGCTGAAACAGGCCGATTAGCCAATCCCATAGAAATCGAGTAGCAAGGAGAGGCCAGGCTTGGCCTCTTTCTGTTTGAGGGGCCGATACAAGCGCCGACGACGATAAAACCCACTCGCAGACGGAGGACACTCTGCCGTCTCGCTGGGAGCGAGCGGCGCCTACAATTCGCGGAGGGCACTCGAGATCGGAAGGCTCGCGGCGCGGATGGCTGGGAACAGCCCTCCGACGA
>Ga0207120_1155_pt1 | contig 12953 bp, 14 predicted proteins | sample Alteio_BWMinHeat_40_FD_153509 | JGI IMG/M metagenome (GOLD analysis project Ga0207120, IMG submission 153509) | Enriched cells from forest soil in Barre Woods Harvard Forest LTER site, Petersham, Massachusetts, United States -... | ecosystem: Environmental > Terrestrial > Soil > Temperate forest >...
ATGCAACTTGTGATCAGATATCCGGCGTTGGCTTCATCTATCCATTTCGGTCTGGCTTTGCGACCGCTTAAAGCGGCTTGCATATTCGCCGGCAGTAATGCCGAGAACACGTAGAAACGTTCGGCGCATGGCAAGAGGCGTCTGAAATCCACAAGCATCCGCGATCTCCTTAAGACCCATCGCGGAGCTATCGATCATTTGCTGTGCCGCCTCCACGCGCATGCGATCGACGAATTGCCCTGGATTCATTCGCGTTTCGCGGAGACAAACACGGGTGAAATTGCGTGAGCTCATTCCCATTCGTTTAGCAAGTCTTTCAACGCTTAAATTCTCACGCAGATTCTCGATCATCCAAACCTGAAGTTCGCGGAGCGGCTGCGATGTTGCCGCTTGCCGCGAGAGCATATGGCTGTATTGGGACTGTCCGCCCGGACGAACGAGAAACATCACCAATATCCGTGCGATTTCGAGAGCAACCTGGTGACCGTGATCCTCTTCTACGAGTGCCAGCGCCAAGTCCATCCCAGCCGTAATACCTGCCGACGTATAAATCGACCCATCTCGCAAATAAATCCGATCAGGCTCAACTACGACGGAAGGATATTTCCGCGAAAGCTTGTCGCAATAGGCCCAATGGGTGACCGCCCTTTTGCCGTTAAGCAGTCCAGCGGCTGCGAGCACGAAGGTTCCGGTACAGATAGCCGCCACCCGACGCGATCGAGATGCCAACCCAATGATGCGGTGGAGATATTCGTCCTCATACAATTCGTCATTCGCCCCTGGGCCGCCCGCAACCACTAGGGTATCGATCTGAGCCGGCAGCTTTGTGAAGGGAACGGCATCCGAGATTTTGAATCCATGATTCAGTTGCAATTCCGTTGTGCCTTCCGGGCTGGCCACGGCCACTTCGTACTCTGGAGCGAATTTAAACACCTCGAGCGGACCTACAAGGTCCAGCATGTCAACGGGCTGTGGACCAGTAATTACGATTCTCCTCATCTACGCCCCCTCGATTCATTAAGCCGTGTCCGAACCTATGTCCGATTTTGATTCATCTATGTCGTAGCGTTGCGTCTTGTCGCGAATTAGTGTTGCCCTCGTTATCTACACACAGCCACGAAGCGGGAGTCAACGATTTCTCTGACCTTTCATAAACCAAGGTCAGTCCCGATCACAGGAGCATCGGATGCGAAATACGTATCGCGCGATGGAAGTAACTTCGCCAGGCGCTTTCTCCTTAGTTGAAAGAAAGATTGCTGTCCCCAGCGCCGGACAGGTGCGTATCCGCGTCGAGGCTTGCGGTGTATGCCATTCGGATGCAGCAACTGTGGAAGCACAATTTCCCAACCTTTCCTATCCGCGCGTTCCTGGCCACGAGGTTATCGGACGGATAGAAGAAGTGGGTCCTGGCGTCACGGCGTGGAAGGTCGGCCACCGTGTCGGAGTTGGATTTTTCGGAGGTGAGGACGGAACCTGCGAGGCCTGCCGCCGTGGTGAAACGGCTTACTGTGCAAATGCCATTATGACCGGCATCACAACTGACGGTGGCTACGCGGAAGTGATGATTGCGGAGGCACGCGCGCTTGCCCTGATACCGGACGGACTCAAGTCAGAAGATGCTGCCCCTCTTGTGTGTGCTGGCATAACGACTTTCAACGCGCTCCGTAACGCTGCGCGTGCCGGCGACACCATTGCCATACAGGGAGTCGGCGGACTTGGCCACCTTGGCGTTCAGTTTGCGCGAAAGATGGGCCTACGTACCGTAGCCATTGGTGGAGGCCCTGACAAAGAGCACCTCGCGCAGAAACTCGGAGCACACGTCTACATAGACGCCAAGGCGCAAGACGCGGCCGCAGCACTGCAAAAGCTCGGAGGCGCCGACGTCATCCTTGCGACCGCGCCAAGCGGGGCCGCAATCGGTAGCCTGCTTCCCGGTCTTAAAGTCCGGGGCAAACTTGTAACTGTCGGAGTTTCGGGCGATGCCATCCCAATCAACGGGGTACCACTCATCTTCGGCGGACGCTCAGTTGTTGGCAGTCTCACCGGAAGAGCCATCGAGACTCAAGACACACTTGATTTCAGCGTGCTCACGGATATCCGTCCAATGATCGAAACGCTCCCGCTGGCAAAAGCCGAGGAAGCGTACAAACGGATGATGGCCGGCAGCGCGCGCTTCCGGATGGTTCTCACCATGACCTAAGTTCAAACCTTGCTGCAAAACGGGTCACAAACCGACTGCGCCAGAGGGAGGCTCTGATTGAATCCGTTCCAGGAAATCTTTGACAAACAGAAGGCATACTTCGATTCGGACGCGACCAAATCCTACGAGTGGCGCATTGATCAGCTGACACGTCTCGAGAATTTATGCAACGAGAACTCCGGGGCTCTCGAGGCTGCGATGAGCTGCGACTTCAAGACTGCCAGCCAGGAAAAAGTGTTCGAGATCATGGCTCCGGTCGGGACCGCGGCTTTCGCGAAAGCTGAGTTGAGAGAGTGGATGCAGCCCGTAGATGTAGTCGTTCCGAAGGCACTTCGGGAAAGCGGACATACTGCCAAGGTCCATCGAGAGCCCTATGGCGTCACTTTGGTAATCGGCCCTTTCAATGGTCCCTTGACGCTGCTCTTCGACCCGGCAGTACAGGTTATCGCTGCTGGCAATCCTTGCATCCTCAAACTCTCCGAAGGTCTGCCCGCCACAAGCAAACTCTTGCTGAATCTCATACCGAAGTATTTCGATCCTCGCGCCGTGACTGCCGTCTCGGGAAGCAGAGAAGAAGTTACCGAACTTCTAAAGCTGCCGTTTGACTTCATTTTCTTCACGGGGAGCGTCAAGGTGGGCAAAATCGTCATGGAGGCGGCTGCAAAGAATCTGACTCCGATTCTTCTCGAACTCGGCGGACAGAATCCCGCATTCGTTGATGCGACCGCAAACATCCCCGACGCAGCCAAGAAAATTGTCTGGGGTGCAACGGCTTGGGGCGGCCAATGGTGCACTTCACCCGGATACGCTTATGTGCATGAATCCATTGCCGAGGAATTCGTTCAAGAGTGCAAGAAAGCCGTCGTCGAGTTGTACGGGAATGATCCGAGGAACAGATCCGACGACTACTCGCGCATCGTAAGTCCCAAGGCGGTTGAACGTCTCGCAAGCCTTATCGACCAAAGCAAAGTCGTCGCTGGCGGCGCGTCCGACCCGAAGGCACGCTACATCGATCCCACCATCATTTACCCCGTTACCTGGGACGATCCGATCATGGAAGACGAAATCTTTGGACCGCTTCTCCCAATCCTTGTCTATAGAGATATGGATGCCGCCATCCGTGAGGTGAAGAAGCACCCGAAACCGCTTTCCGCCTTCCTTTTCAGTCGTGATCAAAAAGCGATCGAGCACTTCCTCGCGAGTTTGTCTTTCGGTGGCGGTGCAATCAACCAAGTGAACATACATCTTTTCATCGAAACCATGCCTTTCGGCGGCGTCGGATTCTCCGGTATCGGGCACTACTATGGCAAGGCCGGCTTCGACGCTCTCACGCATGCGAAATCGGTCCTCATCTCCCCTCCCGACGTGGCCATCGAGCATTTGTTCCCGCCCTATACAGAGGAGAAGGTCAAAGCGCTGAGCCAGTGGTTTGAATACTAAAAGGAGAGTCGCCCACGGTTTTCCATCAAAGGGCTAGACATGATTTTGGCGGGAATCAAAGTAACCGATACGCGGCTAGTCCGCGATGCGATGGATCTGGCACGCAGTTCGTCGGAGCCATATCTTTTCAACCATGTGATGCGTTCCTGGCTTTTTGGTATTTTGCTTTCCGAAGACGTCAAACCTTCGCCGGACCCCGAACTCCTGGCCGTTTCCACCGTTTTACACGATCTCGGTCTGACCGACCGCTACATGGCCGAGGAGCGGTTCGAGGTCGATGGCGCCAACGCAGCCCGCGCGTTCCTCAAGGAGCGCGGTATCGCGACCCTGCAGATGCAACTTGTCTGGGATGCGATCGCCCTTCACACAACCCGCTCCATCGCTCTCCACAAAGAGCCCGAAGTCGCAATGACCCATTCAGGTATTGCGGTGGACGCAATCGGGGTTGGTCTCGATCGAATTCCGACGGATAAACTACAGGCGATCCTCGCGGCGTTCCCTCGCTTGGCGCTCAAGAACCAGCTCCAGTCATCCCTATGCAACATCGTTCGCCGCAAACCGGCGACCAGCTTTGACAACATTCTTCGGGATTTCGGCACCCGCTACGTCGAAGGGTTCACTCCTCCGAACTTCGCGGACGTCGTCGCAAACTCGCCGTTTTCTGAATAGTTCTTCTAGCGAGGACATCCGTCCATGAATGTGTTCCGCGCTGCTCTTTCTAGAGACTTTTGGATTACGGGGATCGCGATAGCTCGTTACATCCCTCGGGCCTTTCGTACAAAGCAAATCGATGGGAATCTCTTTTTCACGGAGCAGAAGCGGCAAGAGTATCGACGGCGTGTCGAGAGTCTGAAGCAAGATTCGCTGCGCAGATGGGGAATTATGGAAGTCGACCAGATGCTTCACCATCTCAACCTTGCATGCGGAGGTTCGCAAGGCTTCTACGCTCTTCCCGACGAGAGCTATCTGATCTCCCGAACGCTTTTCAAATAGATTCTCGTTGACTGGTATCCGGAGCAGCCGGTTGGCTTGCGGCTCCCGACAGGCTTCAAAATTCCACACGCACAGAGATTCGAATTTGCCAACGAGAAGGCGCAGCTACTCAAAATCCTCGAGGCCGATTGGAATGCCAGGACTGCAGACCAGTGGAAGCCGCACCCAATGTTCGGCACAATGTCGCCGACGCAGTGGGGCAAGCTTCTGCAGATCCATCTCGACACCACCTGAGGCAATTTTCAGCCTGACGAAAATGTCTTGCTGCCGGTTGCTAGAGTGTTCCAAATTACCGGAGACCGAACTTCCAAAGGATGACTTATGACAAGAGAGCATATCCAACACGCGCTGGACGTTATATATAACCAGATTTTTAATCAGGGCAGAGCTGATCTGCTTCCGGGTCTCGTGTCCGGGCCGTACATTCAGCACAATCCGCTTTTCCCCAATGGGCTCGACGGCATCATGGCCTACATCAAGCAAGCCGGCAGCATTCCTTGCGAGGTGAAGCGTATCGCCATCGATGGAGATCTAGCCTTCATACACGTGCGTTACTTGAATTGGGCCGGCAAGGAAACTGCTGGCGTTGACATCTTTCGTTTCGACGCTGAAGGCAAGATCGTCGAGCATTGGGATGTGCTTCAACCCGTCCCGGCCTCCTCCAACAACCCCAACACGATGTTTTGAGAAGAATCCTGCAGGGCAAAACGTTCAGCGATTTCGGGAACCCTCACTAGACTAGGATCACAAATAGTTCCAAGTCACAACGGTTTCGAACACCGTTGCACTCCGGATCGCAACGGTTGCACAGACCGTTGCGGAACCGTCAGACGGACATCCCTTCGGGCAAGAACCGAAGGCGGCACCCTTCACTCAACTTGATGAGTAAAAATCGTAGTGGGCAAAATTGATAGCCAGAACTCCTCTCCCTTTTCCGCACCCGGAAGAGAGTTTTCGATCAGATCCGGGCACCCGCCTCCTACAGCACGAGCGTAGAGGCGGCTAATCACGGAAGCGGGAATACGAACGGACCATCGATGCCACGCCAGCCCGCCCATATATTCAAGAATGTGGCGCGTACGCTCGTCAGCAACAGTTGGCCTTGCTCCCTCAGGGTACGCAATGTATACGAAACCGATCTCACCGTCCGGAATTTGCCGGACTGCATCTGCCCATAAGGAAGTCACGCCTCTGGCTTTCTTTGTAAGTGCTACCTGGCTCTCGCTGCGCCACTTCAGACAAACGGGTGACTTGAATTCCTCCACTCCAATCCACCTCGGTGCTTGAACCTCACAAAGCAGGCCATCCCATTCATCTTGCATCGGTCCCCAACCATAGGCACTCTGTAGAAAATCCGGTGAATAAAGCCGTGTTCCCGAGATATTCCTTGCACTCGGAAGCGAGCCAATCCTCAACGTCCCCCAGGTTGTCACTGTCGGGTCGGACTGCGGATCATGTTTTGCCGCCGCAAGTACGTCGCGCCGGAAATCTTCCACTGAAATCGAACTCACCGGTATGCCAAAAGAAGCCTCAATCGCGCCATGGAAGCGGCTTTCTTGAAGTTGCGACCGAACTGCCAAGTATAGTTGCTCCACATGGCTGGCCTCATCCAACTCATACTTCGTCAACCCTAAGCGTCTCTTGCATTCGATCGATGCGGGTATGCCAAGTCCTTCGATCCGATAGTCCGGAACCTTACGAGCTCGGTCTTCTGGAATCAACCGCAGGTCCAAACCGCGTCGAACGCCAGCGGCCCCCACCAACACCTCGTAGATCGTTGCGGTCACCATGTCGTCCAGCATGAACGACAAAGCTGCGAGTTTCCGCGCGGCTTCTGGACCGAGCGCGTTAATTTCCTTTAGGCTATTTCCCAGGATCGCCACCTCTGGCACAAACATCGCTGCAGAGTAGAAATCCAGATTCCATTCTTTTTTCAAGTGGTCTTCACAGAGAAGAAGCATTCGCGCGAATCTTTGCGGGGCATCACCCTCTCGGGCCATTCCCACTCGGACGTTATTAACAATATGCAGCGGCTCAGTCAGGAAGGATGGGCCTAAGCGGTAAGGTTTCTGTGCCTCCTGGCGTAGCCACTTTGGGTCAACTAGGCTGAGAAGCGCCTCTAACCCGGTTTCAGCTAGTGTATCGAGATCCTCGGTAGGCCGAATCTGCAAAATCTCACGTTGCCAAAATTCGGTGCCGCCCGGTAATCGCTCTGTCTTTTCAGCCAGCTCCGCAGCTTCGATCTCGGCTTCGGAAATCCCAACGGATAGGTGTAAACGTCGAATTTCATCCCTTAAGTTCGCTTGAAGGATTCGCAATTCTTCCATCAGACGGCGCACGGACGAGTTGGGACGATTCTCTTCACCGGCCCGGACTTGAGCTTTTATTGCGGCGGCCCACTCCAGGACCTTTGCCTCGCAGGCCGCGTGCAGCGCGTTTACTTTACTGAGGATCGTTTCGTCGAAGGGACATCTCCCGCTATTACCTGAGATTATTATACAAGGCTGGGTCGTTAGCCGGAGCACTGCTTGGCAGCGTTGCTCGCTCGCTGCAACGGGTTCCCTAGACCGCTGTAGCCCTGTAAGCACATTCCCGTTGGACTCGAACTCCAAACCTCATCTCCTGCCAGTCTCAGCTGCGCGCAAGCGAGTCCCTATCGCGCGCGGCTTCATTTTCTCGCTTCTCGCAGAGATAGTGTCCGCAATTCCCTGCTCTCCCTGATTTACAATTGGTGGATTTGGAGTTTCGGGTAACGGGCATGACGAACGGACACATCTGTGTTAGTATGATTTCGACATGAGCGCACCGATTTTTACTGGCAGTTTATGGGCAGTTCTTCCAGGAAGGACTGCTATCACATGCAATCCAGGCGAACGGTGCGCTGTATGCGAAACTTGCAAAGCTATTATTTGCAAGGTTTTACGCTAAGTTGTTGATTCCACGGCTGGGGACGTAGTTCAGTTGGTTAGAACGCTGCCCTGTCACCAACACCTGCAAAAACCCTTGTAATTCTTGAAATTATGCCGTTTACAGGAGATTATACAGGAGCTTCTTCCAGGAGCCGCCTGTATGCAAAAACCTGCCAAGCCCGCTTCTGTCCGAGTCCTCAAACAAATCAAACTTCCTCACCGGTGGATACTAGCCACCGCGCTCTTCGATAGTCGAGGGCGAATCCGCCCGGATCATGTCCGCGTTAAAGGGAAGGACGAAACACACCCTGAGGGCAGTTACTTCATCGAGTGGTCGGAGCATGGTCGACTCTGCAAGCAAGCCGTCGGCCCCGACGCCCAACACGCTGCCGATAAAGCCCGAGTCAAAGAAGCAGAGCTCACCGCCGAACGCAATGGCATCATTCCCCCTGCCCCAAAACCCGAACCGAAGCCGGAGCGCACTGCCCTAACCTCTGCTCTCGACGACTATATGGAATACGTCCGCTACCACCGCTCACTGCGAACCTATCGTACCTATCGGCCCATCCTCCAGTCCTTCAAGGAATTCTGCACCAAGGCCCACATTGACGAGGTCGAACGAGAGGATCTTCTCGACTTCGCCACCGACTGTACGAAGCAAGGACAACAAGGGAAGAGTGTCTACAACAAACTCGTCGTCATATCTCAGGTTCTCAAACAGCATGGCAAGAAAAAACTTCTAAACACGGCTGACTGGCCGAGTTTCGTTGAAACTGTGCGGCCGATCTACGAGGATTCGGAGCTCGAAAGACTTTTCAAGTCTTGCACGCCCGACGAGGACATGCGTTTCAAGTTTTATTTGATGTCGGGCTTCCGCGACGCGGAGGGACGTTTCGTCACTTGGCGCGACGTAGATTTCAAACACCTCGCGGTGCGTGTCACCGCAAAACCGCATTGGGGATTTCACCCTAAAAATTGGGAGGAACGCGAAGTTCCCGTCCCGCAGAAGTTGATCGCGCTTCTTCGGAGATTTCGTCCGAAGGATGCAACTCCCGACCACCCATTGTTTCCAAGCACGACGGGAAGGCCTGACGGCGCCATGCTGGAAAAACTCAAGGCGGTCGCTTATCGCGCCAAACTGAATTGTGGGCATTGCGTGGTGAAACACAAACTCGAGAACGGAACCGTTAAAATCAATCGTTGCGCCGACGGGCCCTACTGCACGCGCTGGTTTCTACATAAATTCCGTCACACCTATGCCACAAGGCATCTCCAGGATGGAATCGACATTCGCACGCTCCAACAATGGATGGGCCACCGTGATATCGCCTCCACCATGGTTTACCTCAAGGGATTGAGGAATAGTGACGTTCAAGCCCGGATCAACAAAGGTAGCCTCGCAGCGTTTGCCTAGAGCATCGTCTTCCATAACTCATGTTCAGGCCCGACGCTGTTCAAGACGTTCCGCGCAAGCGGGAGACATTTTCTGACGCAGCCATGTGGAAATGGCCACAGGATCGAAGCGGATCGAACCTCCGATCTTGAAACACGGGATACGGTGCTTCGCTACGAGCTTGTAGACCTGACGCTCGGAGATACTCAGCAGCTCTGCGATATCCGTGACCACAAGCGCACGCCGTCTCCCGTCGAGGCAATCCGTGAGACCTCCGTTCTTGTCGCTCAGGTCCTCTCTGGAGAGCTGTTCCGATGAACCAGCCGAGGAATCTTCCTCAAAGGATCTTGCCAGCCGAGTAGACATGGGTACCTCCCGCTCTGATTCCCCTGCCCATGGACCTCACAGCTCCGCGGTGAGCGTGCGGGGGAAGGGCTTGCCCATCATACTATATGTATATAGCAGCCTGGAAGAAGAAACTTTCATCCTGCGGATCGACCCCTTCTCTTCTCTGCCCTTCCGCGTCCTGAGCGGCTACTGACTGCTAGTTGCGAGGCAATTTTGCCAGTGCAATAATGACCCATGATTATCGGCGACCGCCTCCGCGCAATGCGCGAGGAAAAGAAACTTTCCCAGGGCGACATTGAAACGCGCACTGGCCTGCTTCGTTGCTATATTTCACGCGTAGAGAATGGCCACACCGTCCCAGCCATCGAAACCTTGGAAAAGCTCGCCCGTGCTCTAGAGTGCCCGCTCTATCAACTGTTCTACTTTAAACACCGGATGTTCAAAAGTGATCCCTGTAAGACACTCATTCCCCAGTTCGCATCGAGGGGGGCGCGAGCAAGATTTTGATCGATCCGTTTCTGTCCGATAACCTGTCACAGGGAGGTGACCGATGAAGGCGATCGTAGTGACGGATCAGGCTGCGGGAATGGCCGGGGTGAAACTGGTGGAGCGGCCCGAGCCGCAGGCGGCTATAAACGACGTCGTTGTTCAGATTCATGCGTCGGGATTCACCGGGGATGAGCTGACGTGGCCCTCGACCTGGACCGATCGCGTCGGCCGTGACCGGACGCCTTCAATCCCCGGACACGAACTGGCTGGAGTGGTGACCGCTCTCGGCTATGGCACGACGGGGCTGTCGATTGGACAGCGGGTGTTCGGCCTCACGGACTGGTATCGCGACGGCACGCTGGCGGAGTACGTGGCCGTCGAGGCACGCAGCCTCACACCGCTGCCGGGCGACGTTGACTTCGCGGTGGGCGCGGCCCTCGTGATGCCAGGCCTGACCGCATGGCAGGGGCTGTTCGAGCACGGCCGCCTTCACGCGGGGCAGAGAGTCCTCGTGCACGGTGCGGCCGGCGTAGTCGGTTCGATGGCGAGCCAGCTCGCACGTGAGGCCGGCGCGTACGTCATCGGCACCGGGCGCGCTGCCGCCCGTCAGACGGCTCTCGACTTCGGCGCACAGGAGTTCGTCGACCTCGATACCGACGCCCTGGAAGACATCGGCGAGGTCGATCTGGTTTTCGATGTCCTCGGCGGCGACATCGCGAAGCGCTCTGCAGGCGTGATTCGCGCCGGAGGAACGCTGGTGACCGTCACCGGCCCGACTGAGGCGCGGCCCTCTGGCGGCCGGACTATCGACTTCGTGGTCGAACCCGATCGCGCCCAATTGAGTGAGCTCGTCCAGCGGGTCCGCGTTGGTCGGCTGCGGACAAACATCGGCGAAGTGGCTGCCCTCGACGATGCGGTTGCCGCCTTCAACCGGACCGAGCGGATCAAGGGAAAGACAATCATCCGCGTTCATCCGGCTCGGGGATTGCCTAAGTCAATTCAGGAAACACGCAAAGCTGCATCCGCCTAACTTTGACACTCCGTTCAGACGGCTCTGCTTGTACGCTTACCTTTTTCTGACAATGCTCTCCTTCTCCGAGGCACGCCGGAACAGGTCAGGCGCCTTGATGCGCTCACAGGTGCGCTTGAAATCCTTGGCAGGCCCTGTCCACCGCAACTCGTCAATTGACCTGAACACCGGGACATCGACTCGAAGTGTTGCGAGAGTGCGAAACAGTAGTGCATCGTCCCAGCCAGCGAAAAGCGCCTCAGCAAGGGGACGCGCTCTCCGCAACGTCGGATCCCACTGATGCCAGTCTTTCGGAACGTCTTCCAGATGTGGACATCGCGAGAAAACCGCCGCTGCCGCTTTGGCCCCCCATCCCACAATACCCGGATAGCCGTCTGCAGTGTCGCCTACCACGGCGAGATAGTCCGGAATCGACGACGGTTTGATCCCGAACTTTGCGATCACGCCAGCCTCGTCACGGACACTCTCGCGCCGGCGGTCAAGTTGTACGACTCGCGACCCCACGACGCATTGGCTAAGGTCCTTATCGGGCGTGCAGATGATAACTCGCCTGACGCGCTTATCCTTTGCTGTCTTCGCTGCGGCCGAAGCAAGTGCATCATCGGCCTCGAACTCGATCATCGGCCACACCAACACTCCCATCGACTGCAGCGCCTCTTCAAGAATTGGAAATTGCGATAGCAGTTCCGGATCTACGCCTTCGCCAGTCTTATAGTCCCGATAAAGATCGTTGCGAAACGACTCAATCACATGGTCGGTCGCAACTCCGATGTGAGTCGCTCCGCCCTCAATCATTGTGAGAATCGATCCAAGCACGCCACGAACTGCACCAATCTCCTGGCCGGAGGCGTCTTTGGACGACGGTACGGCGTAGAAGTAGCGAAATAGTTCGTAGGTCCCGTCAATGAGATAGATATCCATGAACCCCTCAGCTAGCAATGCCACTCCGACGCTGTTTTACTCCTCTGCGCCTAGTTGCTCCTTAACGATATCGCGAGGATTCTTGTCCTCCCGCAATCCGCCAAATTTCGAATGTCGCAACCTATCCGCCTCCGTCCATTCCAAGAATTCGATCTGAGCGACGGCTTCCGGCCTTAACCAAACTGCTTTTTTCATTTTCTCCGCGTTCAGTTCTTCGCCGAATCGTGACTTCCGTGTCTCCGGCAAATTCACGAATGGGCAGTCTGGAATCACGAGATGCTTCAGTCTCGAAAACACTTGGCGGCGAGAAGCCGGCACAAATCCGTTACGAGTTCTTGCCACATACATCAATTTGTCTCCCTCATAGTAGCCGACGATCAGGGAGTCAAAGCCGTGCGGTCCCGGAAAATAACCGCCGATCACGAACTCTTGCCCACGATTCACGCGATATTTGATCCAGGCACCGCTTCTTTTGCCCGGTTGGTACACGCTGTCCTTTCGTTTTCCGATGATTCCTTCAAGCCGTTGCTCGCGCACCGCAGACAGTAGGTCCTTTGGCGCTGCCTCGAAATAATCCGAAATCCTGATTCTTTTGTCGGGGATGACGACAACAGACTTCAACAGCGCCCGCCGCTCAACCATCGGAAATGTAGTACCGAATCCGCGACGCTTCTGCGCGGAAGTTTTGCAACAGATTGAAGTCCGGCCGACCGCTTTCATCCATCGCGACTACTTCTCCGTCTACGACCGTTCCTGCAGGCAGATCGGCGAGTGCTTCCACGATATAGGGAAATTGTCTATTCAGCGATTTTCTCCGCCGCGAGAACAGCGTGACACCAGTTCCGGACTTGACCGCCAGGGCTCGATAACCATCGAGTTTGACCTCCCACACGAAGTTAGAGCCCTCGGGCAGCTTCGATGCCGCGAGGCACTCCATTGGTTCTATGAATGACGCTTCCCTTCTAGGTAGTGAATCCAATACTGCGCGGATTTCCTTTTCCATCTCGTTCCCTAGGAAAACAGACGCAAGGTAAATAAGCAAACGCAACCCATTTGGTCCGGCCCTTCCTACCAAAAGACTGCGCCTCCCCGCCTGCTTCTTCTGTCAAGGCTCTTCGCTTCGCTCCGATAAACGCAAACTGCGCGGCCTTGACAGCGCACGCGGCGAAGCGCCGGGGACAGCTAGGAAGGGCTTTGTTTTTTGTGCAGCAAAGTGCCGCAGCGCAAAAG
>Ga0207120_1156_pt1 | contig 12888 bp, 12 predicted proteins | sample Alteio_BWMinHeat_40_FD_153509 | JGI IMG/M metagenome (GOLD analysis project Ga0207120, IMG submission 153509) | Enriched cells from forest soil in Barre Woods Harvard Forest LTER site, Petersham, Massachusetts, United States -... | ecosystem: Environmental > Terrestrial > Soil > Temperate forest >...
TGTTCAAAATGCAATGCATCGTTGCGGATCACCCAGAGTGGTTTTCGGCGTTGGGAGAATTTGTGCGGGCGGGACACCGCGCTATTTTTGTGGTTGGTAATCATGACGTCGAATTGCAATGGCCGAAAGTTCAAGAGTGTATTCGTGAAGCCATCGGAGTGCCTAGCGAAACACCGGTTGTGTCTGACGCATCAAGTTCGCAAGATTCCACTCCGCTTGAATCGGTGGTGTTCTGCCCATGGTTTTACTTAAGCGGCGATGACACTTATGTGAGTCACGGTCATCAGTACGATCCCTATTGTGTTAGCATTCATCCGATCGATCCATTAATTTCTATTCGTGGTCGACCGCAAATGAGAATTCCTTTCGGTGATTTAGCTGGGCGCTACATGTTGAATGGTATGGGCTACTTCAATCCGCACGCAATGAGTAATTATATTATGACAGCGTCTGCTTATGTTCGCTTTTTTATTCGCTTTGTTGCGCGCACGCAGCCGCTGCTTTTGTGGACTTGGTTTTGGAGTGCAATGGTGACGCTGCTGATCAGCTTGCAACATTTTTGGCGTCCTGCCATGAGTGATCCTCTTTCTGTTGATGATAAGGTGCAATCAATTGCCGATCGCGCGCAAGCGCCGCCCTCGATGGTTCGCAAACTCAATGCCATGCACGTGGCGTCGGCATGCGCTGATCCGTTTTTGATCATGCGTGAATTGTGGCTTGATCGAGCCTTGATCTTGCTGGGGATTTTATATGCTGCATTTCAGATCATCTTGACGATTAACATTGTGTTGCCCATCCGACCGATTTGGATTTTTGTGCCGATAGTTTTGTTGTCTCCCGGGTTGTTCCTTTATCATGCTTCAGTGCGGCCGAAAATTTTTGCCGAACCACTGTTGACTCGTGAACGCGCAGAGCTGATTACCCGTATTACCGGACTCTCTCGCGTGGTTTTTGGGCACGTTCATGTTCCTGAGCATTCGTTTATTGGTAACATGGAGTATTTAAACGGCGGATTCTGGTCACCGGCGTTTGCAGAGCCGGAGTGCATCCATCGCATTGGTACGCAAACATTTGTGTGGATTCGACCAAGCCGTGGACAAACCAAGAGAACCGCAACCCTTTATGAGTGGTCACCAGGTGCGGATGCTCCTTGCGCATTTGTCGAGAAACACGATAATTCCTGATCACTTCGTTTCCGATCCATCCTTGCTCACGTTGACTGAAATTTTTCTTCGCGATACAGGCGCCCGGTCAATTCAAAGTAATGATAATGAAGCCTGTTAATTTTTATGCAAACTGACTTAAATGTCGTATTGAGTCATGTAAAGCGCAGTGAATGAAGGATATTTGAAAAATAGAGGTATCTAGATAAAGTGAACAATAATCTTGGCGAAAATGGAATTGGCGGTATCTTTTAAAAGTTTGAGCCTTTTATTGGCTTAATTTTTGCCTTGAACCAGCCCGCTATCACAACCGGATGCGAGTTTCGCGTTTCGCATTGTCGATGGGCCCGGAGGAATGTTTTAGAATGCTTCAACGTCAACGTACCATTCATAACAAGGCCAGTTTAGTTGGTGTCGGTTTACATAGTGGTAAAAAAATTAGACTGAACGTTTTTCCAGCGGGTGAAAACGAAGGAATCGTTTTTTTGCGTCGGGCAGGGCAAAAATTTGTCGAGATTCCAGCACAGCATCAAAACATTGTCGATACCCGTCTTGCAACTACTTTGGGTTGTGGCGGAGAGTTGGTCGCAACTGTGGAACACTTTCTTGCTGCCATGTACGGTCTTGGTATTGATAATCTACGGGTAGAAATCGATGGGCCCGAAATTCCAATTATGGATGGGAGTGCGGCGGCTTTTGTTGACATGGTAAGAAAAGCCGGCATTGAACAACTATCGGCGCAAAAACGTTTTTGGGTTGTCACGAAGCCTGTGACTGTAAAACTGGGTGATCGTGTTGCGTCCTTAAAACCCGCATCACAGTTTTCGATTTCATGCGCGATTGATTTCAACCACCCAGTTATTTCTGCTCAGCGTTATCATTGGGAATTTTCGGATCAAGCGTTTCACCGCGATATTGCGCAAGCGCGCACATTCGGATTGCTCAAAGATGTAGAAAATTTGAAACGTATGGGCTTGGTGCTGGGTGGAGCACTGGAAAATGCCATTGTGGTTGATGACTTTAATATTTTGAATGCAGGAGGCCTGCGTTATCCAGATGAATTTGTTCGACATAAACTGCTTGACGGATTGGGAGATCTTGCCTTGTTGGGCCATCCCATCATTGGCAAGGTGACACTAAACAAAGCCGGTCATTCCCTGCATCGTCAGTTGCTTGAAAAGGCGATGAAGCTAGAAGCACTGGTGCCGTTTCAGCCTGAATTAGAAGTGACCGAGCATCACTATGGAGAACTTCCACTGCGTTTGCCGGTCTGGGCTGCACCGAGCGAAATTTTTGCGCTGTAATTTTTCGCTCATCATCATCGTTCCGACCACTTTTCCCTCCTTTGATTTTAGTTGCTATTTCTGACATCACGTTGACGTGCCAGAATTCAGTATCGCCACTGTCATTTTCGCCATCGTGTTGATATGGGTCTTGTTCCCATTTTTTTTCCCCATCAGTGGAATCTATAAACGTGACGTGGATGATGAGTACATCCAGTTTGAGCAATTTGGGCCCATCGTGACAGGCAAACGTAATGTGGATGGAGGCAACCAATTGTATTCTGGCTTTCAAAACTTTATTTGGCTTTCGCTGAAGCGTCGCGACTACGGATTGCCCGCTTTGATCGCTCAAGGATTTCCTGAAGTCATTGCTAAAAAACTCAATGGATCGATTGTTGCACAAATGAAGCTTCGCCGTCGCGGAAAAGAATTGGTGGGATCATTTATTCCGCAAAAAATTTTGTTTGATGAAAGCTCGATTAGAATTTTAAGTCGCCACTACCAGCCTGCAAGTTTAAGGCATTATGCGCGCGCCAATTTAAGCGAACTTCCCACTTTAAAAGTAGAAGCAAAAAAACAAGAAAATCTTCCCCCGCTTGCGGCTAAAAAAATTCAAAGGAAAAACACATTTTAACGAATCGGTTCTCATGACCGAGATTCTAAAAAACGGTGCCAATGATGGGTGTCAATAAACAATATCAAGTGGCTGTTGTTGGCGCGACCGGTGCGGTTGGGCAGCAATTATTGAGACTGCTTGAAGAACGATTATTTCCAGTGGCGAAATTGTTGCCACTGGCTTCGCCACGTTCGGCTAGAACCGAAATTGAATTCGGTGGCGACAAAATAAAAGTACAAGCACTCGATCACCAGTCATTTAAGGGAATTGATATCGCTTTATTTTCTGCACGCTCAGCCATCTCAGCCGAATACGCTCCACTTGCTGCACAAGCAGGTGCGGTAGTGATTGATAATACCGCCTGTTTTCGCATGGATCAGGATGTTCCGTTGGTTGTACCCGAAGTGAACGTAGAAGATATTCGAGACTATCGGAAAAAAAACATCATTGCCAATCCGAATTGTTCGACCATCCAAGTCGTGGTCGCAGTAAAACCGATTGCGGATGCGGTGGGTATTGAGCGAATGGTGGTCTCCACTTATCAAGCTGTTTCCGGTGCGGGGCGCCAAGCGATGAGTGAGTTAGAAGCGCAAGTCGTTGCGTTGTTCAATCATCGAGAAGTGCCCATACAAGTGCTGGGTCGTCAGCTTGCGTTTAATTGTGTGCCTTGGATCGGCAAATTGCAGGATTCAGGTGAAAGCGACGAAGAAGCGAAGATGCGCAATGAAAGTCGCAAAATGTTGCATTTACCCGATCTTCAAGTCACATGTACTTGCGTGCGGGTTCCCATCTTTAACGGACACAGTGCGGCGGTGAATTTACAACTCAAAAGCGAACTTGCCCCTGAGCGCGCGAAAGCATTGTTGCGCGAAGCCAAAGGCGTACTTCTTGTTGACGATGTTCCAGCCGGTGAAATTCCAACACCATTGATGGCGAATGAACAAGATGCAACGTTGGTTGGGCGGATTCGCCGAGATTCCTCGGTGCCACATGGCTTAAATCTTTTTTGTTGCGCGGATAACCTGCGAAAAGGCGCAGCGACCAACGCGGTACAGATCGCGGAAATCTTAGTGCGAGATTATCTTAATTAAATGAGGTCCTTGCAAAAATGATTCGTGAACGCGTCCAACTCCGCGACCGGTGCCAATGGTTTTTTTCGGGCAAGTGCTCGTTTGCGGAGGTTTTGCAAGAGGTTCTTTTTATTTCTTTTTGTTCCCTTGGATTGTTACTTTTTTCCATACCCGTAGAAGCTCAAACCACGACAGGTACCGGCACTCCTACTCCTACTCCTACTCCAACGGTGGGAACAGGAGCATTTTCGGTTTTGGTTGATCCCACCGGCAGCCGTGACTTTCAAGCGGTTCCTTTCAGCCTGGCGGATTGCCAAGCCATTGCTGCAGGAAATCCAACTCCTATTCGTGTACAGTGGACCTTACCAGCTGGAACATTACCAGGTGCGACGATTTCAGTGTTTCCCTACAACAGCGTGAGCTGCCCCACGACGGCGCCGGCGTCTCCTACTTGCTCATTGACCATTGTCGAGCAACCCTTTTGTCCTAATGATGCGGTGAATGCGAGTGAACTATCGACTGCAGATTTGCTCAAAATTAATTCGACCAACCTGTCATCATCGCAGCCGACTACCAATCCTTGTCCTCAACCTTACAGCACAGGCAATGGCATCGAAAATACGAATTATGCCATTTGCATATTGGTCAATGATAACAATGGGGCGAACCCCATCGCTGGCTATTTGCCGATTCGTATGGACACTCAGGCTCCGGTTGCTGTCACCGATATCACGGTAGGTGGCGGTGACAGTTCGATCATTTTAAGTTGGACCACTAGCGACACCGATATTGCATCTTACCAAATTGTGGCTACGGCATTAGATGCGAATGGTAAAACCACAAGCAAAGTGATCACTAATAATGTGACCGCCTCATCTTCCGGTCCAGGAACAAGCAAGGAAACCTTACAAGGGCTCGTGAATGGAACCAAATACCAAATTATCATTACCGCAACAGATACTGCCGGGAATGTCGGTGAGGCCTCGGCTCCGCTCGTCGCGCAGCCGCAACCAGAATGCGATTTTTGGAATTGCTACCGCGGCAAAGAGCCAGGCGGGTTTTGTTTTATTTCAACTGCTGCTTACGGTTCTTATGATTCATCTTTTGTACAAGTGTTTAGAGATGTACGAGATTTAATCCTTCTTAAGTTCGCTTGGGGGAGAAGTTTTGTTGTTTGGTACTACAAGCACGGCGTGGGCCCAGCCCGTTGGCTCGCACATCATCCCATCGCAAAAGCGGCGGTGAGCATCTTATTATTACTGCCATTTATTGCCGCTTATCCCAGTGTGCGTTTTGGCGTGGGTCCAATTTTCTTATTTGCGATGATGGGTGTGGCGATCTTCGTTGTGTTGCTGCGATTTCATCGACGAAGAATCCGACAACGTGCACTCGGTTCTCTGCTTATTTTTATGACAGCATGTTGTTTTAGCTTGCCTATTTACGCTAAAAATACAGTTACTGACGACGATGATTTTCAACCTGATCCCACCGAAAAAGTAGACGATCTTAGTGATGATGGCCCAGCTCGATTTGTGACTGAACATGGGCGCCCACGTCTCGGGGTGAATCTAAAGTTTGGTCCTTACGCTCCGAATATTGACAGTGATCCTGCGGCAAATCATCAGTATTCGGCTTTCTTTGGGCCCACGAATCGCCTGGTATCGTCGGGAAATAAGCTGCGCATTGATGGACAACTCGATATCTATTTTTTGCGGCAAGTCGGACTGTTGGGAGTGTCAGGCGGTTTTGGTTATTGGCAAGCCAATGCCCCTACCAAAAAATGTTTGATCGATAATCAGCCGCAAGAAGATTGCGGAGATTTGTCACATCCTTTTCCAGGAGAAGTGATCACCAAAGGGGTGGGTTCAACTCAATTTACAATTTTTCCGATGAACCTCTCGCTCGTTTATAAGTTTGATTTTTTTAACGAGCATTACAAAGTTCCACTGGTGCCCTTTGTATATGCCGGACTTGATGTTTATTTTTGGACCATCCAAGGTTCTGGACGTACTGCAGTGCGACGCGATCTGAACACCAAAGGTTCAGGTGCAACTTATGGTTATCATGTGAATCCTGGCTTGGCCATCGGCCTTGATTGGATTGATCCTAGTAGCGCTCGACGAGCATTTGAAACAGTCGGAATGGATGGTGTTTATTTAACCTTTGAATGGATATTCAATCGTATCAATTATAAATTTAAAAAACCCAGTTGGGATCTTTCAGACAGTAATTTTCAGCTTGGCCTCTCGGTTAATTTTAAGTAACGCCTGCGCGTGAGCGAAAGCAATGAACATTCCACGTCAGCAGTGCGTAATTTACGAATGATCGTCGAATACGACGGAACTGATTTTGTAGGTTGGCAATCACAGAAAAATGGCATCGGCATTCAAGACGAATTCGAGCGCGTGTTCAAGCAAATCACGGGAACCAGGCCTTTGTTGCGCGCAGCGGGGCGCACAGATGCCGGCGTTCATGCACGTGCACAAAATGTTTCATTTAAAACCACATCTAAGCTTTCGATTAAACGCTTGAATGCTGGCCTTAATGCATTGTTACCGAAAACAATTTCAGTCCATCGCATCGATGAAATGCCCCTCGATTTTGACGCCAAAAGGCACTCACTTTATAAATTGTATCGTTATACAATTTATAAAGCACCGTATGCGGCTGCGCAATTGGCACGCTATGCTTGGCATATTATTGATACACTCGATGTTGAAGCGATGAAGCAAGCGGCCGCACAACTCGTTGGAACGCATGATTTCGAAAGTTTTCGCAGTGCGCAATGCCAAGCCGCGCATGCGCGCCGACACTTATTTTCGATTGAGATTAAACAAGAGCCTCGGTTGCCAGGAGGTTCGCTCTTGCACATCACTTACCGCGGAGATGCTTTTGTTCGCCACATGTGCCGAATTTTGACGGGCACATTAGTGGAAATGGGACGCCATCAACGCGATCCAAATTCAATTCCTGAAATTTTAGCCGCGCGATCGCGCAAAGAAGCAGGTGCCACAGCTCCACCGCAAGGTTTGTGTTTACTGGAAGTGGGATATTAAACCTGGTTTGTGAGTCTGTAGAAAATTTTCTTAGGAATCCAGGAAGTCAGGAATTTTTTGACCAGACATTTTTTACAGGCAAGCGATCACTTTGCGCTGATTGACTGAGCTTTTCGTGGGTCCCTGGGTTTCTTAGAAACGCTTTTTACGATGCTCTTGTTAACTCTCGACATTTTGTGCCGAACGTAGCATGGGGCGGCTTTGATATTTGGCCATAAAACTTGAGTCATATTGTGTCGATAAAATCTTCATCTTGGAGCGAACCGTTGGTTTCTTATCCCCAAAAAATTGGGGTACGCGAACATTTTTTGCGTCGTTATAGTAGGCGCGTTGTTGTTCGCGCGTGGAACTACTACCAGCTGACCAAACCAGGTTTGACAGCCCTGGTTGTCGTTACGGTATTTCCGGGTTTTTATTTGGCCTGTACGGGGTCGATAAATTGGCAGATTCTGAGCCTAGCTTTTTTAGGAACTGCGTTAAGTGCAGGTGGCAGTTGTGCACTCAATATGTACGTTGAACGTGATGCCGATGCTCGTATGAAGCGCACGCAGAATCGCCCGATTGTGAGCGGGCGAATTTCGGCGCAAGAAGGTTTTTGGGTAGGTCTGATCTTGGTGAGCGCGGGAGCAGGTGTGCTTGCGTTATGGGTCAACTTGTTGACCGCTGCGTTATCACTTCTAGCAAGTTTTACTTATATTTTTCTTTACACACCCATGAAACGAAGAAGCCCATTGGCCACATTCGTAGGAGCCGTGCCAGGAGCGCTACCGCCCATGATGGGCTATACCGCAGTGACTGGACACATTGGCGTCGAAGCATGGATTGTTTTTGCTATTCTTTTTTTCTGGCAATTGCCACATTTTTGGGCTCTCGCTCTTTTGTTCGGAGATGATTACGCACGTGGAGAATTTCATGTGCGGCCTCAGCATATCGAGCTGTTGATGATTCTCGCTTCGCTTGTTCTGACTGCTGTCAGCCTCATGTTGTGCGTATGGGGACACGCCGGGACGGTTTACGCGATTGGCGCACTGGCGCTCGGTATACTGATGGTGATACGAGCCTTCAGGTTATATTTGCAGCGTACACGCGAAAGCGCATTTTCCGTTTTTTACGGTTCTCTCATTTATTTGCCAGCACTCATTGCTATTTTGGTTTTAGATCGCCCTTCGGTGTTGTTATTGACGTTGGGAATTAAGCGCTAGCGGTGCAGACATTGATGGGCGATGGCTTCGGTGCTGGGGGCAGTTTTTGTGCAGGTTAAACTGTTTTTATAAAGAGGCCGCCCGATACAATGAGCGATTTCGTCGGCAAATTGCATGCGAAAGTAACTTCTTTTTTTTTGCGTCAGAACGGGATCATTGAAGCCACGATTAGAAAGTTCAACGTCCACCAAACGATCGACCAACGTCTCGCAGTCTTTTTGTGTGGCTGGATGAGTTTGACAGCCCATCAAAATAAAACATAACCACAAAAATTTCATCGCAGGAATCTCACGCGAATCGGTGGGCTTTGGCTTTGATAGGGTTGTCCTGTGCGATCGGTTGCGGGTTGAAAATGAGTGTGACGTGCGCAAGCGAGTGCCGCTTCCGCAAATCCCAAGCCGGGATTTGAAAGCGCGCGCGTCATCATCACCTGCCCGCCAACATTGACAGTGACTTGAATGGTCACAACTTGCTCGTTAATGGGAGACGAATCTGCTTCAGCTGGCCAGGCGCAGTTCCAATCATTGGTGTTTAAAATGACTGGATGCGAAAGATCTTTTGCTTCGTTGTTTGATACGGGTGTTTGCCTGTCTACAGCTTGTGTACTTTTTCCGGTGCGAGTTGTGAACCCACCTGCATAGTGATTCGAAGTTCCAGTGATGATGGTGTTTTCACCAAAATCAACAGGAGTGTCATCCTCTGTGCGGGTAATGACTTGGCTGGCTTGTGCATGAACTGATGCGGTGTGCGAAACGGAGCGGGAAACAATTTTAGGTGGCAAGGTAGGAGATTTTTGAGGCGGTTTTGGTGCTGGAATTTCAATACTTATTGTTTCTTGTTCATCCAATGCTTGATGAATACGACTGCCAAGTAAAGCCGCCCAATTTTCAAGTGAAGGACCCGATAGGAGTGCAAGCCAAATCAAAATTCCATGCACAAGAATGGTGACACTTACCGCCGGTAAGAGTGTTGGTCGCGCCAGAATATGTTCACTGCTCAATACAATTTGAACGATTCTGGCCGTAGGTGGATGTGCTGAGACTGTCGAGTTCACGCTTGTCACCGCTAAGGTTCAACCAATGTTTCTGGTGTGGTTGCAAAAGCCACGCGCGAAATTCCACTTTGACGCAAAAGATCGAGAATGTGCACAACCTCGCGATGTGGCATTGATCCATCCGCAGCGATCACCGCTCGCACATCAGGATGTTGGGCAAGCGCTTGGGTTGCAGCTTGAATGAATTCTTTATCAGAACGAATATCGATGCCATTTATCATCATTGGGTGAACGGGTGATACGATTACCGAAAGAATAACTTGTACCTCTGTGCCTTGCGCCGCTTTAGGCAGATCAACATCCAAACCTGGAAGTTCAATAATTTTGGCGGTCACCATAAAGATAATGAGAAGTACCAACGTAATATCAACCAAAGGTGTGACGTTGATACCTGCAATGATGCTTCCATGTGGTGTTTGGGAATCGGCCATTGACGTGGATTTATATCATAGGTGGCATAGGAGCCGCTTGCCCAATTTCATCATCATTTAACGAATTGCGTGCAGCGGGTGTGGTAGATAAATAGGCGAGCAGCAAATTGGATAAGACTTCAGTTTCTCCAAGCAAGGCAGCAATGCGTCTTTGAAAATAATTGTAAGCAGCCACGGCGGGAAGCGCCACCATGAGTCCAACTGCGGTAGCGACCAGTGCTTCAGCGATAGAAGTCATGACTGCTTGTGACGCAACTTGTGCGGAACCACTTATTCCTGCATGACCTGGCGTTGAATGACCTAATTCTTCAAAAGCGCCAATAACACCAACGACCGTGCCAAAGAGGCCAATAAACGGTGCATTGTTACCCAACGTTCCGAGATAAACCAGCCCACGTTCAAGACGCACGCGTTGTAGCGCCACCGCACTGTGCATGGCTTTATCGGCCGCTGCTGGGCCAAGATGAGCGAGCTTGAGGCCTGCTGCCGCAATTTGCGCGGCAATGGCTGGCAACTTTGCAAAATCACGGGTTGCAGTTTTAAAATCTTGTTCTTGAAGTTTGGCATCAAGTTGCTGAGCCAGCGCGGCGATGTTGCAACCCAGACGGCGAAAAAAAAACCAACGTTCGCACATGACGCCGATACTGAGCAAAGACAGCAGACCCAACAGCCACATGACCCATGTCGCGCCGGTATGAACAAGTACTTGTTGCAAAGCAGAAACAGTGTGATTCACAGCAACGTTCTCATGATGTTTAAGGACTCCATTCAAAACTGTAAGCGTCATGATTTTTTAGATTATCAAAAAACGTGGTCGAAATTGGATCAGCAAGCGAATCAAGAAATTCATAGCGCGGTGACTCGACGGTGTTCACGTTGGGCAGGTTTGCAAATTCGATATTGTGCATCCACACGCGCGGATCAATTTGCACTAATAGGTTGCCGTTATTCACCAGATCGATCTGTACGGCTAGTCCTGAAATAATACGCTGTTTGCAAATCGGATTCGAACCAGGTTCAGCAGGATTGAGGGGTGGAAGTTGTCGATTATGACCGATGGTCACTTGACCAGCAAAGGGATAAGCGGTTCCATTTTTTGTTGCAGTACCGGTGATTTGCGCGATGATCGTGGGATCGGTGAGCGCGTTGATATCGCCGCCACCGGTCAGCCACAATTCAGCGGTTTTCACTTCACGTTTCAGGCCAACTCCGACTGAGCGAAATGATTGCGGAATGGGCGACAACACATCGACGTCGACATCACCTAGTACTTCGCCGACATAAACTCCTTGTAGAATACAATCAGTCTGTTGTGCTCCTGCAATAGGAAATTGTTGATTGAGGTACAAAGCACCCATATGCAGAGAAGCTTGCGTTAGCGTGACGCGATAGCCCATATTGTTGTTAAAAGTGAGTGGAGCTCCGGTGGCGTCTTTGGGCCCTGACGCAAAAGCTTTAAAAGTGACAAAATTACCACCTGTGGAGCTTTGGCACCCGCCGCAGAATAGGATGACGCTGAGCAGCTGAGGCAGAACTTTCATGGTGCACCGCCAAGTGTGATGCTCAATGAAACAAGCACGGTTCTTGGTGCACCAGCAGTAAAATGACGAACTGGAACCAGCGTGGGTTCAGCACCCGAATGAAAATCGGACACATAATTGTATTCCCCAAGACGATATCTCGAATCAAATAAATTTGTGCAGGTGACGCCTAATTCAAAAAATTTCCAGTGCAAACTTGCGTTCAAATCAACGACAAACTGCGCATCACCTCGTTGCGATTGAGGGAGAGGGCGTGGTGCAACATACGAGATGCCCAAACCCAAAACACCATGAAAAGAACTATTCCATAATCGCAAATGCGGAATATCGCCGAACAGGGCACCATCGAAGCGCACCACGATATCTGGAATATAGGGGATCAAAAAACCGGTATCTTGAAATGTGGCCTGCACGTAAGTGAAATTTGCAGCGATATCGAAAATGCGACCTGTTGTGCGTAGTGCTGTTGTATTACCGACGCGTTGTGAAGGTCCACCCAATACATTGCGTCCTTCGCTTTCAGAAAAAATAAGATCACGATCAACACGTGTCAAAAATGCACCACTACGAGCTGAAAGATCGAGTGCGTCGAAATGTCGAAAGTATTGAATGCCACCATCGTATGAGGTCGCACTTGCAAAAGGGGTGCGTACGTCTTGACTGATATAAATCGGATCAATTGAACGCACGCCTTCGCCGGCACTGATGGCAAGTGTCAATCCTGAAAATGGCCCGATGGCGAGCGTTCCTCGAGGTAGAAATGCAGCACTCACTGTGCTAACTTGCTGCACTGGCTCGCGGTACTGCCCGTTCGTCTGTTGGCTTAAACAAGAAGCGTCTCCGGGTGGAGACTGGGTGGAGGGTCTTTCGACGTTCTGTGCAGCACATTTGTTAAGAACTGCAAAACTGACTTATGGCATGTTCAATACCGCTCGCTTGCTACTCATGTGGGGCCCGGCAAACGCTTCGGAACACACTTTTGTTGCTGGAGAAATTTACCAAACTAATGGCTTTGGCGAAAATCGCGATGGGCGACGTGGGTCAGTGATGGCGCAATATGAGCACGCCATTTTTGGACAATCGTTGCTTCGCGTGACAACGCAGGCCTATATTGCGAGTTTCCATTCGGCAGGAGTTTTGCGCGACGACGACTATCGTGCGGGACGAGTGGATTTCTTTGGCACCTACGATCCCTTACAAGGCTCGGATACCTCGCGATACTCGTTTTCAGCAGCGATATTATCGCATATCGGCGCCACCACTTTTTCAAATCAAGTTTTCGCGATCGCTCGTCCCATGCGACTCCGTGAAAATTTTACCGGATTTCTGCTCGATACCCAACAACCTTTGCAACAACCCCATGTGCAACGTGGTGATCTTTTGGATCTCAAGGTGATGGAATGGACCATCGGAGCACGTGGCAGCGCCAATTTGCATGCATCCATACTAGGACTCACGCAAGAACTCGAGTT
>Ga0207120_1157_pt1 | contig 12829 bp, 10 predicted proteins | sample Alteio_BWMinHeat_40_FD_153509 | JGI IMG/M metagenome (GOLD analysis project Ga0207120, IMG submission 153509) | Enriched cells from forest soil in Barre Woods Harvard Forest LTER site, Petersham, Massachusetts, United States -... | ecosystem: Environmental > Terrestrial > Soil > Temperate forest >...
CCAAGTCGATCAAATCTTGTCGCGACAACGCCCGCCCAGGACGTTCTAAAAAACAACGAAGCAAGCTAAATTCTGAAGGAGACAGCGGAACCGCAATGCCATCTTTTTTTGTTTCATGCGATAGAAGATTCACTTCAATATTTGCAAACCGCACATTTTGCGAATCACTGCCATGGCGCCTTAACTGTGCTTTGACGCGGCTCAAAAGCTCGCGCAATGAAAATGGTTTGGCAACATAGTCGTCAGCACCCAAATCCAAACCCATGACTTTATCTTCTTCACTGCCTTTCGCGGTTAGCATAATGACTGGGAGTTGCGGTCGACGTCGCCGTAATTCTGCAAGAACTTCATAGCCATTCATGCCGGGGAGCATGACATCCAAAATAACTAGCGAAAGATCTTTTTCGTTGATGATCTGGATACCAACTTCCCCATTCTGGGCCAAATGCACTTGATAACCTTCATGCCCAAGATTCATTTGCAAACCACGACGAATCGCTTCATCATCTTCGATGATCAGGATGTCGGATGTCATCGTCATACGACACTGTCTCTTTGAGAGCGTCTTGTGGGCGGCAAAAAATCACTCTTGAAAATTAATGAAAACCTTGAACCATGACCCAATTCGCTTTCAATGGTTACTTTGCTGCGATGAGCATTGGCAATATGGCGCACGATGGTGAGACCTAAACCTGAACCGCTGCTTTTGCGCGAAAGCAAATTATCAACCCGATAGAACTTGTCGAAAATGCGACGGCGTTCGGTCAAGGGAATCCCAGGTCCAGAATCACTCACAGATATCACCACGGTTTTTTGTACGCGTTGTGCACTGAGTATGATGGGGTTCTTTGCATCCGCATATTTCACTGCATTATCTAACAAGTTAAGTAACGCTTCTATCACAGCACCCGCATCGGCAATGATATCGCCGGTGTTTTCAGCAAGCTCAACCGCCAACTGCGGCGATTGCATGAGATAACGTGCACGAAAAGCTTCAGCCGTATTGGCACACAACTGCGACACGGCAATAGGTTTCATCTCATAAACGCGGCGTCCTGCTTCCATGCGAGCAAAATCAAGCATTCGCTCTACCATTTGCGATAATCGTTCAGTCTCTTGCGACAGTAAACGCAAACATTCAGCGGTCACCGCTGTATTGCCAGTCCGACCTTGCTCGAGTGTATCCACAAACAAACGAATCGAGGTGAGCGGTGTGCGAAGGTCATGAGAAATGTGCGACACAAAATCAGTTTGCAGGCGCCCAAGTTTTACTTGTCGGTAATAAGCGCGCAACACAAACACAGCTCCCGTCAACAAAGTGATTCCAAAAATGATCATGAAGATGGAATGCAAAAGAGCACGGCTAGGATTGAACACCGCTGCTAACGCGAAAATAAACATTCCAAACGAAGGCAACACCACCAGAATCATGATCAGCAAAATCGCATTGCGCACTGCAATATGCTGGCGATCCGCCGCCGACCAACGTGCAATAATGGTTTTTGAATTCTGCATGATTCGGTGTGATAAACCATCACACCAATGCCCGAAGGGCAAGCGGAGTGCGCGCTTGACAAGGTCTACCGCTGTCAGTAACGGAACAAGCGCTCAAGTAGCAAAGCGTTAGCGCCAAAAACACGAACGTAGCGTTCGGTGTGATAAACCATCACACCGATGCCCGAAGGGCAAGCGAAGTGGGGCTGTAGCTCAGCTGGGAGAGCGCCGCAATGGCATTGCGGAGGCCGACGGTTCGATCCCGTTCAGCTCCAATCTTGGCATCGTAAGAAACTTCACTTAAATTAGCATTGGAAAATAATTCGTGAACGTGAACGCGCCCGACCCCGCGCCCGATTTTCATTTTTTCGGGCACGAGCCCGTTTACGGGAATTTTACAAGAAGCTCAATATTTAGAGTACGTGGGCTTTCCGTCAAAACACTTCCCTCAGCGCGATGGTTTGATCACGGGCAGCGCCTACAGATATCCAGCCAATTGGCACGCCAGAAAATTCTGACATCGCATCTAGGTAAATCCGCGCATTTTTGGGCAACGCATTTAATGTTTCAGTTTGAGTGATGTCTTCAGACCATCCCGCAAATTCTCGATATACCGGCTGGCAATGCGAATAACGTTCACCATCCGCAGGAATTGTATCAACACTGACATCCTCTATTTTATAATCCACGCACACACGAATGGGATCGATGCCGGTTAAAATATCCAATTTGGTCACCGCCAAAGTGGTGACTGAGCCCGTATGCACCGCATATCTTAACGCCACCAAATCGAGCCACCCACAGCGCCGTGGCCGACCTGTAACCGCGCCATATTCTCCACCTGCGCTGCGCAAACGATCGCCCAACGCATCTTTCAATTCAGTTGGAAACGGTCCTGAACCCACGCGAGTGGCATAAGCCTTGGTCACTCCCACCACATCAGTAAATGCTTTGACCGGCAAACCACTCCCTGTGATGCTGCCACCCGCCGTCGTGCTTGAACTCGTGACATAAGGATAAGTTCCGTGATCAACGTCAAGCAATGCACCTTGCGCACCTTCAAGCAGGATGCGCTGATTTTGCCGCCAAGCCTGATCTAAAATTTGTCCCGTGTCAGCAACGTAGGGTTTTAGCTTCTCGGCATATGCAACGTAACGATGAAAAATTTCTTCAACTTCAGACGAGACGAAGGAACCAAAACCCGACCCAGCAGGCAAGGTTGTCAGAAAGTCATTGATCTCAGCCATCCGCGCGAAAAAAAGTGGTGCAAATTTTTTGGGATCGACAAAATCGACCATGCGAATGCCGCGACGAGCAATTTTATCTTCGTATGCTGGTCCAATCCCTCGCCCGGTCGTACCGATTGCGAGTTCTCCACGCCTAAACTCACGCGCCAAATCCAAGCGCTTGTGATAAGGGAAAATAACATGCGCTCGATCCGAAAGCTTTAGATTTTTACTGCTGACCTCAATTCCTCGTTCGCTCAATTCAGCGATTTCCTGCAAGCAAATTTCCGGATCGATAACCACGCCGTTACCAATAATGTTCAAGGTATGTGGCCGCAGCACTCCAGACGGTATCAAATGAAGAACAGTTTTTTTTCCACCAGTGACTAAAGTATGACCCGCGTTATTACCGCCTTGATAACGCACCACGAGGTTGGCGGTTTGCGAAAACAGATCGACAATTTTACCTTTTCCTTCGTCGCCAAACTGCGCACCGATTACAGTAACTGCCATGCTCAAAACTCCTATGATCTTCTTGCAAAACCCGCGATCGTAGTCGTCATCGTCGTCGTGGACGAAGAAAATAGTTACGCTTTTCGACTACGTTCACGACGACGTCTACGCTCACCAGCGATTTTGCAATGAGTCCTCTGTTAGCTTAAATGTACTTGCTTGACTGAAATCATATTTTCAAAATGCGCCAGTTGCTCGAGAATTTGCGGACTGCATTGAATATCGAGATTCAGTGCTTGCAAAGCATCACCCGATTGACGATCGCGACCAAGCCCCATGCGGGCAATATTGATCCCGTGGCTGCCCAAAATCGATCCGACGAAACCGACCACACCGGGAAGATCTTTATTGCGCAACACCAAGAGATAACCTTCAGGAGCCACTTCACAATCCATGCCGTTGAGGCGCACAAAACGCGGAACACTTTTACCAAAAAGTGTCGCACATACTTCGTTCACTTCGCGCTGACCACGCAGACGCACCGTGATCGTCGAAGCATAATCTTGAGCATGTAATGATTTTTGTTCAGTCACTTGAATATGGCGTTCTTTCGCCACCAGTGACGCATTCACATAATTGACAGCCTCAATCTGTTGCGACAACACCGCTTTTAACACTGCTGCAGTGAGTGGTGCAGTGTTGTGTTCCGCAATTTCGCCTTCGTAAATAATTTCAATGGCACAAAGTTCTTGATCATGCAGTTGTGAAACAAATGATCCGGCGCGTTCTACCAGCGTCATGTATGGCCCAACCACTTCGAGATCTTGGGTTGAGACACGTGGCAAATTCACTGCATTGCGTGCGACTCCACCTTTCAAAAACTCGATCACTTGCTCGGCCACGGCAATCGAAACATTGACTTGCGCTTCTTCAGTTGAAGCACCGAGATGGGGTGTGCAAATCACTTTTTCATGTTTCACCAAATGATGAGCGGGTGGCGTAGGTTCTTCGGTAAACACATCGAACGCAGCACCTGCCACTTTGCCACCGTCGAGGGCGCGAATCAGCGCCGCTTCATCGACAATTCCACCACGTGCGCAATTGATGATAAAAACACCAGGTTTCATCAGATCAAAAGCACGATCGCCGATGATACCGCGAGTTTCATCATTGAGTGGCGTATGTACTGTGATGTAATCCGAACGCCGAAAAAGTTCGTCGAGTGAAACGAGTTCCGCCCCCAATCGAGCACACGCAGCGGCGTCCATAAATGGATCGGCGGCGATCACTTTCATACGCATGCCACGTGCGCGATCAGCAACAATTTTTCCGATATTGCCTAAGCCAATTACGCCCAATGTTTTGTTGAAAATTTCGCGTCCTTCAAACGCCTTCTTTTCCCATTTGCCATTTTTCATCGACGCCGTTGCTTGCGGGATCTTGCGCGTCAACGCCATCAACATCGCTAAAGTGTGCTCGGCAGTCGTAATCACATTCCCTTCGGGAGTGTTCATCACCACCACACCGTGTTTGGTAGCGGCAGCAACGTCGACATTGTCGATGCCAATCCCCGCACGACCCACGATTTTCAGTTTTTTTGCCGCCGCCAATAAAGTCGCATCCACTTTTGTTGCGGAACGCACCAGCAGTGCGTCGTAGTCACCAATGATTTTTTGTAGTTCAGCAGGTTTGAGGCCGACTTTGATATCAACCGAAATGTCTTTCACTTGTGCAAGTACTTCAAGACCTTCTTTTGCTAATTGATCAGAAACTAAAATTTTATTCATTTGAGCCTCTTGCAAAATTCGTAATCGTGAGTCGTCGTCGTGGACGAAAAAATACTTTTCTCATGAACCCAAGAACCCAGGAATTTTTGAAATTTATTATCGAAATCAAACATATCGATCGATTGATTGGTCAAAACCTTCCTGGGTCCCTGGGTTCCTAATAAATTTTTACCCTCTAAACACTTGCATCGCTGCGGCCACACCCGCACCAGGAGTAAATACATGGCCAAGCTCACTCAGCGTCATTTCGACCGCTGACAAAACCTGAAGGATATCCATTTCGCTGTAATACCCGAGATGCGCTAAGCGAAAAATTTTTCCTTTGAGATGATCTTGGCCACCCGCAATGGTGATTCCGTATTTATTGCGAAGTGTCTTCACGATGGCGCTGCCATCAACACCGTTAGGAACTTTAACCGCCGTGACCGCATCTGACGGTGAATCGGCAGCTAGCAACTGACAATGCATCGCTTTAGCCGCCTCGCGACAAGCGCGTGCCAATTTTTTATGACGAGCATAAACGGCATCCAGACCTTCTTCTTTGATCATGGTCAAAACTTCTTGTAGACCCATGATTAAAGAAATTGCTGGCGTCCATGCAGTTTCATTTTTGTTTTGTGCTTCACGTTCTTTTTTCCAATTAAAATAAAATTTCGGCAGATCGCTGCTTTCGGTCATTTTCCACGCTTTCGGCCCCACGCCAACAAAAGCTAAACCTGGCGGCAGCATGAGCGCCTTTTGTGATCCTGCGACCAACACATCAATTCCCCATTCGTCCATCGGGATCTCGGTGCAACCTACGGCAGTGACTCCATCAACGACCAGCGCCAATTCTTCACGACCGCGAGTGAGCGCGGCGATGTCTTTGATGGGATGCCACACACCTGTTGAGGTTTCTGACGCCTGCACTAATACACCACGAGTTTTAGGATGTTCGCGCAGCGCTTGCTCAATTTGCGTGACTTTGACTGCAGTTCCCCATTCTACAGAAATGGCATGCGCCACTAAACCATAAGCTTGCGCAATCTTACCAAAACGTTCACCGAATTTGCCACCATTGACAAAGACCACTTCGTCACCGCGGCGAAAAAGGTTGGCAATTGCCGATTCCATGCCGCCGGTTCCGGTGGCCGCAAAAACAAGCACGTCATTTTGAGTTTTGAAAATTTCTTTTAGCCCCGCTCGCACGGAAGCGAACAATTCTGAAAAAGCGGGCGCACGATGATATAAAATCGGTTTCGCCATCGCCACTGCGACGCGTTCGGGAACTGGCGTTGGTCCTGCAGTAAACAAATATTGCTTCATAAAAGTGCTCCTTGCACAAAAGGCTCAGGACCCTAACGATGGCCCACGCACCTAGTCAAGCGAAACAGTTCATTCACGGCCTTGAATCGAGACTGTCTTTACTGTTAAGCGCTTGAGCCTCTTGCAAAACTCCCGTAAACGGGTCCGTGCCCGAAAAAATGAAAATCGGGCGCGGGGTCGGGCGCGTTCACGTTCACGAATGATTTTGCAAATACCTCACTCTTAAGGGTGCTGTAGACATGAGTACGTATCATAAAGACTGGACGCCGTGGTCCTGGCAAAATCGGTCTTCTCCCTACTTAATTGAATACCAGGATGAACCCGTTGCAAAAACAGTCATCGCACAACTCCAGCAATTTCCACCTCTCGTCACGGTATGGGAAGTTGATAAACTAAAACGACTGCTCGCCGAAGCAGAAGCCGGAAAACGCTTTATTTTGCAGGGAGGCGATTGCGCTGAAACGCTGGCAGACTGCTCGCAAGAAACCATCGTTAATAAATTCAAGATTTTACTACAAATGTCTTTGGTGCTGATTCACGGGGGTCAAAAACCCGTCATTCGTATCGGTCGTTTTGCTGGACAATATGCAAAGCCACGTTCCCAATTACGTGAAACACAAGTTCACAACGGACAGCCGCTCACTTTACCCAGCTATTTAGGCGATTTGATCAACGCACCTGAATTTTCTCCAACCAGCAGAAATCTTGATCCCACGCGCATGATCACCGGCTATATGCACGCTGCATTAACGCTCAACTTGATTCGCGCCTTAAGCAGTGGCGGATTTGCTGATCTCCATCATCCAGAAAAATGGGATCTTACTTTTGCGAATGAAGCTAGCCTGACACCGGCATTGCGTGAAGAGTACCAAGCCACAAGCCAAAAACTTGCGTCGGCACTCCGCTTTATGGAGGCGTTGGGTGAAACCAGCATCGACGAATTAACTCGTGTTGAATTTTTTACCAGCCATGAAGGATTGCACCTCGCCTACGAAGCCGCACAAACCCGTTGGGCGCCAGAAAAAAATTCGCACTATGACCTCACCACACATCTTCCTTGGATCGGTGATCGAACGCGAGCACTTGACGGCCCTCATGTAGAATTTTTCCGCGGTATCGAAAATCCCATTGGCGTCAAGATCGGGCCAACCACCACCCCTTCCCAACTGGTTGATACTTGCCACGCGCTCAACCCATACAATGAACGCGGTAAACTCTTATTGATTGCTCGACTCGGAGCAGACGTGGTGAATGGGAAATTACCACCTCTTTTGGAAGCTTACAAACAAGCCCATATCGCAGGTTTGTGGCTGTGTGATCCCATGCATGGCAACACCACACGGACGAGTTCAGGGCGAAAAACTCGCGATTTTAATGCAATTTTACGCGAAATCGAACACACTTTTAATATCCATCAAAAACAAGGCACACGTTTTTGTGGTGTTCATTTCGAACTAACAGGTGATGATGTGAGTGAATGTACCGGTGGCGCCGCCGATATCAAAGAGGGTGATCTTGAACGTCATTATGCAACCGCTTGTGATCCGCGTTTGAATTACAGACAGGCGCTAGAAATGGCCTTTCGAATTGCCAAACGGATGAACGCTTGATGTTACAAATCCTGGTACTAAGTACATGGCTTATTTGCGCAGGCGATGCTTCAAACAATGTTCTAAAACCCAGCGTGTCGATGCCCGACGTTCATCGGTTGGTGTCAACGCTTCGCCATGCCCATGATTTTAATCAACGCTTGCGTGCAGTCATGTCGCTCATTCGCTTGCATGACGCCAGCGCACTTGATGATTTGAATGAAGCATTAACTGATCAGGCCGCCATGGTGCGCGCCCTCACTTGTTTAGCGCTTTCTGGTTACGACATGAATCAAGCGGCACCACTGTTACAACAAGCAGAACACGATCCAGAAGCAATCGTTCGTCGCTCAGCTCGTGCAGCACGTAGCGATATTGTCGATCTCGAACACCGGCGCGCCGCTCTCACAGGTTCCGGCGCGGAAAATCAGAGAGCAGAAACTCGCGTGAAACGGCAAAGCCTGCGACTCGATATCAATCGCTTTGTTTCAACAGGTTCGTTGCCCACGCAATCCATGAGTATGGAGCAAGCGGTTTCTGAGGCATTGGATAAAAATCGAATTGGATTGTGGGCCGTGCCTCACATCAAAACTCCCGCTGCAAGTTACGTTTTAGTAGGAAATGCGGCTTGGACGACGCAAAACATCGACAATGGTGAAAAAATTTCTTTGCATGTGCAAGGCATCGTACACAAAGCGCCAAAAAATAATTTACTCGGAACCATCGCCGCGAACGGCGCTGCCACTCTACCTAATGGAGTTACTCCTGAGCAAAAAGAGCAGGCGCTTTCTCAGCTCATGCAAAATGCGGCTGATAGCGCTGTGGGCGACATCATTGATGTGATCAACGTTGACCGCAAAAACAACGGCGAAACGCTTTTGCGCAATTAATTTCTAAAGGCTTTTCTCAGGAACCCAAGAACCCAGGAAAGTTTTTGGCGATCAAATGAGCGATTTGTTTAATTTTTGACGATGCCTTTTGGCAAAGTTGACGAGCAGGTAACGGTCAAATCACTTTTTATTTTCTCCCCCAGTTAAGATTCCTGGGTTTCTGGGTTCCTAAGAAACTTTTTTAGCGAATTTGGTAATGACTTACTTGAATCAATCAAAGAAATTGGCGCGGAGACCTACGTGGAATAAATCATATGAAAAATCGTAGCGACCGTTACCAACCGCAACAGTGTTCGTCACACCGGGAACCACATTAAGCAGCATATTTTGAGAATGCGTGACGAGAACAGACTGAGGAAAAATGTGCGCATAGGTTGCGTCGATAAAAATTCGCCAAACCTTAAATGAAACACCACCGGTGACAGCAAATTTGTTGGCATCGGGCGCCGAGATATCGAAATGATTTGCCTGTGTTGCTGAAGTTTCATAATAAGCACCCGCTCGAATTTGAAAAAAGCTAAGTGGCTTGGCTTCAACACCTAAACGTAAGCTGTAAAGATCTCTATAATTTTTTGTTTGCGAGATCACTGGCAACTTGGCGTTGCTAAATCCCAACACGGGAGCATTTAAGGTGATATCGGGAACCACATCAGCGCTTTTTAATCTCGACCATCCCTCGTACACTGCCGCCAATTCAGCCGAAAATTGCGGCAATGGCCGGTAACGCAAGCCAAGACGCACAATCAGTGGGAATCTTAAATTCACTACAATGTGATTTCCGTTGAGTTGCACACCCGTCAGCGCGGGAGGCAATTGAATTTGAATGGTACCATTGGCATTCACATCAAATGGCGGCATGAACGAAAACCCAATCGCAAGTTGCTTGATGGGTTCAACGCGAATGCCAAAATTTGAGGTGACAATGAATGGTTGCGTGGCCGACAAATTCACTGGCAAAGTAAAATCACTGGCTTCAGGATCGCCGAAGGGAGCCGCTGAAACAGCTAATTTTTCGGTGGTGGAGAAATAGCTTCCACCAAAAGCCATTCCCACGGAAAACATTTTAAACAACCGATAAGCGGCCGCAAGATGAAAATGAATAATGGTGTTTGTGGCACTGATTAACTGAAATTTTTGCGCCCCATAGTCACTAAATGCTTCGTGCGCGTCGCCTGGCGTATAGGCCACAAACGCAACCCCTAAATCTCGAATGCCAAAATCATACGCCACACCCGCCAAAAATGCGGGTCGATAAGGTTGTTGATTTTGTACAATTCCCGAGGCGCCTGCAACACTTAGCGATGGCTTAAAAGTGAGAGGACTTGAAGAAAACCCGCCTTCCAATTCAAGACGCAAGCCTTTCGGCCCCGCCAGAGCAGCGGGATTATAGCTCACCGCCGATAAGGTTTCTGGTGAAGCAATGTAGGCGCCGCCTTGACCTAATCCGACAGCTTCAATATCGCCAACGTACAATCCGCCCGCATGCGCTTGGGGAACGAAAACAAACCAAGCAAAAATGAGCGAAACTATGGCAATTTCGCGCGGGCGATTTCGCAGGTAACGAATTTTGGCCCAGAGCATAAACGACATACGAACGCTCCTTGGTATTGCGCCGCTTGAAAACCTACGACGCCGCGCTAGCCTTCTTGGTGAAGTCCGCGCATTTTTGCAAGAGCGTGATTACATTGAGATCGAACCACCGCTGATTGTGGGGACTCCCGGACTCGAAACACATATCCAAGCACTTCAAGTGCAAATCGATTTGCCGGAATCTCCGAGACAACAAGCTTTTTTACATACTTCACCCGAGTTTGCGCTCAAAAAAATATTGGCCTGTGGCATTGATCGCGTTTTTTCTTTGGGAAAAGTATTTCGCAATGCTGAAACAACATCTCGACACAACATCGAATTTACCATGCTTGAATGGTATCGACGTGGCGCTTCAGACATCGAAATGATGGATGAAACAGAAGCATTAGTACGTCGGGTGATCCGTCGTCTTTTAGGCCAACCCCGTTTACCATCAGGAACGGATCTAGAACCCCCGTTTCAACGTTTAAGTTTGCGTGAAACATTTTTCAATCTGGGGATCGATTTTGATCGCCTTGCCCTTGGCGATGCTGCTTCGTTCGCGCGCGCTGCACGAGATTGGGGAGTTCGTGTTCCACAAGACGAAGCTTTTGATGATATTTTTCACCGTGTTTTTATCGAAAAGATCGAACCGCTCGCAGGCGCGGTTTTTGTTTACGATTATCCGCTGGAATTGGGTTGCTTGGCTCGGCGGCATCCACAAAGACCTCGGTACGCGCAACGGTTTGAATTATTTATTGACGGTTTGGAATTGTGTAATGGCTTTGCCGAGCTCACTGATCCCATTGAACAACGCGCGCGATTCGAAGCAGAACTTAAAATGCGTGCCCAGCGAGGCCTTGCACAATATTCAATCGACGAAAAATTCTTAACCGCACTACCACACATGGGCGAAGCGGCTGGCAACGCTTTGGGATTTGATCGTCTCGTCATGCTGGCACTCGGCGCCCATTCGATTGCCGACGTGATTGCCATCCCTACGCCTTCTTTTTTTACCAAGTAACGCGATGACAACCAGACACCGAAAACACTCAAACCCATTTACTTTTCGCGACGTGCTGGCACGGCCCGATTATGAAATTGTATTCGGACGACGCGCACCACTCGAAGTTGAAATTGGTTTTGGTAAAGGTAAATTCTTAATCGAGCTGGCAACAGCGCGTGGTGAGGTGAATTTCGTCGGACTCGAAATTCGCCAGTTTCTCGTTGAAAGAATGATTCACCAAGCAACAAAACTTGGCATCAAAAATATTCATGCCGTTCATTGCAACGCCAATACGGCGCTTGCGGTACTTTTTGCGCCACAAGAAGTTCAACGATTTTATGTGCACTTTCCCGATCCTTGGTTCAAAACGCGGCATCACAAACGACGTGTGATAAATTTGCAAACGGCAGAATCGATGTGGCAGCTTTTAATGCCACACGGTGAGGTTCATGTCATGACTGACTATCTACCCATCGCGCGCGACGCACAATCTGCACTCACGCAAAACGGCTTTGAATTGATTCTCGATCAAGAAAAGGTGGACGATTTAGAAACCACCGCAATTCGATCTGAACGTGAAGAGTGGCATTTGTCACAAGGCGACCCCGTGCATCGAATGTCGTTTCGCAAATTACCTACAATGGCAAATCACCCTCGGGTCTTTACGCCATGAAACAAAAACGTCCATTTAATGACGCTTTCACCCACCTCAAAACCTGGCAAGTGAAACCCAGCGATGCAACACCCGAGGTTGAATCGCGTGCATCCTCAGCCAAGAATCTTGTTTCCGATGAGCGATCATTTGCCGAATTGATGGGTGATGTGCAGCCACTCAAAACTGATCAGCGCGGTCATATTCAGCGCCAAAAAAAGAAAGAAAGCGTTGTCGTAGACCATGAAGCACTTGCGGATTTTTCTTCGGTAACACAAGCCCAGGGCCAGCTTCAGACACATCAAGATGAACAAGGATATTTTGGTTTTATTCCCGGATTCAATCACACTTTATTAACCCGGTTAAGGAGTGGCGAATTTCGACCGCAGCATACTCTAGATTTACATGGCTTGCGTATCGAACAAGCCAAAGAACAAGTATGGTTGCAGCTGCGCCAAAGTTTTCTCAAGGATCAAAGAACTGTTTTAATCGTCACTGGTAAAGGCAAGCATTCAATCACTGGCGAATCCAGCTTGCGTGAAGCATTCATTGAGTTTGTCAGTCATCCTAAGGTGCGCGATATTGTGTTGGCATATGCGACCGCACATCCACGTGATGGTGGTGACGGCGCTTTTTACGTATTATTGCGCCGCCGTCTATTTGCACCACGCGCATAAAAATTCGTGTCATCGTCATAAAATGATAGCGTAAAAAAAAATGCGTCAGCCCAACAAAATGCGATGGTATTGTTTCCTAACTTTTACCTTTGATGCACTTGTAAAATTAGCTGTAAAGATAGGGTTAGAAGATAAAAAATTTCTCAGGAAACCAGGAACGCAGGAAGTTTCTACTATTCAC
>Ga0207120_1158_pt1 | contig 12816 bp, 11 predicted proteins | sample Alteio_BWMinHeat_40_FD_153509 | JGI IMG/M metagenome (GOLD analysis project Ga0207120, IMG submission 153509) | Enriched cells from forest soil in Barre Woods Harvard Forest LTER site, Petersham, Massachusetts, United States -... | ecosystem: Environmental > Terrestrial > Soil > Temperate forest >...
CATGGCACATTTCGGAACACTGCGGACAAACATAATGGGATTTTCGTTTCAAATCGGGATTCGTGACGATAGACTATTCAAATGGATTTCAACCGACGTCGTCTCCTGATTGCAGGTGCTGCCAGTTTGCTGGCGCGCACCGGTGGTAGTGCGGAACACGCGGCGTTGCCTTCCATCACGCTCTCTCCGAGACCGGCAGATTTAGAAACACCCGTGGAAGGTCTTATCGACCAAATTACGCCGACTGAGAGCTTTTTTATTCGGTGCCATACTTACACCCCGGAAGTAAAGCTTGCCGACTGGAAACTGACTCTGGACGGTCTGGTGGAAAAGCCGCTGTCGCTCACGTTGGCGGATCTGAAAAAGTTGCCGCGTACTGAACTGACTGGCGTATTGGAATGCGCAGGTAACGGGCGCAGTTTCTATGAGCCTCATTTGCCAGGCGCGCAGTGGAAGTTCGGCGGAGTCGGAAATGCCCGTTGGGCGGGTGTGCGTTTGCGGGATGTCTTGCAGAAGGCAGGCCTGAAGTCTACCGGAACGCAGTTGCTCCTGGATGGAGCCGACGTGCCGCTGGGCAAGATGCCCGATTTCCAGCGAACCCTGGCAGTCGGCAAGGCGATGGACCCGGACACCCTGCTGGCCTGGGAAATGAACGGCCAGCCACTCACGCCCGCCCACGGATTTCCGCTGCGCGTGGTGGCTCCCGGCTGGGCTGGCGACTCCTGGGTGAAATGGTTGCAACACATTGAAGTGCTGGATCATGAATTCGATGGCTTCTGGATGAAGACCGCATACCGGCATCCTTCGCACTCCGTTGCGCCAGGAACGGTTGTGGACGCGAAGGATATGATCCCCGTGACGGATCTGAATGTGAAATCGGTCATTGCCGCGCCTGGCGATTGGGCCAGGCCGGGCTTAGTCGCAGTTCAAGGAGTTGCGTGGTCGAACGGCTCTCCCGTGGCCAAGGTGGAAATCTCGGACGATGCCGGGAAGACGTGGCAATTGGCGAAACTGGCCGGCGCGGGAACGAAGTACGGATTCCGCAAATGGAGTTTTGCCTGGAAAGCCACCGAAGGCCCGCACACGCTGATTGCCCGCGCTACTGACGCGTCAGGGCGCACCCAGCCGATGCAGGAAGAGTGGAATCCATCGGGATATCTCTGGAATGTGGCGCAACCGCGGAGTGTATTGATTTCAGCCGTGAAACCGGCCGCCGGAGCAGTCTCCGACGCATCGGGAGTGACCGTGCCGGAGGCCTATAAGGCTGCCTGCATGTCCTGCCATGACGACCACATGATGCGCCAGCAGCACATCACGCGCGCGCAGTGGGAAAAGGAAATGGACAAGATGATCGGCTGGGGCGCAGACGTGAAAGCGTCCGACCGCCCCGCGATCGTGGATTATCTCGCCGCACAGTTCAAACCATAGCCAGTGCTGAAAAACCAAGTTTGCAATCGCTCCCTCGCGGTCGCGGCTCAGTAAATCATTCAGAACCAGCGGTCACTTAGGAGCCGCGCGCGCAAGCAAGCGTTTTTCTAATCTTCCGGCTTGAAGTTAGCGATGACCGTCCGCACCGCAAAATAACCGAACAGAATCAGGATTACGAGCAGCACTGTGCCGCTCAGCATGAAATATGCGGCAACCGACAACGCAGCGTATGCGATCAACGCCTGAGTGAGGCGATTCTTCATGCCGTTACGGCCAATCCGCCAGGACGTAGCTCATAACGGCAAAGGTGGCCATGCACCGGCGGAAATCGTCAGGCACGATCTTGTCGAATGTATCGGCCTGCGTGTGATGGTAGTCCCAATAATGCGTCATGACAGTGCGCAATCCGAAACCGGGAACGCCGGCATCCATGAGTGGCGCAATATCCGTTTCGCCTCCCCCTGGATTTACGGCGCTGGCTTCAATTCGTTTGAGTAGCGCGGCAATCGCCTCGGCTTCGCTGCGCATGCGAACGGGGTCCCGGCCCGGTCCCGCTGCTGCCGCCAGTTCGAACCCAATAGGTTTCTCAGCACCGCCATCCATCTCAATCGCTGCGATGTGTTTCGCCACCTGATCTCCGGCCCAGGCTTTGTACGCCGCGCCGCCGCGAGCACCGTTCTCTTCATTGACCCAGAACACAACCCGCACTGTGCGCGCCGGATGCAAACCAAGCTGTTTCATCAGCGCCACAGCGCCGAGTGCTGCCATGATGCCGCCGCCATCGTCGTTGGCGCCCTGACCGACGTCCCACGAGTCGAGATGGCCACCAATCACGACCACTTCGTCAGGTTTTTTGCTGCCGACGATCTCGCCCATGACGTCCGCCGAATCGGCATCCGGCTCGAAGTGAGCCTGCATCTTCAATTGAACCCGAACCCGTTCCCCACTGGCAGTGAGCTTGTGGATCCACATGGCATCTTCCACAGAAACGGCGGCTGCAGGGATTTTTGGGTCGTCTACGGTGTAAACCAGAGAACCGGTATGGGGATCCCGCAGACTGCGCGGCGTCACGGAACGAACCAGCACTGCTACAGCTCCCAGATGCGCGGCGCGCGAGGCCCCGGTTCCGCGGTAGACGACTGTTTCGGGGTACGTGGTGAAAGGTACGTCGTAAAGGACGATCTTGCCGGCCACTTTCGCGCGGCCGAGTGCTTCCAGTTCATTAAACGTGGAAACGCTGACTACATCCGCCGTGATCCCTTCGGCAGGGGTGGCGACACTGTTGCCCAGACCGAGCATGAATAGCGGTTTGCGGGCAGGTTCCAGCATCTCGGCGGATTCGGCGCCTCTCACCCAGTGCGGCACCTTGACCGGAATTGTGCGGACGTTGCTGAGACCGGCGCGCGTCATTTCTTCGACGGACCATTTGACGGCCTGTTCCAGCGCCGGTGACCCGCTGAGGCGATTTCCAATCCGATAGCAGAGATATTCCAGACGATTCAGTGCCGCGTCATCTTTCAGCGCCGCATCGATAAGACGGTTCGCGTCTGCCGAATAGCGGGATGCGATGGCGCCGTCGCTGTTTGTCTGAACATTTGTCTGAGCGTTAGCCGAAAACAGGAGCGCCGTAGCAAAAAGCGGTGTGATTCGATGCAGCATGCTTCATCGTAGCGAACTCGCCTTATTTGGCGGCGACTGCAATTGGCGTCAGGGATTCAGCCGGCAGTTCCTTAATCGTGATGCCGCCGAAGCCCATTCGAAGTTGCAGGTGGTGCTTCAACGCCGCATCGTTGTGGCTGAATTCTTCGCCACTCAGATGTTTTCGATGCATGGATCCAGGCATGTCCGCAGTTACAAGACCGATTTTCGTGTGGGCGTCGATCGAGTATCCTGCCAGATCGGCCAGCATGAGGACGATGTCTCCCCGCCTGTTATCCGCTTCGATGTTGCCGGTTACCCCGGTGACCGACACGTATCCGTCAGCATGGGTGATGACCACATTCGAATTGCGCGGCACGCGGATGTGATATTCCACTGCGGGGTCGCGCCCGATTCCCAACGCGCGTGTGAACCGGTTATGAATTCTGGTACGCGTGGTCGTAATGGCGAATTCGGTATCGGAACGGCGGTCAGTTGCAACTTTGACGCTGTCCAGATAGGCAGCAGGTTCAGAACCGTACCCCATCGATTTGGTCACCGTGACTTCGATGTTCGGTTGGTCCCAGGCTTCCACCGACACGTACCCTGCGGCGTCCGCGATGCGGATCGTGCCGCCGGGCGCGAAGTTAAAGCTCTCCGTATGGGTCGCCTGCACCGGCTGAGCGACGTTGGTGTCCGCTGACAACTGCCCGATGGCCAAAACCCCAGCCGCAAAAAGAATCAGCGTTCGCATGTTCATCATTCCTCCAGCTTACGTTGTTTGGCCGGCACGTTTGCCCGGCATGTTCGCCTAAAAAATACGTTCTTGTTTCTTCAGCGTCCCTACCGATGCCACATTTGCAATGGAAAAAGAAGCCAGATACTGATTCTCAACAACGGTGCCGAAATCGAGCCGCCGTACCTGAACGCTGAAGCCGCAACAACTGGTGTTATACGTGACCTGCGCGATACCGTATTCCAGCAGCCCGATCCTGTAGTCATACACCATCGAAACAGCGCCGTTCCATCCCTTGCGATTGGCGTCTCCATACCCGAATGTGGTTCGAAATTGATTCGCAGGGGGCGCAAGGTCCGGATTCGGGCGGATCTGGTCACTGCCCGCAGTCACGAAATAGCGGTGGATCCTGATATTTGCCGCCGCTCCGCTGTTAACGATGCGGTGCGTTGTCGGGTCGTAATCGGTCTGCCACGTAAAGCTGAGCCCGGGGATGGGCGTAGTTCGAAAACTGGAAACAATGGGAGATTCCCGCCGCTTACCATCAAGGAACGTGAAGCCGGTCAGATTCAGTTCGTTGAGCATCGGATTGCGCTGACCGGGCACGAGCGCGCCTCCAAACGTAGGATCAAAATAATATTTCTCCGAAAGGTCCCAGCTAAGAATCTCCGTCACCGTGTCGCCGCGCTTGGCGTAAATCCTGTTGGTGATGCTGAACTGCGCTTCGCGTGTATTCGTGAGCAGATCGGTCGGATCAAACAGCAGCGTGTTATTGAAATTTGAGATGCCGGTGACATAGTCGTAACGGACACGCGGCTCGATGACGTGTTTGAGTTTGTCGCCGAAGATCGTCTTGTGGTTAAACACCCTTTCGAGAGAGGGAAAGATCAGGTCGGCTTTCGCCTCGGGCGCGGAGCGAAGCAGGTTCTTTGAGGAAACCACCTGGTTGACAAGCGTCTGGCTGTAGAAAAGCTCGTGCTGGGTGACTTCCGGGAGCAGTGTGAAGCCGCCAATATGGATTGCGGTAGCCAGTGACGGTTCGAAATCCGCCCGCGAACTCAACTGGCTCGTCTGGTAAAAATTGGCCGCGGGCTGCCCTTCAGGTTGTGGTTCCACGCGGTGGAAAAGACCATAGCTGGCGCGTAGCGAAAACCAGAGTGGCAGCGGGCCGCCGGCAATCTGCTGATAGCTGTTATTGAGTTCCAGTTCCGGCAAGGTGCGGATCAGAACAGAGTTGCCGGGCGTTGTATCCAGAAAATTCTCCGTTCGCTGTGCCGAGGCATCGAACGTATAGGACTTGAAGTGTTTTTCCAGATAGGCGGCCGAGTGCGTTTCAGAGAAAATTGCCTGCGTGAACGAATCCGTAAACTGCTGGTGAAAAAGGTAGGAACTCAGATAATCGATGGAACCGCGAGCAAACCATCCGTTTCCGAATTCAATCTTGCCGGTACCGGTAAGGCTGAATCCAGGAGCCTTCAGCAAAGTTCCGTTTTGCGTAATTCCGCGATCCTGAACGCCGTAGAAAATGATGTTGAAATCCGATTTCTGAGTCGGCTTGCCGCGAAAATTGACGTCATGCGCATAGCCGCGCGCAGTGAAGTCCTGCAGGACGTAGCTGGCGTCCATGGAGCGTCCAAGCGTCTGATAATAACCCACACCGAAAAAGAATCCACGCGTTGAGCTATGCCCAAAATTGGGAGTCAGAAAACCACTCTTGCGGGCTTCCGTCTTGAGCGATTTTTCGAAGTACGGAAAGTAGAATACAGGTATCCCCTTGAAGTGGTAAATCGCGTTGCGGGCTACCGCGTGATCGTGCGGATAGTAATTGATCAGCTTGCTGTACATCGACCACCAGGGATGCGGCAGTTCGCAGTCCGTGATGTCCGCATCGTGCAGGATGTATTTTTCCGGAAACTTCTCCACCCGGTCAGCCTCGAAGTAGAACGGATCTTTTGATGTGAGCACACCTGGCCGAGCCACGATCTTGGCTTTCATGTAGCCGCGAACGTGGTGATACTCACCGATCTCTGTGTCAGTGTTGTAAACCGCTGAATCGGCATACATTACTTCGTCGTTGTCATAATCGCGGTAGTAAACATGACCCGTCGCGGTGGCGATCCCGGAGTGGGAATCGTAATCCACGGCGTCCGCTTTCAGGGTTGCGTTCGGAAATTCGAAGACCACCTGCCCGCCTGCGACTCCTTTCAAATGTTCCACATTCTTTTCGTCTACCGCCTCATCGACGCATTCCTCCGTAGTGGCTGCCAGGCACTCGGCAGACCATGGAACAACCTGCTTGCTTTTGGGAGCATTGGGCCGCGCCACGTGAACACTGAAATCCGGCTTCTCAATGGATTGCTCGCTCTCCTGATCCGGAGTGGGAGTGGCGAGGGACGCTGCGGCAGAAGTAGTGGTCGCAGCAACCGTCGCGGATTGTGGCTCTGCGGCTCTGCTGAATTCAGGTGACACTGCCGATATGACACACAACAGAAACAATGTGGAAATATTCACGATTCGCAGCGTTTTTCCGTGACAAGTCGCGCGGATTGTGTTACTCAGAGAAATAGGGAATATTGCTGGAAAGTTCCTCAATTCGCAACCGTAGCACGGCATAAGTTGTGTGGCAAGTCGTTCCGCTCTCAAGCGTGCGATTTGTTGTAGTCTGCGGATGAAACGGACTCGGTCGGCGGATACACAAAAGATTAAGAAATGCATTGTCAGTACTGTGGTTCCATTAACGGCGAAGACGATCACCGCTGCCTGCGTTGCGGGCGGCGAATAGCCGGCACTGCCATCGCTGCTCCTCAGTCTTACATTGGCGCCACGGCGCTCGCCATGTCGGCGGCTCCGGACTCCGAACGCGATTGGGAACCGCAGGCTGCCGCGCAAACGCCGCAACAGCCGCTTTTTCAGCCACTATCTCAAACCCAGCCGCAACCGACTCTCGAGAGGTCTCGCATGGGATCGCAGAACGTAATTCCGTTCGAAGAGGTGCAGCGCCAGGCTGCCGGTCGGTTTGGTGCACAGCCTCAACCGGTAGCGCTCGTGAATCCCGCTCCGGGTGTCTCGACTCCTCCGGATGTCTCAACTCCTCCGGATGTCTCGACGCGAAAGCCGCCGGTCGCTCCGCGTGCCGCAGCAAAGAAGGCCGCACCGCCAGTTGGCCAGGCAAAGCTCGATTTTCGGCCCAATGTTCCACAGGGTGAACGTATTCTCGCTACCGGCGTGCCGTCCCAGGTTTACGGCGATAGCCGCGTCGCGCCTCCCATGAGGCGTTTAACGGCTGGAGCTATGGACGTAACCATGGTGCTGCTCGGTTTCGGTGTCTTTGCGGTATCCGCCCGGATCGCAGGTGGCATGCTCCACGGCCCTCATGGCTTTTGCTCCGGCAAAGCCTTATGGATCACACTTTCACTTGCCCTGATCTTCCTTTCACTGTTTTACGGTTTGGTGTGGGCGCTGGCGAGCAGAGAAACCGCCGGGATGAACTGGACGCAGTTGCATCTGGTCACGTTCGATGGATCGGCCCTCGACGGTCGCAACCGCGCGATCCGCTTCGTCTCTGCCTGGCTCAGCTACTGCTCCGGACTTGGGCTCCTTTGGGCGCTCGCTGACGAAGAAAATCTGGCCTTTCACGACCACATCTCGAAGACATTTCCCGCCGAGATGGTCAGTTCGGCTGTCCTGGTCCGGCAACGAAAGTAAGTGCGTCCGGATTCTACGGGCGACTGAAGATCTCTATCAATAAAGCCGATACAGCTTGGGCCGTTTTCGCAGGAACTGAGCCCAACTTCTTGACCAGCCGTTTCCTGTCGACCGCGCGAATCTGATCCAGTGCCACCTGGCCTTTCTTATGCTGGAACAGTAAGCCGACCCGTGTCGGATAAGCACGCTCGGCTGTTGTCATCGGAGCCACGATCAATGTCTGAAGGTACTGGTTCATTTCGTTCGGAGATACGACAAGGCACGGTCGTGTCGTCTGAATTTCGGAACCTTGCGTGGGGTCCGGAGAAATGAGCCAGACTTCATCCTGTCGGGGATAGCTCACCACTTCCATTCGTCCTGATCGAACTCATTCGGGCCAGGAAGATCCAGGCGCAAATCATCTTTGACGGTTGCACCCGATGCTTGAAGAGCCTCACTCCACCCGTGTCGCGCTGGACGGTCTGCCGCGATGACAAGGCAGTCTTCATGAACACGGAGCCGGACCTTGTCACCAAAACCACACTGTTCAATCAGGGGTTTCGGGATTCTGATGCCCCGGGAATTACCAATACGTATGAGTTCAACGATCATGATTGTTATTAGTAATTACATTGTATCTACTCGGATAACGCGACTCGGAATCGTTTGGATGCAAACAGCGCCCGCTCAACGCCACACAAGCCCCGCCGTTAGAATAGATCAAAAGGATTTCTTGCAGCTTATTCGAAGCGGCCACAAGTCTCTATGCGTCTATTGTTCCGTATATTACTCGCGTTGACGTTAGCCATACTCATACTCGGCCGCGTGTCCGGCGGAAAGCTGATGCCTGCCTTCATCATCGGACCCTTCCTCGCCTGGTTTGGCATCTCCGTCTTTGTTTTCGGCGTCTTTGGCCTGCGCGCAGCTTATCTCGCATGGCGCGACGTGCCGAATCGCAGAGCCTACCTCTTCGACATCATCCTCGCTATTGCGTGGATCCCTTACTGGTATTCGAATCTTCACCCGAAGAAGTAGGGGCAATATTCTTCGCTTCCAGGTCGCGCAGGCATCGCGCAATCAGCGCCGTCCACCCGGTTTGATGCGAAGCCCCGCAACCGCGTCCCGTATCGCCGTGAAAGTATTCGTGGAACCAGGTGAGCCCCCGCCAGTTCGGGTCTTCTGTGAAAATTTTGGTTTCGCCCTGCCACGCTGCATGCGCCGCATCATCCGAACCCTGAGGTAGAAAGAGCGCGCAAAGCCGTCGGTTCATCTCGCCTGCCACTTCGAGCAAAGTCATGAAAATACCCGACCCGGTTGGGCATTCGATCTTAAAATCGTCGCCATAGAAATGGTGATAGCGTTCGAGCGATTCCATCAGCAGATAATTCATCGGAAACCAAATCGGACCCCGCCAGTTGGAATTGCCGCCAAACAGAGGAGTTTGGGATTCACCCGGTTCATACTGCACCCGCCATTCCTGGCCGTCCAGCCGAAGTACGTAGGGTTTGTCCCTGTGCTCCACCGAAAGCGACCGAATCCCGAACGGCGAAAAGAACTCTTTCTCATCCAGCATCCGTGTCAGAACCCGCCGCAGCTTTCCCTTCGTGGGAATTCCCAGCAATCGATGCTGGTGAATGCCGCCCCCTGCCTTTGGGGCGCCCTGCGCGGTTTCCATCATGGAAATCTGGTGATAGAGATCGCTCCGGTTCGTCAGAAACCATTCCATGCGCTTCTTGAAGCCGGGCAAACTGTCGATTGTTTCCTGCTCCAGTACTTCGACGGCAATCAGGGGAACCAGACCAACCATCGACCGGACTCTCATCGACGTCGTGTTGTCTCCGGCACGCAGTTGATCGTAATAAAAGCCATCTTCCTCATCCCAAAGTCCCCAGCCGCCGACAGTATTAATCGCGTCGGCAATAGCAATGAAATGTTCAAAAAATTTCGAGGCGAGGTCCTCATAGACCGGATCGACGTGCGCCAGTTCCAGCGCAATTGCCAACATCGTCAGACAATAGAACGCCATCCAGGCAGAACCGTCAGCCTGTTCGAGAACACCCCCCTCAATCGGGTTCGAGCGGTCGAAGACCCCGATATTGTCCAGTCCGAGAAAACCTCCCGAAAACACCTGGCTGCCCGATACGTCCTTCCGGTTCGCCCACCACGTGAAGTTAATCAGAAGCTTCAGAAACACCCGTTCCAGGAAATTACGGTCGCGCTCGCCAGGCGGAGCCGAGATCTTATAGACCCGCCAGGCAGCCCACGCATGCACCGGTGGATTCACGTCGCCGAATTCAAATTCGTAAGCCGGTATCTGTCCGCTCGGGTGCATGTACCATTCGCGCAGCAGCAGTTGCAACTGATCCTTCGCAAACGCAGCATCCACTGAAGCAAACGCCACCATGTGGAAAGCCAGATCCCATGATGCATACCACGGAAACTCCCAGTTGTCCGGCATCGATATGACATCGCGGTTGTAGAGATGCAGCCATCCGTTATTCCGTCCACGCCAACGCGTCACAGGCGGCGGAGGATATACCGGATCGCCCTGCATCCACTCCAGCACCCCAAAGTTATAAAACTGCTTCGACCACATCAGATTGGCTTCGGCTTCTCGCGCAATCCGCATGGCGGCAGTGGGCTGCGTTTTCGAAAAGCCGTGATATTCATCCGCTTCCGTGATTCGTTGCCGGAACATCTCATCGAAATCAATGTCGGCTGCCGGGCCTGCAGCCTGACCTTCATTTCTCAGCCTCAGTCGGATCTCAAGACTCGCACCGGGCGCCAACTCTGAAAAGTAGACCGCCGCCGCCTTCGTGCCCGAAGCCGCGTGATTCACAGCCGAACTCTCCTTCCCAATCAGGTAGCGATGGAAAGCATCCTTCACGTAAGGCGTGGCGCTGCTCCCGTGCGGGTCGCACAGCTCGGTCGGAATTTCGCCGGGAAACAGGCGCGCGCAATTCGTTTCGTTCTCCGTGAACAGCCATTCGGCGGGTGGCGTCAGGGCTCGCAGCGAATAGTTCCCCAGCGTCTCGTGTCCGCACGCAACGCCGTCTTCCCCTGTCATCTTGCCGATCGCCGGTTTCAGGCTGTAGCCTTCGCCCTTCCGTCCCCATGCCCATGTATTACGGAACCAGATCGTCGGGAGTACATGCAGCGGCCACGCTTCTTGTCCGCGATTCGTCGCCACAATGCGGATCAGAATATCGTCGGCCGCTACCTTGGCATATTCAATCTGAATGTCGAAATACCGCCCTTCCGCGAATATTCCGGTATCAATCAGTTCGAACTCCGGCTCCATGCGCGTGCGCCGCTTGTTCTCCTGCACCAGTTCGTCGTAAGGAAAAGCGCGCTGCGGATACTTGTACAGCGCTTTCATGTAAGAGTGCGTGGGCGTTGAGTCCTGATAGAAGTAGCACTCCTTCACATCCTCGCCATGATTGCCTTCTTTTGTCCCCAGCCCGAACAGTCGCTCTTTCAGGATGGGATCCTGCCCGTTCCACAAAGCTAACCCAAAGCAAAGCCGTCCTTCGCGATCGCAGAATCCGAGCAACCCGTCTTCGCCCCAGCGATATGTTCGGCTACGCGCGTGGTCGTGCGGGAAGTAATCCCAGCATTCACCATTGGCCGAGTAGTCCTCGCGCACGGTACCCCACTGTCGCTCAGACAGGTAAGGTCCCCACCTTTTCCAGTTCTGTTCGCGCTTCGAGTCTTCACTCAGTCTCAGTCGTTCCGCGTTCATGAAGCCATTTCGATAATATTCTTGATTCCCGCCGGATTGTGTATCGGCCTCTCGAACTGCTCCAGTTTGAATCGACCGGTAATCATCGCGCGCACCGCATCGGGCCATCGGGTACAGAATTCGCCGAGGTCTGCAATCGCTCGATCGAAAGCATCGTTGCCGGCATTGACAGTAGCCAGCAGGCATTGGTTCTTCAGTGTCATATTCGTTATCAATGCGCCCACGTCAATGGCCTCGGGGCCGTGTGCGCCCGGCACGCCAGTCAGAATCAACACGCCGTTTCTTCCCAGTACGTTTAGCATCCCGAACGCCAATTGAGCCGATCCGGTTGCCTCATAGATCAAATCGATGTTGCCGATTCCAGCCGCCATCTGTTCCGGAGTGCGATCCAGCGACGAAACATAGTTCGCGCCAATCGCCCGCGCAATGTCGGCTCGGGAATCAGTTTCACGTTCACGTGAATACACGGTCACCGCACAGCCGCGTAATCGCAGGGCCATCGCTCCCAGAAGTCCCACCGGGCCCGCGCCGATCACCACCGCCTGCGCCGCGGAACTGGGCGCCCCCTCTGTATTCCATGGCAACCGCATCTGAATCTGATCTGCCTGAATAAAAGCCTTCTCTGCGATTGTCAATGGTTCCACGAGCACAGCCACATCCCGAATCGCGACCGGCACCTTTCGCATGTAACGCGACTCATCCACCACAAACTCCGTCATGAAACCGTGCATGCTCATGATTCCATGTTCGTGATACAAGCCGGTCATGCAAAAATCAGGCCGGTCGTTCACGCATGCGGTGCAACCGGGGTCTGAACAAGGTCTGCGCACGGTCGGCACTACCAGATCTCCGGGCGTCAGGTCGCGGACTTCCGGACCCGCCTCCACGACCTCAGCGAACCCCTCATGGCCCAGCACCAGATAGTCGCAACCCGCAGGTGGCGTACCGAACATGAATGCCGCGATCTCACGGTCGGTCGCGCAGACACCCACCTGCAGCACTCTCAGTTTCACGTCGGTATGGCTTTCAACCCTTGGCTCTGGAACATCCGCGACTACCCTTAACGTTCGTTCGCCAGGAAATACGGCGGCACCCTTCACGCCGCCTTCTCCGTCCCAATCCGCCGCCCGATCCGCCGCCCGATCCGCCGAACAATCGCGCGTGACGGCGCTCCTTCCGCCCCCAGCCATTTCAGCGGCAGGCAAACCAGATCGTAATCTCCCGGTTCAATTGCGCCCAGCATCAGCCCTTCCATCACCCAGATCCCCTTGCTCAGCAGAGCCACATGCGTCTCTACCGAATCCTGCCGGAATCCGCCCACCGACAGATAATCCACGCCGACCGAACGCACCCCACATTCCGCCAGATACTCCGCGGCGTCCCTCGCGATAAAAATAAAGTCTTCGTCGAAGGGCATTTTGCCCCAATCGCGATCCGAGTTCCCTGTGCGAAACAAGATCCGTTCACCCGGTTGAATCGCATACGGCTCCAGTTCATCGCGATGGATAGCGGTCGGATTCACAATTCGTATGACGCGCGCCGGCCCGACAGTTGCGTCGATCGGCATCTGCTCGATAGTCGGCGTATT
>Ga0207120_1148_pt2 | contig 12771 bp, 6 predicted proteins | sample Alteio_BWMinHeat_40_FD_153509 | JGI IMG/M metagenome (GOLD analysis project Ga0207120, IMG submission 153509) | Enriched cells from forest soil in Barre Woods Harvard Forest LTER site, Petersham, Massachusetts, United States -... | ecosystem: Environmental > Terrestrial > Soil > Temperate forest >...
TAACACCGGTTCATACTCTGCACTTTTGGTTTTTTCTGCTTTAGTAGCTACTGTATTGATGAGCAAGTGCGCGATTTCAGCGTTATTGTGTTGCGCTCCTTTGTTCTCAGATAATGCAATAGCAACTAATAATGGATAGTGTTTATCGTCCTTACTATATACACCGTTAGGATCTGCTCCCATAGTGAGAGCTTGTTGTGCGAGCACAACATTACCTTTGTTAATTGCCTCATCTAAAAGCTCTTGTGGAGCTACATTGGGCTGCTCTTTTGTAACGGGTACTACTCTTGTTGCAAATAATTTTTCATAGGGAGCGATATAGTCCTCTTGTATCTCAACGACTTTACGTATATCAATGCCCTCATTGTTTTTGAAAACAAGTTGCCATTTCTTAAAGTTTGCATCGGTATATAGGATCTTTACATCGTGTCCCCACATATCAATAACGACATTTGTGTAGGTGACACCTGCAGCAATGCAGGTATCAAGCCAAAATATTCGACGCATACCGTATGTGGGGTAAATAAAAATGCTCAGAGTATTGTCGAGAGAAAATTCAGCAGTTAGATTTTTCATGCGATGCACCACTGTATGTGCGTCAGGGGCAGCTGATGCAATAAAAAGTCGGTCTATGTGTTGTGCTATAATTATGGGAAACTTTATATACTGCGTAGCTACTGGACTGCCCTCTTGCATGTATGCATGCAATACAACATACATCCAATGCCAGGTTGGTTTCTGCTTTTTAAATAGTTCAACAACATAAAGTGGTTGCGTACGTCCAGCCATTGATTTGCCAATTTCAATGCCCGGAAAAAGCGAAATTATATAATCTTTATTTGCAGGACGTATATGAGGATAATTTTGAGCCACATATGCAGAAAAGAATTCAGGCTGTAATACCGGAAGAACAGTTTTTGCGATATCTACCACATCATAAGGTTCTTTATATGCTTCACTCTTTATAATGGTAAGAAAAGATTTAAAGTCCTTATCAATTTGTATTCCTGTGATGGTGCTACCAAAAAGAATAGGTGTTACAGTAGAGCCCTGTGTGTTTGTATCATACGCAGCATCCATGATTATAGGAAATGAATAGGGTTTCTGTATCTGTTCGCCCATATTTTTATAGGTCAAGGCAGCATTTGTTCCCATAGCTGAACATGAGGTAACAACAAGAAGGTTTGTTAGTATTGAATTCTTGCATTCATCGGATTTAGTTTCAAAAAAATCAAGTGTTTTTCTGAGTTGTTCAAATTGTAAAGATAGTACATTTCGTCCGAGACTACCATGACCACTAAAAAAGAATGTCCATCGTGGTTGTTCTATCTCCGCATTGTAATGCTTATATTCAGCGCATGTTACAAAAATCATAGGTAATGCAGTAATAAAATAGTCCCTATTTTTGGGTATGTTATAGGGGGCATTGAGCATAGCTAGCAATGTTTTGTCATCTAGAGGGTTTAAATGGTCAATTTTAAGGCCGAGGAGGCGTTCTCGCTTGGTAAGCCCTTTGGGCTCTTGAGGATTAAGAGGTTGTGTACTGTTAACTATATCAGCAGATTTACGAGGAATAAGTACGAGCAATGATTCTCCAGCACTCCGTATAACCCATTCATTAGGATTAAATGATTTACGAACATAATCATTTTCTACGAGCTCTTGTCTTTCTTGTGATGCGTTGTAATTAAATATCAAATCAGTCGCAGGACTCGTAAAAATATTTTTCATGAGGGATATGGAAATAAGTAACGGGACTTTATCTACTAATGCGCCCCATGCCATCCTTGTTAGAGCACCAAGATAAGGTTTTTTATCTGTCACAGATTTTTCATATTCAGCATCATCGAGAAGGATTACTAACCCTTGGGACCGGTGGGGCCTAAGCCTATTCTCACCCTGTGTAGTGTAGATAAACTCTTTTGGCTGCACCATGATGCCACTGCGCAAAAACTGTTGTGATTTAACAAACTCCTTGCGTTCAATTTCACGTGATGCTACACCTGCTTCGTTTCTTGTTCTTTCCTGCGCATATTCTTTATTTTCCTCTTCACGCCAGGTTTTGCCCAATTGAGTCGGCACTATAGGGACCGGTGGAGCTACAGGAATAACCTCTCCGGGTAAAACGTAGCGAGTAGATAAAATGAACAGCAATAAGATGGTTATTTTTAGTTTCATTCATTGCTCCTTAAATGTTTCATTTCTTGTCATGCAAAAAAATGGTACATCAAAAGCATGGGTTGCGTAGTGCGCAACCCCAGATACCTTAAGAGAGACGTAAGCCCCTCCGTCTTCGCTTATCCATGCTTACCAGCTTGGTAAGCTTCGCCGGACGCAGGGCGAGTTTACCCGAGCCGGTAGCCAAACGGAATAAAAATGTAGAGAGTTGCCTTGCCAGAAGTAACTATAAAAAAGTAGAGAAAGGGATGGAAAGTATATGATGTTTAAAACGGCAATTTTCCTTTTTCGGCGCGATCTTCGCTTGCCTGATAACACAGGTTTACTACGAGCACTGCACGAATCAGAACAGGTTATTCCTTGTTTCTTTGTTGATCCGCGTCAAGTTGGCAACAAAAATGGTTATCGCACAATGAATGGTATCCAGTTTATGGTCGAATCACTTGCTGATCTCGAAGAGCAGCTCAAAAAACATGGGGGACGATTATATTTTTTTTATGGTCAAGCTGATCGGGCACTGAAAACAATTATTCGTGACACCGGCGCTGATGCAGTTTTTTGCAATCGTGATTACACACCATTTAGCATTCAGCGTGATGAAGATCTTGAGCATGAGTGTCGCTTAGCGGGTGTGACATTTACCCAATGCAACGATGCACTGTTGAATGAACCAGAAAATATTGCCACCAGTGATGGCACGCCGTATCAAACCTTTACGCCATTTTTCAATAAAGCATGCAAAGTTGCAGTGGCGGAACCATCACCATTTCCTCATGGCAGTTGGTATACGCAGCCAATTGTATCAGCGTGCGCATCCAAAGAGCTGTATAAAAAAATAGTGTCTAAAAAAAATCGTACGCTGCATGTGTCTGGTGGTCGTGCGCATGGAGAAAAAATTTTGAAATCGTTGAAAAAATTTGAACGCTATGCAATTGAGCGCGATATTCCTTCAAAGGAAACGACACATCTATCAGCCCATCTTAAATTTGGTGTTGTTTCACCGCGCGAAGTGTATCATGCCATCAAGAAAACCTTGGGCACCAAACATCCACTTATCGTACAACTGTATTGGCGTGATTTTTTTACCCATGTTGCATTTCACAGTCCGTTTGTATTTGGTCGTGCAGGCGATGGAAAATATGATGCAATTCACTGGAACTACAACAAAAAGCGTTTCAAAGCTTGGTGCGATGGTAAGACTGGCGTGCCAATTGTCGATGCGGGCATGCGACAACTTAATGCTACCGGCTTCATGCCAAATCGTGTGCGGATGATTATCGCATCATATTTAGTGAAAGATCTTTTTATTGATTGGCGCTGGGGTGAGCAGTATTTTGCTAAAAAATTAGTTGACTATGATCCGGCAGTGAATAACGGCAACTGGCAATGGGTTGCCTCGACCGGAACCTGCTGTCAGCCTTATTTTCGCATCTTTAATCCATGGCTGCAGCAAAAAAAATTCGACCCTGATGCTACCTACATCAAAACCTGGGTTCCAGAATTGAGGCGGGTTAATCCACGCAAACTCCACACTATTCCTGAACAAGCTGAACCAGTCTCCAAGAATTACCCACTTCCCTTGGTCGACCATGACAAGACGAGCAAGCGGGCAAAAGAACTGTTCAGACGGGCTTCAGTGACTATTTAAGCGCACAATGGCGTAAAAAGCTGCTATACTAAAGCAAAATATGCAGTTTCCAGGTTTAATAGGGCCCTTGACGTCTATTTACTATCTGTCATACTTGTCAATAGAGGTTATTTAGTATCCAGGAGGTTATATCATGGTTTATGTATCTACTTGTATGAAAAAATTAGTAGCGGCAGTGACTTTACTGGCCGTTGCACCCGCCCAGGCAGGCTTATTTGACTCTATGTGGTCTTTAGCCGAGTCAGGGGTCCGCTATGCCTGTGTCTATCGAGGTTGGCTACCACATGGTGGCACAACCGTCGTGTCACAGACTCTTCCAAATTCACAAGTATCATATGAAGTGCCTACCACGCCTGTTGTAGTACCAGCACCAGTGATGCCACAGATAGCATCATCTGGTACGTCGTATACGGCATTGGCCGTGGCAGCAGGAATTGGTGGTGCTTTAGGACTTGGTTATTGGTATTGGAATAAAAAGTCATTGCCAGAAAAACGAAATCCTGGAATACAAACATCTGCTCAAGAAACAACTAACGCATCAACACAAACAGACAATGATGATTGGAGTGACATTTTAGCATTGGATGTTTCGCGTAATAATGCTGAAACACAAACAACTGATGAGCCTAAAAAACATGCTGAAACACAAACCTCAGTACATAAAAAGAAATTAAAGAAGAAGAAGTCAAGTCGCAAAAAACTTTTGCTAAAAAATGCTGCGCTACGTGCAGAGATTGCGAAACTTCGTAAAGAAAATGATGAACTTGATACTTTACAAAGACAGCTTGCTGAAGCTGATACACGCCTGATTAGAAAACTAAGGGAACACAATGAGTCTCTAACATCATGGAATGAGCATCTTGCAGCTCGAAGAAATGAAATAGAACGACAACGTGATGCCTTATGGCTTTCACTAAATGATGAAAGCGTAAGATTTTATTCTGTTGAGCAACCTGTCTCAGAAGTTGATCGTAAATCAGCTATGCATGAAAAATTTGCTCAACAATCACAGCCACAGAAACATGCTGAACGAGAGCTTGATCACGATAGAGCATATGAGAGTGGGAGTGATGACGACCGCGAACTGAACGCAATGTTTGATAGGGATGAACAACGGGTTCAGCGTATTCTTCAACAGGACAGGGAGACTGCAGCAATACGTGCTCAAACTGATAGGAGCAATGAAGAACAACTAGAAGCACTCAATGATCTTGTAAAACAAGCCGATGAATGTCTTGACCACACAAAACAAAAACCACAGGAAGACCCTGACGATCCTTTTGCAGGAATGCGTCCTTTTGAGACGTACAGAGATTTTCAAGCATATATTAGGTCTGAGTAAGAAGATAAAAATGGAGTTGTTAAATACGCAACTTAGTTATTAATGTAGGGGGATTATATATGTTAATTCGTTTTTTAGTACCACATAGTGTGGTGATTATGTTTGCATTGGCTACAAGTATACCGGTTGGAGCGGTTACAGGGTGTGTAGATGGTAATCCTTATTGGAATCGATCATCATCACAGGTTACGCAACCAAAGAATGCGTCATCACCTGTTTCAAATAGTTTGGCATCTTCGATAGAATCTTTTGCAACAGTGGCCCATACCAACACTATGTCTACCAGTACCTTCGATGTTTGTGCACCGTATATTCCGTATATTGTGAAACCACTAGCCGCTATGGTTACTGGTTGGTGCTTGTGGAAAGTCGTGAGCAATACACTTAAGGCTAGAAAAAAAGCTGTGGTGATAGCACCAGTAGCAGTAGCAGCGACAACAGCATCTACTCAATTACCGCGTGATCAATTTAATTGGAGTGATTTTGCTACTCAATGGAAAGAACCAAAAGAAAAGACAGCAAGAGAGCGTCAACTAGAACAATGGATTGAAGACAGTGCACGCCAAGAGCGTGAGTGGGAAGAACGTCAACGTCAAGAACAAGAAGCACGAGAGCATCGCGAGTGGGAACAGGGACAACGTGAGTTATGGGAACGACAGCGTGAGCTCAAGGAACAAGCACAACAGAAGCAGCGGGAGCGACAGAAACAACGAGCGCGCACTCGTCTAAAACAAGAGCAACAGCAAACATCGGCAAGCACTACCTCATCGTCACAAATATCAAGTTCATCAAGTTCGACGTCATCATCATCACGTCAATCGGATACCAACGTTAGTGGTTTCATACCATTGATGGATAATCCATTGCCTGATCCGTCAAATTCTGTAGCAGTTTCTAGTTCTAGACCTGCTTCTGAACCGAGGCAAGAAGAAGATAGTTTTTTTTCATCGTGGATGAAAATAGTAGCAAAAACAGAAGGTCTAAGGGGCAATCTTGCTTCTCACAATGCGAATACGAACAAGAAGCATCGCAGGTATTAGATCCCGAGTTGAGTATTACCAATCATTTTCCATTTGATGTAGATGATTGGAGAACAAGCTAATAAGCACAAGTTATTGAGGTTATTATCGTGATAACCTCCAGGGGGTATGGACTATTTATAGTCCTGCCCCCTCTCCCATTTTTTACACATTAAATTTGATGCTCAACAAATCACCATCCTGCACCACATAATCTTGTCCCTCACGGCGTAATTTGCCGTGATCACGCAGCCCTGCCTCATTGCCATACTGAAACAGATCAGCGCAATTGAACACATCGGCACAAATAAAACCCCGTTCTAAATCGGAGTGAATTTCACCGGCAGCTTTACGCACGGTCATGCCTTTGCGTATTGGCCAGGCGTGTGCTTCTTTGGGCCCGCAGGTGAAAAAGGTAACAAGACCCAAGTGTGCGTATGTTTCGCGAATGATACGGTCAATGCCTCGTTCTTTAAGGCCGAGCATGCCCATCATTTCACGCGCTTCTTGGTCTTCAAGCTGCGATAATTCGCTTTCAACTTTTGCTGACACGGGAATGACGATAGCGGCACCAAACTTTTTAACGAGTGCTTGGTAGTTGGCATTATCTTTGTACGTCTCATTGTCCAATGAATCTTCAGCAACGTTGGCAATAATAAGAAATTTTTTGGTTGCCAGCAGCGGAAGGGCGGTAGCGGGTGCATTGTTCATGATTGCACGTGCTTGTTCAGCATCGCCGGCATCGAGTGCTTTTTTAACTTTGGTTAACAATTCAAGTTCAAGGGTCAAATCGCGTTGTTCATCTGGTTTGCCTTGAGCACCTTTGATGTCTTTTGGCAGACGTGCTAATCGTTTATCAACCGATTCAAGATCTTTGAGCATGAGTTCGTGCACAATGATGTCGTAATCAGCAAGAGGGTCGATAGTTTCACCAGAATGAAGAATATTCGGATCTTCAAAGCAGCGCAGCACATGGATAATGAGATCAACTTCTCGGATGTGGCTCAAAAATTGGTTACCAAGCCCTTCGCCCGATGCAGCACCTTTAACCAAACCGGCAATGTCGACAAACGACACCGTTGCGGGAATCTTTTTTTGCGAGCCGTAGATGGTGGCAAGTTTATCAAGCCGCACATCCGGTACTTCCGTGATGGCTAGATGCGGGTCAATAGTGCAAAATGGGTAATTTTCTGCAGGGATACTTGATTTGGTCAGCGCGTTAAAAAGGGTAGATTTGCCCACGTTTGGCAGGCCTACTAGTCCGGCTTTGATGCCCATAGATACTTTCTTTATACATAAGAATGACATTGATTGATTTGTACAGCAATAAGTGTGCTGGAAAAGTGTAGCTTAATCAAATGTTTAACCATCTCATTACATGGGTTGCTTGCATATATGGTGCTGTTTTAGGGTAAAATCCTGGTATCAAAGTTATGGGAATGAACGCGAAAAAAAGGGTACAGTAATGTATACGATGCATAAGTTTCTTCGTATAGCTATCATGCTGGGTGTAAGTGTCTACATCATCACTGACATACGAGTAGCTTGCGGTGCGCAGGTTGTTGCGAATGGCGAAGTTGAAGCTCCAGCACAAGCAGGACCAAAACCAGCTGAATTTACTTCTGCTGCAATAGCAGCACGTCGTGAAGCTGGGGGGAAAAGGCGCGAAGCATGGAGTGAGACATTTAAGTTTACAGCTGGTGAACTACCTAAAAGTGGCATCATGGTGTTGCCCAAAGGAGACCTGCAGCTGGTAGCAGGTCAGGAGAAACTCGTTTCCTACCCGACACAGGGGCTTGTAATTCTTCTTGATGATGCTGAATATCAACACGCTCAGGTAACGAAAATACCTTATTTTGGGGCTCTGACAGAAAAGTTATGGACGGCATTGTTGCAACAAGTTCCTTTGCTGGTTTCAACGTCGCTGCTTGCAAATATTTTTAACAGTCCTCAAGGTAATCCGCCAGCGAATCTTTTACCAGCGGATCTTTTAGCAGCATCGACAAAAAAGCAGGCAAATGATTTAGTGCGCAAGTCATTTAAACCTGATGAGTGGATTATACGACAGGTTGGTGATGCATTAATTTTGTTATTACCAAATAAAATGGTTAAAGGTACTGGAAGTGCTGTTCCAAGCAGATTAACCGAACGTGAACTTATATTAGGTCTTAAAATCGACCATATGAAGCCATTGGATGCCAAGACATTTTTTGCATTTCTGACTACATATCAAGTACCATCAACAAGTGATTATTTTATTGATGCACTACCTACAATTTTTGTTACATGTCCAGACTATGAGCATCACCACGTAGCAGCCCAACAACCACAATGGACATTTTATCTTGCTGGTCATGGTGGATTGAGAAAAAATATAGCCTCATTACCATTTGCTGCTTTTAGGAAGATGCTTGATTTTTTTGAAGATCAGCCTTTGCGTAAAGGAATAATCACGCAACTTCTTATTATTAATTCCTGTTATGTCATGGGTACCAATGTTACGTTGGCATATAAAAATATGGATGATCAAGAGGAGAAAACTTATTCATTTCCTATAGCCATGGATGCATCATTGGATACACAGACATTCGTTGCTACATACTACATTATATCCCGCAGTGCTTCTGGTAGCGAGGTAGCGGCAGTAAGCAATCTAAATTTCGCTAAATTTTTTACCATTATAGCAAGTACTGATTATAGAGATAAACCCTATGATATAATGAGTATTGTGACACCGGTTTCTAATGAAATTGGGTCTAAATTTGATGTACTAGCTAACAACTATCCACATGTACGTCCCGCATTTAAAAATTACATAATCACGCTTTTTCCTGGTATTGAAATTGGAAGTGCGATGACGGCTGAAGTCGACATAGGCGGTGGTGTGAAAGCATCACGGAAACAGCCACTTGATGTTGTTGCTCTTCTTAAGCAAAATAAAACAACATGGGATTGGATTTACCTGGTATTACGTGCAGAGGTGCCGAAAGATGGTTCACTTGCTAAGCAGTATATAAAGTTTCCTATCATATTAAAAAGAACAGGAAAAATGCCGATTATTGTGTCATCTGCTCCTGGAGCAGCGACAACATTCCACCGTATACAAAAGCTGAATACTGAATATGACTTACATGAGCTTGCTACAAGTATCAGTAAACTACAATATGGCAATCGTAAAATTTTCTGGATTGAAGAGCTTGATGCTCAGGGAATTACTTACAAGGATGTGATTATTGATACTAACAACGGGAACGGAAAATTGCTTTATACTGCTGATGAGGAACGGTGGAAACACCCTATTAGCAATGGCACCATGGAAGACACAGGCATGCGAAGCCAGTCACCTTATATCGATGAATATAAAAATATATTTGGCAAAGGAGTTTCTGGTGTTGATCAGCAAAAACTTTTGATAGAGGCACTGACTACAGGCAATGTCGCACAAGCGCAACAAGCTCTTGCTGGAGGCGCAGATCCTAAGGGTGGATTTCCTAAGGGTGGATCAGAAATTATACCGTTTTTGCACGCTATAGCAACGTTTAAAGAGCATAAAGAGAATGGAGCTGATATTGCTGCTTTGCTCATTAACACAGTACAAAAAAAGGAAGACGCGAAAGCAGCAAAAGCGTACCTTGAAGAAGTTTATGATGGGAATACGCCATTGCATGCTGCCGTAGATAATAGCAATGTACCACTTGTTCGTATATTGCTTGAAGCGGGTGCAGATGGTTCAAAAATGCTTGATGCTGCGCGAAGTAAAATTCAGGATGATCCTGAAAAATATATACCTATTGTAGATCTTCTTGGGCAGTGGGAAGAAGCTTAAAAAGTACGTGCTGCTCGACCAAGTGCTCAAACTCAGCAGCCACCACGAGTTGTTCCAGTACTACCGCAGCCAATTGTACCTCAAGCACAGCCGGCTCGCCCGATAGCGCAACCGCAACCAGTTCAACCGTCAGTGTCAGCTGCCCAAGGAGATGTTGCAGCGATCGCAAATAGCATCAAAACTATCTATTAAAAAGTGCAGCAAAAACCGCTTAATCCATTCACACGTACGCGTTTAGCTCCTGTAATGAAGGAGTTGGTGAATAGCCTGATGAGTGGCGATCAAAAAGCTATTGATGCTGGTATTGCAGGACTACAGGGTATTGATAAAGATTTTAGTGGTATTACCCAACAACTACAGCCGCTTCTTCAACTGCAGCCGGTGTATGAACGCAAAAAACAGTTACGTGCACTTGGTGAAAACCTGAAGGGTATTGCTCAATAAGAGTACAATTTTAGGAAGGTATAAAGACGCCGCGTGATAACAAATATCCGCGGCGTCTTTTTGATGTGGTGTGCTGCAGAAATAATTTCTTATGCTTGCAAGCACTATGCTCGGTTGAGTAGGTTGATCATGCCCTAAACAAATGAATTTTTAAGGAGTTTGTATGAAGCAAATCTTAAGGCTATTCGTGTGCGCGAGTGTGATGATACATAGTGTGTATGCAAGTGAGTCTGTGGTGCCACCAGCGCCTTCGCTTACTCCTGCAGCACCAGCTCAATCGGGAAAGGCGTGGTTGGAAGCCATGAGTGGCAAGGAACGTAAGGCATATGAAGAGGAACAGAAAAGAAGTGAAGCTGGTGCAGAATCACGAGCAGTCGAGCGAGAGTTATTTGAGGTTGAAAAAAATGCAAATCTGAGTGGCATCATGGTTCAACCAAAAGGTTTTGCGCAAAAGGTTGAAGGCCGAGAGAAATTTGTTACGTACCCATCGCAAGGACTTGTCATCATTCTTGATGATACTGAAGACTATTTTGGTTCTATAACAAACGATGTATGGGCAGCATTGCTGCATGAAGTTCCGCTGCTTGTTTCAGTTTCGCTGATCAAAAATATTTTTGATCGCCCTCGTAGCACACCAGGGTCTGATCTTTCACAAGAAGCCAATCAAGACGCCGCAATCAATGATTTTGTTCGTGATACATTTAAACCTGAAAAATGGGTTATACGGCGGGTTGGTGCATCATTGCTCTTGCTGCTACCAAGGTCACTTGTTCAAGGTGCTGGAAGTGCTGAATTAGATCCTCACAGTCCTGCTAAACTTACCGATCGTGAACTTAATCTAGGTCTTAAAATTGATCACATGGATCCTTTAGATGAAAAAACATTTTTTGCGTTATTGCCGTCTTACCAGAAACCAAAAGACCGCAGCTATGTGATTACTGAATTAACCGGTAGTATCTTTGTGGTGAATGCAGATTATATCCGTCAAGGCGAACAGGTTAGGCAGCCACAGTGGACATTCTATGTTGATGGCCATGGCGTATTGGGCGGAACTATTGCTTTTTTACCCTTTGCTGCTTTTAGGAGAATGCTCGATTTTTTTGAAACATCTCTTATAACGAAATGCCTCATTATAAATTCATGTTATGCCTTGGGTACCCATGCATTGGCCTATGCAGATATAGATAAACAAGAACAGAAAACATATTCGTTTCCTATAGCTATTGAAGCGTCACCAGATGTTTCAGTGGTTAAATCGTTTATACCTCTTAGTAAAGATAATCGAATAACAGGAGTTACATTCGGTGCGGACTTTAAAAAATTTTTTAAAGAAGTCATATGGAATGCTACCTACAGAACAGATCCATGGGATATCGTCAATGTCGTGGCATCCCTTTTTGAAATGTTGCGTTTTGGTCCTGCAGATATTGTAGAAGAATTGCCAAGCAAGATTGTTAATAACTATCCAGAAATACGACCGGCGTATCGAGATTATTTTATCTCACTTTTTCCCGGTATTGAGATTGGACAGGTAATGACAGCAGCGCGTACGCAACCACTTGATGTTGTGAAAGAGATTGAAAAAAGAGGTGAAAAGTGGAACTGGTTGTATGTGGTGCTTCGTGCGCAAGCAGCAAAAATTGGTTCAGTAGCTAAACAATATATTACATTTCCCTTGATTATACGTTCGTATAAACAAAAAATACCCATTATTTTATCGTCTGCACCGGGAGCATATATAACATTTCACCGCATTAAACAGCTTACAACTGATTATTTTTTAGGTGTTATCCAAAGTAGTATTAAGCCTGAATATGGCAATCGTAAAATCTTTTGGATTGAGACACTTTCTGTACCAGGGACCATCTATGAGCAGGTGATTATTGATACTGATAAGGGAACAGGAAAAGTGCTGTACACGACGAATGGGCAGATGTGGCAGTATGATGTTAACCAATATCAGCTAGAGCCAGGTCCACATCAGATAGAAGATGTGTATATCGATTGGTACGACAAATTCTTTGCTTCTCAAGAGCCAACAGTACCCGAAGTTGATCCACAAAAACTTTTAATTGCATCACTTGAAACAGGTAATGTTGCTCGTGCTCAGCAAGCACTTGCTATGGGAGCGGACCCTACTAAGAGTAACGGCAATCAACCATTCTTGTATGTTATTGCTGGGTTTAAAGACTATAAAGAAAATGTTGCCGAAATCGTCAACCTGCTCATCAAGGCGGTAGCTACCAACGCAGAAAAAGCCGAAAGCACAAGGCATGAACCAGAGTTGAAAGCAATAACAGGCCCAGGATCAGAG
>Ga0207120_1152_pt1 | contig 12727 bp, 11 predicted proteins | sample Alteio_BWMinHeat_40_FD_153509 | JGI IMG/M metagenome (GOLD analysis project Ga0207120, IMG submission 153509) | Enriched cells from forest soil in Barre Woods Harvard Forest LTER site, Petersham, Massachusetts, United States -... | ecosystem: Environmental > Terrestrial > Soil > Temperate forest >...
CAGCGCATGATGTGGTAACCTCAACTTGTCGCGGTGTTTTTGTGGCGGTAAAAGAAGGACATCCAGCTTATCATCGGTGGTAGCAAGAGCGGGTTGTAATGAACAAAGCAGCATTTTTCGACATGGATGGAACCTTGGTGTCTGTTCATACCGGCCGACTTTACTTGCGCTGGCGCTTTGCCCGCCGTGAGATGTCGCTCAAAGATCTGATGCGTGCCTCATGGTGGCTGATGGGATATACCTTCGGTTTGATCGATATTACTGCGGTAACTACGCATGTGATGCAGACGCTGCGTGGGCAAGATGAGGCAGAATTTCGTTCGCAATGCCGTGAATGGTTCGAAAATAACGTACGGTCGTATATTAGTGCCGCTGCACGTGATGCGGTTCTTGATTATCAGTCTCAAGATTATGTGTGCGCTATTTTGAGCGGCTCCACGCCGTATGTGGTCGATCCGTTGGCGAAAGAGCTTCATATCAAACACGTGCTATGCACGCGTCCTACCGTAGTTGAAGGTCGTTTCACCGGCGATTACCACAGCCCTGTTTGCTATGGTGACGGAAAATTAGCGATCGCCGAAGCATGGGCGCAAGATCAGGGCGTGGATTTGTCGCAAAGTTTATTTTTTTCAGACAGCATTAGCGACGTCCCCATGTTGGAACGTGTGGGGCAGCCGCGAGTGGTGAACCCCGATCCACGACTTCATCTTTTAGCGAAGCGACGGCAATGGCCGATTGAGCGATGGAAGTAAATAATGACAATCGACGGCATCACGGTGTTTAGCCCACGCATGCGTGGGTGGGCGATGGCTGTTGCTTTTTTTGTTTTGCTTGGATTTGTGCGCCAATTGTTTTTGCTCTTTGCCTGCTTGGTGCTGTTTCAACGTTTATTTGCATGGCTAGGAAGTTATCTTCATCGACATTCACGTTTACCTTTCAACGCCGCAGTGATGATCGTCGCAGTTGTTTTTTTAACGCTGCTGATTGCGGCTGATTATTGGTTGTTCGAGGTGTTGTGGCGCCATCTTGAGCAACTCAAAATGAGTGTTTTATCGCTTATCGATATTGTTGAAACCAGCGCGTTCTTTCAACATTATTTTCACAATACGGTTGAAAGTGGTTTCGGCAGTTTTACGGCTGAAATCAAAAATCATGCACTGGAAGTTTTTCATTACGCACAAAGTATTGGTCGAGGTGTGGTTTATTTGGTGATTGCTTTTATTCTCTCAATCGTTTTTTTATTAGAAAAAGATGAACTTGTACTTTGGCAGGCCCGACAAGATGCCAATGGTCTTATCCAATCGTGGTGTCAGTTTTTGCGCTTTTTAGCAGATGCTGTGGTCGTCACTGTGCGATTGCAAATCACGGTCGCTGTGGTGAACACGACTTTAACATTGCCGATCTTACTCTTTCTTCATTTGCCAGGAATTTCCGCCTTGCTTGTGCTTTTATTTATTTCGAGTCTGGTGCCGGTGGTAGGTGCTGTGGTGGCAGGGGCGGTGATTATGACCATCGCCTTAGTGACCAAGGGTCTTTGGGGGTTGATCTTATTTATTGTCTGGACATTTATTTTACACAAAATAGAAAGTTATTTTTTGATTCCACGTTTGGCAGCGCGTCATGTCGCCTTGCCCAGCTTTGTGATTATTGTATCACTCCTTTTGTTTGAGCATTTATTTGGCATTTTAGGTTTGTTTATGTCTTTTCCGTGTTTATATACACTTGTGAAAATAAATGAAAAAATAGAAAACAGCATGCAGTTGGTTTGATTTATGGCCGACGCACTTGAAGTAAAAGTTAGCCAACGCACGCTGCGACTCACCAATCTTGATAAAATTTTATATCCAGAAGCGGCGTTTACAAAAAGCGATGTCATTCATTACTATGCGCAAGTTTCATCTGTGATGGTGCCGCATCTGCAAAAACATCCCATCACTTTTAAGCGTTTTCCCAATGGCGTCACCGGCGAAGCTTTTTTTGAAAAACATTGCACCAAATATCGTCCGGATTGGATTCAAACCGCCGCTGTGTGGAATGAAAGCCATCATCAATATACGGATTATTGCCTGATTCATGATGCAGCGTCTTTGGTTTGGGCGGCGAATCTTGCTGCGTTAGAACTTCATGTTTCGTTATCGCAAGCTACGGATTTGAATGTTCCTAAAGTATTGGCGTTTGATTTGGATCCCGGCTTGCCGGCGACCATTGTGCAATGCGCGCAAGTGGCTTTGATCATCCGCAAAGCATTGGCAAAATTAGAGCTTGAGTGTTTTGCCAAAACTTCGGGGAAAAAAGGAATGCAGGTTTATGTGCCACTGAAGACCAAAGTGACTTACGAAGAAACTAAAACTTTTGCGCGGGCATTGGCGATGACGCTTGAGCAGCAGCATCCTGAAATCATTGTTTCGAATATGAGCAAAGCGTTGCGAGGCGCAAAAGTATTTATTGATTGGAGTCAGAACGATGCGCACAAAACCACCATCGGTGTATATTCGTTGCGTGCCGAATCGAAGCCCACAGTGTCTACGCCACTGCGCTGGCAAGAGGTTGAACAATGCTACAAGAAAAAAGATGCAACGCGGTTGGTATTTTTAGCGACCGATGTTTTGCGAAGAGTTGAGAAACACGGAGATTTATTTGCTGGGGTGGCGAAGTTGAAGCAAAAATTGCCAAAATTGAAAGGGGGTAAGTTTTCTTAGAAACCTACGGATTTCAACCCCTGCGTCTTTTGTTCGCGCATAAATTCGCATCATCTAAGTGAAAATTTCTAGTGACTAGGAAAAGATCTGGTACGCTCATGTGTGCGGTAGTTTAGTAAGCGCGCGCGAGGAGCAATTCATGAAGATCCGCATATTAGCGATCACAGTCGTGGGTATTTTGGGATTTGCGGCAAAAAGTTGGGCACAACCCGCAACATGCAATACCCAAACTACCATTACCGTATCCGGCACAGCAGATAGTTTTCACTCATCATCGGTGACTACAGATTGTACGCCCACTACTTTACCAGCTAGCTGTGCAACTCCCCCATGTGCGGTGACATGTCCCAGCCTACGTAGCGCAGTGGATTTCGGAAATCAAAATCGCAGCAGTGTCACTAGTTACTGCCCCACCACAATAATACTTTCAGGTACTTATCCTCTTACACTGACTTGCACTGGAACCGCGAATAACATCAACGCGAATAACGACAGTTGTGGCGATTTAAATTTATATGGAAATATTACTATCGCAGCGCAAAACCAACCCCTTACCCACGCTGCCTCCTATAACAATGGAACAGTTGGTCTTACTGTGATCGACGCCCAACAAATTCAAGATCGTGCAATCGACATTGAGCGTGATCCCCAATTTGGCCAAAGTAATTCGACTTTTTTCCCAACCGTATCTTTGGTGGGGCTCGAAATTCGTAATGGTAAGGCGACCGCCCGCCATGCGGGCTCAGATGACAATCATAATCCCGTCCCCGTAATCGGTGATGGAACAAGTACCTATGGAGGTGGTGTTCTTAATCAGGAAGCCGTCGTGTTAACTTTGCTTCGTACTACTTTTGCCAGTAACACCGCTACTTTTGGAGGAGCTTTAGCCAATCTGGATATGGCATCAGGAGACGCGGTTAACGTTCTAGAATCAACCATCGTCAGCAATACTGCTAACAAACAAGGTGGCGGAATATATAATAATTCCCAGACGGGTAGTTCACCCGGAGGAATACTTACGCTTTTGCATTCAACTGTCGCAAATAATTCAGCCAACCCAACACCAGATAATACGGTAACTGTTGGTGGCGGTGGTGGTTATTTTGATAATTTTTCTAGCTGTTTTGTATCACGATGCTTAGCCCCCATTACCATTACTAACTCTATTCTCGCTGGCAATAAAGACGGCACGCAAACAAGTTCAGTGGGTGGAGGTACAACGACTTCAGCACAACTGGACTGTGGCGGAACATTTCCACCCGCTTTTTCTGGTAAAAATATTGTCCAAACTCCGCAAACTCTTTGTATTGGTGCGACTTTGAGCGGTGACCCGAAGTTAGGACCTCTGGATAACTATGGAGGCACGACTTCGGCGATGCCACCTATTCCAGGCAGCCCCGCTATTGATGCAGCCGATAGTACCGCTTGCGAGATTAATCCTTCCGCCGGAGGCAGCGGTGGCTTTTTTTCGGACGAAAGTCTCGTCTCTCGCCCAGTGAATGCAACCGGTCAAACAGACACCAACGGTTATGCTTTTTGTGATATTGGAGCCTCTGAATATCGCGTGTCTCCTCTTAGTTGCACAAAAACGGCATCAAAATCACAAGTGGGTTTGGGTGACAAAATCACTTACACCATCACCGTAACCAACAACGGACCTGATCCGAGTGGTGACTTGGTAGTCACAGATCCCCTGGTTGGAGTAGTGATGGTGGTGAACCCTCTTCCCACACTCGCGGTGAGCTTTTCGTCGACGTCTGCTCAGGGATCGTGTTCGTTTGCGAATAGCCAAGTGACTTGTCCGATCGGACTCTTACCCAAAAATTCCACCGCAACGATCACCTTTGATGCAACGACTACAACGATGGGAACAGTAACCAATACAGTACAAGCTGCACTTCCAGCCGGATATCCCGCACCTTGTACCGCGCAAGTCTCAACCGTCGTCACTGACAGAAATCTAACCATCACGAAAACCGCTGATCAAACACAAGCTATGCAAGGCATTGGGGTGTACACGATTGTCGTCACCAATCCAGGCGTGACTGACGCAACAAATGTTATGGTGAATGATAAAATCTCTGGTAGTTTTAATCTGAGCACTCTCACCGTCTCAGCCACTCAAGGAACATGCGGCGCTCCCGACACCCAAAGCTTGGTCACTTGTAATATAGGAACACTTAAAGCCGGTGCCTCAGCAACCGTTAAACTAACGGTGATGGCTGCCTCGTCTGGAAAAATCTCCAACACTGCCTCAGTTGCCGGAGATAACCGCACCATGCAAACTTCATCAACTGATATTACGGTTGCGGGTCCGGCTGTGGCGCCCGTTACAAGTGCTTACTATCGCGGTGGCACGCCGCTCTGTCACAACATGAATGGCGAAAGTGCTGCGTTCACTCTCATGACTCTGTCGCTATTCTTTATGCTGCGCCGACGTCGCAGTTATTGACGCCGCAGTCATGGCGTGTTGACAGAATGATGTGAACGAAAAAAATTCGAAACCAGCAGCATGGCTTGCTTGTATTCTTTGCGATGCTACTTACACCATCAACGCCGAACGTTATCGATGTGACTGCCAAGGTTTATTAGAAGTCAAAAGACCTCGCGAACATTTTAACGCTTCACAAATAGAAACATTCGATCAACGCAAAAGCGACGCGCGCTCAGTGCTCGATCAAAGTGGTGTATGGCGTTTTCGTGAAGCAGTTCTCGATACCAATGAGAACGAGATCGTCTCTCATCCTGAAGGCGCTACGCGACTTTATCAACGCGACTCAATCAATCACTTTGCTGGACTTCGAAAACTTTATTTTAAGCACGAAGGCGAAAATCCCACCGGATCTTTTAAAGATCGCGGTATGACGGTGGCAGTGACGCAAGCCATGAGAATGGGTAAAAAGACGGTGGCATGCGCTTCAACCGGCAATACAAGCGCTTCACTCGCTGCTTACGCGGCTCAAGCAAATTTAAAGAGCATCGTTTTTGTGCCTGACGGCCAAATCGCAAATGGCAAACTGGCACAAACTCTGGCGTACGGTGTACGGATTCTGAAAGTTCGCGGCGACTTCGACGTGGCAATGAAATTAGTTTTTGAAGCTTGCCGAACTCTGGGTATTTATCTTGTAAATTCGATCAACCCATTTCGCATCGAAGGGCAAAAAACCATCGTCTGGGAATTATTACAGGATTTGAAATGGCACGCGCCGCATTGGATCGCGCTGCCAGGCGGTAATCTTGGTAATACCAGCGCGTTTGGCAAAGCAATTAGCGAAGCTTACGATGCCGGATGGATTGCGCGAAAACCTCGCTTATGCGTGGTGCAAGCGCATGGCGCCAATCCATTTTTTCGCAGCTACCTCAATCAATTTAGAAATTACGAGGCAGTCAAAGCCCAAACCATCGCCAGCGCGATTCGCATTGGCAACCCCGTTAGTTTTGACAAAGCCAAACGCGCCATTTTAGAGACCAATGGCATTGTCGCAGAAGTCACTGACGAAGAATTGATGCACGCCAAACGCATGATCGATAGCGCTGGTATTGGTTGCGAACCCGCTTCTGCTTGTTCATTGGCAGGAGTAAAAAAATTGCGAGATCAAGGCGTCATCGAAGAACACGAATCAGTCGTATGTGTACTCACGGGGCATTTACTGAAAGATGCCGATGTGCTTTTAAGTCCGCCCTACAATCAAGTCTATGAGACACAAATAAAAACCATTGAACCCACTGTCTCTGCAGTAGAACAGGCCCTCGCAAATCATGACTGAGAGCATTCTTATCACCCGCGAATTTTTCGATCGTTGCCGACGAGGAGAACGTGAAGCCTTGCGCGTGATCTTCCAACAACACGTTGCACAAGTGGCAGCAGTCATTCACCAAGAAGCTTTTCCCAAAACTCAGGGCGAATGGGTGGGTTCACTCCGTAGTGAATGGCTGGATCTCATCCATGAAGTTTTTGTTGTCGCGTTTCTTCGCCTCGCCCAAAAACCTTACGAAAAGGTGCGCAACATTGAAGCAGATTTATTGGCGCTTACTCGCAACGTTGTCAGTGACCGCTTACGCAAACAAGCACTAGACACAATAATACCAGATTTTGATTCGCAAACAGTAGCGCTCGCCAAACAATACCTCGAGGGAATGTCTCTTCCCTTCAAAACATTTCACCAATGGCGTTATTTGCGCGGATGTTCACAAATCGAAACTGCCACCGCACTTCATATGTCTCGTCGTAAAGTGCGCGCGCTCGAAACCCATTTACGACGAGGCCTTCGCTACTCTTTGCGCACGCAAATTTCACCGTCACTCACCATTTCACGACAGATACGCATGAACCAAGAAACGCTCGACGGTTTATTGAGTGACAAACACTTAAGCGGTCCTGAACAAGAAAGATTATTTCGTAGCGTGCTCATCACGCTGGCGATCAAACAAGGCCGTCTACCAAAGCCACTCTACTATTTAAAACTTTCACTCAGCGTCGCTTTACTGATCGTCTTTTTCGGCGCGGTAGGGCTGCTACTCATGAAATGGTGATGAAATTATTTTCCGGGAAAAATAAAAAATTTTCTCAGGAACCCAGGAATTTTTAAGATGGAATAGGGAAAAACACGACATTGAAATCGCTTGACCAATCGATTAAAAAACAAATGAGTGTACACTTAATTCGTCTAATTCCTGGGTTCATAAGAAATTTTTCTTATTCAGTTAAAATAATATTTTCACGCAAAACAAATTTTCACTGCCGCGGCGATTTGCTTGGCGCGGGCGCGAGCGACATCCACATCGTTTCCTGTGGCTAAGGCAACACCGACTCGACGTTTACCTTCGACACTTGGTTTTCCAAACAAACGCAATTGCGATTCAGGAACTGCCATCGCTTCATCTAAATTTTCATAAGTAGGAACACCTTTGCCTTCGGCAAGAATCGCGACGCTCGCAGCTGGACGAAGCATTTCAATTGTCGGAATGGGCAAACGCAAAATGGCGCGCGCATGAAGTGCGAATTCACTCAGCGATTGACTGACCAAGGTCACCATACCGGTATCGTGTGGACGCGGACTGACTTCGCTAAACCATACCTCATCATCACGTACAAAAAGCTCGACACCGAAGATACCGAACCCTGTGTCATTTCCTTCAGTGGCGAGTTCTTTCACTACGATGGTGGCAATTTCTTGCGCGCGCGCAAGTGCTCGTTTCGACATGAGCACTTCTTGCCACGATTCACGATAGTCACCATCAATTTGAATATGCCCAATCGGCGGGCAGCAAAAAATGCCGTTTACAGCTTTTACCGTTAGCATCGTAATTTCGTAATCGAAATGAATAAAACCTTCGACGATACAACGTCCCGCTCCAGAACGACTCCCTCGCTGCGCATATTGCCAAGCCTTATCAACATCCGCATGAGTATTAATAACGCTCTGGCCTTTACCAGAGCTAGACATGAGCGGTTTTAATACACACGGAAATCCTACTTCGTGCAGCGCATCAATCAACTGACTGTGTGTATCGACAAAACGATATTTTGATGTGGGCAAGTGCAAAGTTTCAGCCACCAGACGACGAATACCTTCGCGATTCATGGTGAGACGCGCGGCGCGTGCTGTGGGCACCACTCGATATCCTTTTTGCTCAACTTCAACCAATACGTCAGTAGCGATGGCTTCAATTTCTGGAACGATGAGATGAGGATTTTCTTTTTCAATGACCTCGCGCAAGGGATCACCGTCTAACATATTAAAAACATGTGACCGGTGTGACACCTGCATCGCTGGTGCGTGTGCATAGCGATCACACGCAATGACTTCACAGCCGAATCGTTGCAGCTCAATCGCAACTTCTTTGCCTAATTCACCGGCACCCAAAAGCATGACTTTTGTCGACGATGCAGTGAATGGCGTTCCAACACGAATCACGATCAACCTCACTTACTTGGCGTGACTGCGAAGACAAGTAGGACACAAGCAATCATTGAAAGAGGAACGTAAGCTCGCCAGCGTAACCGAATCGATTTGATAGTTTGCACACCAACAGTTTTTTGCTTGCTTACAACAAACAAATTTTTCTCTGCATTTTTCGCAGCATTTCTCAGTTCCCTCGCCATTCTGAATATTTGAATTTACTGTGTTCATTTTTCTAGATGAAAAACACGTTCAGCGTTTTCATGTAAAAAAAACCGTGTGGTTTCTTCATCAAGCGCGAGGCTTCCAACTTCTTCAGCACATGCTTGAGGTGTGATCATCGGATAGTTACTACCGAAAAGCACTTTACGTCGACCATGCGCTCGCAAATAAGCGGTCAAAGAAGGTGGAAAACGGCTCGGCTTATACGCAGACGTATCGATGTAAACATTTTCATACTTAGTTGCGAGCGCAATCATTTCATCTGTCCATGGATAACCAATGTGGCCACCCACCAATCTTAGTTCAGGAAAATCAAGCGCAACCTCATCTAGATAAGGAATAGGGCGACCCGGCTCTGAAGGGCAAAGCGGCCCCGTGTGCCCCACTTGCAAGCAAAACGGAATATTGAGCTCAATACACTCGGCATAAAGCGGATAATAATGACGATCGTTCGGCGGCAAATTCCACAACCACGGCAACACACGTACTGCTTTCATTCCTAGATGTTTCACTGCTCGGCGTAATTCACGAACTGCCACCATCGGGTGCAACAGATCCACACTTGCAACACCCACCAAGCGTTGCGGATATTCGCGAACAAAAGCTGCTACTTCGTCATTCGAAATCAGAGGGCCTTGCGGGCCCCACCAGGCCGAGACAAACGCGGTACGGACCTGCGCTTCGTCCAATGCCTGTATCGTGTTTGCAAGCGACACCGTCGCCGTTGGATTTTGTTTTCGTGTCCATCGCCAGATGGTTGCAAACATCGGATGAGCAAGAAATTTTTCGGTAGGGTGTTGAATCCACGCATCGATAATTGAGGGCATTGAAACTCCAGCAACCTTTACTACCGTGAGTTGCTTGTAAAACTCGTAGGCTGATATCGTATCTGTCCGAATAATTATTTAACAGGAAGGCGGGAAGATCGGGAAGGAATTATTTGAGATCCGTCTTCACAACTCTCTCGAATATCATCTTTGATAATCATCAAAAAATCTTCCTGTCTTCTCGTCTTCCTGTTTAATTATTTCTTCGTATAAACTGGATATTTTGCAATGACCTAAATATGTTTTCTAGTCCAAAATATATTCGCGCGGATTTTGGGGTATGCCGCGAATACGCACTTCATAATGAAGATGTGGGCCCGTTGAACGGCCACTATTTCCCACACTCCCAATCACTTGACCACGACTGACTTTGTCGGCCGCCTGCACTGCGAATTCCAATAAATGTCCATAATGAGTTTGCACACCGTAGCCGTGATCAATAACGACAGTCTTGCCATACCCACCGCGAGTAGCAGCATAGATAACCACGCCCTCAGCCGGACTCAAAACTTGCGTTCCTACCGGGCCAGCAATGTCTAGGCCTTTGTGCATCACACGGCCGCCAGTATAAGGATCAACACGAACTCCGAAAGTTGAGGTAACCCAACCGCGGGCAGGCCATACCGATGGTGTTGTGGCAAGCAAAGTACGCTGCTCAAGAGAATATTCCTCGAGATCACGAACGCGTTGTTCTTTTTTCTGGGCCTCGGTCGCCAATTCTTGCAGCCTTGCTTCGAGTAGTCGTGCTGACAATGCAGAATCAATCGGTTCATCTTCGCGATCGTCTGCTTCGCCGACGGCAAATTTTACTTCATGTTGGCCTGAAGGACCTTCATCAGGTCTTTCACCGGGCTGCAGCGGTCCCATCGCCAAAGAACGGCCCGTATCAGACAATTGAGTGATCGCTTGCAACTTCATTGCAAAACGATCGACGCGTTCAACCGTATCGGTGATTTCTTCAATTTTGGCATGCGTCGCTTTCATCTGTGTGCGTAGTTCAATGTTTTCTTCGCGCAAACGACGGTTTTCTGTCATTTGTTGCATCATGCCGAAGTAGTGAATCAGCATAAAAGACACCAGCGCAAACACCGAAGCAATGCCGACAATCGTATATCCGATCCAGGCACGTGGAATTCGCACCCGCCTGACCTGCGACGAACGATCGGGAACAATCATCAGTGTAAAAAAACGCGACACGCTAACTCCGTCCCCAAAAAGCATTTCTCAGGAACCCAGGAATTTTGTGGATGAACTTTACCAAGCTCGTCCTAAAATCAAACACATCACTTTCTTGAGCAGCCAAAAGCTTCCTGGGTTTCTGGGTTCCTAAGAAACTTTTTTTCTTCCTGTTTCACTCAATGTTCTTACACTCCCATCACTGCACACCAATACATATCACCGTAATATTATCGTCGCCACCACGCTCATTTGCCAGCTCAATTAATTTCTCAGGCACCTGATCGAGCTCAAAGCCATGCATCACACGACCCACTTCTGGCAAGTCGACAAAATTCGACATACCGTCCGAACAAATCAGCAAACGATCACCTGGTTTAGGTTCAAGCACGTAACAATCAACAGCGACGTCAGCTTCGAACCCAACTGATCGGGTAATAATGTTTTTTAAACGACTGTTTTTTGCTTCTTCGAGAGACATCACTCCCGCTTTCATTTGTTCACAAACAAGAGAATGATCATCCGTCAACAACATCACGTAAGCATCGCGACATAAATAGACTCGTGAATCACCGACGTTGGCAATTGTCGCTCGCCCTTCTCTCACCCACGCCGCTGCCACGGTGGTTCCCATGCCGCTCAAGTTCGGATCGACTTGCGCGGCGCAATTTACATCAGCACATGATTTTTGCACCGCCTTGGCGAGAATACTGGCCTGAGGAGATTCGCCCTGAGGATGTTGTTCCCAGGCAAAAAGCAGTTCAAGTTGTGAGTGCACAGAAGCAACAATTGATTGCACAGCAAGGCGTGAAGCCGTTTCGCCGCCAGCATGTCCACCCATACCATCCGCAACGACAAACAAACCCAACCCATCTTCCACCACGAATGCGTCTTCGTTATGATCACGTACACGTCCTGTGTCAGTTTGCCCGGCCGCTACAACTTGCATCTGTATTCCCTCATTGACGTGATTACTGCCTTGCCGTACGCGCCGCAATCACCCGAGATCGTCCACCTAAAAGTTCCGCCGCATGCCGACGAACCGCTTCGGTAATTTTTACTCCACCCAACATTCGCGCAAGCTCACTTTCACGCGCCGATTTTTGCAGGCGTTCCACGTGCGTCGTCGTCCTACCCTCGCACTCATTTTTTTCCACACCAAAATGTATTTGCGCAAGCGCGGCAATTTGCGCCAGATGCGTGACGCACAGCACTTGTCGGCCGTGACCGAGTTGTTCCAAAGTTTGACCAACAACTTCTGCCACAGCGCCCCCGATCCCCGCATCAATTTCATCAAAAACATAGGTTGGCACGTTCGAATTGTCGCCAAGCACAGACTGTATCGCTAAAGCAATTCGTGAAAGTTCGCCACCAGAAGCGACTTTCGTAATTTCGCCAAACCCTTCGCCCGCATTGAGCATCACTTCAAAACGACAGGTGTCGTATCCTGTCGCATGGGCTTGCACCGGATCGGATTGAAGACTGACCCTGAATTCCGCCCCAGGCATCGCCAAAGGACGCAGCGCCTTCGTCACTTCATCACTCAGCTGATGGGCAACCAGCCTACGTTTTTTCGACAACGTCATCCCGGCATTTTGCAAATGATCTTGCACTTCTTTACATTCGATCTCAATCTGCGCTTGCTGTTCATCCGCGTTTTCCAGCAAAAATTTTTCTTTCTCGAGCGCGTCCTGGCGCTGCAAAAGGTCATCGCTGCTGACACCATGTTTGCGCGCCAATCTCGCGACCAGTTGCAGACGTTCTTCAGTGGTATTGAGACGATCGGGATCGGGGACAAGGCCATGACTGTAACGTTCGATATCACGAGAAACATCTGTGAGTTCAACCTGCATCGAATCAAGACGCGTCAAAAGGGGCAGTAATAATGCATCTATTTTGC
>Ga0207120_1160_pt1 | contig 12685 bp, 9 predicted proteins | sample Alteio_BWMinHeat_40_FD_153509 | JGI IMG/M metagenome (GOLD analysis project Ga0207120, IMG submission 153509) | Enriched cells from forest soil in Barre Woods Harvard Forest LTER site, Petersham, Massachusetts, United States -... | ecosystem: Environmental > Terrestrial > Soil > Temperate forest >...
CTGCCTCGGCTTTTTTTTCCATTGAAATGAAAAGTATGTTTTCAGGGTGATATAGAGCAGCGGAAAACTCACGTACGGCAGGCTCAGCATGCGCTAATTTTCTCACAGCATTCAAAGCATGATCGCGGGTTCCCACCACTGGACTTGCTTCGGAATGGTAACCAGGTAAATTTTTGAAATTATACCATTGTTTCAAAGCCTCTTGTCTTTGAGGTAATGGTAAAGCCAGAATTTGAGGGGGGGTGGTCTCGAATCTTTTACTGAAATCTGCACAGTGTTATTCTTATTTCCATTGTCTCCGCTGATAGTCGGTAATGAAGTAAGAAGATCTGAGAGTTGGGCTGCTTTGTTTCCTTCCTCAACAGCTTCCGTCGGCGGCGATTGGACGCCGTGTTTATCTCCGATTGCAATGGCCATGACCATTCCTTTGTCGCTAGTGTTACTCTTATTATCGCGAATAAAATGATAACGTTCACTTTTTTTTCACTGTTAAACTACATGGCTCATCCACTAGAGACGCTCGTTATATAGTAAACGTTGACGAACTAGGTATTGCCGTATACGATATATATCAATGGATCAAGCCAAGGTTTTTATGACTGGACGATCGCAAGCCGTACGATTGCCCAAACAATATCGCTTCAAGACAAAAGTCGTCACCGTTCGCCGTGACGGCGAAAAATTGATCCTCGAACCTGTGAAGGAAAGTAAGTGGCCAAGCGGTTTTTGGGATAAAATTAAAATTAAAGACCGTACTTTCAAACGACCTCCTCAGGGAAAAACATCGCCAATAGCTGCGCTAGATGAGTCATCTTGAAATATCTCCTCGATACGAACATTTGCATTTGGGCATTGCGAGGTCATGCGGGAGTGCATGCAAAACTTGCTCAGATCGGACCTGATGATTGTGCCGTCTCAACCATTACCAGGTACGAGCTGATGCTCGGTGTTGCACACTGTAAAGATCCAAAACGCGAGCAAAAAAAGGTCGAAACATTTTTGCATATGGTTCATCTTTTTGTTTTTGATGATCTGGCTGCTGACATGGCCGCCATCGTGCGCGCAAACTTAGAAAAGAAAGGGCGAATGATTGGTCCTTACGATGTTCTTCTGGCCGCGCAAGCACTGACGCAAAGTCTTGTTCTGGTTACTAACAATCGCCGTGAATTCGTCCGGGTTGAGAATTTGCACATTGAAGATTGGAGTCAGCAATAAACAAGATGCTCGGTGGTATCGCATGAGGATGTATAGCCACAATTACAATTAGAAATCTGTCGTCAAAGACAGTTCAATCACTCAATATAATCGTTCATAAAAACCGTCGCTCGATGGAACAACAAGTCAGGGAAGTGTTAGAAGCCAATCATTTCCTTGACTGTTGGGGACAGACTATTTAACGCACGCCCCCTGTAACAAGCGTTTGAATTATCTACGTTAGAGGTTGTGTATGCGAAAAGATCAGCGAGCACCGGGTGAAATGCGACCGGTGCGTTTTGAACCTGGAATCCAAAAGTTTTCCACCGGCTCGGTGCTGGTCTCGTTTGGTGACACGCGAGTGATTTGCGCCGCCAATATCGAAGAAAAAGTTCCGGGCTGGCTGAGCGGGCGTGGGCAAGGATGGCTTACCGCTGAGTATTCGATGTTGCCAGGATCAACGCAGCAGCGACATCCGCGTGACAGTGGCCGTGGCGGAGTGAACGGGCGAGCGCAAGAAATTCAACGTTTAATTGGACGCTCTTTGCGAGCAATTACCGATCTCAAAATATTAGGCGAACGTACTTTGGCGATCGATTGCGATGTTCTGCAAGCAGATGGCGGAACGCGCACGGCGGCCATCACCGGTGCTTATGTGGCGGCACAATTCGCGCTGCGCAAATTGATACAAGCAGGAACGCTCAAAGCATCACCATTGCGTGAAGCGGTGGCGGCGGTTTCAGTCGGCATGATCAAGGGCGAAGTATGCGTAGATTTGAACTACGGCGAAGATTCTACCGCTGATGTTGACTTGAATTTAGTCATGACCGCCAGCCAAAAACTAGTTGAAGTTCAAGGAACGGCCGAAGGTGCTCCGTTTGCGCGACATGATCTCACCGCGATGCTGGATGCAGGACAAGCAGCTTTGGCAAAATTATTCGAGTTGCAAGAAAAAGCGCTTCACGAATCTGCAGTCGTTTATTAAGATGAGGTAATTGCAAAATGCTCATAGTTTATACGACGAAGAAAGAATTAAACAGGAAGACGAGAAGACAGGAAGATTTCTTGTTGATTAAGACGATATTTAAGAGAGTCGTGAAGACCGACTTCACAAGAATTCCTTCCCGCTCTTCCCGCCTTCCTGTTAAATAATTATTTGGATGAGATACAATCTCATCATTCGAGTGTTACAAGTGGCACAGATCATCATGCGTGTTTTTTCTTTTCTGCTTGTGTTCATCTTTTCTTCTTTTGCTCATGCGGAAGAAACCATAATCAGCATCATAGGTACCGCTGATCTTCACGGACGATTAGCGACGCTTCCACTGCTCGGTGGTTACCTCGACGTGCTTCGTGCAGCCCGTCCTGGCCGTGTCGTACTCGTCGATGCAGGTGACGCCTTTCAAGGCACGCTCGAATCCGACATGAACGAAGGCGAAGCAGTGATTCGCGCTTACGCCTTGCTTGGCTACAATGCGCTTGCGATTGGCAATCATGAATTTGATTATGGTCCGGTGGGGGCAAAATCCGCAAGCGATGTCGGCGATGATCCGCGTGGTGCTTTAAAAGCACGAGCCGTACAAGCGCAAAATGTTTTTCCTTTTCTTGCAGCCAATCTCCAAGAAAATGGCAAGCCGCTTTCTTGGCGCAACGTGCATCCGTCTACCCTCGTCAAACTCCAAAATGGTTTACGCGTTGGCATTATTGGAGCGACCACGATCAAGACTCCAGAAACCACGTTGGCTGCGAATTTTGGCGGAATGTCGGTCGCGCCTCTCTTCGAAACCATTGTGAGTGAAGCAAACAAGTTGCGACACGAAGGGGCTCAAATAGTGATCGTCGCCGCACACGCCGGGGGTCGTTGCCAAAATTTTGATAACGCCGGTGATCTCTCATCGTGCGATCAGAGTGAAGAAATTTTCCAACTCGCGCAAAAATTACCAGCTCACATGGTAGACGCGATCGTTGCTGGCCACGTGCATGCTGGCATCGCTCACGAAGTGAATGGAATTCCAATCATCGAATCGTATTTTCAGGGCATTGCTTTTGGTCGAATAGATCTTTCGTATAATACTAAAAGTAAACAAATCACCCACAAAACTATTTTTCCACCACACCGTTTGCAGACACACGATACCTACGAAGTCAAACCGGTATTGCCAAAGAAAAATATCGAAGAAACCATTGCTCCTGCTTTGGCCGCCGCTGAAACAAAACGCGAAAATTTGGTGGGTGCGGACTTGGAAACACCTTTCGAAAAAAGTTATAGTGATGAATCACCGCTCGGGAATTTGGTGACAAGTCTAATGCTTAAACTACAGCCCAAAGCCGCCGTCGCGATTACGAATGGTGGAGGATTGCGCGCCGATCTTCCTGCGGGGCTACTTCATTATGGTGCACTGTACAACGCATTGCCATTCGAAAATCGCTTCGCCTTCATCCATATGAAGGGTGCAATGCTTAAAAAGATTTTCAGTAAAAATCTCACCTCCAAAGGCGGCATTCTTTCAATTGCGGGTGCGCATGTTGAGTCACAATGTTCGGGCGGTCAGCTGATCGTGCAAATGAAACTAGATTCTGGCCGTGCGATCGCTGACGATGAAGATGTCGCCGTCATCACCAGTGATTTTCTCGCCACCGGTGGTGATGGATTTTCTCGCAGCGAGTCTACCGAGCCCGCGTCGAAGATGCCAGTGATTCGTGAAGCAATCGCCGATTATTTTCGCAAAAATCATCTTCATTTGCAGATCAAAGATTGGTTCAATAAAGAGCAGCCACGCGTGTCAATCAAAATGCCCCGCCCCGTGACATGTTCGTGACGGGCTTGCCAATTCACCATTGACCGAATAAGGGTGCCCCCGTTTCGCGGTGAGGGACTCATGAACTTACGTTTTGTTCTGCTCCTTGTTCTCGCTATCACTGCTTGTAATGTTTACCCGCAGCATGATGGGGAGTTTGATGCCGGCCCAGTCGACCCGTTCAATTTTCCACCTCCCTATCTGGGTGCTTTGGGTGATCGCACCAAAGCAGCGCGTGGGAGCTTTACAGAAATAAAAGCGTATAGTCGTGGCCAAGCAATCGGTTATTTTTCGTTTCCTTTTGCGCCATCGCTAAGCGGATCATCTAAAACACCTCCTGATCCTCTGCGTTTGTCGACCAATGGAGCGCCGTATAGTCAAGTTCCCGCACCTCGTGCGTATGTTTTTGATCCACAACCGGGAGTCAGTGCATTTCCGTCAACACCTCATTGTGCGCCACCCCTGCATTACACTTACGATCCACGAGTCGACGATGTACCGCTCAATGTGCAAGGGCCCATTTTTACCGCGTTGCCAAATGCCACCTACAGTTTTACGCAAGTCGCAACTTGGAATTATGAACCGATTGTAGCTGAGGTCGGCGTTAACAACAACAATGCGCCTTGTCAGAATCACAAGAGTGAAACATCTCTGCCGAAAAATATTGTTTCAGAGCCAATTGATACTTACTATCTTGCTTGGCCGCTGATTGATCCAGGTGCGGCGGTGTATCGGGTTGGGCAATCAATCAATAACTCTGGCGGCATTACCGCTCAGCATTTTGGTTGGTACAATCACTACTTGGTTGCCTATTTAGATGGTGGCTACATTCCCACATCGAATGATAAAGCAGCAGATGGCACGCCCGTGGTGCACATGGTTGTGCAAAATCTCTATTATCCACGTTCAACGATTACGACCACGGTAAATGGGAAGTCGACATCCGCAGCGGGTGCGATCGGACAAGGTTATGATGTTGTCGATGCGCCTCGCGGTGATGCGCAATATTCGCCAGTATGTAACGTTTATAGCTACGATCCAGGTAATGCGACTCCCGATCAATTGCCCAAAGACGCAAATACGATCCGTTCTCTTTATGGACCTACTTTTACCTTAGCGAGCACCCCATACATTTTTTGCTTACAAGTGCAGTGATCGGAGCGCGACATGAATTTATGCCAGCGAATCGCTTTTTTCTTCGTCACTCTTACTTTTGCTTTCGCGCCCAGCGTTGTTTTTGCAGTGGGTGAGCAAAACGGTCGTATTCGAGGAACGGTCACTGAAGCTGAAACGGGTGCGCCAGTTACAGGTGCGACGGTGACCGCAAGTGGACCCAATTTAATCGGTCCACCCCAGCAAGTGACGACGCATGATGACGGCACCTACGAGCTCATTGAACTTCCTCCGGGTCCATACAATATTGAAGTTTCGTATGTGGGGGTGAAACCCATTCGACGTCGTGTGGTGGTTTTACAAGGTGAAACTTCACCACTGAACGTAGCATGGTCAGCGGAACTCACCACAACTGAAGTGACAGAGGTGATCGAAGAAAGACATTTGACTCGCCCTGACACCACACAAACAGGAACGGTACTATCTTCAGATACTGAAGCAAAACTCGCGACACAACGCACCTATACCGATGTGGCTCAACAAGTTGCTGGCATCAAATCTGATCGTGGATTGCCGGTGGTGAAAGGCGCCAATCGATTGTCGAACCGCTACTTAGTTGATGGTATGGATATCACCGATTCGGTCACCAATAATTTTGCAACGCAAGTGAATTTTGATTCTATCGCTTCGCTTGAAGTTCTCACCGGCGGCATGGAAGCTCAATACAATGCACTGGGCGGCGTGATTAATGTCAATACCGCAACCGGTTCTGATGAATTGCATTTAGACACTTCTTTATACGTCAACAATCAAGCATTCAGCGCCAAACCGATCTATGGTCCTCAATTGTATCAACATGAAGAACCCTTTGCCACGATTCAACTCGGTCCCAATCAAGGCTACAATGCCAATTTCAATGTATCAGGGCCTCTGATTAAGCATAAGTTGTGGTACAGTCTTTCACTCGAATATGATTACGCTCAATCTTCATTACAACCAGCTCCTCCACTTAATGTCCAACATCCGCCGCGTACCGAACATGATTTTCATCCACGCTTAAAAATAACTTATGCTCCCAGTGCGAAACATCGGTTGACTCTTTCGGGCAGTGGTGATCCGGCAATCGTATTTAATCGCGCACAATCAAACAGTGGGCTTGGAATCACTGAGTACGGTCAAACCCAAGGCGGTGCTTTTGGCGTTTTGCAATGGGACTATTTTCATTCGCAAAATTTGAGCACCAATCTGCAAACTGGTTTTAATTACAACACTGTTCATCAAGCGGCGATGTGTGAATTTTTAGGTGGGCACTTTGTAAATTACGGTCCGAAGGACGCCGCATATTCTGATAAAAACTATCAGTGTGATCGTAATGAGGCTCAGCATTTTAATTCCGTAGACGGCACAACTTGGTACCAAGGAAGTCAAAATAACGACGATAAACGCTACACCGCTCAGTTTGATCCTTCAGTATCAGTACGCGGAAAAGGATGGGGCGAACACGACGCTAAGTTCGGCCTACAAACACGCGCCGTTTATCACACATTTTCTCAGCACACTTTAGGTGGTGCTACTTACAGCGACGGTAATGGAGCGCCCCTCGAAGCTGGTTTGTGCGATCCGACAACTGGAATGGGTTGTACCAATAGTCAAGTCACCTATTATCCGAGTTTCACTGACCATGCGTTTGGCTTTGGGATTGGTGCATTTGCGCAAGATCGCTGGAAAGTGTGGAAGCGTTTGACAGTGATTCCTGGCGTGCGTGTTGATTACGGCATTACCAATAATACTGCGCGACAAACCGTAACAGAATCCTGGGGTATTGGCCCACGTCTTGGTTTTGCTTTAGATCTCACCGGCGATCAAAAAACGATTTTTACGGGGTACTACGGTCGCGCCAACGAAACGTTGAACTTGCTTCCGTCGATTTATGCTGATCCCGCATCGACCTCAACCACGTATCGTTGGGATCCTACTGCCAATAACGGAAAAGGTGGTTACGTTTTCAAATATGCAACGGGCGGTGCCGGTGGCTACAAATTAGACCCACACGCAAAAACTCCGCATACCGACGAAGTGACGCTAGGAATCAATCGCGAATTTTTTCGCAATTCAGTAGTGTCACTGAATTATACTTTTAAAAAAGTAGCTAACATTTGGTCTGAAGTAGAGATCAACCAAATCTGGGATCCATCAGGCCAACGCGTGGTTGGATATGTGAACGGGCAACCTCGTTCGGTACTACTTTATACCACTCCCGATCTCGCTTATCGCATTTATCACGGTATTGATTTGGTTGTGGAATCACGGCCAACTCCGCATTGGGATTTTTATGCCGCATATACCTTGTCATGGTTATATGGCCCTGGCTCTGACGAAATCCACACCGTCGGTGGCGGCAATGCTTTTGCAAATCCACGGCAGACAAATTTCTACTATGGATATTTGCCAGAAGATGTACGTCATAATGTGAAGATTCACGCTTCGTATTTGTTTCATGGACTGACTGTCGGCGGAAACGTAACCTATGCCACGGGCAACCCGCTGACCAAACAATATTGGAATCAATTTACCAGTAGTTATGGCAATCGCCGCACTCCACAAGGAACAACGCCAGCGGTAAATATTAACGACCCAACTTCAATTGCTGCTTTCCGCACGCCAGATACTGTGGTCATTAATTTGCGAGCTTCGTACGATTTTCATGAACAGATTCACCAACACTTGATTGTGATTGCCGATCTTTTTAACGCGCTAAATTTTGACACACCAACAGGACTCGAGAATCGAGACATCCCCACATTTGCCGCCGCTAATCAAAGTCGCTTGTCACCTCTTAAGTTCCAACTTGCCGCACGGTATTTGTTCTAATATTTTATAAACTTCATCATTGAGCTTCTTGCAAAACATGTATGTTGATACACATCTTGCCCTATAATTATTTAACAGGAAGCCGGGAAGATCGGGAAGGAATTCTTGTGAAGCCGGTCTTCACGAGTCTCTGGAATACACCTTTAAAAAACAAAAGAAATCTTCTTGTCTTCCTGTGATAACTTTTTCTTCGTATAAACTATGAATATTTTGCAATTACCTCACTTCTAAAATATTTGCTTGCTTAGCTGGTGTCGTGCACAATCGTTTCAGTCCTCGCAGACCAGCGACCTCAGCAAGGAATCATCATGAACAAGCAAATACAGGTTATTTTTTCCTTATTTCTATGCACGACGTTTTTTGCTTGTACCCAAGGTCCACAATGCAGCACAGCTTGCACCGGTGGGTCGCATTGTATTGCGACACCCTCAAATGTTGCAACTTGCGCTTGCGGAAACCAACCGTGCATGGACGGCAAAGGATGCAGCGGCTCTGATCAGTGCATCACGCCGGGGTTGATACCGCCAGTGATCACTCATGCCTGCGATTCACTTTCTTGCGATGCTGGTTTTTTCTGCGTTGAGAGCCATAGTGAGCCGGCATTTTGCACCCAATATTACAATACCCCTGCCTTCAATTGCGGCACAGCTCCTTGTCCAGCCGGCCAATTTTGTCGTGAAGACAAAGCGGGAGCTGCGCAAACTTGTGTTCCCTGCGTGACTGAAGTCGAACCGAATGATGTGCTACAAGACATCATTCCAACTGGGTATTTCTATACTCAACGGCGCCCCGTCAAACCTAATCAAGCCACCAAAATAAATGTTTGTGGAATTTTCAAAAACGATCCACCTGCCGCGGGAGATACACAGCATTTATGCGCAACTTCGCAATGTGCGACTAAAGCCGTCACCGGTGCGTGCCCAACAGATTCACAAGGCGCCATGATCTGTAAACCACCCAATCGAGGTGACCCTTATTGTCCGGTTAATGTGGCTGGGGCTACAACCCCAGCTTGTGTTCCCGACAATACAAATTCTGTAATTGCTCCTACAGGTGGCACAGAACAGCCCGACAGTAATTACATCGCTGAAGATTGGGACACATTTTTTGTTCCGTGCAGAATCGGACATCGCTACGTGGTGAATTTGCAACCGCTTGATAGCAATGATTCCGTAGGCAGCATCCTTATCGATCGATTGCGAATTTTCGATGTTCGCGCCACCAATGATGGCCTGGCTTTGAATGAGATAGATTTTGACGATTCAAGTTGGGCAAAACAAGCATTCCCTTTTGTGTGCCCGATGTCTGGCACAGTTGGCATCGCCATGCGTTCAAGTACACCAGCAAAAAAAGTTCAACTTTATGTGAGCGAGGATCAAAATTATACATTCTGCTCGAGCAATCCCATTCAAGCACCCTGTAGTGCAGGAACAACATGCACTGAAAATTTTGTTGATTCTACCAACTCTTCATGTTCGGTAATCACTGCTGCAACAGAGCCTGCAGCAAAAGTAAACGTCGCCACACTGGTGAACACGGCGTGTTTTGATCGTTTTTCATCTTATGGTGCATTTTCTGCCGAATGTTTTTCTGGAATTACTTCTGACAATAAAAATCCTTACATCGCTGCAAGTAATGATGCTTGTGGTGGCGGGAATACTCCTATTGATCTTGTATGCAGTGATAATATTGTATGTCCTTTAGAATTTCTCCCACCTGCAACTTGTAATACGACGAACGAATTTGATTTAACTTGGGCACAAAATAAAATCGAATTTTGGGGAACCGGTTTATCACGCACTTCAACTCGTATGGCATTTCATCGCTTTGCCTGTTTGCCAGGATATTCTATTCATTTCAAAATCTCAGCCTATCAAAATTCCACCTTCGTACCCGCAGTTACCATTTTGGGTGTGACAACTCCTGAATCATATTCAACTTGCTTTGATTCAACCCAGCTCGATAACGCCACCAAACACCACATGGTAGAATTTGATTATGCTTGCGATGCGACTAATATTCCATACTTACATTTGTATGAGATATCTAACGGAAACATTGGGCCGTCTTATGTGGTATTTACCGTACATCCAGTTGATGCAACAACCGACGCGCAATATGGTGATTACCTCATTGAACTCAGTGTGAATGCAGTGGGATCAACCAGCGGTACAAATTTGGTGACACCGATCATGGGCAGCACTTCAATGACCAGTACTACTTGTACCATCTATTCAACGTCTTCTCCCACCAACTCTCGTGCTTTTTCATTCGCCCAAATGTTCGTATCACACTAATGCTCAGAACATGAGACTACGTAGCGATATTAGCTAATTCTTAAAAAACTTCCTAAACGTCTGGGGCCCTAAGAAATTTTTTAAGTGAATTCAGCGACCGATCACGTTGCAGCAAAAAGCGCATGCGCAAATTGTTCTGGATTAAAAAGACGTAAATCGTCGATTTTTTCGCCCACTCCCACAAAACGAATGGGGATGTTGAGTTCAGAAGCGATGGCAACGACAACTCCACCTTTTGCGGTGCCATCCAACTTCGTTAAAACAATGCCGCTTAACCCGATGGCTTCATGAAACTGACGCGCTTGCACTAAAGCATTTTGGCCAGTTGTCGCATCGAGCACTAAAAAAGTTTCGTGAGGCGCATTTGCAATGACTTTGCCCACCACACGTTTGACCTTTTTAAGTTCTTCCATCAAATCAGATTTTGTATGCAAACGCCCGGCAGTATCCGCTAACAACACGTCCACGTTTTCTTTTTGTGCCTGTTGGCACGCTTCAAAAATAACACTTGCCGGATCTTTACCAGTGGCACCTGAATAAAATGCACAACCCGTTCGTTGCGCCCAAATTTTTAGCTGTTCAACGGCGGCAGCACGAAAAGTATCTCCCGCTGCCACCATCACTTGTTTCCCCTCGCTGCGAAAGTGCGCCGCAAGTTTACCGATGGTCGTTGTTTTACCAACGCCATTCACGCCGACCATCAACACCACCGCTGGTTTAGAATTTACCAGTTGCCAATGCGAAGTAACGGTTTGCATCAGCACTTCTCGGATACGTGTTTCAAGCATGGAAAAAAGAGTTTGTTGATCTTTGAGTTCATGGCGCGACAGTTGTTGTCTCACTTCACCCATCAGCGCCTGTGTGGTACGAATTCCCACGTCAGAAGTGAGAAGTACTTCTTCAACGCGATCGACTAAATCACTAGGAATTTGTTTGTCGGAAAAAAGACTTCCCAGGCGACCTAACAGGCTATCATGGGTACGGCGCAAGCCAAGTGTGAGATGTTCGTCAACGACAACCGGAGTCGTGACCACTGGCTCAACAAGCGCAGGTAGTTTTTCTAAAGGCGGAGACTCTTTTTCTGGTTCTAAATTTTTTTCGAAGTTTTTGGCCTCAGGTTCTTGAAATTCTGCGCGACGTTTTTGACGGGCGCGCAACAGCGCAAAAACAAAAAAACTAAAAACTGCGAATGTGATAAGCAAAAAAACAACAAGGCCTATTTGAGACGACATAAGCCGGGCAGATACCCTACTAATGGGGTACTTGCAAAATGATCCCTAATCGTAGTCGTAGTCGTGAACGTAGTCGAAAAACTTAAGCATTTTTCGTCCACGACGACGATAACGTCTGTGACTACGAATTTGGTAAGAGGCGCTATGGATTCTCAAAAACCAATTCCCGAACTGATGCCTTTGAGTGCGAATGATATTTATTTATTTAACGAGGGTTCTCATTTTCGCTTATACCGGCACTTAGGTGCCCATTGGGGTCATTACCAAGGCAAAGAAGGTGTTTTATTTTCAGTGTGGGCACCGAATGCACAACGAGTCTCGGTTTGTGGTGATTTTAATCGTTGGCAATCTGATGAGTCGTTGCTCCATACAGTTGGAGGATCTGGTATTTGGCAAGGGTTTGTCGCAAATCTGAGCCCGGGCGAAAAATATAAGTTTCGGATTGTTTCGCACGTCGGTCATCAGGTTTTAGAAAAAGCCGATCCTTTTGCTTTTTATGCCGAAGTCGCGCCCAAGACCGCTTCAATTGTGTGGTCTCATGAGTATGAGTGGCATGATGACGAATGGATGCAATCACGAAAAGAGCGCTCACATCATCGTTCGCCCATTTCAATCTATGAATTGCATTTGGGCTCATGGCGCCGAGGCGAAAACAACCGTGTATTGAATTATCATGAGATTGCGCCGCTTTTGGTTGAGCATGTCAAAGCGCTTGGCTTTACGCATGTAGAATTTTTGCCCGTGATGGAACATCCGTTTTACGGATCTTGGGGTTATCAAGTCACGGGATATTTTGCGCCCACGAGTCGTTATGGCACACCGCAAGATTTGATGTTTTTAATCGATGCTTTGCATCAGGCGAATATCGGGGTGATTTTAGATTGGGTGCCTTCGCATTTTCCTACTGACGGTCATGGCTTGGCCTACTTTGATGGCACTGCGCTTTTCGAGCATCAGGATCATAAACAAGGATATCATCCCGATTGGCGCAGTGCGATTTTCAACTATGGCAGGCATGAAGTGCGGAGCTTTTTGATCTCGAGCGCACTTTTTTGGCTTGATGTTTTTCATGTCGATGGATTGCGCGTCGATGGCGTGGCTTCAATGCTCTACCTTGATTATTCGCGACGCGAAGGTGAATGGATTCCCAATCGCTACGGCGGTCGTGAAAATTTAGAAG
>Ga0207120_1121_pt1 | contig 12649 bp, 10 predicted proteins | sample Alteio_BWMinHeat_40_FD_153509 | JGI IMG/M metagenome (GOLD analysis project Ga0207120, IMG submission 153509) | Enriched cells from forest soil in Barre Woods Harvard Forest LTER site, Petersham, Massachusetts, United States -... | ecosystem: Environmental > Terrestrial > Soil > Temperate forest >...
CCGGCCAACCCGTTTGTTTTGTTATCGCCAAGTCCTACTGATGGCCCTGGTCCAAATCCTCTATTGCAGAATCATATTCTCATGGTGATTCATCCACCGATGCTTTATTTGGGCTACATCGGAATGACCATACCGTTTGGGGTAGCAATTGCGGCGCTAATACACGGTGATTTTAGTGAAGTATGGATGAAGCCGTTGCGACAATGGATGTTGATTGCTTGGACTTTTCTCAGCATCGGAATCATTCTCGGTAGTTGGTGGGCGTATGCGGTATTAGGTTGGGGCGGCTATTGGGCTTGGGATCCGGTTGAGAATGCTTCATTTCTACCTTGGTTAACAGCGACAGCATTCATTCATGCGACCGTGCTGCAAGAACGTCGGCATCTTCTCAAAGCGTGGACATTGAGCTTAGCACTTGTCACTTTTATCTTGACGATCTTGGGAACGTTCATGACCCGAAGTGGTGTATTCAATTCTGTCCATTCATTTACGCAATCTGAAATTGGTCCGACTTTTTTAGCGTTTATTGTCGTTGTAATTTTAATTTCATTGGTGCTTTTATCGATACGCAGCCGGCATCTTGTTTCAGATGGGCAACTGTATTCACCTTGGTCGCGTGACGTTGCTTTTTTGATTAATAATTTATTGTTTGTAGCGCTCACCTTTACAGTTTTGATTGGCACACTCTATCCACTCATTGCAGAAGCAGTTCGTGGTGTTCGCGTCAGCGTAGGTCAGCCCTATTTTAATCGCATGGGCGTACCATTGGCGGTAGCGATTTTGTTTTTGATGGGCGTTGGACCTGCACTTCCATGGGGGCGTACTTCTCTTCGTGTGGCTTTTATTCAACTCGCGCCACCCACCCTTCTCGCTCTGGTAATCGCAGCCACTGCGCGGTTTTTGGGTGTACGTGACACCTACGTAATACTAACATTTTCTTTTGCAGCATTTGTCAGCTTGGTGACACTTCGTGAATTGTTTTTACCTATCTGGATACGGTGGAGAGAAAAACAGGATAATATTTTTGTTGCCTTCCTTTTCGTGCTCAAAAACGGGCAACGCCGTTTCGGCGGTTATATTGTTCATCTTGGTATGGTTTTGATTTTTGTTGCCGTCGCTGCTTCATCTTCTTTTGTGACCCATTCTCAAGTCACCGTCCATGAAGGTGAAAAATTTGTTTTAGGTTCATACAATGTGCAATTTCAAAGTTTGCATTTAGGGCATGAACCGCAACGCCAATTTGTTGAAGCGCAGTTGCTTGTAAGTCGGGACGGACATGATGTTGCCACCGTTTCACCGCGAGTGAACTACTATCCGCAAAGTACTGATCCTATCGGTACACCAGCAATTCACACAACACTAAGTGAAGATATTTATTTTTCTTTGCTTGCTTTTAATCCAACCAATAAAAGCGCGACATTGAATACTTGGATTTTCCCTCTTGTCGGCTGGATCTGGTATTCTATTCCTTTTATTATCACGGGTTCTCTTATTGCCATTTGGCCATCAGGTTCACGTCGTTTTTTTGATCCGGTGGCAAATGAAAAGCCTCCCCATAAAATTGCGGCTGTATCGTCGTGAATCTAAAGCTATTAATCTTAGGTGTAGCTACATTAATTTTTTTGGCTTTTATATTCATGCACGGATTTGGACATGATCCGCATGCAGTGCCATTTTTACTCACCGGCAAGCAGGCTCCATCATTTAAACTTCAGTATGTTGATGACGAAAATAAGTTTGCGAGTCTCGCAGATTTCGCAGGCAAACCTTTGATCATCAATTTTTGGGCAACCTGGTGTGAGCCTTGCCAAGCAGAGCACCCAGTACTGGAATGGGGATACGAACATCTTCATGATCGCGTGCAATTTGCGGGTGTGATCTATCAAGATGATATCGTTCAAGTAAGAAAATTTTTGCGTACACAACCGACTCATATCATGCAATTATTTGATCCGAGTGGTGTGACCGCAGTCGATTATGCATTGGCAGGAGTTCCAGAAACTTATTTCATTAGTGCAGATGGAGTCATTCGCTATAAACATGTGGGACCCATCGATGCAGAGACCTTGATAACGCGAGGAAAACAGCTTTTGGAAAATTTCACAATGGTGAACAGTTTGGAAAAAAGATGAAATATAAAAACTCAATTATTTTATGGATGGCTCCATTTTTAATTTTATTTTCTCTTATCTGTTCTCACTGCGGTAGCGGTAATTGCACATTACCTGATACTTTTTTCGACCGCCCTTGGCTCTGTGACTATTATTCACCAGTTACACCGTCTAACCCCGGGGGTGGTGGAACAACTTCATTTTCATTTTATAAGGGTGGAAGTGGGAGTGAAGAAATATTTGACGGTACTATTGAGCAATTCACATGGAAACAAACTAGTTGTAGGAACATTTCATTAACGATAACCCAATCTGACGGCACGGTAGTTGATACTGACCTTATTTTCAATGCAAATTCAGAATTGATATACAATTACCAAAAAGAAAACGTGACCTGTCACAGATAAATTTTAGTCTGTAATCCTTTCCAAGAGTTAGACCGATGTGGTGGATTTTTTTTACCGTGATTGAAATATCATCCTATGCTCCGCTCCGCGCGGGCGAAGTTAATCTCAATACAGTAAACGAGCAACGTGCGCTATCATTGGGAAAAAAGATCCGTTGTGCAGTTTGTCAGGGAATGTCGATTACCGACTCCCCTGCCCCAATGGCCCAAGCGATGTTGGATCGCGTGCGTGAAATGGTCAGTGAAGGTAAAAATGATCAAGAGATTAATGAATATTTTGTCCAGCGCTATGGCGAATTTATTCTTTTAGAACCCAAAGCCGAAGGAATGAATTGGGTGGTGTGGCTATTTCCATTTTTATTTCTTGGAGTTGGGATCATTGTGGTTGCAAATTTCTATCGACAACATCGCAATCGGCCACAATAGTGTCTAGATTTCAAAAAAATAATGAAGACGTTCGCTTTATTATAGGCACGGAGTCAAAGTAGTGAGCATATGGTTTTGGCCAGTGGGTGCGCTTTTCGCTGGTTTGAGTTTGGGTTTAATTTTTAGATATATTCTAAACCACAAATCCCCTCGCGGTTCGATAGCAACAGCCTCAAACTCGCAAACACCTGATACTCCACCCCACAATGAGCTAGTCCTAAAACCGCCTTTAAGTTTTTCTAAACGTCATCCGCAAATTACCGGAGCATTGTGGGGAGCAAGCATTGTACTTTTCGCGAGTGCGTTGTTTTTTGTATTGAACCGTACAGCTGAGGTCGACAAGAAACCAACTCAAATTTCGGGCAGTGATTCACGGTGTGAATCTTTGTTAATGTTAAGTTCGATCGCAATTTCTATGGAAAAAAGTGATGACGTTATCAATGCCTGGGGTTTTTACATGCAACAACCCATTCCTCGCAAACGTCCTCCACAACTCAAACCTGCAATTGATTGGCTCGAGAAGACTCTGGCTGAAGAAAAAATAAATTTTGAAGTACCTTCAGAATAGAGCTTGGTGTCTAAATAGTTTTTAACGGGTTGATGTGCATTGTTGTTGGAATGAAAGGGTAACATTATGATCAGTGCTCCTATAATTTTCGAGTTTCTCACCACACTTTCTGGAGCGCTTTTCACCGGTGCGGCGATCTATATTACGTTCGTTGAACATCCTGCTCGAATGTTTTGTGTAACAGAGCTGGCGGTTAGAGAATTTATTCCAAGCTATCGACGAGCCACTATCATGCAGGCGTCTTTGGCTTTGCTCGGATTTCTTTGTTCAATCGCTACTTGGTTAACAGGTGGAAGTGGTTCGTGGGCTATCGCAGGCACTCCTCTAGGAATAGTCATTCCATTTACGCTTAATTCGTTTTAAAAGAGGTCACATTATTAAGTATTGATTACGAAGTCGATCCTGAACAAATAAAAAAGTATTGATAGGTATTGAAAAAAAGCAGAAGAAGTAGCTTTAGAAATTGCAAGAAAAAGCAGTAAAACATTGCGAAAGCTTGCAAAATGAAATCACAAAAATCAGAGAATGAAATCGGGCAAGGTGAGATGTTCAACCGGCGGTTGGAGAGTTTTCTCAACCTGTCGTATGAGCTGATACAGCTGTCTCGACAGATCGATTGGCGCTATTTCGAACAGCAGTTCGGAATGAATTTCAATGACCGAGGACGACCGGCATTGCCGACACGATGGGTGGTGGCTCTGACGTACTTAAAGCAAGCCTACAACTTAAGCGATGAAGCATTGGTGCTACAGTTTCTGGAAAATCCCTACTGGCAATACTTTTGTGGCTTTGAGTATTTTCAACATCGCTTTCCTTGCGACTCAAGTAGCTTAACCAGATGGCGTAAGCGTCTGGGAGAAGAAGGCTGCAACAAGCTATTGAGCGAGACCTTGAGGGTGGCCCATGGCTTAGGACAAGTGAAGGTCAAACAAATGACACAGGTGGTGGATACCACCGCACAAGAAAAGAACATCACCCATCCCACCGATGCCAAGTTATTGAACAGAGCCAGAGTCAAATTGGTCATGGCAGCCAAAGAACGGAACATCGAACTCAGACAAAGTTATCATCGCGTTGGAAAATCACTTTTATTGAAGCAAGCCAAGTATGTTCATGCCAAGCAGTTCAGACGTGCCCACAAAGCAACGAGAAAATTAAGAACTTTATTAGGCCGTGTGATGCGCGACATTCGGCGAAAATGTTCAACTCCAGATCCGACTTTGATGCGACGGTTAGACCTTTGTCGTCGACTGTACTGGCAACGAAAAGACAGCAAGCACAAACTTTATAGTCTGCATGAACCTACCGTCGCTTGTATCGCCAAAGGCAAAGCACACAAACCCTACGAATTTGGTTGTAAGACCAGTATTGTAAAAACCGCCAGCAACAATTGGGTTTTAGGTGTCAAAAGCTTTTTAGGAAATCCTTATGATGGCAGCACCCTCAAAGTCGCTATTGCCGGAGCACAAGCCACCACCGGTATCCACCTTTGTCGATAAAGGTTATCGCGGAACTATTCATTGGCCACAAGGCAAGAATGTATTTCTCAGTGGTCGAAGACGATTGAGGCGTGATTACAAAAAGCTTCTTAAAAGACGTTCTGCCATCGAACCGGTGATTGCCCACATGAAGCACGACCATCGCCTCAATCGCAACTTCCTCAAGGGCCACTTAGGCGATCAACTCAATGCTATCTTGGCGGGCTGTGCCTACAACTTCAAAAAGTTGCTCTCCTATTTCAGAGCTCTTTTTTCTCTCTTTTTCAGATTCATTCTTTCTTCTGATTTCTTCTCTACAAATCTCTCTCTTGTTGCTGCTTAAATTCTTTTTGACGATTGTTCAGCGTCGACTATTTATTTTCGTCTACCTCAAAAGAAAAGCCCCCTCTGGAGTTTTCACTTCTGAAGGGGGCTTTAATATAAATAAGACCGGCAGCGACCTACTCTCCCACACGAGTGATCGTGCAGTACCATGGGTGCAGAGGAGCTTAACGGCCGAGTTCGGGAAGGGATCGGGTGTAACCACCTCGCTAAGCCACCGGAAGACAGTGTATGGGAAGAAGAGGTTTTAGTACTCTTAGACCATACGAAAGTGAGGAAAAAAAAGTTAGTTTAATAAGAACCAGTTCAGCGAATTAAATTTTAAATTCAGGAATCAAATTTAAGATTAAGGAAAAGATTCTTAAGAGCAAAGAGTCAATGTAATTTATATAAAATATAATGTTTATAATAAAAATTACATCATCGAGGGATCTTACTGCCACCATCTAATATATCTGTAGAACTATCAGATGGTTTAGTAATAGAAAACATAAACAGTCAGTCGAAAAAAATTAAACAATTATCAATAAGTTAGAGTTTCAAACAAGATGCAAGATAATTATTACAAAAAAGAACTTCATCACTTGATGTAAGCAACTACCATAATTATTCTAAATTATTGTTCTAAACTTAGATAATGCTCTAAATTTAGATGCAAATTTAGAAATTGAATGAGCACTCATGACCATCTAAATATGATCATCTAACAAACATTAATAAAATTCTTCCCCTATTCTTATTCATAGAAAGAACTAGGGAAGAAACGAGGTCAAGCTACACGGCCAATTAGTACTGGTCAACTGAACGCATTACTGCGCTTACATTTCCAGCCTATCAACGTCCTAGTCTAGAACGGGCCTTTAGAGACCTAAAGGTCTAGGAAATCTGATCTTGAGGTAGGCTTCCCGCTTAGATGCTTTCAGCGGTTATCCTTACCGTACATAGCTACTCGGCAATGCAACTGGCGTCACAACCGATGCACCAGAGGTACGTTCATCCCGGTCCTCTCGTACTAGGGACAAGGCCTCACAAATTTCCGACGACCACGGCAGATAGGGACCGAACTGTCTCACGACGTTCTGAACCCAGCTCGCGTGCCACTTTAATCGGCGAACAGCCGAACCCTTGGGACCGACTTCAGCCCCAGGATGTGACGAGCCGACATCGAGGTGCCAAACCCTGCCGTCGATGTGAACTCTTGGGCAGGATAAGCCTGTTATCCCCGGAGTACCTTTTATCCGTTGAGCGATGGCCCATCCACACGGGACCACCGGATCACTATGACCTGCTTTCGCACCTGCTCGACCTGTCAGTCTCGCAGTTAAGCCGGCTTATGCCATTGCACTCGACGGCGGGTTTCCAATCCGCCTGAGCCGACCATCGCGCGCCTCCGTTACCTTTTGGGAGGCGACCGCCCCAGTCAAACTGCCCACCAGACAGTGTCCCTGCTCTGGCTTACAGAGCGAGGTTAGAGAGCCAGTTCTTTAAGGGTGGTATTTCACTAATGACTCCATCAAAGCTAGCGCTCTGACTTCACAGTCTCCCACCTATGCTACACATAAAGAACCGACACTCACTGCCAAGTTACAGTAAAGGTTCACGGGGTCTTTCCGTCTTGCCGCGGTTACCCGGCATCTGCACCGGGAATTCAATTTCACTGAGGACTAAGTGGAGACAGTGGAGCACTCGTTACGCCATTCGTGCAGGACGGAACTTACCCGCCAAGGAATTTCGCTACCTTAGGACCGTTATAGTTACGGCCGCCGTTTACTGGGGCTTCGGTTCAAAGCTTTGGGGTTACCCCCTAACAAATTCCCTTAACCTTCCAGCACCGGGCAGGCGTCAGCCCCTATACGTCGTCTTACGACTTTGCAGAGACCTGTGTTTTTGGTAAACAGTCGGCGCTCCCTTTTCACTGCGGCCTCAAAAAGCTTGGGGAGTAAATCCCTACACTCGATGAGGCACACCTTCTTCCGAAGTTACGGTGTTAATATGCAGAGTTCCTTCACTTAATTTCTCTCAAACGCCTGAGGATTCTCTCCTCACCCACCTGAGTCGGTTTACGGTACGAACAACATGAAATCTCAACGCGTTGCTTTTCTTGGGAGCATGGGATCAACCACTTACGCGCCATCCGAAGATTTTGCGCCACATCACCTCTCGGTGTGAATGGTCCTACCTTATTATCGTATAGGACCCACCTACAGGCTTGAACCACCATATCCACCAGGTGGCATGTCTACCCTTCTCCGTCCCAACTCGTTTCAACGAATCCACATTGGTACAGGAATATTAACCTGTTTGCCATCGTCTACGCTTTTCAGCCTCAACTTAGGTTTCGACTAACCCTGGGAGGATTGTCCTGCCCCAGGAACCCTTGGGTTTACGGCGACCGAGGTTCTCACTCGGTTTATCGTTACTCATGTCAGCATAATCACTCGATGGGCCTCCAGTGCGCCTTTCGGTACACCTTCGCAGGCAACATCGACGCTCCCCTACCCCGCATATGTTGCTCTGTGATTGTTTATCACAGAGCAACAATGCTTCTGTTTTTTGGTGTATCGCTACGCTACTTGAGCGCATTTCTCCATCTTCAATAACACCTATTTTAGAAGCATTATTATTGCCTATCACTGGATAACTAATCAGTGAGCAACATATGCAGCCAAAGCTTCGGTTGTGTGCTTGAGCCCCGTTACATCATCGGCGCGGAATCTCTGGACTAGTGAGCTATTACGCTTTCTTTAAAGGATTGCTGCTTCTAAGCCAACCTCCTAGTTGTCTGAGAAATTCTACATCCTTTACCACTGAGCACACATTGGGGACCTTAGCTGTTGGTCTGGGCTGTTTCCCTTTTGCTCGTGAATCTTATCACCCACGAACTGTCTCCCGGCTATGCCTTAACGGTATTCGGAGTTTGATTGGGTTTGGTACGCTGGTAGGCGCCCTAGCCCATTCAGTGCTCTACCCCCGTTACGCTTTTATGCCGAGGCGATACCTAAATATCTTTCGGGGAGAACCAGCTATCGCCAGCTTTGTTTAGCCTTTCACTCCTACCCACACCTCATCTCAGAAATTTTCAACTTTCACGAGTTCGGACCTCCACGCGGTGTTACCCGCGCTTCATCCTGGACATGGGTAGATCAACTGGCTTCGGGTCTATAGTACGCAACTTAAATTCGCCCTTTTAAGACTCGCTTTCGCTTCGGCTCCACCTCTTGTACGGCTTAACCTTGCTGCGCACCACAAGTCGCTGACTCATTATGCAAAAGGTACGCGGTCGTCCACGTCAGGGACTTCCACTGGTTGTAGACACACGGTTTCAGGTTCTTTTTCACTCCCCTCTCGGGGTGCTTTTCACCTTTCCCTCACGGTACTAGTTCACTATCGGTCGCTCAATAGTATTTAGCCTTGGAACGTGGTCGTCCCAGCTTCCCACTGGATTTCTCGTGTCCTGTGGTACTCAGGTACTCACTCGTCATTTCGCCATTTTCGCCGACTGGGCTATCACCATCTACGGCCAGCCTTTCCAGACTGTTTGGCTAACAACTACTTTGACTAAATGTGAGCCCTACAACCCCAAAGATGTTGTCATCTTTGGTTTAGGCTTTTCCAATTTCGCTCGCCGCTACTTTCGGAATCTCTGTTGATTTCTTTTCCTTCGGGTACTGAGATGTTTCAATTCCCCGAGTCATCTCCACATCACCTATGTATTCAGTGATGGGTGCCCAGTAAACCAGGCGGGTTGCCCCATTCGGATATCCCCGGATCACAGCTTGCTTGGCAGCTTCCCGAGGCTTTTCGCAGCCATCCACGTCCTTCTTCGTCTTTGAGCGCCTAGGCATTCTCCGTGTGCCCTTACTTGCTTGACCTCGTCTCTTCTCTAGTGAGAATTTTTTTGAATGTTTTAATTTCCTAAAAAATTCTTACTTTCAATTTGTCCAAGTTCAATCATTCAATTTTCCAACAGCGTTTAAGCTCTAAAAATATTGCATCGACATTTAAACTTGTTTCTGCAATTTCTTTTTCACTTCACACTGTGTACCTTGCTTTTCGTTCTCTCTAAACTCTTTTCATTTTTCACTCTTTACTTCGTTTATATTTCTCTATCACTCTCTGTGATGTTTTCTTCATCACCACTTAGACCCTCGGATATTTCAGTGGCATGGCCTTAAACCACTCCACCCAAATACCTCTCTTTGCTTTCTTCTTTTTCCTCTTGTCGTCTTATTCTCTTTTCAATGTCCACTTGGAGCTGCAGTACAACTGGTGGGCCTGGAAAGACTTGAACTTTCGACCCCACGCTTATCAAGCGTGTGCTCTAACCAGCTGAGCTACAGGCCCGTGCGGGAACAATCACCGCAGGAGAGTAAAGAGGGAGGGATGACCGGATGTCTGAGAATTTCACTTCTCAGAGCTCCTTAGAAAGGAGGTGATCCAGCCGCAGGTTCCCCTACGGCTACCTTGTTACGACTTCACCCCAGTCATTGAGCACTCCTTAGGGGCCGTCTTCCTTGCGGTTAGACAAACCACTTCTGGAGCAATCAACTCCCATGGTGTGACGGGCGGTGTGTACAAGGCCCGGGAACGTATTCACCGCGGCGTGCTGATCCGCGATTACTAGCGATTCCAACTTCATGGAGTCGAGTTGCAGACTCCAATCTGAACTGGGCGCGCTTTTATGGGATTGGCTCCAGCTTGCGCTTTGGCTTCCCTTTGTGGCGCGCATTGTAGCACGTGTGTAGCCCTGAGCATAAAGGCCATGAGGACTTGACGTCATCCCCACCTTCCTCCGTGTTGACCACGGCAGTCCCTCTAGAGTGCCCAACTGAATGCTGGCAACTAAAGGCAGGGGTTGCGCTCGTTGCGGGACTTAACCCAACATCTCACGACACGAGCTGACGACAGCCATGCAGCACCTGTCTTCTGGCTCCCTTGCGGGCACTTCCTCGTTTCCGAGAAATTCCAGAGATGTCAAGCCCAGGTAAGGTTCTTCGCGTTGCGTCGAATTAAACCACATGCTCCACCGCTTGTGCGGGCCCCCGTCAATTCCTTTGAGTTTTAACCTTGCGGCCGTACTCCCCAGGCGGAGAACTTATCGCGTTAGCTTCGACACGTAAGGGGTCAATACCTCACACATCTAGTTCTCATCGTTTACAGCATGGACTACCAGGGTATCTAATCCTGTTTGCTACCCATGCTTTCGAGTCTCAGCGTCAGTTGTCAGCCAGAAAGTCGCCTTCGCCACTGATGTTCCTCCCGATCTCTACGAATTTCACCTCTACACCGGGAATTCCACTTTCCTCTCCAACACTCTAGCTCTTCAGTTTCTTCTGCACTTTGACAGGCTAAGCCCGTAGATTTCACAAAAGACTTAAAAAACCGCCTACACTCCCTTTACGCCCAATAATTCCGAACAACGCTTGCACCCTCTGTATTACCGCGGCTGCTGGCACAGAGTTAGCCGGTGCTTCCTTTGAAGGTACCATCACCTCAGCCTACTATTAGCAAACCAAAGCTTTGTCCCTTCCGACAGGGCTTTACGATCCGAAGACCTTCATCACCCACGCGGCGTTGCTGCGTCAGGCTTTCGCCCATTGCGCAAGATTCCCCACTGCTGCCTCCCGTAGGAGTCTGGACCGTGTCTCAGTTCCAGTGTGGCTGATCATCCTCTCAGACCAGCTACCCGTCTTCGGCTTGGTGGGCCTTTACCCCGCCAACTACCTGATGGGCCGCAAATCCCTCTAAAACCGATTGGCTCCCTAGAGTCCCAACCCTTTTCTCTCACACCCAGGTGCGTGAGCTTATCCGGTATTAGCCATCCTTTCGAACGGTTATCCCAGTGTTTAAGACAGGTCATTTACGTGTTACTCACCCGTGCGCCACTCTACTCGACATTACTGTCTTTCGCGTTCGACTTGCATGTGTTAGGCACGCCGCCAGCGTTCGTTCTGAGCCAGGATCAAACTCTCCGAATATTCTTTATAAGAATCTTTCGTTAGTGTCAGACTTTCATCTCACTCCATTTTCATGAAGCCAAACTCTTCCTAACACTCTCGTTTGTTCCTTCTCGTTTACTTTCGATTAGTTGTTCTTATTTTTGTATTGCATTATCAGTCGCAATTTTTACTCTTAGGTTTCTCGTTTCCTATTTACGGTTCTCGTCTGACAAGCTTTCGATGCATTCCTACACCTCAACCCTATCAGCGAAAACGCCCGCTCCCTCTCTACTCTTCTTTTGTCAATGTCCCATCGCCGCTCGATGGCAATTACCATCAGGGGAACGGACCCTATAAGAAAACGTTCTAATCTGTCAATTGGCAGATTGAATGAATTTTTTTTAGTGAACGATTTTTTGGATTTTTTTTGATGCTTTTGACTTGAAAGAAAAACTCAGCTTGTCATCGACCACTGTTACGTTAGCTGATCCCCCGTGAGAAAGAGAACCAAATAAAATCGCGTCAGCAAGTGGTCGCTTCAATTCATTTTGAATAAGACGAGCCATAGGCCGCGCCCCAAAAAATTTATCGTATCCTTTTTCTCGAATCCAATGACGTGCTTGAGGAGCGAGATCTAATACTACTTTTTTTGAAATAAGTTGTTTTTCGAGTTCATTTATAAACTTGTCTACTACCTGTCTAATGATGGAATCTGATAGTGAATTAAATGGGATCCATGCATCTAATCTATTTCGAAACTCAGGGCTGAAAGTTTTTTCAATTGCCCCTTTATCACGATTTATTTTTTGACCGCTGTTAAACCCTACTGTTTCCCTACTCAACTCTTGCGCCCCCGCATTTGTAGTCATTATCAATACCACATTTCTAAAATCGGCTTTCCGACCGTTATTGTCCGTCAATGTTGCGTGATCCATCACCTGTAGCAAAATATTGAAAATATCATAATGAGCTTTTTCTATTTCATCCAAGACAACAACCGAGTGTGGACTTTTACGGATCGCATCTGTCAATAAGCCCCCTTGATCGAATCCAACATACCCAGGAGGTGCTCCAATTAATCTGGAAACAGTGTGTTTCTCCATGTATTCACTCATGTCCAATCGGATAAATTCAACTCCCATTACATGAGCTAATTGTTTCGCTAGTTCAGTTTTACCAACTCCAGTAGGTCCAGAAAACAGGAAAGAGCCGATTGGTTTTTCTGGAATCGCCAAGCCAGAACGAGATAGTTTTATGACTGAAACCAGGCTTTCAATCGCAGCATCTTGACCAAAAATCTTTTGTTTTAATTCAGTTTCTAGATTTGCTAACTTATCGCGATCGCTAGAAGACACACTTTCAGCCGGCACACGGGCTAT
>Ga0207120_1162_pt1 | contig 12631 bp, 16 predicted proteins | sample Alteio_BWMinHeat_40_FD_153509 | JGI IMG/M metagenome (GOLD analysis project Ga0207120, IMG submission 153509) | Enriched cells from forest soil in Barre Woods Harvard Forest LTER site, Petersham, Massachusetts, United States -... | ecosystem: Environmental > Terrestrial > Soil > Temperate forest >...
ACGCAAATTGAAGCAGCTATTCGCACTAAGGCCCCGACTATCGAAATACACACAGGTTGTTATGCGGATGCGAAAAGTAAATCTGAGCAGCAAAAAGAGTTAGAGCGTGTGATTAAAGCGGCGCAATTTGCTTTTGACGCAGGTTTAGTCGTGAATGCAGGGCATGGGCTTAATTATCAAAATGTAGAAGCGATTGCGCGCATTCCGCAAATAAATGAATTAAATATTGGCCACGGCATTATTGCCCGCGCTTTATTTAGCGGGTTATATGCGGCGGTTCTTGAGATGAAAAGATTAATGGTTGAAGCAAGAAAAGGATAAGCATGACAGTTCGAACACGTTTTTCACCTAGCCCGACCGGTATGATCCACTTAGGCAATGCCCGTGCCGCGCTTTATAGCGCTTTATATGCTAAAAAAAATCAAGGTATTTTTATTTTGCGTATCGAAGACACAGATGCTGAACGTTCAGAAGAACGTTATGTGGCAGCACTGCAAGATGATTTAAATTGGCTAGGCGCGCAATGTGGTCAATATTAACACCTAGTAGGATGGGCTTAAGCATTGGTCGCCCTATTCCCTTGCATCTCCACCTCTGCTTGATCATTTCTTTCCAGCAATGGATCTATATAAAGATTAAATCGCGTAGGGCCATCTGTGCGCTCCATGAGGTCAACTAGTTCAACTTGCAAGTTTTTCGTAACTTTTCCTAACACACTTAAGTCATCAACAGGTGCTGCATTATTTTCAGCAATTTTCTGAGTTATTAAATTCTGATGAATTTTTTCAAGCCTAACATACTCTGCTTCAAAATTTTTCAATTCAAACTCTTTATTCGTCATTTTCGTTTCTACTCTCTTCTTATTTTGTGAGGCGGAGTAATGTTTAATACCTACAAACAAAGCTAAACCAAGCGCAAGAAGCCCAATGCCTGCAAGTACGCCCATACCAATAGGCGTTGCAACAAAGGTCGCAAGTGACAGATAACCTAGGATTTGCAAAATAGAGCCGACTGTCACTGCAGCGCTTGCAATGGTAACGAGCGGCATGATTGCTGCATAAACCGAACTGAAAAATAAAATTAATTTTTTATTTTTAAAAGTTTTTACTGGTGCGTGCAACACCTTAGAGGTAACATTTGGGTTCAATGTCCAAATTGCTGCTAATTTACGCTCAATTAAGGCGGCATAAGCTTTCAGCTTTAAATCGGACAATTGAAAAAAATCTTTCACTTGCTTTTTTTGCTTATCCAGTTCTTTGCTAGACTTAATCGCACCCCAGATAAATAACCCAACGCCAACGGCTAGCGCGCCAAAGGTAAGAGGAAGCATAAAAACGCTCGCTAACATCATTTGCAAAGTAGCAGAGCCCAATAAAAACGTGTTCATGGGCCAAACAAATAGTTTCAAAGAAGCATCCAAGGTTTGCGCAAAGCTTACCATTTTTTCTTCATCGCCATTATGTTGAGCAAAACTAAGTAGTTTGTCAAAATGTACAGTATTTTCAAAATGACTTGCCAATTCTTTTAGGTTTTTACTGCGAATAATAAGCTGAAGCGTTTGCGTTGAATATCGGTTAAACATTTGCTTTCTCTCTGATCTTTGTAATGAATTCCCAACAGGCTATAAATTATACGTTAAGCGAAATGGATTTACAAAAAATAGTAATATTTTGATTCATTTAAATAAACAACTTCCTGCTATGAATTGGCCTCCCGTTCAATAAAGGTGCAAGCACAAGACGAACCAAGCGTTTTGCATCATTTAACACCAAAGGCACCGCCCACTCTTCTCTTGCGATCGCCATCAACTGTTTGCCGGAAAAGACTGATGAAAGCGTGGGATCATTTACTTCACTCACCAAAAACCCTTGTTCATAAGTAAAGCGATAGCATTTATCTTCTGAAAATGTGCGCAGCAAAGCTGCCTCGGTTTTGGGTAATATCCCATAACCCAATTCCCTCAGCAGGTTTATTTCAAATGAACGCAGCGCGGGTTCTAATTTTGCTTCGTCTTGCATGTCTATTAATGCTTTTTCATAACATTGAAAAAGTGCAGGATAGGCATCCCACTTGTGCAGCAAACTCATTAACAATTCATTGAGATAAAAACCGGCAAATAAGCAATCACCGGACAATGCTTTCTCAAGACCCACACGCTCTGCGTGCGTTAACGTCATTAACTCACTTTTCCCAACCCAGGAGATGAAGATCGGATTAAAGGGTTGTAACAAACTAGACAACTGCGATTTTGCTTGCCGTACGCCTTTTGCAATCAAAGCTAATCGACCATACTCTAGTGTAAAAACATCGAGGATCACACTGGTTTCACGATAAGGACGACGGTGCAGCACATAAGCAGATTGCAAATCAATTCGTTTCATTACTCGTAACCAAGTCCTTTTAACGCTCTCTCATCATCTGTCCAATGTTCTTTGACCTTGACCCACAAGCGTAAAAAAACTTTAGTCTGCAATAACTTTTCCATTTCTTTGCGCGCTGCTGTCCCTATTTTTTTAAGCTTGGCACCACCCTTACCAATCACAATGATCTTTTGCCCGGGGCGTTCTACCCAAATCACAGCGCTCACATCCGTGATTTTGTTTTTTTCTTCCACTTGTTCAATTTCAACCGTTGTGGCATAAGGTAGCTCTTCTTCTGTTGCTTGAATTAATTTTTCGCGGATAATTTCCGCTAACTGAAAACGAATGGGTTTATCTGTCAGTTGATCTTCTGGAAAAAGCAGCGGCCCTTCTGGCAGAAAACGCGTAATGACTTTTTCCAACTCATTCACGTTTGTTTTTTTCAAAGCAGAAAGCGGCACAATAGCAGCAAAATTCAACTTGTTTTTCAATTTATCTATTAAAGGTAATATAGCCGCTTTATCTTCCAATAAATCTATTTTATTAATGACTAAAATAATGGGCGTCGCCGTTTCTTTCAGCGACTCTACTGCCCACTCATCTTCATTGTTCCAACGCGTTGCATCAATCATGAAAAGAATAACATCGGTATCCACCATCATTGCTCTTGCAATGCGGTTCATGTAACGATTCATGGCGCGCTTTTCTTCGCGGTGCAGACCTGGGGTATCGATATAAACAAATTGGGTATGATCTTTTGTTTTAATGCCTAAAATTTGCCAGCGCGTTGTTTGCGGTTTAGGCGAAGTAATACTGATTTTTTGGCCTAGAATGCTATTTAACAAGGTTGATTTGCCTACATTCGGGCGCCCAACGATCGCAATATAACCTGATTGAGTGACTGTCATTTCTTTAATGCCTCAAGCATGGATGCCGCTGCATCTTGTTCTGCGCGCCTGCGGCTTGTCCCTTGACCTATTGCTTTTTCAGCTATCCCTTCAACAAAGCAACTCACCGTAAATAATTGTTGATGCGCTTCTCCCTCGATACGCTCAACCGTATAAACGGGCAAAGGTAATTTTCGACTTTGTAAATGTTCTTGCAATAGCGTTTTAGGATCTTTGTGACTGTGCGCGTCCGACAAAGAATCAAGCCACGTGGTATACCAACATTTAATGCGTTCACGTGCCGCATCAAAACCGCCATCTAAATAAATCGCGCCAATGACCGCTTCCATTGCACAAGATAAAATAGAGTGACGTGTGCTACCACCACTACGAATCTCGCCAGGGCCCAACAATAAATGGGGGCCTAAATCCATTTCTTTAGCAAGTTCTGCCAAACTGTCTCGATTAACCAGTGTGGCACGCCAGCGGCTCAGATCACCTTCTGTTGCTTGTGGCGATTGATGATATAAAATTTCAGCGATCACGAAATTCACCACGCCATCGCCTAAAAATTCCAGCCGTTCGTTATGCTCGCCACCACCTACACTACGATGTGTTAATGAAAGTTTTAATAATTGGGGGTTTTTAAATTCATACCCCAATTTTTGCGTTATCTTATCAGTCGATAATTTTTCCATTTATTGAATCATCCTACCAATACGATTCCAACGTACGTGCCCGTAAGGGATATATTTCCATATTCCATCATCAGATGAAACATGATGTTCAAAGCTCATCCAGACGAGCATCGCTTTACCTACAATATTTTTTTCCGGCACAAATCCCCAAAAGCGGCTGTCTGCGCTATCATCTCGATTATCGCCCATCACAAAATACATTCCTTCTGGCACAGTAATGTCATCGAAATCTTGTCCCGACTTTTTAGGATCGATAAAGATAAGATGGTTGTAACCCAGTAAATCTTCGCGCTTCTCTTGAACCGACCACTCGTCCGCACCATCCCCTTGCGCAAGACTCTCTTTCAAGAAGGTTTGAGGCAATTTTACATTATTGATATAAATTTCTTTATTCACATATTTAATGTGATCGCCCGGCAAACCAATCACCCGCTTGATAAAATCAACCGATGGATTAGGCGGCCAACGAAAAACCAAAATATCACCCCGCGCAGGCTTTCCTACCTCAACCAATTTTTTATGAATCACGGGCAAACGCACGCCGTAAGCATATTTATTGACTAATACGAAATCGCCAATGAGGAGTGTAGGCTCAAGTGATCCGGTTGGTATGCGAAAGGGTTCAAATAAAAAAGAACGCAGCAAGAAAACAATGAGTAAGACTGGGAAAAATGAGCGTGCATAATCGATTAAGATAGGCAACTGGGTATCGGTCGCATCACGTTGTTTAAGCTTCCTACCTTTTTGCAGAAATAAAACATCAAATAAGCAAACGATGCCGGTGATGATTGTTGCATAAAATAAAATGAGTTCGAAATTAAAGTTCATAGTTGTTCCGGGTTATTTGTCTTCGATTTTCAATACAGCAAGGAAAGCCTCTTGCGGCACTTCCACGCTGCCCACTTGCTTCATGCGCTTTTTCCCTTCCTTTTGTTTCTCTAACAACTTACGTTTACGGCTAATATCGCCGCCATAACACTTTGCTGTGACATTTTTACGTAAAGCTTTCACTGTTTGCCTAGCAATAATATGCCCGCCAATCGCCGCTTGCACAGCCACATCAAACATTTGCCGCGGAATCAGTTCTCGCATTTTTTCTGTAACTAAACGCCCACGCGATTGTGAATTCTCACGGTGCACGATGGTCGCAAGCGCATCCACCTTCTCGCTATTAATTAAAATATCTAATTTGACTAAATCGGCGAGTAGAAAATGTGAAAAACTATAATCGAGTGAAGCATACCCACGACTCACGGATTTTAACCGATCAAAAAAGTCCATGACAATTTCACCCATGGGCAATTCATACACTAACGCTACTTGATTACCGTGAAATAACATACTCTTTTGCATGCCGCGCTTTTCAACGCAAAGCGTAATCACATTCCCTAAATGTTCTTGCGGAACTAATATATTTGCTTTCGCAATCGGTTCGCGAATTTCAGTAATAAAGTTAACCGCTGGCAATTTAGAGGGATTGTCCACATAAATAATCTCGCCTTTGGTTGTGAGCACTTCATAAATAACGGTTGGCGCAGTCGTGATTAAGTCTAAGTTATATTCCCGCTCTAAACGCTCTTGCACAATTTCCATGTGCAACATGCCTAAAAAGCCGCAACGAAAACCGAAACCCAGCGCTTCCGATGACTCTGGCTCAAAAAATAATGCAGCATCATTTAATCGCAATTTGCTTAGCGCTTCGCGTAATGCGGGAAAATCATCTGAGCTAATGGGAAAAAGTCCTGCATAGACTTGCGGTTTCACTTTCTTAAACCCAGGTAACACATCAGTTGCTGGACGATGTGCATGCGTGATCGTATCGCCGACCGGCGCACCATTAATTTCTTTAATGCCAGCGATAACGTATCCCACCTCCCCTGCACTTAAGGTATTGGTTGCAAACCGTTTAGGGGTAAAAACGCCCAACCCATCCACTTCATAAGCGCGCCCTGTTGACATGATTTGCATTTTATCGCCATTTTTTAACACGCCATTTTTAACGCGTACTAAGGAAACCACCCCAAGATAAGGATCAAACCATGAATCAATAATTAAGGCTTGTAAGGGTGCATTCGGATCGCCTTCTGGCGCTGGAATATTTGTAATGAGCCGCTCTAATAATTCATCAATGCCAATCCCTTGTTTAGCACTGATACGCACCGCATTCTGCGCTTCAAGGCCTATAATATCTTCAATTTCATGGATTACGCGATCCGCATCTGCTTGCGGTAAGTCGATTTTGTTTAACACGGGCACAACTTCAAGCCCTTGGTCTAAAGCGGTGTAACAAACAGCAAGCGTCTGCGCTTCCACTCCTTGCCCCGCATCTACAACCAAGAGCGCCCCTTCGCAAGCCGCAAGCGAACGGGAGACTTCATACGAAAAATCTACATGGCCTGGTGTATCAATAAAGTTCAATTGGTAAGTTTCGCCATTATTTGCTTTGTAATAGAGCGTGACACTATGCGCTTTAATGGTAATACCGCGTTCGCGCTCTAAATCCATGGAATCGAGCACTTGCGCCTGCATTTCACGCTCACTTAACCCCCCGCAACGCTGAATAAGCCGGTCTGCTAGGGTGGATTTGCCGTGGTCGATGTGGGCTATAATGGAAAAATTACGTATATTTTTCATAGGTTACGCTAATTATGATGAGTCGCAAATAGTAACATTGAGCGCCCTCACGGGCAAGGGCGCTGGTATAATAGAATAATCAGCTCTCTAAAAGGACTTAACTGAATGGCAAACCCCACCGAACCTAGAGGGCATCTGGCTCTGCGAACCGTCGCAATGCCCGCAGATACTAATGCGAATGGCGATATCTTTGGCGGCTGGCTCGTTTCCCGCATGGACATGGCAACGGGCATTGAGGCAAGACAACTTGCAAAAAGCCGGGTGGTGACGGTTTCTATCGATAATCTTGTTTTTATTAAACCTGTGTTTGTGGGCGATACCGTTAGCTGTTATGCAGAATTACTTAAAGTTGGGCGCACCTCAATGCAATATCGAATTGAAGTATGGACCGACCCTTTTCAACCAATGGATAATACGGAATCATTAAAAGTAGCGGAAGGCATTTTTACCTTTGTAGCGATTGATGGGACTGGAAAACCACAGGCGGTAAAGCGCTAAAAACATTGAATAGCGACTATTAACCGTTTATACCCATCAGGAAGTAACGAATCCGGAAACAGAATCGCAACCAACCGCTTTTTATTTTCCAACTGAAAACTTAAAACCGACACCCAGCTCGTTACAATACTGTCACCTTGTAATTCTGCAAGATATTCTCCCATCTTTGTATGCAAAACCCAACCACCATCGCTTAAACGGCGCAAAGATTTAACTGGGTATAGCCACCGATTAAAACAATAAATACCGTAAAAACTCGTCAGAATAAGAAGCGGGAGTGTTAGCCAAAGCGATACCGATAAAGTCGCCGCTATTGCTAGTGTGAGTAAAATAAATAACAGAAGAATCACTCGAAAGCGTTTTGAAGGCTGTAATGTAAATTCAAGATCGCGCATAGCTTCTAATCATATCCGCCATTTTGGCAAAACGCGCATCTTCAGGCGTTATTCGCCCTAATAACCATTGAAATAACAGCGGATCGGGCTCATCTAAGAGTTCCGCAAATAAAGCTTGATCTGATTGGGTTAATCCCGGGTACCCTTTTTCAAGGAAATTGGTTAATAAAACATCAAGTTCCAACATACCCCGTCTACAAGCCCAACGTAATTTTTCGTATTTCATTTTTCGTTAAGGTTCTTTTAAAATGACACTGTTATACTGCTATCATTAGTAGAAAGTAAAGAGAGAAGTTATGGGATACACAAGAACAGATAATGATCCTATCAAAACCAAGCTCATCAGTTATTTTGAGCAGTTGGAAGTTCCTTCGGAAATCGAGGAAGAAAAAGCTCATTTACTTGAAACGCTGCGACGACCAGACATTGTGATTTCTAACTTTAAAATTCGTAAAGATAAGTCCATGCAAGACGTGCTAGTTGAAGTCGCTGACTTTCTCGACCTCAGCCTATCCTATTTTTTCAGAAAGAATGTAGCTTTATTGCAAAAGAATACCAATTCATTTCAAAAACCATAGGTTCTGGAAGGATAATCACGCTCCATGCCCATTTACAAGTTGAAGTTAATCGGTCGAAAAGAAGTAGCGAGGGACACACTCGAATTTCAATTTGAAAAACCGGAAGGTTTTAATTTCAAACCCGGTCAATATGGTGGATTCACTTTAATTAACCCACCTGAAACAGATGCAGGCGGCATCACACGCCGGTTTTCATTATTAAGCATGCCAGATGACCCCCATCTTGCTTTTGTTACCCGTTTACAAACCTCTGCTTTTAAACGCGTATTAAAAGACTTGTCATTAGAATCAGAAGTAAAATTTGCAGGGCCCACTGGGACCTTCACTTTACATGAAGATGCAGTGGTGCCAGCCGTGTTAATCGCGGGCGGCATTGGGATTGCTCCTTTTTATAGTATGATTAGAGCAGCTGTTGCAAACCGTTCAACACAACAAATTATTTTGTTTTATGGTAATCGCGAAAAAAATGATGCGGCTTTTTTATCTGAACTCATGCAACTTGAAGAACAACATCCGTTTTTTAAACTGATTCCGGTGCTTGAAAAAGCAGAAGCTGATTGGCACCATGAAACGGGTTACATTACCGATTCACTATTGCGTAAGTATCTTTCTGATTTGAACGCGCCTATTTATTATATTTGCGGCTCACCTGGGATGGTGACTGCAATACAGGAATTATTGGCTGAAATGGATATCAACCCCGAACATGTTAAGGTGGAGGATTTTCCGGGGTATTAAAAGCCTGGGGTCGCATCTCCTCAACCTGCAACTGGCGGAGTTGCAGGTTGAGGAGATGCGACCCCAGGCTGTTGCGAAAAAGGATGAGCAATGAACAAGGACCAGTTTCTCAAATTTCTTGCTGACGAAATAAATCAGCTTAAAGCATCGGGGCTCTATAAACCCGAGCGCATCATTGAATCCCCTCAATCTGCCCGCATCCGCTTAAGTGATGGGCGTGAAGTCATCAATCTCTGCGCGAATAATTATTTAGGGTTAGCAGATCATCCCGATATTATCAACGCTGCAAAAACAGCCCTCGACCAATATGGTTATGGCATGTCATCTGTGCGCTTTATTTGCGGCACGCAATCCATACACAAGCAATTAGAACAAAAAATCAGTCAGTTTCTAGGTAAGGAAGATTCAATTTTATATTCTTCTTGTTTTGACGCGAATGGTGGTTTATTTGAAACTTTATTAACAGAAGAAGATGCAGTGATCAGTGATGCATTAAACCATGCAAGCATCATTGATGGAATTCGTTTATGTAAGGCGAAGCGTTTTCGCTATCAAAATAATGATATGGCCGACTTGGAAGCTAAATTAAAAGAAGCATCTAATGCAAGAATCAAATTAATTGCAACCGATGGTGTTTTTTCAATGGATGGACTTTTTGCAAATTTACCAGCCATTTGTGATTTAGCTGATCGGTATCAAGCTTTAGTGATGGTTGATGATTCACATGCGGTAGGCTTTATTGGTGATCATGGCCGAGGCACGCCAGACTATCATCATGTTGCCAACCGCGTTGATATTATCACAGGCACGCTAGGCAAAGCATTAGGTGGCGCATCAGGCGGTTTTGTTTCTGCTAGCAAAGAAATAGTGAATATGCTGCGTCAACGTTCGCGTCCTTATCTTTTTTCAAACACCTTAGCACCGATGATTGCTGCAACTTCCATCACTGTTTTAGATTTATTAGAAAAAAACCAACACTTGATTAAACAACTTCAACAAAATACTGCTTATTTCCGGACTCAAATGGAAAAATTGGGTTTCAATATTGTGAAAAGCACTCACCCTATTGTCCCTATCATGATAGGTGATGCAACGCGTGCTTCAAAAATAGCGGAAGCATTATTGCAAGAAGGAATTTATGTGATCGCATTTTCTTATCCTGTTGTACCTAAAGATCAAGCCCGTATTCGTGTACAATTATCTGCATTGCATACCAAATCTGAACTTGATAAAGCCATTGCTGCATTTGAAAGGACGCTGACACTATGAAAGCACTTGTAAAATCCAAGGCCGCCACAGGTATTTCCCTCGAAGAAGTTCCCGCCCCTCAACTAGGTCACAATGATGTCTTAATCAAAATTAAAAAAACTGCGCTGTGCGGCACTGATTTGCATATTTATAACTGGGATGAATGGGCAGCTAAACACATCTCGCTCCCTCTCATTATTGGCCATGAATTTGTAGGAGAAATTGTAGATATTGGCCAAGAAGTCAAATCTTATTTTAAAATAGGTGATCGCGTTTCTGGTGAGGGCCACATTGCGTGCGGCCATTGCCGCAATTGTCGTGCTGGCCGTTCGCATCTTTGCCGGTTTAATATTAGTGTTGGTGTTACCCGCAACGGTTGCTTTGCTGAATATCTCGTTATTCCTGCTATCAATGCTTATCGTATACCCGATACACTCCCTGATCGCGAAGCTGCTATTTTAGATCCGCTTGGTAATGCAACCCATGCCGCTTTAACGTTTAACTTAGTGGGTGAAGATGTACTCATTACAGGTGCGGGACCTGTGGGCCTTTTATCCGCACTCATTGCAAAGCATGTAGGTGCGCGCTACGTGGTTATCACCGATCCCGATGAATACCGTTTAAATTTAGCAAAAAAATTGGGCGTGACGCTTGCGGTTAATCCTTTAAAAACCTCACTTAAAGAAGTAATGGCTGCTTTAAATATGAAAGAAGGGTTTGATGTTAGTTTAGAAATGTCAGGTAATCCACGCGCTTTTCAAGACATGGTAAAACACACCAATCACGCTGGAAAAATTGCGCTCCTTGGTTTTTTGCCTGATCGTACAGACATTGATTGGAGTGAAGTAATCATGAAAGGATTAACCATAAAAGGCATCTACGGCCGCGAAATGTTTGATACTTGGTACAAGATGATCACCATGCTGCAAAGTGGTTTAAATATTTCGCCTGTTATTACGCATGAATTTAAAGCACAGGAGTACAAAGCCGCGTTTGAATTATTAGCGAGCGGGCAATCAGGCAAGATTGTCTTGGATTGGGCTTAAGTGTAACGTGTTTGCAAGTAGCTAAATAACGCGCGTAAACACATCGCCTCTGCCCCTACCGGCCTGCCGGCACGATTTTTAATATTCCACGCCATCATATCAAAATGCAGCCATGGGATTTCATCTGGCACAAATTCTTTTAAAAATAAGGCGGCAGTAATCGCGCCCGCATAAGGCTCTGATGAATTATTATTAATATCGGCGATGCTACTGTTGATATAATCGCGATATAAGGCAAACAATGGCAGGCGCCACATTAAATCATTGGTTTTTTCACCGTGTTTAATCACTTCGGAAACAAGCACATCATTATTAGAAAACACCGCGGGTAATTCTGTTCCCAATGCAACACGGGCAGCGCCTGTAAGCGTAGTGATATCAATGAGCAAATCAGGTTTTTCACTGACAGCTTCAGCGAGCGCATCAGCTAAAATCACGCGGCCTTCAGCATCGGTGTTACCCACTTCAATGGTTAAGCCTTTACGGCTTTTGATGACATCCCCAGGCCTATAAGCGTTGCCAGAAATCACATTTTCAACAACCGGTACTAAAACGCGTAAACAAATAGGTAATTGTGCTTGCATAATCATCCGTGCAAGTCCCAACACATGTGCACCACCCGCCATGTCTTTTTTCATCAATTGCATATAGGATGCGGGCTTAATATCTAAGCCGCCGCTATCAAAGCAAACACCCTTCCCCACTAACGTTACTTTTGGATGCGATGGGGAACCCCAACGCAAATCAACTAAGCGCGGTGGATCATCACTCGCACGTCCTACTGTATAAATTGATGCATAATTCTCTTTAAGTAAGTGCTCACCCACTATTTCTGTGTAATGCGCTTTATGTTCTTTGGCAAGCGCTTTTGTGACGCCAGCAAATTCACTGGGCCCCATGTCATCGGTTGTGGTGGATATCTCTATTGATCAAGGTGGGTGTTTTGAAACAAGCCATGTGACTACGCATGACCAACCAACTTATGTGGTTGATGGGGTTGTACATTATTGTGTTGGTAATATGCCTGGCGCAGTTCCTCGTACATCAACACTTGCTTTGAATAATGCCACGTTACCCTTTGTATTGTCCTTGGCAAATTTAGGGTACCGAGAAGCAATGCGCCGTAACAAGAATTTGTTACATGGGTTGAATGTGTGTCAAGGCAAAATCACTTATAAAGCGGTAGCGGATGCGCTGAATCTATCTTACACCCCTGCGGAACAATTAATTGGAGTTTAAAATGCTGGATTGCTTTGTAACGGACAACAATAAACAAACTACGCTCATTGTGTTTGTGCAGGAACGTACATTTCCAGAATGGTTAAGCATGCAATCTGCTTATGTGCAAACGTGGTTGAAGACAACGAGTTTTAAGGCAGAGCCCGGCAAAGTCAGTATTGTGCCGAGTGACTCCGGCGGAATCAGTTTGGTTGTGTGTGTAGTAAAAGAATTAAATGTTTTATGGAATTCGGGATCGTTACCATTTCTTTTACCACCGGGTTGTTATCGATTCGATATCGCAGACTCTCTTTATGCAGATTTAGCGATT